>Ga0315289_10016406_pt1 | contig 10214 bp, 5 predicted proteins | sample YL17G11_40_MG_FD_203452 | JGI IMG/M metagenome (GOLD analysis project Ga0315289, IMG submission 203452) | Sediment microbial communities from Yellowstone Lake, YNP, Wyoming, USA - YL17G11_40 | ecosystem: Environmental > Aquatic > Freshwater > Lake > Sediment | place: USA: Wyoming | collected...
GTCTGCGCGCTGCTGCTCTCGGGCGGGCTCGCGCAGCTGCGGCGGGTCTCCTCGCGGGGGTGGCGGCCCTGGCGGCGCTGGGCCGCGCCGTCGTCCGTCGCGTTCGAGGACGGCCACGACAACAATTTCCTGCTGCTCGAGCTTGCTCTGGCGCTGCCGTTCGCGCTCGGGTGGAGGGTTCCCCAGGTGACGCGGATGCTGGCGGGGACGCTGTTTGCCGAGGCGGCGGTCTGCTGGCCGGTCTGGAGGCACTGGCCCAACCCGTGAGTTTTTTGTTCTTTTTTCAGCGGATGTGTTCTTCTTTCTTTCTTCTCCTTCCCTCGCTTTTTTGCTTACCGTCTTCTCCGCTCCCTCTTCTGTTTCTTCCCGAATCTCCTCTCCCAAAAACCACGACCACTAGCCACTTCGCCGCGCACGTCAGGTCTCACTTCTTCTGCAACGTGGGAGTCGCCGCGGGGCTGCTGCTGACGCGGTCGCTCGGCGGCGGCGTCTTTGCAGCCGACAGGGTCGTCGGCCGGAAAAAGAGCCATTAAAATGACGTTTCTTTTTTACTCTTTTTTTTTAAAGAGGTTTCTTTGAGAGGGAGGAAACAGGCCTTGGAGAGAGGAAGAGGGAGAGGGCGGAGGAGGGGCTTCATCTTTATTCGATTGAGAGCGCTGAACGCTTTCTGGAGAAGGGGGGGGGGGGGGGGGTCGAGAGGGGTGCTTCGTTTCTTTTTTCTTTTCGTTGAGAGAGAATGAAATTTTAAAAAAAACTCACTTTCAAAAATTAAAAAACGCCTGCTCTCAACCATTTTTTTCTCTCGAGTCTCGGCTTCTCGCTTTCGCTCGCTCCCTCCGCTCTCATCAGCGAGGAGAGATGTCCGAGCACGCCGGGGGAGGCGGCGGCGAGGGCCCGGCGCACCTCGCTTCCGGTGAGTCCTCTCTCGAAGAGGAAGAAGGGGAAAAAAGAAGAAGAAAAAGAGGGTGACAAAAACGGAAACCCCCTCAACGCCAGCCGTGTCGACTCCCCCGCGCTCTCCCGTTTCCTTCCCAGCCTTTCTCTCGCTCCGCATGCGATTGTATCTTCGATGCCAAGTAAGGTGGCATCGAATTAGAAGCAAAAACCACCGAAAACGGCCCTCTCTCTCGCCTTTCAAAAAACGAAAAAAAAACGAAAACGGAAAAACTCTTCGATAAAATAAAAAACCCAAAAAAACTCTCCAAAGGCATGATGGCCTTCTCGCTCGTCATCTGGCTCACTGCCGGCCACTCCCTCTCGGCTCGCTCCCGCTACCTCGGCGACGGCTCCGCCGCGGCTCTGACCGGGCTCTCTGTGGGAGGCTGCCTCCTGCTCGCGCGCGCCGCCTCGCTGCTCTCCCCGGCCGTAACCGCCGCGCTGCTGACGTTTGACGCCTCAAGCTTCTTCGTGGTCTACTTGCCCCCGATCATCCTCCATGCGGGGCTCTCCGTTCGGAAGAAGGCCTTCTTCGAGCACGTCGGCGTCATTGCTGCCCTGGGGATTGGAGGGACGTACTTCGCGTTCGGGTTCGTGGCGGCGCTGCTGTGGCTCGTCGCGGGGCGAGGAGCCGGAGGCGGCGCGGGCGGTGGCGGCGGCGGCGCTGCCGGTGTCGTCGGGCAGGGCCCCCCCTTCGAGGAGGCCGCCTCGGCCGTCCCCCTCTTCTCCCTGCTCCCGCCGCGCCTCCGCCTCTCCTTGGGCGACTGCCTCGCCCTCGGGGCAATCTTCGCCGCCACGGACTCCGTCGCGGTGCTCCAGGTCCTCGAGCCCTCGAGGGCGCCGATGCTTTTCTCGCTCGTCTTCGGCGAGGGCGTCGTCAACGACGCGACGACGGTGGCGCTGCTTCGGACCGTCGCGGCTCTCAGGCCCGCCGACGAGCCCGACGTGGGGCCTCTGGCGCTACTGTCGATGGGGGTTTCGTTTTGCGGGCTCTTTGCTGCTTCTCTGGTTCTGGGTGAGAGTGTTGGAAAATGTCTTTTTTTTCCCCGGGGGGAGAGACGTCGAAAAACCAAGCACGTCCGGGTCAACGAGAGAGAGAGAGGGGGAGGGAGAGAGAGAGAGACCGAAGGAAGAGAGAGAGACCGAATGATACGTTTTTCGAAGGAAAATAACACTGAATTTCCCCTCCCCTTCGAGTTATCCTGCCCTAAAAAAACAAAAAAAAACAATCCCAGGCGTCGCCGCGGGTCTCGGCGGAGCCCTCCTCTTAAAGAAAGCCAGGCCCCCCTCGGCCCCGGCCGCGGTCGGGGTCGTCGCCGCGGCCGCCTACTGCTCCTACGCGCTCGCCGACTCGCTCTCCCTTTCGGGGATCGTCGCGCTCTTCTGCGCCGCCGTCGCTCTCTCCCACTACGGCCTCCCGAGCTTGAGCCGAGATCAGCGCGGCGCCGTGCTGGGCGCCTGCGAGGCGGCCTCGTTCCTCGCCGAGGGCGCCGTCTTCGTCTTCGTGGGGCTCGACGCCCTCGACCCGAGGACGTGGGCGAAGGCGGCCGTCGGGCCGGCGGGCCTCCTCGCCCTCGCCATCCTGGCGGCCACGCTGCTGGCGAGGGCCTGCTTTCTCTTTCCCGTGCTGAGAGTCGCGCACTGGCTCGCGGTGAGGGGCGACGCGGAGGGGCGGGCGAGGGAGCGGCGGCGGCGGCGGATCGCGGAGGGGCTGCTGCGGAGGGGGCACCGCGCTCCCGCTCCTCCTGCCCCCTCGGCTGCGGACGAGAGCGGCGGCTTCCTCGAGGAGGCCGCTGCCGGCGACTTTGCGCGCTGCGCCGAAGAACAAGGGAGGCAGATCCAGCGAGAGCAGCGGCGCGGCGAGCCCCCGGAGCCCCCCCCTCCCCCCCCGGCGGCGGCGCCCCCGCCGCCGGCTGCCCCGCCGGCGGCCAAGCTCCTCGGCGTGGGCGAGATGGTCGTCGCCTGGTGGGCCGGCGCCGCGCGCGGGGCCGTGTCCGTCGCCCTGGTGTTCTTCTACTACTCGCCCCGGATGGCCGAGGCGACCGCGAGAGGGGCCTTGGAGCAGCGCGGAGGGGGAGGAGGGGGAGGAGGAGGAGGAGGAGGAGGAGAGGGCGGCGGAGGAGGGAGTGCCCCCTTTGACGACGAGGCGCGCGTCGCGACGCTCGTTGCCGCCACGCTCGCCGTCGTGCTCTTCTCGACCGTGGGGTGCGGCTCGGCGACAAAGCCGATCCTCGATCGGATGCTCGGGCCGGGTCCTAGTTCGTCTCCCTCTTCTTCTCACGGAGGAGGAGAGGAAGGAGGAGCGGGAGCGGGAGGAGGGGGCCTAGGAGAAAACAGCGGCGACGGCGACGGCAGAGGCAGAGGCAGCAGCGGCGGGGGCCTCTCGCCCTTCTCACACGGCCACAGCTACACCCGCGCAGACGTCGCCGCCGCGTCCGCATTCGCCTCTGAGGCGATGGCGCAGCAGCAGCAGCAGCAGGCGCGGGTCAGCGGCAGCGGCGGCGGGAGCGTTCGGGGAAGCCACCAGCAGCAGCAAGTCGAGCTCTCGAGGCTGCGGATAAAGAGTGGCGGAGGAGGAAGAGGAGAGGGAGAAGCCGATGTCGCTGCTTGGAGCGGGAGGAAGAAGGGCGTTCCTTCTCTCCCCGTGGGGGCGCTCGAAGAAGAGGGCTCAGAGGGAGGAGAGCTCCTCCCGCGCCGGAGGACGAGCAGCAACGGCGGAAACGGCGGCAGCGCGAGGACGTTTTCTCCGCCTTCTTTGCCGCCGCCGCAGCAGCAGCAGCAGCCTCAAACCCTCGCCACCGCAGCCTTCCACTCCTCTCTCCCCGCTCCCTCTCCGGCCGCGATACCATCATTTTCCGGTCATGCCGCCGCCGAGGGACCCCGCGCCGCGGCGCAGGCGCATGCGCAGGCGCGGGCGCAGGGGCCCCCGTCGCTCGGAGAATGGTGGGCGACCTTCGACCAGCGAGTGATGCGACCCGTGTTCACGAGCGGCGGGAGCGAGGGCGGAGGGGCCGCAGCAGGGAGGCCCCCGAGGCCCCCTGCCGCTGCCGCTGTGGAAAGAGACACGCGAGCGAGGGGGCAGAGGGCAGCGCCTGCCCCTCCGCCTCCTCCTCCCGCTCCGCTCGTGACCGCGAGGACCGAGGCTCCTGTGGTGCTCCAGCTCTTCGCCGCAGCGAGCCCCTCGCCGCGGCCTTCGCAGCAGCAACAGCAGCATCCCTCCTCTTGAGGAAGGGAAGTGAGAGCGCGAGCGGGGGGACAGCTTTATGTAGTAATTTTGGATTCTTTTTTTTGTCTACTCGCGTAAAGTTTTTAAACATAAGAAAAAAACGTCTCGTCTGTCTTTCCCTCTCCTCGCTCCTCTCTTCTCCTCCTCCTCCACTTTCTCTCACCTCCCCAGCGGGGGCTTCCTCGCCTTCTGCTGCGGGCTCGGGTCCGGGCTCGGCACGGGGGAGAACTCGCCCCTCGCCACGCCCGCTGCGATCTGCTGCATCTCGATCGCGGAGGGAGGGTCGTCGCCGCTGCCTCCCCTCTCGCAGATTCCTCCGAGAGCAGCGCTCCCGCTGCCGACGCCGCCGCCCCTCCCTCCGGCGGCGCTGGGCCTCCTCGCCGGCGAAGGCAGCGTCGCCCTCCCCAGGCTCGCCTGGGTGCTGATGCTGACGTGCCGCTCCCTCTCGGCCAGCCTGCGGGCCCGCGCGCTGACCCCGGAGGGGAGCCTGGCGGCGTTGAGCAGGAAGCGCGCGGGCGCCGCCCTCGTCACGCGAACGACGAGCGGCGAGGCCGCCGCGCGGGGGGGCACGCGCTGCCTCCAGGGCTCGCCGTCGAGCTGCATGAAGACGCAGTCGCCGCCCCTGGCTCCCCTGCTCTTCTTCCTCCCGTCGCCGTCCTCGGCGTCGGAGCCGTCTCCCCCCTGAATGACGAGCTCGACGTCGGAGGCCTGCGCGAGCCGTTTGGCGTGGATCCTCCGGAAGAGGCCGCTCATTGCGAGGCCGGCGTGCCAGCCCGACCTGAGGCCGACGACCTCTATCAGCCCGTCGTTGAAGATGGGAGGGGACCATCCTGCGGAGCCGTCGGCGGGGACGTGCGGGAGGGAAGGGGAGGGGGATGAGACGGGGGCGGGGGAGGAGGAGGAGGGAGGAGGAGGAGGAGGAGGAGGGGCGCCTGCGGCGGCCGCGGGCGGCGCCGCGAGCGTCGCCGGCGGCGTCGTCGGCCGCCCCGCTCCGCCGGGGACCTTTCCGCGCTTCTCCTTCCTCGCCTCCTCCTTCTCCGCCCTCTTGGCCTCTTTTTCCGCCCTCTTGGCCTCTTTTTTGGCGGCCCTCTCCCTCGCGCGCACCGCCCGGGGGGGCCGCTGGTCCTTGAGGCCCCAGACGTCCCTCCCGCCGGCGTACGACTGGAGGTTGAGGAGCACCACCGCCTTGACGCCGCGCGGCAGCGGGATGTCCACCCAGCCTGCCCCCTGCCCCCCTTCGCCTTCGCCCTCGGCGCCGACGCCGACGCCGACGCCGCCGCAGCCGCCGCCGCCCTCCTCCCCGCGAGGCCTCCTGCGCGCCCTGATCCTGATCCTTTCGGACGCCGGGGGCGCGCCGCAGAACCATCCCGTCGCGCACCCAAAGACGACGTACCAGAGCTGGTTGATCAGCCTCGCCGGCGCGGCCCAGGGCCGGCGCTCGCGCAGCGCGTGGAAGCCGTGCGTGGCGGCCGCGTCGGCGCCGATGGAGAAGTAGTTCCAGAAGAGGCCCGAGACGGAGGTGGCGGTCGAGGCCGAGGGACTCGAGGTTGACGGGGTTTCGTCGAGCGCGAGCGAGTGCGGCAGCCCCTCAAACGGCCGCCGCCGCCGCTGCTGCTCCCCTTCTCCCCCTCGCGCTCTCGCTCCCTCTCCCGCTCCCCCACTCGCATCCGAGGGGCCCTTCACGCTCAGCCGCACGTGCCACGTGTCAAGGTCGTGCGCCTCGGCGTCCGCGACGCGCTTCAGGGTGCGGTAGAGCGCCTCGTGCCTGCCGACCCAGCGCGCGTCGAAGCGGTCGCCCCAGCCGAAGCTCAGCGCCAGGTCGTTGCCCGTGCCCAGCGGCAGCACCGCGACGGGCGGCGGGGCCGGCTCGAGCCGCAGGTCGGCGAGCGTCTTCAGCACCCAGGCGACGGTGCCGTCGCCGCCGGCGGCCAGCACGACCAGCCGGTCGCGCAGCGCGATCGCCGCGCCGTCGCCGCGGGCGACGCGCTCGCCGAGGTTCTTCCAGACGGCCCCGAGCACCCTGTCGGGCCTGTGGTCGGCCAGCTCGAAGACCTGCGCGTGGCCCAGGGCGCGGTACAGCGCCTGCGTGAGCCTGGGCCCGGCGCGGCCCCCCGCGCGCGAGTTGATCAAGACGAGCAGTGGAGCCTCGGGCGTGCCCGCGCCCGGCGGCGCGCCCGGCTTGGTCCCCGCGAGAAGGGACCTCGGGAGCCTGTACGGCTCGCCCAGGTCGGTCAGGCGGCGGTAGCGCTCGTATTCGGCCTCGTCGGTGGGCCTGGCGTCGACCTCGAAGGGGCGGCGGGAGGGGGATTGGTAGAGGCCGCGCTGGAGAGGAGAGAAAGATGGAGGTTGAGAGAGCGGGTGAATGAGCTCAAAATTTGCTTTTTGTTGCGATGGGCAATGCGGCGCATCCGTCCCTCAGCCTGGACGAAGCGAGAAGCGAGAGCGAGAAGAGCGAGAGAGCGAGAAGCGAGAGCCAGAGAGAGAAGCGAGAGCCAGAGAGAGAGACAGGAAAGAGGTCGACGAGGGCGGGGTGGACTGTGGAGCAGAGAGCGGACAAGAAAAAAACTCGCATCGACCGAAAGACGGCTCTTGGAGTCCAAGTACTCACCTCTTCTCCCTTGAGCCGCGAGAGCTGCCTCCCGAGACGGGACTGGGGCATCGCCGAAGAAGAAAAGGGAGCATCGGAAGACGACGGCGCGGCAGCCGAGGCGTCATCACTGGCCGATCGCGGCGCCATCGATTTGGCCCCCCTTTCGTCGAGTTCTTCTTTGGCCTTTCGTTCAAAGGCGAAGGTCCGCTTTCGCTCTTCTGAGGCTAGCAGCGTCTAGGAATGCGACTTTCCTTCCTCGAGACAGACGAGAAAAACCGGAAGAGGGGACGGGAACGTGTCGCTGCGAGAAGCGAGAAAGATCGTTGCTGGCCATCGACAAAAGAGGAAAACTGGTCAACGTTGTCGGCGTCGGTTTCTCTCTTCACTTAAAAAGACAAAAAAAGACAAGGGCACGAAATCAAAGAGAGCCTTCACCGAGCGGCCCGAAGAGATGCCGCGGCGACCCCAGCAGCGACGGCACTGGCGGCCGCGCTCGGAGGAGCCGCCTCCGCCTCCTTCCCAAACTCGCTCGCTTTTCCTCCTCCTCCTCCTGTTCCCTCGCGGTGCCGCCTCCCGAGGCGGCACGGGAGCAGGTCGTCGATGGGCCCCCTGCAGAAGGGGCACGAGGGGGGCCCGATGCTCCTCGAGTGAGGAGGTGGAGGAGCGGCAGGGGGAGGGGAGCCAACGCGTCCGCCGTTGCCGCCGCTGCCGCCGCCGCTCCGGGTGACAAGCTCCGAGGCGCACGAGACGCAGAGCCGGTGCCCGCACCCCTTGACGGCGACTTGGACCCTCGCGTCGAAGCAGATTGCGCAGCGCTCCTCTCCCGCCGCCTTCGAAGAAGAAGAAGAAGAAGAAGAAGAAGAAGAAAAGAAAGAAGAAGCGGCGGCGGGGAAACGAGGGGCGAGATTCTGCTGCTGCTGTTGCTGCTGCTCTCCGGCGGCGGCGGCGGCGGCGGCGAGGCCAGCGAGGGCGGCCGCGGCCGCCTCCTCGAGGGAGGAAGCGGCTGCGGCGGCAGTGTCAGCCCTCGCGTCTTCCCGGCTCGGGCCGGCGGCGGAAGAGAGGAGGTGGCGGAGTAAGCCGACGCTCTGCCTCCCCTCCCCCCCCCTCCGCCGCCTCGCCTCCTCCTCGGCCGCCTCCGCCTCCGCCTCCGCCTCCGCCTCCGCCTCCTCCTCTTCGCGCAGCCGCCTCTCCCGCTGGTCCCTCTGCCTGCGCTCAAAGGAGGCCTCCCCCGGGGAGAGGCCCGCGGCGGGGTCAGGCGTCAGAATGTCGTAGGCGTTGCCTCCGTAAAAGAGGAGGGAGGCGGCGCCGAGGAGCCCCTCCCGGCCCCGACGCCTCCGCCGGGGCCTCGAGCCCGCCCGCCTCCTCCACTCGGGCATGGCCGAGGGCGAGGCCGGCTCCGAGGCGATCACGAGCGCCGTGGCCGACAGGATGTCCGACGGCGGCGCCGCGAGCGCGCGGGCGACGGCGCCGGCGAACGCGGCCGCAGCGGCGGCGGGGGCCTCGCGCAGGGGGGCCGCCGCCGAGCTCCGGGGGAGAGGCGCCGCGTCCGCGACCGCGGGGCAGGAGGCGGCGAGCGCCGCTGCGGCGGCGCGGGCGAGGGCGGCCGCGGCGCGGGTGCAGGGGACGGAGGAGGGAGAAGCGGGGGAAGGAGGGGAGATGCCGAGGAGGACGGCCGCGGCGCTCGGGCTTCCTCCTCCCCCTCCCCCTCCCCCTCCCCCTCCCCCCGCGCCTCCCTCGTCGCCGCTGTCGACGCCCCTGGCGACGACGGCGAGCGCGTCGACGAGCCCTCTCATGCCCGCAGCTTGCGAGGCCGCAGCGGCCGCGGCGGCGGCGGCGACTGCGGCCTGGAGCTCTGCCTCGTCTTTGAGAAGAGCGTCGGCGGCGGACGTTGAAAACTCCATCTGCCCTTTTTCCGCTCCCGCCTCCTCCTCGCGAGCGACCTCTTCCGCGGCCCGCGACAGGGCCAGAATGAGCCTCGCCCTCCTCGCCAGCGAGGACAGAACCTCGGAGGCCTCCCTGCTCAGGATCCCCCGCACCTGCTGCTGCTGCTGCTGCTGCTGCTGCTGCTGCTGCTGCTGCCGTCGCTGCTGCTGCGGCGGGAGAGAGGCGGCCGGCGGCGGAGCGAGCAGAGCCCTCGAGAGCATCGGGTAGCCCTGCCCGTCCGCGACCCTCGCCGGCGTGCGGCCGAACGCGTCCCTGACCAGCCTGAGGTCGAGAGAGGCCGAGGCCGAGGCGGCGGCGGCGGCGGAGCGGGGAGGGCCGCCGCCGCCGGCGCGGGAGGAGGCGAAGTCGAGGATCACGGCAGCGGGCCCCGCCGCGCCGTGCGCGGCGGCCAGGTGGAGGGCCGAGGACCCGGGGGCCGAGCGCGCGGCGGCCGCCCCTCGGCGAGGCATCAGGGCGGCCAAATCGGCCCCGGCGGCGAGCAGCGTCGCCACCGACGGCGCGGAGCCCGAGAGCACCGCGAGGTCGAGCGGCGACAGGCCGTGCGGCCCCCGGGCGTCCACGAGCCGCGTACCTGGCGAGGAGGAAGTGGGGGAGGCCCAGCCGTGGCCGCTCCCGCTCCCGCCGGCCCAGCTGTCGCGCGGGACGACGAGGTCGCCTAGGCGGGCGACGACGCGCGGGGGCGTCCCTCCGGCCCCGCTGGCGCCGCCGTCGTCGGCCGTCGAAGACACCGCGACGCGGCTCGACAGCAGCGCGCGCAGCGACGCCGACCTCCCCGCCCTCGCCGCCGCGTGCAGGCAGTTGTCACCCCTCGCGTTGGCCGTCAGGCAGTCCGCCCCGCGCAGCAGCAGCTCCTCGATCGCCTCGAGGTGCGGCGGCGTGGCGTGCATGGCCGCCATCGCCAGCAGTCCCGGCTCCGAGAGGGCGGCGACGGAGCCCCTGCGGGCGAGCGAGGAGAGTCGAGGCGGAGAAAGCAAAGAAGGAGGAGGAGGAGGAGGAGGAGGAGGAGAGGGAAAGGGAACGGGAACGGGCGGCGGCGGTGTGGTGGTGGTGGTGGTCGGCGACGACGATGATGCTTCCCCTCCGTTTCCTTCCCTCGCTGCTGCTGCTGCTTCTCGCGCTTCCGCCCGCTTCACCGCGGCGTCGAGAACGTCGCAGACCGCGGCAATCCCGACGGCGGAGCCGCTCTCGGCCGCGGCCATGAGCGGGGTGTGGCGCCTGCGGCCGTCGCCGCTCGAGGCCGAGACGAAGACGAGGTCGGGGTTGCGGGAGATGAGCTGTTTGTTTTCGAGAGTTTTGTTGTTTTTCGGGTACATTTGAGCGATTGAGCGCTGCTGTCGAGGCTGGGTGCCGGCCAGCGCGGAGCGGGCGGGCGGGGTTCCGAGGCGGGGAGAGAGAGAGAGAGAGAGAGAGAGAGATAAGGGGGAGCACGAAGGGAAAGGGAGAAGAGAGGGCACGTCGTGTGAGTCGTCGTCGTCGTCGCCGTCGAAGCAGCATGCGAAACTCGACGAACGCACTTCA
>Ga0315289_10016407_pt1 | contig 10214 bp, 9 predicted proteins | sample YL17G11_40_MG_FD_203452 | JGI IMG/M metagenome (GOLD analysis project Ga0315289, IMG submission 203452) | Sediment microbial communities from Yellowstone Lake, YNP, Wyoming, USA - YL17G11_40 | ecosystem: Environmental > Aquatic > Freshwater > Lake > Sediment | place: USA: Wyoming | collected...
TGGCAAAAAGAAAATTGGATCGGTACTCAATATGTCCCATCGGGCAGTCAAAACAAAACGGCTCATGGATTTGAACCCATGGGCCGACTTGGTTGTACTTCCAAAGCGAACTTACTGGTATCCGTAGGCGTGAACTATATCATGAGGGCGGAGATGTGTCAATGAGCATTTTTCATAATCTATATCGAACAATCACTTTTATGCTGTGGTCAGGAGACCACAGCAGAGCAGAAAGTGTGTCGGGCTATCAGCGCGGCAGGCAGTCTTGTGATCAAATCATCATCTCCATCTGTGTACATCTCAGTTCATCTGTGGTTAAATACCCTTGCATGGATACCAAAACCCTCTCCATACTCGAGTACCCCAAGATCCTCGCCCGCCTGGCGGACTTTTGCGACTTCTCCGCCTCGGCTGAACTGGCGCACGTCTTGTCCCCGACCCCTGGTTTCGAGGATGCTTTCGAGCGCCTGGTCAAGACCAGCGAAGCGCGCAAACTGCTCTCCACGCAAGACCTGACCATCGGCGGCGCACACGACATCCGCGAGCAGGTGGATTTAGCGGCGCGCGGCGGCGTGCTCGACCCGAAGGAATTGCTGAATGTGCAATCCACGCTGGTCTCGATGCGCGACCTTCGCCGCTTCTTCGAGAAACACACCGCGGTATATACCCACCTTGCCGAGATCGCCTTGCACTTGCCCGCGCCCTCCGGCCTGGTCGAAGCCATCTCGCGCGCCATCGCTGACAACGGCGAGGTGCTCGACAACGCCTCGGATAAACTGGCAGGCATCCGCCGCGAGGTGCGCGTGGCGCACGACCGGCTGATGACGCGGCTGCAAAGATATCTCACCGACCCCGGCACTGCGTCCAAGCTGCAAGAAGCCCTCATCACCCAGCGCGACGGGCGCTATGTCATCCCGCTGCGGGCTGAATTCAAGGGCCAGGTTAAGGCCATCATCCACGACCAGTCGTCCACCGGCGCGACCCTGTTCGTCGAGCCGCTTGCAGTGGTCGAACTCAACAACACCTACCGCGAGCTGCAACTGGCCGAGCGCGATGAAGTTCGCCACATCCTGGCCGCCCTCTCGGCCCAGATCGGCGCACTCGCCGGAGAGATCGTCCCCGGCGTCCAGGCCCTGGCTGAATTGGATCTAGCCTTTGCCAAAGCCAAGTATGCCGAAGAGATTCATGCCGCGGAACCTATCCTTCATCCGACCAAAGAGAATAGAGAATCGAGAATAGTGAATAGTCAGGCGGGACAATCGTCAATTCGCTTGTTGAATGCCCGCCACCCTCTCCTTGACCCGGCAACTGTTGTCCCCATAGATATTGACCTCTCTCCCGACACCTACGCCCTGGTCATCACAGGCCCCAACACCGGTGGCAAGACCGTCACACTCAAAACCGTTGGCCTGCTGGCGCTGATGGCCCAATCCGGCTTGCACATCCCGGCCCAGTCCGGCTCGGAGTTGCCCTGCTTCCATTCCGTATACGCTGACATCGGTGACGAGCAGTCCATCGAGCAATCCCTCTCCACCTTCTCCGGCCACATCACCAACATCGTCCACATCCTGAAGAAGGCCGACCGCCGTTCTCTGGTCATCCTGGACGAACTCGGCGCCGGCACCGACCCGCAGGAAGGTTCAGCCCTGGCGCGCGCCATCCTTTCGCACCTGCTCGAACGCAACATCACCACCTTCGTCGCCACGCACTATCCCGAGCTCAAAACCTTCGCCCATTCCACTCCTGGCGTGGTCAATGCTTCACTGGAATTCGACATCCAGACTCTGCGCCCCACCTATCACCTGACCATCGGTCTGCCTGGCCGCTCCAATGCCTTAGCCATCGCCCAGCGACTCGGACTACCCGAGGCCGTCATCGCCGCGGCGAGGAGCGAGATCAACCCCGACGACCTGCGCGCTGACAAGTTGCTCGGCGACATCCACCGCCAGCGCAAGATTGCCTTCAAGGAAAGTGAAAAGGCTGAGCGGGCGCGTTCCGAAGCGCGCCACTTGGAACGCGAACTGGCCGGGCGGCTGGAAAAAATAGAAGAAGAACGCCAGTCCGTGCTCGAACAGGCCCGCGCCGAAGGCGAACTGGAAATAGAAATCCTGAAGGCCCAGCTTGAAACGCTGAAAGACGAGTTGAAGAGAGCACGCCAGCCGCTGGAGGCGGTCAAGGCAATTGAAGAGCAGGTTGAGTTGGTGGAAGAAAAGATTCAAGAACCAGTCAAAAGACGAAAGTCACCCCTCACCCATCACCCGTCACCCGGTCCACTCAAAGTGGGAGAACGCGTCCAGTTAATCAACTTGAACGCGGAGGGCCTGATTAGTGCCCTCAGCGGAGACGAGGCAGAAATCCAGGCTGGCGCGCTCAGGCTGCGGGTCAAGGTGAGCGAGTTGAAGCGTCAAGAAGTAACCATTGATCAGATACCAGTAATCAGAGAAAGCACGTCACCCTTCGGCTCCGCTCAGGGCAGGCCCGTCGCGCCTCATCCTTCGACTTCGCTCACTAGTCTGACCGCCAGGGCAGGCAGGACTGGCCTGACACTCGCCCCATCGCCGGGCTTGGAACTCGACCTGCGCGGCCAGAGAGCTGAGGACGCCCTGTCTATGCTCGAAGATTACCTCGACCGCGCCTTCCTGGCCGGCATGCCCTTCGTGCGCATCATCCACGGCAAAGGGACGGGCAAGCTGCGCCAGGAGGTGCGTGCTGCGCTCAAAGGGCACCCGCATGTCAAATCGTTCGAGGAGGGGGGAGAGAACGAGGGCGGCGCGGGCGTGACGGTAGCGAAAATTGCGAGTGGCTAAAACAGACCTCCGAGTTCTTGGAGAACTCGGAGGTCTCTGTTAGTAATGATACCGCGCCTGCAGAAAATCTATCCGCTCGTCTCGGACGAGGTAGACAATGCGGTGCTCCTGCGTCAGTCTCCGCGACCATGCACCCGGTGACAGGTGTTTTAATGGCTCGGGCTTACCAATGCCCTGGAAGGGTTCGCACAGGATGGCTTCTACCAAATCCAGGGCGCGCAAGGCCAGTTTCCGGTCAGTCTCCACCCAGTAGCGCAGATCTTCAAGAAACTCTGGCTGGAAGACCGCCTCAGCCGGATTCCGGCTCAATTCCCACATCGCGGCGCAACTCTTCCAGGCTTGCAGTTGATCCTTCGATCTTCAAGGCATGACCCAGCGCGGCGAGCAGCCGCTGGGCATTGCGCGGCGAACGGAGCAGGTAGGCAGTCTCCATCAGGCCGGCGAGTTCTTCGGCAGCAATCATGGCCACATCATCCTGGCCTCGCCGCTGGATGACAACCACCTCCCGCTCGCGCGTGACCCGCTCCAGCAATTTGGCCAGGCCGGCACGCGCCTGGGTATAAGTGGTATGAATGGTCATGGCATCTCCGTTATGTACAGGAACACTGTACAGACATTTTACCACACATCAATCCGAATGCAAGGATATCCATTCGCGCACACGCGCCTCCAACACATTCAGCGGGACAGCGCCGCTGAGCAATACCACATCGTGGAACTCGCGCAGATTGAATTTCGCCCCATGTTCTCTCTCAGCCATGGCGCGTAATTCCCGGATCTTCAACTCCCCGATCTTATATGCCAGCGCCTGACCCGGCCAGGCAATGTAACGGTCAATCTCGTTGTTAATGTTGAGCAGCGTGGACGATGTGTTCTCCGCCATGAAGTCAATCGCTTGCGAACGCGTCCAGCCCAGGGCGTGCATACCAGTATCCACCACCAGGCGGCATGCGCGCCACATCTCGTAACTCAGGCGGCCAAAATCCGAGTAGGGGTCCTGGTAGAAGCCGACTTCCAGTCCCAAACGCTCGGAATACAGCGCCCAGCCCTCGACGAAGGCGGTGAACCCGCTGAAGCGGCGGAAGTTCGGCAGGCCGCCCAATTCCATCTGGAGGGCGATTTGCAGGTGGTGGCCTGGAACCGCCTCATGCAGTGAGAGGGCTTCGATCTCATACAGAGGGCGGCTCTTCAAGTCATAGGTATTGACGTAGTACACACCAGCGCGGATACCATCGCCGCTGCCGGGCTGGTAATAGGCAGCCGTGCTGCCCGGCGCGCTGAAGACTGGGATCTCACGGATGCCGTACGGCAGGCGCGGCAGGGTCTTGAACAGGCGCGGCAGCTCGCCATCCACGCGCTTCAAGACGAGGGCGGTTTTCTCCAGCAGCGCCTCGGGAGTGGTGACGTAGAAGCGCGGGTCGCTGCGCAGGAACTCGATGAACGCGCGGAAACTGCCATCGAAGCCGGTCTTGTCGATTACGGCTTCCATCTCTCCCCGGATGCGGCGGACTTCGCCCTGGCCAGTCTCGTGGACAGCTTCGGGCGATAGATCGAGCGTGGTAAAGTAGCGGATGCGGTTCTCGTAAAAGAGGCGGCCATCGGGCAGTTCCGAAGCAGCAATGCCCTCACGCGCCGCGGGGCGATATTCTTCCTCGAGGAATTCGAGCAGCGACCGGTAAGCAGGCACTACCGACCCTTCAATGGCCCCCCGCGCCGAGGCGGCCAGACGCTCCCGCTCCGCGCCGCTAATTGTTGCCGGGAACTGCTCGAAGGGTTTGAAGAAAACGCTGCAGGCCGGGTTATCCACGATGTGTGCCTGCAGAGACTTGTCCACGCCCTCCAGGGTGACGCGCGGCGGGACGAAACCTGTGCGCAAGCCGAGGCGCATCAGGCCGATGGACTCGTCGAAATAACGGCGCAGCGCCTCCAGCCGGGCTAGAAAGTTCTCGTAGTCGCGAATGGTCCCGAACGGGGTCAGCAGGTACAGGTCCGGGAAGAAGATGTGGAATCCGCCCGCCTTGGATATCGGCAGGCGGTAACCGTGATAGTCCAGAGCGGCAATCTCGAAGTCCAACATACGGGCGAAGATTTCGCAGTTCAACCGATCGGATGGGGGAAGGGTGGCTTGGTCAATATGCCGCAAGCGCTGGCGGAAAGCCGCCGACTGCTCGCGCCAAGATGCATAGTGATCATCTCCGGCCTCGGGCAGGCGGTCGTCGTAATGGTGGTCGCCGCATTGCATAGCGAATAATGGATCCCAGCGCATCCAGGCTTCCCACTGGTCTGCGAGCAATCGTTCGAGTTGTAAAGAAGAGTTTTTCATGATAGCTCCCATTATCAGTTAGAAATAATCTGGAATGAGTCTAGTAGTGACGGCTTCAACCGTTCGAAAGCGACTAAAGTCGCCACTACTGCCATTTCAGTGATTTTTTACAGATTTTATGCCACGGTTTGCCACGCGCGCGCAAAGCGAAGGATGCGACCGCGGATGTAAAAAATGTCCGGGTCGGCGGATGGACGCCTGGCCTTTATCAACTGAATGGCTGCCTCAGGTTGGTATCCTTGGGCAATCAAAATGGATGCCCCCATAGCGACGCCACGATGGCGACCCCCCGCACAGTGGGCGTAGACCTTTCCGCCGGAGCGGATCGTCTCGAGTGCAGCCTGGACGCCACGCATCAGAAATCGGATGGGAATGACCAGTACCGGGCTGTCTATCGTGGGCAACCACAAGAAATTCAAGTGGGGCTGGTGCCGGTCGGGCCTGGGAGGATGCTCGAAGCGCATGTTGATCACCAGCCGCACACCCAGGTCACGCAGTTGAGGGTAATCTTGAAGAACCGGGGTTGTCCCAATAATCAGATCTTCAGTGATTGAAGAGAGATCCATTGCATTCAATCCAGGATGAGCCTGGCGCGCTTGAAGCGCGCCAGCGCTGCCAGGATCAGCACCACGTCCAGGAGCGCGATGATCAACCCTGCCCCAATCGCAATCGTCGTGAAATCGGTCTGCATCAGAAACTGGAGGACAGGCTGCATCACCGCCTCCGGAAGCATCGGAATGACCATCAGCGGAATGAACAGCACGAAATAGGTAATGGTGAAGGTCTGCTGGGCCTGGCGTACCGATCCGGCGCGCAGCGAGACCAGCACACCCAGCCCAGAGGCCAGGGTGGAGATGAGCAGCACCACCGCCAGGATGCCCAGTCCAATCGCCAAGGGGAAGAACAGCAGGACGCCCCTGCTAAACGCCACGTTGACCGTTACCAGTCCTAGGAGGATGCACATGAGGGTCATCGCCAAGCCATAGATGACCCCGGCCAGGATCTTGCCGAACAGGATCGCCCGGTCGGAGAGACGGCTGGCGAGCAACGTTTCCAGCGTGTGACGCTCGCGCTCCCCGGCGAACGCGTCCACCATGGTCGTGCCGACCAACATAAATGGCAGCCAGGCCCAGTAGAGCAGGTTGAGGGGCGAAGTCACCCAATCCTTGCCGGTTTGCAGAGGCAGGAAAATCCCAAACACGCCGACGAAAATGAGCAAAGTGAACAAGTTGGTGCGCGACTTATCGCGCCGCAGGTAAGGCAGTTCCTTGATCTCTTTCAGGGCAACGGTCAAAATATCGTCGAGCATACATCCTCCAAATTCTAGACACCCGGCGTCTTGGAGATGCCGGGTGTCTCCGCTTCTTCTTCCACCAGCGTCAGGAACAGCTCTTCCAGGCTGGCTTTGCTCTTGTGGACTTCTTCGACTTCCACGCCGGACTCGACCAGCAGGCTGACGAGCGGCGCGGTCGGGACGCCGGGCCTGAGTTCGATGGTCAGCTTTCCATTACCCGCCGCCACGCCCCGCACCTCGGGCCGGCTGTGTAGCTTCATGAGTACCGCTTCGCCGAAGCCGCTCCCGGTGATCTCGACGCGCGGGGATTCGTTATGGGCGCGCAACTCGTCCAGCGTGCCAATCGCCAGCAAGCGCCCCTTGTTGATGACGCCGACATGCTGGCAGAGCTTCTCAGCCTCGGCCAGATTGTGCGTGGTCAGGAAGATGGTCACGCCCTCGCGGGCCGCCAGCCCGGCTAGATCCTCGCGCAGGGCAGCGGCTGCCACCGGGTCCAGACCCGCCGTCGGCTCGTCCATGAAGATGAGCACCGGGCGGTGGAGCAGTGTCCGGGCGACGGCCAGTTTCTGCTTCATGCCGCGGCTCCACGTCCCGACGGCTTCATTGCGGCGTTCCCATAAACCCATGTCGGTGAGCAGTGCCTGGATGCGTGCCTGACGATCGACCTTGGACATGTGCCAGACGCGCCCGTAGAATTCCAGGTTGTCTTCGGCAGTCATGCGTTCGTACAGGCCATTGTATTCGAGCAGGGCGCCGGATTTCTCGCGGATTGAATCGGCTTGTGCCCGTGTATCAAAGCCGAGCACTTCAGCGCGGCCACTGGTCGGCTCCAGCAGGCCGAGCAGCAGACGGATGGTGGTCGTCTTGCCCGCGCCGTTTGGGCCGAGAAAGCCGAAGACTGTCCCGGCAGCGATTTCGAGTGTGATGTCGTCCACGGCGTGGACCGGCCCGAAATCGCGGCGCAGGTTCGAGGTCCGGATCGCATATGGATTGGTCATAATGTAGTTCCTTCCACAAAGGATTTGAGTTGCTTGCGGTAATCTTCAAAGGCCTGGCGTCCCTTGTCTGTCATGCGGCAGAGGGTCAGCGGGATTTTGCCGTGGTAGGTCTTTTCGATCTCGACATAGCCTGCTTCTTCCAGTTTCGAGAGATGCACTGAGAGGTTGCCTTTTGTCAGGGTGGTTTCGCGCTGGAGGTAGAGGAAGTCAGCGCTCTCGACTGCGTAGAGCACGGCCAGAATGACGGTGCGCGACGGCTCGTGGATGAGGCGATCCACATCGGTAATGGCGCGTAGATCAGTGCTCATCCGGCGACTCCTGCAGAACCGGATTCTGGTGCAAGTACTTCCAAAGCGTCAGGCCGCCGGAGGTGAACAGAATCAAGCTGGACAGGCCGTATACGAGCGCCAAGCCGAGCATATCACCTAAGCCGCTAATTGCCAGGCTGATGCCGATCAGGAAAACAGCCAGCGCCACGAGATAAAAACGCGGCAAGGCAGAGCGATAACCGAGCCAGGCAATGACAGCTGAAAAGAATAGTCCAGTCATGCCAGGCATCCAATCCATCAAATGAAGCCCATGTTGAGGATGGCGCTCAGGAGAGTTCCAGGTGCAGCCTCCTGAACGAAAAAATAAATCGCCAATACCAGGCACAGACCGCCAAAGCTAAATTCGAAGGTGCCATCCACAAAGAAATATTGGATTGCGTGCAATTGCGATTTCTTGAGTTCGTCAGCCATAGGTAATATCTCCTTATATAGACCGGTTTATATTACAAACCGGTCTATATAATACCAAAATTGTCCCCGTCTGTCAAGAGGTATTATCGTTGGGAATCCCCTTTGAAAAGAGAAAAATGTGGGGGTTTTGGCAAGTGAACGCCTCTCCCCATCCACATCGCTGTTTCAGAAAATTCAGAAAGTCAAAATTATTGAAAAAAATCGGGTGTGCCCCAGGCGGGAATCGAACCCACAACCTTGGCCTTAGGAGTGCCCTGCTCTGTCCTTTTGAGCTACTGGGGCGGCGGAAAAAATTATACTGCTTTTTACAGAAATTGGTGAACTCTTTTTCGGTGGAGTCTTTTGGCGTTCTCAAAGTGCTTGCGCTTCACCTTATACGTTGCTATACTAGGCTGTATGAATCCCGAAAAATTTGGACGCTACGAGATCAAAGCCGAGCTTGGCCGCGGCGGCATGGCCACTGTCTATCAGGCCTACGACCCGCGCTTCGAGCGCGAGGTGGCGATCAAAGTCCTGCCGCGCGAAATGCTCCATGATCCGCAGTTCCGTGCCCGCTTCGAGCGCGAAGCCAAGACCATCGCCATGCTGGAGCACCCGGCCATCGTACCGGTCTATGACTTCGGCGAGGAAGATGGCCAGCCGTACTTCGTGATGCGCTACATGACCGGCGGCTCACTGTCGGACCGAATCAGCCAGAGCCCCATACCGGTCGAGGAAGCGGCGCGCATCTTTGAGCGTCTCGCCCCAGGCCTGGATGAAGCCCACGCCAAAAACATCGTCCACCGCGACCTAAAGCCGGGAAACATCCTCTTCGACCGGCTCGACGAACCACACGTTTCCGATTTCGGTATCGTCAAGCTCTCCGAAGCCCAGGGCGGCGCGACCGGCAGCGCCGTCATCGGTACGCCAACCTACATGAGCCCGGAGCAAGCCCAGGGTGAGCCGGTGGACGGGCATTCGGACATATATGCCCTGGGCGTGATCCTTTTCGAGATGTTGAGCGGCAAGCCGCCCTACAAAGCCGATACGCCCATGGGCGTGGTCGTCAAGCACATCACCGAACCGGTGCCTCACATCCTGGATGTCAACCCGAACCTGCCTCAGGCCATCGAGGTGGTCATCCAAAAAACCATGGCAAAGGATAGAGAGGCGCGTTTCGCCACCTGCGCCGAACTGGCGGCTGCATTGAGCATTGTGGCGCGCGGCGAGACCCAGGATCTGAAGACCCTGCCGGCTGCGCCGCGGGCTTCTGCAGCTAAGACCGTTATCGCCAGGCGGGGTGAAGGGCCTGTCAGCCGAACCCAGCCAAACGTCCGAGTCAGCGCTGCGCCGCGCAAAAATACCGGGCTGTGGATAGGCCTCGGCGCGGCGACTCTGCTGTTATGTGTAGGCATACTATCTGTCTTATTAGTTGTCTCAGGATTATTGCCATTCAGCCTCTTTCCAATGAAAGCCTTCGAAACAAAGACGATAATAATTCCAACTTCTCCGACAAGTATCACATTGCTCTCCTCTGAGACTGCCGCGTTGCCACTTGCCCTTGTACCAACCAATATGGTTACCCCCCCATCCACCCCAACGAATATGACTACTCCCAGCTTCACGCCGACAGTTGTCAGTCTCCCCATGCTCGGCGGCGCAGACATGATCGCCTTCCTGAATGCCAACAATGTCTGGGTCATGGGCGTGGACGGCAGTGGCCTGAGCCAGTTGACGACCGAAGGGGCTGTCAAACACGATTTGCAATGGATGCCAGACGGCCAGGGCGTGTTGTACATCACCGGCAAGTGCATCCAGATCATGAACCTGGAAAATAAAGAGGTGCGCGACTTGACCTGCTTCCCCGCCGCGGATTACCTGGAAGCCTTCCAGCTCTCGCCGGACGGAGCGCAGGTTGCCATCAGCCTGAACCGTGAACTCTACGTAGTCCCCTTTGACCTGGAAAAGCTATCGCGGGCAAGTTCGCACATAGACCTGACGGCCATGAACGGCTGCCTCACTTATACCAAGCTGGCAACCAAAGGCGTACGCTGGTCGAATGACGGGCAGAAG
>Ga0315289_10016409_pt1 | contig 10214 bp, 10 predicted proteins | sample YL17G11_40_MG_FD_203452 | JGI IMG/M metagenome (GOLD analysis project Ga0315289, IMG submission 203452) | Sediment microbial communities from Yellowstone Lake, YNP, Wyoming, USA - YL17G11_40 | ecosystem: Environmental > Aquatic > Freshwater > Lake > Sediment | place: USA: Wyoming | collected...
TTTCCGCCGCTTGGACACCTATTTGTCTCCTATGTTTCTGCCGTGTCGTGATGTTGAGAATTCTAAACAATCGAGCCTCCTTTGTCCATCCATACAAATGCCTGCGGACTCCGCCATTTCTTAGGTTGTTGCCCCGCCGGCCATGGCTTCGACCGTTACCGCCTATTTCTTCTATTCGAGGCGCTTGATCATCGCCTTGGCGTTGGCACCGTCCGGGTTCAACTGCAGGGACTTGCCATTACTCGCCAAGGCCTGGTCCTTGTTTCCCTCGGTCTGGAAGGCCAATCCGAGGGTGTTGAAAGCGTCGGCGGAAAAGGAAATAAGTCTCGGCTTTTTTAATATAGCCGATCACGGCCATCTTTCAGAACATAGTCGGGCAAGTCGTCTCGGGGTCATTGGGATATGAATTTCGGCATGAGCTCAGCGGTCATGGCATAGTGGGCCAGGATGCGGGCATTCCGATATTGCTTATCGGCAGGGCCATAAACGAAACTATTGATATCACATTTTATTGTGAAATCCATGACTTCGCCCTTAGGCGCTCGGGTAACGATATAGGCATACTTAAGGTCAACTCGAAGACTTTCGGTTTGGATTATGAAATCCGAAGCCACCCGAATCTTTGCTGGCGAATATAGCGCGACCCACGCTTGAATCCGGCCCCATGCTTTGTCAGCCTCATCTTTAGGAAGCGTGAATGTCAGCGGAGCCTTATTAATACGGTCCAGATAGGTCGCTTCTTCGGGCGTTAAAGCAGGGGTACAAGCGACAAATGCAAGGCTAATTCCAATTACAACGGCGGCGATTTTAATTTTCATATTAATATCCCCTGCTACTTTCTCTATTCTGGGACCTAGGCACGTTGAGCTACATTAATATTGAATTTAAAATTGTATTTTTTCTTACCCTCCACTTTTTTGATACGTTCGCGGCGCCAAACCCCGATTTTCAAATCGGGGTAAAAAGCGCCGCTCAGTATCAACCCTGAGCATACCCCGGGCTTTAGCCCGGGGAGTCGAATGGGTTGATTTGTCCCTATTTATTCATAGAGAGATTTGTATTGTCAAGAGGCCGGGGAACACCCCGGACCCTGGGGGCCCGAGCACTTCCGTTTCATTGCGTTTCTTTAATCGTTTTCGACCAATATTGTCTCGCCGGTAGCACACGGCCGGCAAATGGGGAGATGTCTAAAATTCTGCCAGGACACAGGAGCCCGGGGCTAGCCCAATCCATTTTCGGAACGGATTCATGCTCTAAGGAATGTGTCCAATAGCTCCAGGGCACTCTTGCGGTCGAGCATGTACGCGGAGTACTGGCCAGAAAAGTCGAGAATACAATCTATACAAGCTTTGCCGCAAGTTCGGTCATGTTTCTCGTTGACGAACAGAACATCTCGTGCTGCTTTTATCCACTCGCGGCCTGTTTCAAGAAGTTCGGAGCAGTGTCCTGTGCCACCTGGTGATGTGTCGTAGATTACAATCCCGGTCCGAGGATAGACTAAGGGTACGAGGACCATTTCAAGATCTTGGCGGCCAGGATAACATAACAACGGCTCAAGAGGTCTTGGTCGATCGGGCTATTTCCCGCCTAGGCCTGGTCCTCCTGCTCGAGAAATTCGGGCGGGAGCATGGCGTCTTCACAAAAGACGGCGGCGTTCACGATGTATTCGTCAAGCTTTACTTGCCATCTCTGACCGGCCTGAGAAATGAGCTGGCCCTGCTCGGGATCGACCGGCGCAAGGTGCAATCAGAGCCCCAGCTGGCAGATTACATCGTCAGCATGAGCAACGCAAAGGGGAACGCCCAGCCAAAGCCCCAGGACGGCCAGGATGAGGGCGGCGAGAAGCGGATCCCGGCCGCGGACGAAGAGGAATCGAAGATCGCTTGACAAGCCATCACCATAGTCGTATAAACAAGAATACTTTTCTGATAGGATATTTTGGAAAAGGGGAAATGCCATGAAGATGGAAAAAATCTCAGCCTGCCGCGGAAGACGCGCAGTTTCGTTCTGCTGGTAGCGACAACGGCGGTCCTGATAGCAATGTTGGCTTGTGATAGCACGCCGACAACCCCGAAAACCACGACATCTACTACTACATCCACTCCATCCACTACATCCACTTCAACTTCTACGTCCACGTCCACGTCAATCTCGACAACCACGACATCGATTCCCGCATGCGAAAAAAATCGTACAGGAACTCTAAGAGTAGAAAACAAGTCAACAAGAAATCTTGATTATAACGTGATTATCGACAACATCAATTATGGAAGATTGAAGGTCGGCGAGAGAAGAGAATTCGAACTTCTTACGGGGATGCACACTTTAGTTTTTGCATGGGCCGACCACGTTGGTAACGCGTGTGGCGGCACTGCATCGATTTATGTATGTGAAATGACGTGGCTATATTGTGACCAGTGAAACGCTGACGCCTGACGCAGCCGAAGGTCCGAACGGGACTTCCGAAGGACATCCCCCTACCAGCCGAAGCCGCCTCCCCTATGTTGAAATTGAATGTAATGAATCAACAGCATGTTTCATTGCCAGAGGCATTCCATATATCAGGGATTCCGTCTTTACGGACATGGGATAATACCCCCGCTCCGAAAAGAGGTAAGGCTCAGGGTCATGGAAAAGGATATGACTTGTCCCTTCCGCGGCAGTTCGAATATCCGCATTCAAGAAGGGATACTGAAGGCCCGTATCATGTCGGGCGATGGCAGGGTCACATGTAACATTCGGGATCTCAACAGAACGAGCATAATGAGGGTTGGGTTTGGCCCCAGCATGCCACGAATGGTGAACCCGACGATGAGAGACCTGGTCCGCGCTATGATCGGGCGCTGACCGGCGGGGCTAAACGACGCGGGAGCCAATCACGGCGGGGAAGGCCGGGTTATCGCCAGCCTTCCCGATCAAAGGGACGCCGTGCCGGCGAAATATTGCCTCATTGATATAGACGTGAATTTGAGTATAGAATTCTCATAATGCCGAGGATAAAATATCAGGAAGCGCTGGGGCGGGAATTTTAATTGTCGTCAGCCGGGCCGGGAATTTTAATTGTCGTTGATCACCGGATTCCAGATTCGTTATCAGTAAGCGCTCTTGCCTAACCTCTTGAAGCGCGGGTGGGTGAGGAGGGGAGTCCAGACAGGATCAAGGCGGAGAAATTGCACAGATATCTCTCCCGTGGCGGAGAGCAACTGTTCAATCAGGTTAAAAGCTTTATCGTATTCGGCCACCATGGTGTACACCAGGGCGAGGTCTCTGGCTCTGAATGCTCCTCCCATGAATTCCTTTGATAGAGGAAGAATCGCGGTGGCTTTCTCTGCGGCAAGAACGGCGTCTTTTTTTCTTCCCAGACCGGCATAAGCTATGCCAAGGGCGCTGTAGTAGCGCGAATCCTCGGGTTCTTTCCGGATCTTCCCTTCAAGAAATGCGACCGCGGATTCATATTGGCGTTTTTCCATTTGAGGGTTTTTCATGAGGCCGTAAATCTGGGCTTGGAGCTGAGATTTGGGGACAAAATAAAACTGGTATGAAAAAGCTTCGGATGCGTCCGAGACGAGCCGCTGGAGGGCTGGGTCGTATTTTCCTTCAAAAATATCGACCAACACCCAGGGATAAAGGATGAGATTCGGGTCCGGGATGCGCAGTGTTCGGGAGGCTTCTTCCAAGACCTGGCGGGCTTTCTTTGTGTCCCCCTGGTAGAAGGACAGACACGTTTTCCGATAGTAAGCCAAGGCGTATTCAGGGTTCAAGATGAGGGTACGGTTAAAACACTTCTCCGCCTCTTGATAATTACGAAGCAAAAGGTAGGTCACACCGAGTTGAAATGCAGTATTTATGGACAGGGGGTCCAATTCAGACGCCCTCTTGAGATAGGACATGGCTTCATCTAATTTCCCCTGTCTTCTTTTGATAAAAGCGATGCCTTCAAGAATCGGTGCGTTCTGCGGCTGTTTTTCCAAGGAAATACCGAAATGTTCCAGGGCTTTCTCGTAATCCAATTGGCACCAGTAATAATAATAGCCTTGGGCGGTATGGGTTTCAGGGGCTTGAGGATTGAGCCGCGATGCGTTGTCCACAGCGTCTTTAGCTTTAGCTGATCGATCCGGACTGTGATCATAATGATAGAAATAATACATCGCTTGAGCTTGAGCCAGACGAGCAAAAGCCTGGTAAAAGTTTGGATCCAGACTCACGGCTTTTTCATAATTCTCAATGGCCTGCCGTGTCGGTTTCTGATCGTTGGATTGAAAGACAAGGTCATTGCCCCGCAAGTAATAATCGTAGGCCTGCATATTCCGGGTCGGCATGATCTCAAGGGCCCTTTTCTCAGGCTCGCGAAGGGCTATCCCCAACGCCTCGGTGACCTTTTTCGAAATATCGGATTGAACTTGAAATAATTCAGCGATCGATTCATCGTAGACATTGGCCCAGACTTGAATGGAATCGGATACCTTGGTAAGGGATGGCACAACACGCACTCGGCCTCGTCCCTCTCCAGGCTTCCGCCAGCGAATGGTTCCGGAAAGAACATAATCCACGTTCAATTCTTTGCCTATCTGTTGGAGAGGTTTGGTCGTTTTTTTGTATTGAATGGAGCTGTTTCGGGCGATAACGTTCAAATCAGCAACATTCGCTATCCGGGCGATGATCTCATCCGTGATCCCGTCCGCAAAGTATTCATCCTCGGCCGGACCTATGTTCTCGAACGGAAGGACGACAAGTCTTTTTTTCCTGGAGGCCGAGGAAGGGCCGGGTGTTTCTTTGGTCAGATAATGCACCGCGGTGGCCGCCATGACTGCCAGGATCAAAAGCGACGCGATGAGTCTCCACCTCTTCTTGAATGTTTTAGCGGTCTCTTCTGAAGCGAAGGATTTATTTATGGGAAGCACCTTTCCGGCTATAGGGATGCCTTCTTCAACCTTCGACAACTCGGCCATCAATTCTTCTGCGCTCTGAACCCTCCTCTCCTTCAACTTTTCCAGGCAGCGGAGGACGAGGAGACCAAGGTCTTTCGCTATCTGGGGATTGATCTTGTGAGGATCTTCAGGAGGTTCTGTCTTATGCTTAAGGGCTACGCTGAGAGGCGTATCGCCCTCAAAGGGCACGCGTCCGGTGAGCATCTCATAGAGGATGACACCCAAAGAATAGATGTCTGAGCGCGGGTCGGTCTCCTTACCTTCGATCTGTTCCGGGCTCATATATTCCGGCGTGCCGATGATCGCTTTTTCTCCGGTAAGCCCTTGGGTCTGCAGCGAGCGGGCGATGCCGAAATCCATGATCTTGGCATTTCCCTCTTTATCGATCATGATGTTTTGGGGCTTGAGATCGCGGTGGATGATTCCGAGCTTGTGAGCTTCCGCCAGGCCTTCGGCGATCTGGAGGACGATGGACACAGCCGTTCCGGGCGCGAGATGCTTCGTCCTGCGGATCAGGCTCTTGAGGTCCTCGCCCCGGACATATTCCATTGTGAGATACAGGGTCTGCGCGTCTTCGTTCAAGTCGTGCATCCGGCAGACGTTTTTATGGGTGATCTTGCGGGCGATTTTGATCTCGTTGCGGAAACGCTCCACGATTCTTTTGTCCGCGGCGATCTCAGGCTTGATCAACTTGAGGGCGACCTCTTCCTCCATCTTTTTATCGAAAGCCCGAAAAACCCTGCCCATTCCGCCGGCACCCAGTTCTTCGATGATTTCATACCGGCCTGCGAAAACAAGCCCCCGGGTGAGCTCATCCGCGTTTGTATCCATGGTCATGGTGAAAGAGGGGCTGATCGAAGAATCGAGCCGAGTGGCGCACTCGGCGCAGTATTTTGAATTCTGAGGATTATCTGTTTGACACTTCGGGCATTTCATGCCGTGTCTATTTTTGAAGCTGGGCAAAAGAATACTCCTTAAAAAATATGATGTCAAATGGGACAGGGCAGGCTTCTCCCCAAGGTATAGGCTTTCCCTTAAAGAATCCTGCAGCCCGAGTGCCTAAGCGTTTCTCATCTTGGACTGCTGTCTTGCGTTGGGAAAACAACGGGAATCTTTTATATTGAGAGCACGTCTTGAGCTGATGATTCGATATTCAATGCCCATCCTGCCGGGGTGGCGGAACTGGCAGACGCAAGGGACTTAAAATCCTCCAGGAAGAAAAATGGGCTATTTGCCTTAAACTCAGCATTGCCAGCAACTTACTGAAGAATTAAGAACTTACGCAAAAAGGGGGCGGTTCGTACCGTTCTCACCGTTTGCATTATTTGCATGGAATTATGCAAATAGGTGACACAAAACTGACACAGTGGTAGTTCGTCCGAACGCGGCGGGCCGATGATGATCGTTGCTTTCATAATAGACTTTCAGGCTGTCGACCGAATCAACCCATTCGACTCCCCGGGCTGAAGCCCGGGGTATGCTCAGGGTTGATACTGAGCGGCGCTTTTTACCCCGATTTGAAAATCGGGGTTTGGCGCCGCGAACGTATCAACGACCGCCTCAATCTGACGTTTGTAGCCGAGAAGCCTTCGCCGTCCCAGGCCTTCGTGCGAGGTCGTTTTAATGGCGGCCGAAGAGCGGGGAATATTTTTGATTATTCGTGATCACGAGAAGCGGAAGTCAATTGTCTTCTGGTCGGTGTGGCGAGTTTTTCCCCCTATATGCACTTCGGGTACGCTTTTCGCGGTATTTTAGCGGTATTTGACGGCGCCGCCCAGCGGAGATATACTCCCGGCATGTCGAGGCAGGGAGATTCATCCCCAAAAGCGAGAATTCAGCTCGCTCGGAAAAGGCAAATTCTTATATTTTGAAAAACAGATTTCTATCGGTTCCTTGGAGGATGCAAATGAACCAACCGATCCGCATGACACGAACAATCCTGATGGTCGTGGCGGTAGTATTCTGTTTCACCGGCGTGGCCGCCGCCCAGGGCGCCCAGAAAATCGACGCCTGCACCCTGCTGACCAAGGCCCAGATCCAAGCCGCTCTCGGCCAGAGCGTCGGCGACGGCAAGCTGAACGCCAAAGCCAACCCGGCAGTCGGGGCCCCCTGCGAATATGTGATCGGCGACTACGGCGTGTTCAGCATTCTGGTTAAGGCTATCGGGCCCGGCGAAACCGCCGACAAGATGATGGCGGAACTGAAAAAGATGAAGATCGCCGTTTCTGACGCCCCGGGCATCGGCGACCGCTCGTTTTTCTCCAGTCCGGGCTATGGCATGGTCCAGCTCAACACCTTCAAGGGCCCCAGGTACCTGATCATCGTCATGCTTGTGCCGGGCGCCACCGAGGCCGCGCAGAAAACCGCCGCCGAAAAGCTGATGCGCGATGCACTGGCGAAAATATGAGCCCCGGGGCAGACGCGCATATAGATGCTAAGACCGATTGATCGACGGCATCATCGACAAGATCACCTAGCTGGGCTGAAACGAGGCCCGTCCCCGCACCGATAATCGCGGCGGCGGATCCAGCGGCGGCTCAGCTACTTAAAGAAGGGCAAGTGACGTGCGGCCCGCCAAGGTGAATAAAGGAAAAGAAGAAAGAACATGAAAAAAGCATTGATCGTTCTGATGAGCGCGGTGTTTCTCTTGCTGGCGAGAGGAGCCGCCGCACAGGAGGCCCCGCCTTGTCTCACCCCGAACAACACCGTTCCCGCAACAGTCGCGCAGTATCACAACGAGTGGCTTACAAAGGACGGGGCGGATGTCGTCAAAGGACATCTTTGGAAAGTCGCCGGCAACTCTAAGAAGCATTGGGAAAGAGACGCGGAGGGGCGTGACACGCTGGTCATTAACTGCATCATACAAGGCGGGGGAGGCGATATGAACGCCGCTATGGTGGAGGGAAAAGGCCCCGGGATTAAGGAGGCAAACGGCGGCAAATCGTTTTTCTCGAATCTCGCAAGCCGCACCGGCCACACCCAGCAGGAAGCGGATGTCCTTTACAAAAAGTATTCCACCCTCGGTTATTTCCGGTCGGTGTCCGATCCGGATAATAAAGGGCAGGAAGCAAGTGAAGAAGTCCTTATTTTGCGCCGCATTGAAAAGCGGCTCGGCATTGGCGCATCCCCGTCTATCTCAGAGAAGAGCGAGGGCGGAGAACAACAGAGAGCGGAGCTGAAAAAGAAAATTGAGGCAGCGAAAAAGCGCGGCGATATGAATGAGCTGATGCGGCTCGCGCAAGAGGGGCAGAAAATGGCGGCTCCTGAAATCGCGCAGACGGAAAAATTCCAGAAAAAAACCGACCAGCAGAGTTGGACTCTTTTGGAAAGCGCAACCCCTGAGTTGGCTGAGGCCTCTTACCCGACCCGCGTCACCTTCTATAATTGTCCCTGCCTGCGATGCAAAATGTGATGATACCGCGTGGAGCGCGTCAGCCCGAAGCCGCGCCGCCGTGGCCGATGGCGTGATCGCCGAGGCTCATGCGGTCGAGTCCAAGGAGATCAAGCCTTTCGCGGAACACGGGCAAGGGATTTTCGAGGTCAGCGTAGAAAACGGGGCGCTGCTCGTCTCGGGGCAAGCGAATCGCGCCGGGCGGGTGAATATTGAGTTCTATACGTAATTTCGGACGATCGCAAGCAAGGAGGCGAGCGTGAAGGGGGGCGTTCGGTCGTTGTCCAATATCAGGCGAATATATTTTGGATAATGGGCGTGTAAGATATATGTTTTGCGGAACCGCGTAATAGTATATTGCAGCCCGTAGTCGTATACTAAATCCAGCCATAAGGGTATTCTTTTGTAAATTAAAAGGAGGATTTGACATGTCGCTACGATGGTTATTCGGCCCAACCAAAAAGAAAGAAAATGAGAATCCAGAGGTCAAAAAGCTGATCAAAACCTTGAAAAACAAGGACTGGACGGAGTGCGAGACCGCGGCCAGAAGTCTGGGGAAAATCGGCGATGCGCGGGCCGTACAATCCCTGATAGACGTGATCCAAAATGCCATCCGGGATAGGGGATTCGTCCAAGCATTTGCCGGATTGGCGACCTCCCCCCGGCAACAAGCTCTTTACCGTTTAAAGCAGGAGATGGATCGGAATAAGAGCATGTTCGCAGCATGCGGAGCGGCCGCTGAAGCGCTCGCCCGGATTGGAGACCCCCGGGCGATCAAGCCACTCGTTGATTTCCTCACTTTTGATCAACGTGCCCCAGAAGTCGCTACAAGTTTAGTCGCTTTCGGTGAGCCTGCGGTGGCGCAGCTTTCTGCCACTCTTAAAAGTGCAGACCCTTTTGATAGGATGAGACATCAATCTACCGCCGCGGTACTGGGTCGGATCGGGGGCCCGCAGGCTATGGATGTGCTCATCGGCGCGCTCAAAGACAGCGATCTGCTCGTGCGCGAGGCTGCTGCCAAAGCGCTTGGCCAGTGCGGCGAAGCCCGCGCGACAGAGCCACTGATGGCCCTTCTTAAGGACGAGTCCTCTAAAGTCCATAACGCTGCAGCCCAGTCGTTGGAGAAGTTGAACATACCGTCCGCACAGGAACCAATCGTCAGGAAGAAACGGGCAATGAAAACACCAAAATTCGTCGAAAAACGTCGGACGCCGAGCGGAACCTATGAAGTTTATCGAGGAAGCGATGCCGAATCCGCCAGGGACTTTCTTAAATCGAAGACAGTCAACGAAAAGCAGTATTACATCAAAGTCGAAACATCTACGGGGAACTGGGGGAAAGACATCGATGGCCTTTATTTGGAGAGACTTGTTCCCTTCCAGTTGGAAATAAATTCCGCTCAGTGTGAAGGCAGCATTTGCGGAATGCCTACCCCGGCCGGCCTTCAATATGCCGCAAATAGGATAGCAGACAATTTTGTGGTTCAAGTTAAATGTGGAAAGTGTGGTCATAAGTGGGAAGATGGAATAGGTTATAAAAACATGACGGTTGTTCGATGCCCTAGCTGCAACAGCCTCAATAAGGTTGATAGCGGCCCACATATTACAGGGATGCCCGGATTGCTGGGATTCAAGATTGAAATTTAAGCATCGAGTATTCCAGGTTTCTTGGTCAAATAAAGTCGTCAGACTTTTCTCCGGCTTTTCCTGTTTTTCCGACACGACGGCGGGTGATTATGATTATTGGGATGTAAATTCGGGACTTCTTCGGCAAGTCGTCTCGGGGAAGACAGAGAGAGCGGCGCCGGCGGCTAATTATCGATTTATAGACGTGGTTTCAAAATAGCCCGGGCAAGTAGTCTAGGGTAAACGGGAAAACGGCGTCGGCGGCTGATT
>Ga0315289_10016411_pt1 | contig 10213 bp, 9 predicted proteins | sample YL17G11_40_MG_FD_203452 | JGI IMG/M metagenome (GOLD analysis project Ga0315289, IMG submission 203452) | Sediment microbial communities from Yellowstone Lake, YNP, Wyoming, USA - YL17G11_40 | ecosystem: Environmental > Aquatic > Freshwater > Lake > Sediment | place: USA: Wyoming | collected...
GGGGTCTATGCCTACGTGGACGCCGCCGACTACGAATGGCTCAGCCGGTGGACCTGGCACCTGCGGGGCGGCTACGCCATCCGGCTGGAGAAGCAAAAGCATGTCTACATGCACCGCCAGATCATGCAGCCGCCCGCGGGGATGGTCGTCGATCATACGAACTGCAACAAACTCGACAACACCCGGGCCAATCTGCGGATCTGCACCCGCCAGGAGAACATGCGCAACCGAGCCAAGCGACAAGGGACGTCCTCCCGGTTCAAGGGCGTGAGCTACAGTAAGACGCACGGCAAGTACTTTGCCACGGTGTACGGCGAGGGCGAGTCGCCCTTCCTTGGCCTCTTCACGGATGAGGTCGAAGCGGCCCGGGCGTACGACCGTAAGGCGGTCGAAGTGTTCGGTCCGTTCGCCCGGCCGAATTTCCCCGACGAATGGCCCCCCGCCCGACGCCAACGCCTCCACGCCCAATGGCTCCGCACCCAAGCCCGCCCCAAGCCCAAACGCCCACCCGAGAAGCCAAAGCGAAGCACCCGCTCCGCCCCGAAGAGACCCGCCCGGAAAAGGAGAAAGGCAACAGGCAAACGAAAACAGACAAGCAAACGGGAGTGACTCTGTCGCCCCCGAGAATTGCGCACTTGGCCGTGAACAGGGGACGAGAATCGAGGCCCCAGGGGACACAGAGGCAATGGGCGGAGTCCAGACAGGCGACAAGATTCAGTGGAGAAGAATCGAACGAGCCGGCCGGTTCTCATCAAAGGCGCTCTCATCCTCGTATTCGCAAACTACCTCATCCGAGATGACTACAAGGTGCCCATCCGCCGGCTCCACTCGGACCAGATGTATGCCACCCCCTGAGTTCCACGACGTTCCGCCTAAGGCCTCTGCGATGACTCCCGCGTTTTCCGCATCCATCGTCGATACCCCACCGTTACAGGTTATGCTTATTGCGCACCCAGCTCGGATTGTACCCTGCAGATTGCCCGCTGCAAGCGAATACTCGGGGACAGGACACTCAATCCAGGACCGGAAGCGCGCCTAGCTTGATCTCAGGAACTCTGCCATCTTCTCGACGCAGGATTCCTGATTTCTTTTGAGCGAGTGTTCCCACACAACCATTACCCTCCACCCGCTACCGCGAAGTATTCGCAGCACTTTTCTGTCGCGTGCTCTATTCTTGCGGATCTTTTCCCTCCAGAACCTATTTGGCAGCTTCTTCTGCCAGCGGGGGAACTGCCACCCGTGCCAGAAGTCGCTATGGAGAAAAATTGCCTTCTTCTCTTTCGGTTTAGCAATATCTGGCTTTCCTATGACCCTGGTATAGTTTGTCTGAAAGGACAGGCCGCGCGCTCGCAACTCTTTGAAGATCGTCTTCTCGAATTCCGTGCCGCTTGCACGAACTCTGCTCATGTTCCAGTGGCGTTCTTCTTTTGTAAGGTTGTCCATACAACTCAATGCGTAGCACAAGTGAGACGCGTGGCCAAATGATGAGCTTGTCGGCGTGCAAACAATGGCGGAAGTGCATCACCAATGAGACGTGCGATGTTGACCAGCCCGGATTTCGCGGGGAAACGATAACTCTTCGGAAATGTCTGTATGGTTGCCGCCTCTCGCATTGAAATGGGCCTGTTCTGCTCGGGATGAAGGAACCTTCCTTTGGATGGATTAAAGCATCCGCCCGTAAGAGTCGGAGCAACGTCATCCCACTTCATGCGCCCGTACACGTCGCGAAATCCGTCCAGCTTCTTATGGCAGTCAAGTTGCCTCCTCTTACCTAGTGCAACGCGCGATCCCCCATCAACCGGAATCCGCCTTATAAGCTTTTCTATTCGCGCTGTGCAGTTGAGGTGCATTTTATGCAACCGATCCTTGGTTTCGCCCGGTTCCTCCAGTGAGCCGATGCAATCCCTGACAGTTCGCCTGCGGCAGTTCCTCCGAGGAAGGTCGATCGACCCGACTCGCGAGCCGATTAGAATCAATCTTTTCCTTCTTTGGGGCACGCCAAAATCGGCCGCGTTAAGTATATCCCATTTGCACAAGTAACCGCACGATTCCAGACGAGCGACGAAAAGCGAAAATCTTCGATCTTTTACTAGCCCCGGAACGTTCTCCAACAACACAACCTTGGGTCTGAGTACCCGGGTCATCCTAACGAATTCAAAGAGAAGGTCGTTCCTGGGATCATCCTCACTATGACGTCTAATCCTCGAAAACCCCTGGCATGGTGGGCAGCCCGCCAGCAAACTCAATCCTCTGCTCCTCAGCTTACATGCCTTTTTTACTCTCCTTGCCGCAACACGGCGGATGTCGGACTGAATTAGAACCGTCCCCGGGTGGTTAACGCGATAGGTTTGGGCAGCCAATGGGTCCAGTTCTATGCCAACTTTGACGACAAAGCCAGCTTGCTCCAAACCCAGAGATAATCCACCACAACCACAGAACAGGTCAACCGCAGTGAGCTTTGTTTTTGCATTCATTGTCGGTCCAGCACCATTCTCATCGGTTAAAGCTGAAGGCCAGGACGTAGTTGCCTTCAGGGAACCTCAATTGGGGCCACCAGACTGCAATTTCTTTCTTCCCGGGAACTCCCTTCTGCCTGTACATAAATAAGGTAGGCGCATCCTTGGGAGCCAGCGATTCCTCTCCTCCAGACAGAATCCCTTGCGTCTCGCGACGAGGTTCCCTCAGGTCGCGTCCTCTTCTCACCACGATGTAGGCCTTATCACCCTTCAGTGATTTCAACTTCTCGAGCGCAGCGGTCAGCGTCTTTTGATCCCAAAGCTCAACGTCGCAATCCGGATCAGGTACGCACTTCGGGAGCAATTCCATCAAGAAGTCAATGCTCGTTTGTCTGCCTTGCGCGCTCTCGTCGAAGTCGGCCAGTCTGTTATCAAGCCACTCGGTGTTCTTCCTCGCCGATTCCGAGCGCAATGGATAAGCGGGGTTGTAACTCCCCCCAGCGACGTACATGCCGATGGAGTTGGGATCAAGCACATTGGCTCGTGTCGCACGCAGAGGCGAGGAAATGTAGATTCCTTCAAACTTTCCCTTCGGGTATTTCGAGACGAGCTCTCGCAGAGCGTTTTCCATCTGATGAATCATCCTGAAGTGCTCGGCCAACTCCTCCGGGAGAAACAACCGCGTGACCCCGATCTCATTCTTTCTGTATCCGTACATCCTGGCATGCTGGAGAACTGTGTCGGAATTTGGCCTTTTGGGATTGCGTCCGTAGTAGCTGGTCACAAGGTTCCTTATGGTGACGCCCCTTCCAAGCTTATTTCCACCCACAAACATGTTGTAGACCGAATCCAGTTTTATTTCCTCGTTAGATGACGCGTTGACCAGCTTTATGTTGGCTCCATGAAGGTAGAACTTCACCTTGTCCACCACCTGCTCAAACGGAGGAAGCCCGGCCTGGGTATCGCGCAAATCTTCATATTCTCCCTTTAGATCTCTGAGCAATCTTGCGTATCGCTGAGAAGAGGGACTGCCAAAAACATGCATCGCCTCTTCCTTGAAGCAATCCAATAGGTTGACTATGTGCTTGTGGTCCGCTGTATTCACGCTCACATGGCAAAGGAAAGCGTAGTTCTCAGTGGGCCTCTCTATCTTCTTGGCGGTAGCCGCAACCAGGAACGAAAGGATGGCCCGCCTCAGACCAGGAGGAACGGTTCCCGTAGGACTTGGCTGGTGGCTGGCTCGCAATTCCTCGACCTCATCGAGATCAACATATCGAAGCAATTTACTATCTGGACCGAAGAATGCCTCGCCTCCGACATAGCCGGGTCCCGGCTCGCTGAGAACAGTGAAAGAGGGCCTATAGAACCCATCGGGACGCTGAAGAAAGAGAGCCTGAGGCGTGGCTGTCACCTGCAGATAGGTGTTCACGCCGAAAAATGTTCTGAAGTCTGTGATCACCTCGTTTATTTTGCTTACTTGCCCCCCTCCTTTGCTGGTGAATGTATTTAGGCTTGCCTGGTCTGCTTCATCATCAATTATGATAGCCGACAGCCCCCGGGCGCGCGCCGCCTTGAATGCTTCAAGCAACGCACCCAGTTTTCTCCCATTTTTTGAGCACACGATAACAAACGGTGGTGTCCTTAATTGGCGCTCGAATCTTTGCGCATCCCGCCAATCGTTCTTGCCTAGCACGTTCAGCCCGGGCAGCGCTCTCCTGACGCGTTCAAGCGTCTGCTCATAGAGAACGTCTATATCTGAGGTCAGGACCACCGCGCATTGAAATCCGTTATCAGCGGCCATTGCAGCAGCAACGGTGATTATGCTTGTCTTTCCACTCTGAATAAGACCATACAGCAGGCCATCGTTCTCGTGCTCCGCGCTCTCGCGTGATGGGGGGCCAGCGACAGGGTCAACCGAACTCTCCACGATCTGCGCAGCCCGCTCCACTATGGAATCCAAAGACTCCGGACTCTTGATTTCAGTCCTCAGAATTTTCAGAACCTCTGAGGCATGAGGGCCGTCACGCACAATCGTTCTTTTGTTCTTCTTGTTTCTCATGAGTCGTTCTCGAATGCAATTGAGGGCCACCCGTTGACGGGAACCTTCCCACCTAGCTCGCCCGTGGGACCAGCAACTCTGTATTCTTGCTTGAAATTACGTCTCGCCGATATCCATCCTGCTCTGCTGCCCAACAGTCTGCACGCTTCGGACCAGGCCACGGCGCAGATTCCATCGCCGCCGCAGATGAATGCAACGAAGACATCTCCCAGGGACGCTGCACGACTATTCAGTTGGTCAACCTCTGCGGATACAAAGGTGAATCGCCAGGGAGACCTCGCCTTGGTCGAATACTTCAGGAAGATGAATACATTCTCGTTCACCACATATCCTAATTCAGCCTTGCGCACGGTTCGGCACCGCTTGTCCTCCAACAAGCGAACAACCGCCACCCCATGATAGAATTCCCTCTTAGCAATCATGTAGGTTTGGGTATACTCCCAACGGCCGACTACCCTTTCCGTGCGCCATTTGTACCCCCGGACCCTCTCCGATGCAAGGAATCCTGCGAGGGCAGAAAAAGCGACGAACACCTTCTCAATGCCGTCTCCCGGCCTCGAAAACCGTCACGCTTGACCTTTGACGCAGTATTGTAGTAGCCGTTTAGCCGTGGGCCAAGAAGAAAATGCTAGGGAAACGGGAGAACTAAAGGTGTCACGTACATTCCCGGAATAGATCGGCCTAACCTCCTTTCGGCAAAGGGCTTAGCGGCGAAGGCGCAAGGGACCGCATGGGCTAAAGCCCATCCTACTGAGCCTTTCTTCGTGGTCTTGTTCTCGACTTCGCTGGGGGCAGGCTGTGTACTTCGTGGAGAGGCTCCTCAACGTCGCCTCGCTCAAATGCAGGATCGCTCGAAATCTCGCCAATGATCTGCGTTCATCTGCGGTTCCCATCAGGGTTTAGGCCTTTGGCCGGAGGCGGTGCGCCGGGCAAATCCGAGATTCGAGTGTCGAAATCCGAGACAAATTCGAAGCATAAAACTCAAATGACCCAAACGCTGTCGGGGTCCCGGCGTTCGGGCGTTTCGAGCTTTGGGACATTCCCTCATTGGTGCTTGTTTCGGATTTCGAGATTGGTGCTTCGAGCTTGCCGCCGCGAGGCCGCCTGCGGGCCTCTCGGCGGCGGCGGCGGGAGGGAAGGGTCAGATAAATAGGGCTAATAATACAGAAAACGGGTTTGGACTGCCGATATACGGGTAAGTCGGGTTCGGACGGAGAGTCTACCGACATCTGCAACACGGCTATTATCGGACATATCACAGGAGTCGATGCTGTGAAGAGAAACAAGGGAACACGTGCGAAGAGGGCAAGACAGGTCATTTTCGGCGCCGGCGCCAGGGCGGCGGCTTTGTGCTTGGGCGTCGGTTTGTGCTTCACGCTGTTATTCAGTTGTCTGAGCTTCAATATTGCCGACTGGCCGAGCCAATATGTACACCCGCATAACAAGCCGCCGGCGAACTGGTGCGGGTCGATGGGGGCTTTCGCGGCCTATTACCTGCTGTATTACATCGGCCCCGGCGCGTTCGTGATTCTCCTGTCGGGCGTCTGCTACTTCGGCGCCAAGCTGCTCCGCCGGCCGCTCGATCAGCCCGTGTTTCGACTCATCGGCCTTGTCTTATTGACGGCGGCGGCCTCGGCCACCTTCTATAGTTTCTGGCCCCACAGGGTCTATTCCTTCCCGATGGGCTCCGGCGGGGTACTCGGCATCTCCACGGCCGCCTTTCTCAAGGGCGGTTTCGCCAGACTCGGCGCCTTCATCCTCATCTCCGCGATGTGGTTCGTAGGTCTGGCACTCCTGGCGGACAGCCTGATTGTCGGGTTGTTTGCCGCCGGCGGCGCCAGCGTGCGACGCGTGGCAAGCATCGTCGTGCCCGCGTGGGCGGCCGCCAGGGGACAATCGGAAGTGCTGACGGATATCTGGCAGAGGCTCAGCATGAAGCAGACCACTTTGGCGACCGGTTCGCAGCTCAAGATCGGTTCCCATACCATGACAAGACCCGCGGAGTCCGGGCCCAAGCCGCAGATGACCCCCGTACAGTCGGTGCCGGCACCGGAGGCAACCCCGGCAAAGCGGTCCGAGGTCGTCGAGGTTCGGCGGCCGCCGGCCAAAGCAGAGAAACCGCCCTATGTGCAGCCTTCCTATGACGACTATACCCTGCCTCCGCTCGATCTGCTGGCGGAATCAGAGTTTGGGTATGCCGCGATCCAGGAGAAGGTGGTCAAGTCCAAAGCCAGTGCTTTGGAGAAGCTGCTGAGCGAATTCAATATCAACGCGAAGGTCGTGGCCGCCGAGACCGGGCCGGTGGTGACCATGTTCGAGCTGGAGCTGGCGGCGGGCGTCAAAGTCAGCCAGATCTCGAACTTAGCCAACGACATCGCCCGGGCCCTGGGCGCCGGTGCCGTGCGCGTCGTCGCTCCGATACCGGGCAAGCACACGATCGGCATCGAGGTCCCCAACAGCGAGAAGGAAAAAGTCCGGATGAAGAGCATGATGCAACTGGCGGGCGACAAGCCTTCGAAAATGGAGATCCCGCTGTTCCTCGGCAAAGACTCCGCCGGCGAAGCGCTGGTTTCCGACTTGGCGAAGATGCCGCACCTGCTGATTGCCGGCACGACCGGCTCGGGCAAGAGCGTCTGCATCAATACCATCATCGTGGGCATCCTGCTGACGAAGCGGCCGGACGAAGTGAAGCTGATTATGGTCGATCCGAAGATGGTCGAAATGACGGCGTTCAACGCCGTGCCGCACCTGATGTGCCCGATTGTGACGGAGACCCAGATGGCCGTCCAGATTCTCGAATGGGCGACCGTCAAAATGGACGAGCGCTACTCCCTGCTGGCTGAGGCGAGGGTCAAGAATGTCGCGGAGTACAACCGGCTCGGCGCCGAGGAGATTATTGCCCGGTTCGCTCCAGGCTCGCCCGACGAGGAGGCGAAGATCCCGAAGAAGCTGCCGTACATTGTCATCGTGATCGATGAATTGGCCGACCTGATGATGACGGCCCCGAAGGAGATCGAGGCTTACATCGTCCGCCTTGCTCAGAAGAGCCGGGCGGTCGGGATTCACATCGTCCTGGCGACGCAGCGGCCGCAGGCCACGGTCGTCACCGGCCTGATCAAGTCGAACATGCCCTGCCGCATCGGGTTCCGCGTGGCGGCCCGCATGGACAGCCGGATCATCCTCGACCAGAACGGCGCCGAGACGCTGCTCGGTGAGGGCGACATGCTGTTCCTCAAGCCCGGCACGAGCGACCTGATCCGCGCGCAGGGGACCTTCCTCGACGATGGCGAGATCAAGCGAATCGTCAAACACCTCAAGGAGGTCGCCGAGCCGCAGTTCCATCCGGAGCTGACCCAGTTGCGCAAGGTCGATGCCGCCGACATGCCGAAGGACGACCTGTTCGACGAGGCCGTGCGGGTCGTCCTCGAAACCAAACGCGGCAGCGTCTCGCTCCTGCAGCGAAGATTGAGCGTCGGCTATGCCCGCGCCTCGCGGATTATCGAGATGATGGCGGCGGCCGGCATTCTCGGCGAGTACAAAGGCAGCCAGGCGCGCGAGGTCCTGATGACGCCGGAGGAGTACGAGCAGATCCGCGAGCAGATGAATGCCGGCGCCGAGGTCGGACTCGCCGACGTGGCGGCGGAAGAAAAAGCGCCGGAGAAGGCCTACGCCACCGAAGGCCAGCAAGGCTACATCTCCACGGATGCCGACGAGAGCGAGGACGAGTAAAACGAAGGGCAGAGGACGCCGGCGTGCCGGCGTACGGCAGGCCACGCCCGCCCGGCCTTCACAGCAGACGTTCTGCGTCTCGGTTTGGCGATAGAGGAGGCAAGTTCTCTGAGGGCAAGGGCGGTAGAGACAGCCCCCATGAATCTGCGGACCCTGCGGCACACGCCTCCTCAGGCTGGTCACGAGCCGTGCTTCTTCTTTCGTGCGATGAGCCAGGAACGTTGTGCCCAGCGGGCCAGCTCCTCCGGGTCCTTCAGGACATCCGCAGGGATTTCGAAATAGGTCCTGATGGTGGTCTTGATCTTCTCCGGATAGGGCTCGAACGGAGCCGACCCCGCCCGCAGGAAGTCGTCCCGGTTCGAATCGTCCACCTTCAGGTAGGCGACGTCGTCGGCGAGAACGGCGAACATCGTCCCCTCGCGATAGAGCCCCGCGCCGCCGAACATTCTGCGCACGGACACCGCGCCCCAGGTCGAAAGCTGCTCGACGATATAATCCGCGAATTCGTCCGATACCGCCATCAGTCCTGTTTCTCCGGATTTCCCATCACCGATGGAACGAAGCGGCTCTGGTAGAACGACGGCAGGCCTCGGAAAATCTCCAGCAACTGTTCCACCGCGACCACGCTCGCATCATGCTCGACGACGACTCCGTGACCTTCCCGGTAGAACTTGCTGACGCCCGGCGTCCCGGCAAAGACAGATTTCATCTCCTCAATACACCTGCCACACTTGCATCCGCACTCCGCAATGATAGCCGTACAGTCCAAATGAAACGCCGACCGGCTGATCATGATTCTCTCCTTCCAAGCCCTCAGAACAAAGGACCCGGCCTCGCACAAAGTCACGTAGCCACGAAGTTCAGAATCGCTCATCATCTGCACCCTCCCTGTGCCGCACATATTTTATCCGCACAGCCGGATTTGTGCTATACTATGGTCGATGTCTTCGTCGCATGGTGGAAGTCCGGGATCAGAAGCTTGCGATAGAGATGCTGTGTTGACGCGAGCACTGGAGGTGCTATCATCAAAGTTGAATTCATGGGGCTGCACTTTGAATGGGATGACGGCAAGGCTCGTCTCAACCACGAAAATCATGGCGTCCGTTTTGACGAAGCCGCAACGGTTTTTGTCGATCCGTTGGCGCGCATTTTTCAGGATGAAGCTCATTCGGTGCAAGAAGAGCGAGAGATCATCATCGGTCATTCCTCCCGAAACCGACTTTTGCTTATCTGTTTCACCGAACGCGGGGATATGATTCGTATTATTAGTGCACGGAAAGCAACAAAGAAAGAGCGCAGCGATTATGAAGAGAACACCCTTAGCTAAATCTCGCCATACGGCACCGGATGATATGCTTCCCGAATACCACTTTGATTATCGGAAAGCACGTCCCAATCGGTTTGCCGAACGGGTTTACAAAGATCATCGTGTGGTGATCCTGGATCCGGACATTTCCAAAGTGTTTCCCACGTCGAAGTCTGTAAACACTGTCCTTCGCGCCCTGATCACCACGATGCCGAAACGCAGGAAAACGAAATCTGCGCGCAAGTTGTTGTCGAGGTAGCTGGTCGCCTGTTGTCCGCTGGAACGCAATGCCCTCGTATCGGCGCTCTCCATCATCCTCTGCGTCCCCGACGGCCTGAAATAAGTAAGTACGCCCCGAATTCCCCATCGGCCAAAAGCACTGAAGACTTCGGTCAGGAATTCTCTGGCCCTTTGGAGACCGATGGGAAAGGAGAATGGCATGGCGTAGATTTCTCAACCACTTCGAAAAAGCCCTCGATTTCCTTGCTATCGCCAATGTAGCAAACCGTCGTATCGTATTTCTTGTCAAGACTCAAGCAGGGCAATCGCAAAGTCAATGGGAGATGATCGTAAAGGGCTGAATTGGCCGATGGTTACGAAGTGCGATGGTCGCACAGAACCAGGAGGCCAAGGATGGTCATCGAGTCAATTCGGCAGTATTTC
>Ga0315289_10016412_pt1 | contig 10213 bp, 23 predicted proteins | sample YL17G11_40_MG_FD_203452 | JGI IMG/M metagenome (GOLD analysis project Ga0315289, IMG submission 203452) | Sediment microbial communities from Yellowstone Lake, YNP, Wyoming, USA - YL17G11_40 | ecosystem: Environmental > Aquatic > Freshwater > Lake > Sediment | place: USA: Wyoming | collected...
CGGATTTCTCAGGCACCTGCCGGTCTATCAATCCCAACACATCGTCTATTAATCCATTCTCCCATGACTGAGAATCCCGGATCTCCTGCTCCACCTCATGCTCCGGAGGAACCCCAACCTCAGGAAAATCCTCCACCGACTTCTCCCTCTTCTGCCGACGCAACCACTCCTGAAACCCCTGCTTAAAATCCACCTTTATATACTCCACCAACAACGGTGTCAACTTCTCCACCATCTTCTTCAACGTCCCCTTGTCCTCTACCCCCAAATTCCGCGTCCCCACCAAATCCCCAGCACCCTTCCCAAAATCACTCTCCGCATGACCCTCTATCAACGCCCGTACCTCCCCACCCTTCTTCCGATCAATAAACCGATCTACTAAATCCTGGTAAACATCTTCCTCATCTATGTACGTCGATATCGGCAATGACTTAAATAATGCCACAAAATTAATCGCATCTATAAACTCAGGCCGAAAATACACCCCCAAATACTTCTTGAAATTCCTCCCCGCATCCCCCTCCCGAACCATCGACCCAAATACCACCCGTGCCAAATCATTAAATGTATACACAAAAACTCCTTGCCTTCCTAAGTAATCCAATAACCTCCATATTAAATGATTATTACAGCCACACCCAATAAACCCCCAATTATGACCAATACCCCGGAAAACCACACCACGATCATGACTAACCTCATCCCCATGACTCAGCCCGCCCCATCATCCCATGACTCAGACCCCAGTACCCGGAAAACCACACCCAGACCCCCCAGGATCCCCTATCTCCGAAAATCACACCCTTGACTACCCCGAACCACTCCCGAGCTCCTAGGCCTGTCTACCTGCGTCATGGCTCTCTTTTACTTTTTTCTTTTGATTTCACTCATGACTCTTTCTGACGGAAAAAATTTATTACACTCTCAGGATTGAAAATCAGAATTTGGAGTACCTTCCCCTCTATAGCCCCTTTACAAAAATTCTGTCAATTCTGGAGAAATCTCCCCCAGCAATGGGGCAAAAAACCTGGAATGGTAGCGACATTGATCTGAACCCGACTTCTCAAGACCTACCGAGTCATGACCAAGAACCAGGAGATATCCTGAAAGGATAATGAGCCATGTCCATGAATCAGGGATAGGATAATGTCCTTCCCAATCATGACTATGTACCAGGGATGATAGGACAGGGAAATGGTTCTCATTCTCCTCTATTCTTTTATTCTCCACGGAAGACATGACTAAGAAATCAGGATGAGATTAGCTACTATTGGTAGTTGATTAGGTAGAAGTGTACCAAATCAATTTTTGGCTAAAAACTCCGTGCACATTGAATGGCCAAAATCTGGCATATTTTTTGCTTGTAAAAAATAGCTTTTTTACAATGGGCAATACTCACTAGCTTTTTCTTTATAGTGAAGGAAAACACAAGGCACTATAAGAAAAAGCAATGGGCAATACTCACTAGCTTTTTCTTTATAGTGAAGAAAAACACAAGGCACTATAAGAAAAGCAATGGGCAATACTCACTAGCTTTTTCTTTATAGTGAAGGAAAACACAAGGCACTATAAGAAAAGCAATGGGCAATACTCACTAGCTTTTTCTTTATAGTGAAGGAAAACACAAGGCACTATAAGAAAAGCAATGGGCAATACTCACTAGCTTTTTCTTTATAGTGTAACCAATGGAGGTAGAACATGGACATTAGTCATATCAAGCCCGTCCTCAAGGCGGGCACGGTTTTCTCGGTCACGACCGAGAAGGCCGTGAATACGATCGAGGGGGCACCATGGCAAATGCTTCTGAAAACCAGCCGCTATAGTGTCACAACCCAGGTCACGGGTGCCGTGCCGACCTGGTGGGCTTACACCGACACGAAAAGTGTCGTGTGTAAGAAGGGCCGGACGCCCCGACTCTATTTGCTATGCGCCTTAGCCCGTGACCACGGGTTTGGCGAGAGCTCATTCCTCCCTATGGTGGAGGGTGGAGCGTTCGAAGGCAAGGCCATGTCTAAGGCCGAAGTAACCAGGTGGCTCCCGCCTGCGGAGCCGTTCAAAGCCGAGGGAGCCATGACGCTCCCCCTGGACTCGATCCTAGATCTCCGGCCCCTGGACGGGCCTGACTCCGAGACCAACACCGTCGACAACGCCAATCAGGACTACAAGGCCATCATGGCTCTCGTGTCCTGACATCCATCGAATCGAATTAACCCTAACCGTAAGGAGGTGTGCTGTGCATCCGTTCAACGACTATGAAAGTTCGGACGGTGTCCTGCGGTATCGCAACCGCAAGCCCCGTCGTCGCAGTCAAGGCATGAAGTTCGTTCATACCTTGAAGAGGCTTGAACAACTCAAGAAACGTGCTACTGCCTGGCAAGGGCAGTTCACACACAATGCTTAACTTCTAACCTGTTCTTCCTTATCTCTTTCCAGGAGGTTCAATGTTCACCAAATCTTTAGTCGTTTTCAGTGGCTTTTTAGCCCTCATCTGCTTGTTCGTGTTCATGACTCATGCCGAGGAGCCGGTCTATTTTCAGGAGACCATCGTGCAGGACTCTTCAACAGTTAATGCCGACACCCTATGCATGCTCAAGACAGGGGTTCGGCAAGCTCAGCGAAAATGCGACAGCCTGATGATGAGCATCGGGCTGGATAAGGTAACCTATTACAGGTCGATAAGAGACCTAGCTCTGTCCCGGGCCCGTCTCTATCAGTTCCTGGCCAAGGACCCAGGTCAGAATCCAACCGCCTACTTAGCAGAGAATAGGTTTCACGGCATGGCCAAGGTATATACAGCCATGATCGACAAGATCGAATAATAACCGGGTGGGGTTAGGCCCGTGCGTTCCCATTGACTTAGGTCAGTGGGGGGCCCCCTTTTTATAAACAATTCCCTTTAAACCTTTTCAAGGAGTGTCTATGGCGAAGAACGCCGAAATGTCCGTGTCCGGTTCAATTCTCACGATCACCGTCGACCTGTCCAAGGACTTCGGTAAGTCCAGCTCAGGGAAATCAACTGTAATTGCCTCGACCGAAGGCAATATCACGGTGCCCGGCAAGGAGGACGTGAAGATAGGACTGAACGTATACAAAAAGGCCTAACGAACCATGGTAGCAACACAGAACTCAGGCCCTGATGGGCCTGCAATGTGGCCACCCTACAAGGTGACGGTTGTAAGCCCGTAGCCACTTTCCCCCCACAATTTTCCAGGAGGTAGTATGAATTCCATGAAAGACGCTTTCACCTCGACCACCAATGGGCAACGACTGATCCAGGCCATCGAAGCCAAAAAGGCTGAGGCAGCCATGCAGGTGAAGGCCCGTATCGACGAGGCCGATGGAGTTGTGTTCAGCACCCTGTGTGTGAATGTCCCCGGTGAAGGCCGTGACAAGACCTTCCGTCAGAACCTGGGCCGGAGCCTGTACAACCAGGCCAAGAACAGAGTATGGGCCCTGGCCGGAGTCAACGGCAACCCGGCGAAGCTGGAAAAGCTTCTCGGGGCTGTCAAGTTCTGCTGGACCGGGCCTGAAGCCTTCAAGCAGGCAGCTGACTTGCTGACCGGCCGAGTGGCCATCGAGATCAAGACGGTCTCGTTGGCCGGGCTCTCGGCGAGCCAGGTCATCGCCCGAGTGAAGGAGCTGACCGGCCGGGACCTGGGCATCAGTCCCAAGTCCAAGCAGAGGGTTGTGACCAAGGCCGTGGCAGTCCTCACCGCCAACGGCGTGGTCGTGGCCTAAGTTAGAACACAACGGGAGGAGAGGGGACTGATCCCCTCTCTTTCCCCTCTCTTTTAAATCCCATAACCTTTACAAGGAGCGTGCCATGAAAGCAGTGATTAAGACTCTCTCGATTACCCAGTCCCCGGACCAGTCCTGGTCCGGGGTGGTCGAAGAGCTCAACTTCGACGGCGAAGCCAAGTCCCGGGCCTACGATTATGACAGCACGGCCATGCTGGCCGTGTCCGGGTTCATGGAGTCCATAGAGATGGGCTCCGATCCCGAGGATGCGTTTAACCGGAACATGAAAGACATTCTCCTTCATGTTTAAGATCTTAAGACGGATCCACAAAAGGATCATCCGGGCTACGAGTAAGACGACCCGGAGATCCTTTTAGTGGTCCTCGCATGCTGCGGATTAGTCTGTGTACTTGTAGGCTCGGCTCTGCTGTTCGGCAGGGCTTCTGACTAGCACCCTATCGAGTGCCAATACAACCAACAACTTATCATCAGGAGTATAATTATGAGCCGCAGTTTTAAGGCACCCGTTGTCATTCAAGCACCCACCCCCAGTGCCCGACGTGATGAGAAGCGCTGGGCCAGCAAAGCCGTAAGGAGAGTCCCCGTGACCGAGGCCATGGTCTCGGGTGGACACTATCGCAGATTATATAATTCTTATGACATAACCGAGCACACTTCCTATGGCTATACCGATAGCCTAGGAGTTAAGCGTCAATTCATCATCAAATAAGGGGGTAAGATGAGAGAACAACTAATCTACGCAGAACCCAGGCGAGTCATGGTCCCCGACATGGGCCATACTATAACCGACCTGACAGTCATGTTCCTACCCAGCTGCTCACTTTTCAGAAGCCCATATGAGTTGAAAATTCCTGCTGGGACCGAAGTCAAAGAAATCTCTCAGGACGACTTCGCAGTTAATGACCTGAGCAAAGTTGAGTGGAAAGGATACGGGTTGATCAAGAACTGGTCCATCCTCTATTCGGATGCTGATATCTATGGCGTTCGAGTCCCGAGATCCTGCGTCTTGACGGAGCAGGAGCTGGCTAATAAGAGGACCAACTTGGAAAAGTACATTGCCATGACCAGGGATCATCTTCATGAGGCCAATGACCGGGATGAACTCTCAGCTCTTGAGTTTATTCTTGCTGAGGCCCTTGAAGAACTGGAGGACTTATGAAAGAAACACACTACGAAATAGTCTTAGCCCGACGATACTATGGGCCCCATGCCACGGGTTCTGTCTTACTGAGAAACGGGTACCCGGAATATCATGCGGAGACCCACGAAGTGAAAGAATCTCATAAGAAGTATCTTGAACACTTCAAAACCATGGAGGAGAACATATGAAACGTATCATGATGTTATGTACACAAGGAGACGTCGAATCTCCCTGCCCATTCCGGGTCTCGGCTCCTGTCCAAGTCCAGGACAAGACCAAGGAGCTGGAGTACGTGAAGGTATGTACTTCACGCATCTCGGAATGCTCTTCAAAAGAGCCCATCGGGATTGACCTTCAATCTCCGGCAGACCGGGCCATAAACTATGCGTTCAGCGGGTTCGTTTCGTGACTAACCCTTATTTCATGAAAGATTGGCCTTACCTTCTTGATTACGTCTACATGACAACTCCGAAGAGGCCATCTTATAACCACAATGAAATAAAGGAGATCAATCGACGTCGAGCTAAGAAAAAAATGGCTCGACTCAGTCGTAAGATCAATCGAGCCAAGTAGTTATAACTCCAAGAAAGGAAATCTTCCTATGGCAACCACAGCTAAGTCGGTCGCCAAGACCGCAAATGCCCTGCCTGAGTACATCACTCAGGATAGCAGCTTCATCACTGTTACTCTCCAGGCCCTCTCAGCACGGGCTAACAAAGCCCAGTACGAGGCCCAGGAGAAAGAGGCTAAGGAAGGTCTCGCAACCCAGGCCTCAGCTCTGAGACAGGCCCAGGCCGAATCCGATAACTACATCGGACTTGTCAGGGTAGTCCAGCCCGAAAGCGCCACGAAGGAGATGCCTCCTATCCGGATTGAGTTCAAACTAGCGTCTAAGGACTCGGCCCTGAAAATGACCGAGCTGGATACCGTCAACGAACTATCTGGAGGTCTCAGGCCTCAACTCTTCGAACCTGTAAAGATCGTGACTGAGATCCACGATCCCCAGGCCCTGTATGAGGCCCTGAAATCAGCAGGCCATAATCCATGGGACTATCTGTCTCTGTCTGTGAAGGACGGGATGGATAATATTATCAGTCAGCACCCCGGAGCCACCACGGTCGAAGCACTCATGCCCAAGACCGGGTTCCTGGCCCGACTGCAGGAGTTCGGCAAGAACCTGAGTGATGACGCTAAGTATTACATCCGCAGGTACTTAGAGAGGGCGCTGAGTTCTGCGGTCACACTCGGGTCGAGAGGTAAGGCATCATGAGAGACGGTACGTTAATTACAACCATCTTTGCTCGGCATGTAATCAACCTAATCGATTCCCGACAGAGTATCATGCCCTATTATCCTGATGACTTCAAAAATGGTTTCTCTGACCGCCACCATATTGACTATGAGTGTGCCTTAAAAGACTGTCATCTTGGGCCTGATGGAATGTGGATTACCAACGAAAAGACTTCCACGGACGGCTGCGGTAATTACATTAACTACGATCGTTTCTTATGGAGGATCGAGCCCAACTATTGTTGCCGTGGTAAGCCCATGTATACAGCTGACGACAGATACAAACTGTTCAAAGCTTCCGAGACCAAGAAAACCATTATCTCTTCCAACAACCATTCCATATGCATTGAATGGTTTGAGTTTGATCAGAAATTTCCGACAGAGAACGTATGGGGTCTCAAGATGGGTAAAGTTTATATCACAGTCTACAAAGAGGACAAGCGTATATGGACCAGCAAAAAGAACATATGTGAAAAGGGGTGGAAGAAAGAGTTCACCACGTTCATCGAAGAGCATTTCAAATGGAAAGGAAAGTCAGCATGAACTGTAATTCATCCCTACTGAGGACTTTGTTCATAAAGCTACCGTGCCTGATGAGGCAAAGGATTAGCCACGAGATGATCCGTTGTATCAAGGAAGAGGCACGAAGTTTAGACTATGATCTTCAGAATATCCCTGACTCCCCTACCAAGGGAGAGATGTTGGCTTGGGGTTCAGCTCTTAAAGAGCTGGAAGATCTAATCAAGGGCACTGAAAGAGAAGTGTCAAGGAAGGAGTCCGAGTATGCGAGAATTCGCAGGGAGATCTATCGTGAAATGGGCGACTTGAAAGAGCAAGACCCAGCCAACTACAGACTTACTGTTGAAGGCGCTCTTGGCATGCTGAACAGACTACTGAAATAAGGAGAAATACATGGCTCAAGTATTCAATAAGTCTAAGCAGTGCATGGAACCAGCCAAGAAGCTAACTTGTCCCAGATGTCAGTCATTCGGAAGCAGGGTCACCGATAAAGGTGAGCCCTGCCCGTTATGTAAGGGACGGGGTAAGGTCATGATGAGTCGCTCGGGCTGGCTTCGCAAGTTATATGCCCGACAGAACTCAAGCGAACTTTTTTAAAGGAGGTTAAGCATGTGGCAAGATTATATGATAGAGGCATGTGCCGGGCTCAACGTCGAGCCCTCAGTCACCAGTCAGATGAATGGTCAGATCACCGGGCTGGAGTTCCGATGTCCCCGGGAACTGAATAGCAATGAGATCGAGTCGATCTCCCGTCACCTGCCCTCAGGAATGAAGGCAACTTTTGTCGTAAGTCCCAAGACTGCGACACTAGAATTCCTGACCCAGACCATGAAGTTGGCAGGGATCAGGATTGTTGACGGCGCTTACAACGCGTCGGATCGATCCCTGAAAATGCTCCTGGTTGACCAGGGATCAGTAGGACTGCCCGAAGAGGACAGCCTCCTGTGGGCTGGCTTTATCAAGTTCCTGAAACTTGACGGGGCCATCGATGAATGGGATATATTCTGTAAGAATGCCTCCGGAGAAGTTCAAGTCATCCAGAAGGATGTGAAGAACTTCCTACCTCCGAGTCCGGAGAAGGTCAAGGCCTTCATGGATGGACTCCTGGCCGACATGCAGGAGGTGGAACAGATCGAACGGGCAACCCAGAAGGTCACACAGGAGACCAAGCCTGAGCGGATCACTCGGATAGGTGATGACGACATCACCAATCTGAAGATCTCCTTGGAGACCAGCCAGGATGTCAATGACTTTCTGAAAGGGCTCGAATGAGTCGCTTCAGAGGATGGTTCCGTGCAAGAAACATCAAGAAGGTACGACATATGGATGTATTCTCAAACTACATCCATGTCTACCTCGTTAAGGATAAAGTACTCTCGTTCGGGCCCTACAGTAATGAAAGGCGGATGTATAAGGGCTACCGAGAGTTAGTTAAACAACTTCAACCCCTGAAAGGAGTGTAGTTATGATATGGTTAAGTGCAAATAATTACGACTCCACATGGGTTGGCCATAAAGAAGTCGCCCGTGGAGACATCTTTGGGAACTGGAAACGGTTCACCTATTACTGCAATGGCCACCGGCTGTACATCTACTGTCGCAATCATGGCATATTCCTCACACTGTTTGCCCATTGGTGCAGTTGGGCAAGTACTTTAAATGCCCGTAAGATCCCGAATGACAGAGCAATCAGTCCTGAGCAATGGGAGAAGATTAAGTACGTCTATACCCTAGAAAGTCTTGAGGGTATAGACATCTCTACCGAGGACGTCATCATGGACAATCCGGATTCGAAACCCTTCAGGGTCAAGCAATGGATACAGACCCAGCATGGAGAGTACATACAATGAGAGCATGGATTATGCCCCCTCATCCTCAGTACAGAGTTCGTTGGAAGCAAAACAAAACTTGCGAGGCATGTGACTTTAAAAGTACAGAACAATACACATTCGCTTTCTTTGAGCCTGAAGCAGCTCTAGAACTAGCCACATACGTTCTCAAGCAGGGTCACGCTCTTATTTTCGTGGAACAATAACAAAGGAGTAACTATGAAACATTTTCTTATGAACTGGCCGAATCCTGATTTCAAAGACGGATTCTACGTGGAATACAGACACGGTCACTACATGCTTGGCCACCTGACTGATAATAAAGGGTGCAAATTCCGTCGAGACCATTCTCATGTTATCAGTCGGAAGGTTTTCTTCCTTCTGAAGGCCGGAGCCAAAAAGAATCTGCGACGGCTTCAACGGGCAATGGCCAGAGAAGCTCCGAGCCCTTTCGAACAAGGTAAGTCCCATATAGCCCGGGCGATGGCCAAGAAACTTGGAGTTCCTGTAATAAATCTTAGCATGGCAAGCATGATCTCTGACTCAGAGGACAACCTGCGTCATACGTTGCAGGTTATCGAGGAAACCCCTGTCATCTTTAACGAAGGATGAATCTTTATGCCGATGTATCGCTATGTACACAACAAGGATGGGCGTACCGGCCAGTCCGAGAACGGATCATGGTACGCAATCAAATTGGCCCTGGGTGAAAAAGAAGCCTCGGACTTAGTAGATCGGTCCAGACATACCTCGTGGCATTATAAGAAGAACGAAATGAAATCGGAGCTCATGGTTGATGAGGAACGGGTCGGAACCTTTTACAAGGAGTAAACCATGGGCTACGGACCTTTAATAAACGGCAAACAAACCGCAATCAGTAAATGGAAGGCTCCTGGGCTGAGGTCATGTCTCGAAAGCCCGACCGACCCGCGACGTCAAAGCTTACTACGCCGCCACACCACCCACCCCACTTGGAAAGGAATTTATATGCTTTACCTGTCAAATCTGTGCCTGGAGGTTACCAGAAAATGTAACCTCAGGTGTGCCCACTGTTTACGGGGAAATCCCCAACGGGTCACATGACTCCCATTAATCTCTGACGAATTCTGAAGGTTCGGAATGAAATCCACGTATAATATATCAAACCCTAACAAGGAGGCTCACCATGAGTCATGTATCCAAGCAGAATGAAATGCAATTTGACTGCGGCGAAAAAATAGTGTACGAGGCAAAGCTAATAATTACAGCCCTGATAACCACAAAAGTAGATCAGGCGGACGAAGTCTCGCAGAAAGTAGAAGCAATTTTATTATCCGTAGCAAATGAGGCAAAACGAAAAATTGAGGAGGGCGACCGAGATCTAACTGTCAACGCCTCAAAAATCCGGCCCTTGAATGTGGAGTTCGCATACACGGAAGGAGACACGCCCCTCATCAGACTTCAGCGAGAGGAGACGAGAATACAGAACGAACTAACGCATATAATGGCAGAAATTTATGTCATGAAAAATAATCAGAAAGCAAGCCAAGAAACGCTTCACGACTAAGTACCCAGCCATGCTTGAATGAAATCCACGTATAATATATCGAAACCCTCAAAGGCACAGGAGGCCACATGAAAGTTGTTGTGATTGTTCAAGGAGGTGTCGTCCATAATGTTATCACCGACAACTCCGA
>Ga0315289_10016414_pt1 | contig 10212 bp, 10 predicted proteins | sample YL17G11_40_MG_FD_203452 | JGI IMG/M metagenome (GOLD analysis project Ga0315289, IMG submission 203452) | Sediment microbial communities from Yellowstone Lake, YNP, Wyoming, USA - YL17G11_40 | ecosystem: Environmental > Aquatic > Freshwater > Lake > Sediment | place: USA: Wyoming | collected...
CCAGACCTCGGATTGCTGCGGAGTTGGTCAGAGTCAGCATGCACGACAGTGATGCAGTGCTGCGAAGAGGCGTTCATCCATTCGAAGATCCGGCTGTTGATGCCTTTGTCGCCGAAACCGTACCCGCAGACCAGCAACCTGGAGGTCCCCAGGAGGGCACGATAGAAGCGGTAGTGCAACTCCAGGAACGGGCTCTTCAGATAGGCCAGCATCTTGTTGAACGTGCCGGTGAGGAGAAGAGGCTTTCCTCCCATCGCGTGCTGCAGCCGACCAAAGGGATCCGTTTGGTGCCAGATGTCCCAGTGCAACGGGATCCCGAGGTGGTTGCTGAACAGGAACCAGTCTATGGACCCGTGTAGCTTGTGGATGGAGGCCTTTGGGGTCGGCACTTCGTAGCCATCTGGCTGCCAGTACCGGATACCGTTGACTGGCTGGCCAAACCCATCTTTGAAGTCAACACCCTTGCGGCTCAAGTATGACTCGAGGACGGTGTCGTGGTTCAGAGTAAAGATATCAGTGCCGCCGTAATCTTCGTCGGCGCACGCCTCAAGAAGGGACCTGAGGTGCTCTCCCTCCTTGGGTTCCTTGAGGAGAAGGCGCCACTCGACGTTCTCGACATAGCGAGTCGCCTGCTCCCCTAGCTCGTGCAGTTCCCACGCATTCAGTCCCTCTTCTTCACCGACCGATAGGTAGCGTTGGACCTCTGGGCGGAGTCTCGAAATGAAAGCGTCGAGTGCCGGATTGTCCACCTCGCCTGTCTCGGCATCGCTGACCTGAGTGGCTAGGTAGGCCAGCTCCTCGTAGCTCGCCGGCAAAGCACCCGGCCAGCCGTCTGTCTTGTGGCTTTCTATGTGAAGCTGTAGTGCTTTCAGAAGACCCAGCACACGTTGCACCGGTGACCGCATGAAGTCAGGAGCATGACCAAGGTAGTAGGTGCTGTCGGTGTGTCGGTATGCGCCCTCACCCGACAGCACCCGTTCGGTGATCTCGTCCACTGTGGGCATCCCGGCAGGTATGGATATGCCAGAACCGAGGAGCATCACCAGGCGGCCATTGTCAGCCACTTATCCCTCCTGGGGTGCGAGGATTGCCTACAACTGCTCGACCAGCCGCGGAAGCGGCTCTGTAACCGTCCGCCGGACAACACCCAGATCAACGTCGTCGTAGTCGTGGATCATGACGTTACGCATGCCAATCATGGCGACCCAGGGGATGTCTGGCAGCGTCGCTCTTAACTCCGCCGACATGCGCCGAGCTGCTTCACCGATGATCTCGAGGCGCCGGACCACTGCGTCCTGGCACTGCACGTCCTCGATGATCTCGACCTTGGTCTTGCCGGATACGTAGGTGAGTGCTAGGCGGGCAGCCAGGAGCATGTCGAGAAGGTAGGCACTCTCACGCTGCATACAGTGGCTCCGCCGACGCCAAGATCGCCTGGCAGCGGATCCAGTTGCGGCTGGCTTCGAGGCCTTGGCGGCTCACCAGGTGCACCTCGCGCCCGAAGATGGCTCGCAGCTCGTCGCGCATGTACACCATGTCGAATAGGGTCCAGTCCGCATCGGGGCGGAAGCTGACGAGCACGTCTACGTCGCTTTCGGGGCCGAAGTCCTCGCGCAGGACGGAGCCAAACAGCGCGAGTTGGGCCACCTTCCACTTCCCGCAGAAGGTGGCAAGGCGCTCAGGGTCAGCCGCTATCCTAGATTGCATGGCCTGACCCCCACCGCTTGGCGGCCACGTTCGGCAGTGTAGTGGACCAGGGCTACCGTGTCTCCAACTTCGCTTTCCAGGGCCCTTCCTTGTTCATGCTGCGCCGCGAGGGAGCGCTCGATGAGGGCGGACCATGGCTGCCCCAGTGCCTTCTGCGCCCAAAGCGCCGCGCCCGGCTTGGAGGCGACGCCTCCCGTCTCGAAGGTGTAGAGCAGCCGGCAGAGGGTCAGAGCGACGAAGACCTGCGCCTGCCTGTCTCGGAGCCAGTCCAACCACGAAGGGTCGTCCTGCGCCCCTGCCTGCCACGTCTCCGGAATGGCGAGCGACGCCCGGCGCATTTCCACCAGGGGGGCCAGCGGATCGAGCCGGGAGCGTGGCTCGGGTCCCACCAGCGACCCGCTCAGGTACATGCCGGTGAGTTGGCCGCTCAGGATGGCTCGCGTGCCGGACTCGAGGTCGCGTAAGGCGGCGCTGACGCCGCTGTCTGGCGCTGGCGGCGGCGCCTCATTCACCAGCCTCGCTACTTCACCTCGCTGAACTTCGCCTTCGGCGCGCCGCAGATGGGGCACTTGTCGGGCGCCGCGCCCCAGACGGTCATGCCGCAAACGCCGCAGACGAAGACGGCTCCCTCGGGCAGATCCTTGCCAGAGCCGTAAGCAGCCAGCCCATCGCTGTAGAGAGTGTGGTGCACTTCCTCCACCGCCAGGGCGTTGCGGAAGGAGATGGTGGCGCCGCGGTTGCCCTCCTCCTGCGCCTCGGCCAGGAACTTGGGGTACATCTCCTTGAACTCGAAGCCCTCGCCGGCGATCGCTGCCTGCAGGTTGGAGCCCGTGTCGGCGACGCCGCCCAGGACGCGCAAGTGGGCGTGGGCGTGCACCGTCTCCGCCTCGGCGGCGGCGCGGAAAAGCTTGGCGATCCGCGGGAAGCCGTCGGCCTCGGCCTGCTTGGCGAAGGCGAGGTACTTGCGGTTGGCCTGGCTCTCCCCGGCGAATGCGGCTTGCAGGTTCTCGGTCGTTGCCATCTCGACGCTCCTTACACGCTGATTACTGCACGGACTTACGGGCGCTTTCTAACAGTTAGAGACCGCGGCGGTCAAGTGCAGAGGCGGAACCACAGATGAACACAGATGAACGCAGATAGGTGGACACGCAGTTCGCTGGCCGTCGTTGACGAGAGCCTCAGGCCCTATCACGAGTCACGCACTGTCCATGGCATCCTATCTGTGTTTATCGGTGTTCATCTGTGGTTTCAACTCGGTTCGCGAGGCGACGTAGATGCCGCTGAGGATGAGCGCGCCGCCCAAAGCCGTGTGCGCGCTCACCATCTCACCCAGAAAGAGGTAGGCAAGCAGGCTAGCGCCGATCGGCTCGGCAAGCGTCACGATGGCGACGTATGTGGCCGAAAGGTGGCGCAGCGCCCAGTTGAGTGCCGAATGCCCGACGAGCTGAGGCAGGAGGCCGAGCGCCAGCATGTAGGCATAGGCAGTGGCGCTGTGGCCCAACAGCGGCTGCCCGGCCAGGACGGCCATGGCCACCAGCGCCAGCGCCGCCACGGCGTAGACCGGAGCGGTGTAGGCGGCGAGCGAGCGCCGGGAGCGCAGCCGCCGGCCGATCATGAGGTAGCCGGCCATCATCACGGCCCCCGAGAGGGCGAGCAGGTCGCCGACGAGCTGTCCCCTACCCTTGCCCAGGTCGCCCCAACTGATGAGCAGGCTGCCGGCGACCGCCACCGCGATGCCCAGCGCCAACGGCGGCGTCGGGCGCTCCCCCAGGAAGAGCCACGAGCCCAGGCCGACGAAGAGCGGCCCCATCGTCACCAGGACGACCGAGCTTGCCACCGAGGTGAGGCCCAAAGACGCGATCCAGGCGGCGAAATGCAGCGCCAGAAAGCCACCGGCCGCGGCCAGCAGCCCCATCTCCCGCCGCGAGAGGCGCGCCAGCTCCGCGCCGCGGGTGCCGCAAGCATAGGGCACGAGCACGAGCGAGGCGAAGAGCAGTCGCCAGGCGGCGATGGCCAGGGGCGGCACGCCCTCCGCCTGCGCCAGGCGGATGAGGACGGCGGCGAAGGAGATGGCGACAACCCCGGCGGCGAGGCTGAGCAGCAAGCGCGGGCGCGATACGGGCAACGAAGCACCTCCGGCTGGGCGCTACTCCTAGTGTAGCCCCAGCCGCGTGTCGCGGCCCAATAGCGCGGGGGGTGCGCGTCAGAATCTAGGCGGCTGCTATGGCCGGCGACTCGAAGTCCCGCCTGTGGGGCCTGCGTCTGGGCGTCCACCGCTAGCCACAACTCGTTGTGGCGCTTACGTGGAAGCAGGATTTCGTTCCTGTCCGCGCAGGCTGTATTGAGTTGTCAAGCACACCTGACTGGGCTGGCGAAGCTGGCATGCGGTGTTGCATAGGCCGGCGGAACGTCCTACAGCGAGGCATTTCGAATGCCTCGTCCACGTCTGCCTAGATTCTGACGCGCACCCGGACACCGACAAACGCGAATGGGACGGATTCGCTCCGATCTTCTCTGAGTAGTCCCCTTAGATCAGTGCTCTAGCCGCGTTCATCCGCGTGCTCGACGTCCAGCGTCAGGCGGCGCAGGCAGAAGGCATCGTACATGACGCCGTCGTAGGTGCGCCCGGAGAACACGAGCCACAGCGTCCGGTTGTCCTCGCCGATCCACTTGGCGGGCAGGCGATAGCCGTGGGTATTCCCCAGCCCCCAGCCCTCGGTGTGGAAGACGACGCTCCACGGCCCCCAAGGCTCCGGCGCCTCGTAGATGCCCCAGCCGCCGTGGTGGTTGTAGCCGAGGGCGAGCAGGTAGCGCCCGAGGCCGGGGTGGTAGACAGCATCCGGCCTCTGGCAGTGGCCGGGATAGGCGAAGCCGGCGCCCCGCTCCGCTACCTCCGGCGTCCACTTGGGCAGCCCACGTTCGTCCAATCCGCGCAGGAACTCGTACGCCTGCCGCTCTCGCATCAGCTCTTTGGGCACGCGCGCCAGGACGAGGCTGTCGTAAGGCTCGTAGGCGCTCGGGCCGTCGGGCGAGTAGGTGTAGACGTAGCCGTCACAAAGCGCCGAAGCGGAGCTTCGGCTAGCAGCGCCCGCGTAGTCTCGGCCGAAGTTCAGGAAGGCGGGGCAGCCGAAGCTGGTCTCCATGCGGAAGCCCCCCTCCCAATTGACGCCGCCGTCGGCGGAAGAGACAAGCGTGGCGTTGCCGGTATTGCGCACCCACATGTAGAGGACGCCATCGATCGCGACCATGCCGCTGGCCTTGGGGCCGGCCAGGCCGTCCCCCTCGGTCTCACCCGAGGTCGCGCGGATGTTCTCCCCAAGGAAGCCCTCCGGCCCGCCGACGATGCGGGCGAAGCCCTGGCTCAGCTTGCGCTCCGTGTAGGGCTCGAAGCCCCAGCCGTCGCCGTAGGACGTGAACTGCTCGCCGTCGGCCGTCCAGGTGATTGGCCAATTGTCACTGTTTGGGGCGGCGCGGGCGATAGTGTCCGCCGGCGCCCACTCGACGCCACGGGTCAAGCTGCTCGGCGGGTAGGATGGGGGCGCCGGGAGGGGCCGTCGGCCAACCACGGCCTCGGCAAGAGGGGCGAGCAGATGGCGGTGCAAGCCGCCCCAGAACGTCTCACCCTGTGCCGGGTCGCCGAGCAGCTCCCCCATGCGCACCGCCACGAGGTCCAGGCTGGGCACGAACAGGAGAACTTGGTTCCCTGCCCCTGCTCCGGCGCAGGCGTCCCGCGGCAGCTCGGGCCAGACGGCGTCGTCATTGCTCCAGAAGCAGAGAGCGGGAGCCGGCCAGGGATTGTCCGGCGCGCGGGGCGGCAGCGGGCCACCGGGGTGGGCGAGCAGGCGCCGCAGCCAGCCGGGATGCAGCAGCCGGCGCCCCTGCCACTCGCCGCCGTGCAACAGCAGTTGGCCGACCCTGGCCACGGCGCGAGCGGTGTATTCCCCGCCGCCCCAGGTGGCGTAGAGGCGCATGCCATCCAGCTCGCTGGGCTGGCCATAGCCGATGCTCCACTCGCGATCAGGGATGCCGAGCGGCAGCATCACTCGCTCGCGCAGAAGCGCTCGGATTTCCTCCCGCGGTGCGCCGCGCAAGCTGGCGGTGATGGCGTAGCCGAGGGCAGCCATGCCGGGGTTGCTGTAGGCGAAGCGCCGGCCCGGCTCAAACAACGTTGGCGCCTGGGAAAGGCTGATGGAGAACGGATCGTGGCTGAAGACCTCGCGCCGCCAGAAAGCCTCCTTCCAGCCGCCCTGGTCGAAGTGCCCCTTTCCCGGCGTCTCTGCGTCCTCCAGGCCCGAGCTATGCGTCGCCAGGTGCTCGATAGTGACTCGGGACTTCCACGGGTGGTCTCGCCAGCCGGGGATGTAGCGACAGGCGGGGTCATCCGGGCGAAGCCGATCGTCTCCGAGCGCCAGGGCCAACGCCATGCCCGCGACGAGGGACTTGGCGAGCGAGGCGGTGTAGTGGCGCCTGTCAGCGCCGTGATCCGGCGCGTACCATTCGCACACCACCCGATCGTGGCGCATGACCAGGAAGGCCTTGGTGCGTCGCCCGGCCAGCGAGCGGCAAAGCGCCTCGAGCTTGGCGCCGTCCACACCGCGGTCATTGCCCATCGCTGCCCTCCTCACGCGCCTGCCGCCCCCTGCTGCTCGGCCGAGCCGCCCAGCTTGAGCGCCGCCTCCAGGCAGCGGCGGTAGTTGGACGCGGCGGTGTAGGCCGGCACGAAGACGGTCGCCAGCTTCAGCGTCTCGGCTCCAGTGTTTTTGAGCTGGTGACGCTTGCCCGCCCGCACCCACATGATCACATCGGCCTGAACCGGCACGATCTCGCCCTCGCAGAGGCTTTCGCCCCTGCCGAAGACGACGTAGATCAGCTCAGGCCGGTCGTGGGCGTGATAGTCGGTCTGGCCGCCCGAGTCGATCAGGGCGAAACTGAAAGTCAGCTCCGGCACATTGCCCTTGTCGGGGGCGAATAGCACCTTGATGGGGCGCGCGTAGGGAGCGGGGATCTTAGCCCCCGTCTCCTCCCAGGCTTTGACGATCTCCATATCTACCTCCGCTAGGGCTCCCAGTGCGCGTCCTCGTCGAGGGGGAAGGCCGGCCGTCGCAGGTGACGATAGGGCAGCCGCTCCAGGCGCAGATCGGTGGCGCCTGGCGTCAGCGCCATGATGCCGAAGGTCGTGTGGTCGGCGAGGTCGGGGAAGAGGTAGCCCTGCTTCACGGCGATCAGCTTGTAGCCGGCCGGGTCGAGGCCGGCGGCGGCGATGCCAACGCGGTCGGTGAAGGGGCGCCTGTCAATAGCGAGCAGAATGGCTACCCCTAGCACCTGCAGAGCAGCCAGAGCCGGCTTGCCCCCTTCCCACGTAACCCGCAGCACCTCCCCGCTCACCTCGACGGGGGCGTAGGCGGTGTCCAGTTTGCCCCCGAGTGCGAGCCTCACGGTCGCCCCCTCGCCGGCAGCGGCGCAGGTTTGCACCGCCTGGGCATCGGTTAGGCCGGCGACGAGCGCCTCGTCGGCCCCGAGGGCGAGCAGGCGCTGAGCTAGCAAGGGGATGTCGCCGGCGCCACCGGCGGTGACGTTGTCGCCAGAATCGGTGACGTAGGCCGGTCGCGCCTCGGAGGCCAGCGCTTGGCGAATGGCCTGGTCGGGATCGGCGGCGGCCATGCCGAAGGCGAAGTCGCGCCGCCGCGCCCACAACTCGGCCGCCAGGTTTCCCGCCTGCCGCCGCGCCAGGCTCCCGTCGCTTTCGGCCACCACGATGGCGCTCGCCGATGTGTAGGGGCTGTCCGTCCAGGCGCAGCCCACGAGCAGCGAGGCGTCGAGGATGCCGGGTTGGCGCGCCATCTCCGGCAGGCGGGCGTAGAGCGACTTGGCCGGCTCGGCCGTCGTCATGGCCGCCTCGCCAGGCAAGACCAGGGGCGGCTTCACCAAGGCGCAAACAGGCCGCAGGCCCCGGCGCAGCGAGTACATCAACAGCTCCAGGGCGCGCCGCCGCGTCTGCTCGCCGTCGCGGTGCGGGGCGGTGCGCAGGGCGGTGAGGATGTTGCAGCTCTCTGCCAGCGCCGGGCTGATGTTGCCGTGCAAGTCCAGGCTGGCGGAGATGAGCGCCCGCGGCCCGACGAGATCGCGCATGGCGCTCACCAGGTCCCCTTCGCCGTCGCCGATCTCTGCCATCTCCATGGCGCCGTGCAGGATGAGGTAGACGCCGTCGAGCGGGAGGGCTGCCTCTAGGGCAGCAAGCAGCTCAGCCTTGAGGTGCTGGTAGGCGTCCAGACGCACGAGGCCACCGGGCCAGGCCCAGGCGTGCAGCGTGGGCAGGAGCTGAACGTCGCCCGGCACGGTCGGCGCTGCTAGCTCGTCACGAAGCAAGGCGTCGCCGCGGCTGACGAAGAAGTCCTCGTAGGCCGTGGTTAGGGGTGAGAAGGTATTGGTCTCGTGTCCGATTCCGCCGATGGCGATGCGCATGGCATCCTCCCGCTAGACGACGCGCATGGCGAGGCCCGGGCTAAGCAGGTAGGGCGGCAGGTAGGCAGGTAGGTTGGAGAAAGGCAGCACCTCCGGCTTGAGCCGGATGCCCAACTGCTCCTGCACGAATGCGCGCCGGGCCTGTATGCGCGACCAGGCTTCCGGCCAGCGCTCTGCCAGGGCCCGGCGCAGCCCTTCGTCGGCCAGGGCGATGCCGTCCTCGATGTTGGTGCTGAAGTAGGGGCCGCCCGTGGCCGGTATGACGTCCACCTGCAGGGCCATCCCGGAGCGCAGCTCGATAGTGGAGCCCGAATAGATGGGCGAGTGCACCCACTCGTCGAGGTGAATCAGGTGGCCGGGGTTGAGCGAGACGCCGAAGAACGGATCGCCCAGGCGGCGGTGGATGATGTCGTATAGCTCGCCGCCGCGCACCCCTATGCCCACATGCTCGTACCACTCGGTGATGGCGGTGAAGTAGGGCTTCACCAGGCGCTCAACGTAGTCCCTGATCCGCTCCGGGAGATCCTGCTCTCCGCGCACGAGGAAGCCGGCACGGGCGATGAGCGCCCCCCACACTCCCAGGCCGAGCATCACGGGCTCTCCCAACTGCAGCCGGCGGCTGGAGGGGCTGGCCAGCCCGAGGCGGACGCGCGGCCCGCTCATGAGCACAGGGTGTATGCTCAACGGCAGACCGTTGAGGCGGGCGAGCTCGACCGCCTCGTACTCGCTCAGGCCGGGGCGCAGGCCGAAGATCAGGCGGCGCATGGCGGCGGTGACGTGCGTGGCGCTGAACTCGAGGCAAGCTAGCTAGTCGGCGCTGTTGGTGGCCCGCAGACCATTCTCAGGGCTCTGCAGCAACTCTGTGGAGTTAAGTGGCGCCCGGCCGCCGACCTGGCGCAGCGCATCCACGATGTAAGCGGGGGCATTGAGCCAGAGCTCGGGGGAGGGCGTGGCTTCAGGGCCGAAGTACTTCCAGTCCACGACGCCGATACGCATGCCCTGGCCCAGGCCGGCCTCGCGCAGCACCTCACCGAGAGGCCCGCTGCGGGAGCGATCCTGGCCCATGAGGCTGAAGTGCTGGTAGAGCTTGACCTCGAGCTCGAGCGGGCTGATAGCGGCGTAGGCGTAGCACTCGTTGCCGACGATGACCACGGGCCCGGCCCCGGGCCGCAGCACCAGCAACGCCTCCTCGAAGCGGGGGTCGAAGCCGGTGAGGAAGGCGAGGTTGGCGAAATGCTCGCGATCGCCATACACCACGAGCGCGTCCAGGCCGCGCGCCTTCGCCCGGGCGAGAAGCTCCTGCACGCGCTCCTCGTACTCGGCTTTGCCGATGCCCGGCTCGACCGTAGGTAGGCCGAAGTCCGGTAGGGCGACCTCCGCCAGCTCAGCTCGCACGTTGTCCATGTCTTAGCTCCTTGCTCGAATGCCAGCGCCGCGGGCCTGAAGACCCGCGCTACGGTTGCAAACCCGCCTGCGCGGGCTTCGGGGCAGACACGGAGAGCGCCAAAGCTAAGTGATGCTTTGGCTAGCGGTCTGCCCCTACAGGCCATTGTGGTAGGGGCGGACGCCTCTGTCCGCCCCGCGGCCGGCACAGGCCGGCTTCGTTTGTAGGGGCGAACCTCTGTGTTCGCCCGCCGGAGTTCACTCCGGAGCCACCCTGACAACCTCCCCGCTAGCGGCAGAGGCGTAGGCGGCGTCGATGATGCGCATGAGCAGCAAGCCGTCCTCGCCGCTGGGGCGGGGCTGCTCGTCGGCGGCGATGCCCTCCACGAAGCGGCGCATCTGGACATCGTACATGACCTGAGGGGCGTGCTCGACGCGCGGCCAGGGGAAGCCGGGGTCCTGCGCTACCGTCTCTCGCTCGCCACCGGGGTGGCGCAGTAGAGTCGGGAAGACGGAGCCGAAAGCCTTGGTGCCGTACAACTGGGTGGCCGCCTCGGGGCCGTCCATGTGCGGCTGCCACCAGCCACACTCCACGCAGCTCACCGTCCCGTTGCTCCAGGTGATGACCAGCATGCCGGTATCGTCCACGTCGTAGTCACC
>Ga0315289_10016415_pt1 | contig 10211 bp, 8 predicted proteins | sample YL17G11_40_MG_FD_203452 | JGI IMG/M metagenome (GOLD analysis project Ga0315289, IMG submission 203452) | Sediment microbial communities from Yellowstone Lake, YNP, Wyoming, USA - YL17G11_40 | ecosystem: Environmental > Aquatic > Freshwater > Lake > Sediment | place: USA: Wyoming | collected...
ATCGTCAAGAAGCAGCGACTTGCCCTGCATAAAAGTCTGGAACAAACCAAACCACTTGGAGTATTGCGGCGGATAGCGCGGGTCATTTGCGATGGCAGAGGGCAGGGACATTTCGATCAGGAACAGGGTCAGCAGCAGGTAAACCGCCCGAGGCGGGATCTTCAATCTTTGGAAGAAGTGAATGAGGGTAACTTTGATCATCTCCGAAAGCCAGTTCTTTTCGAGGAAGCCCAGCTTGAACGCCAATTCATTTGGGCACTCATTCCATCCCCGCCAGGGGTAGAACAAAGCATAGGTAGTCATGAAAAAGAAAATATCGTGGAAAATCAGGTCGGGATGAGCATATCCTTCCCAGTCAATCACACCTAAACCCTGCGGCGAGATCAAGAGGTTGCCAGCCCAAAAATCGCCTTGCCTTGCGCACCGCCTTAGCGTCAACGAATGGTACTCGTTGGCAATTCCCAGCAATCGTTCTTTGTATCCCTTCGGCCAGTTGGTTGGCCCATAAGAAGAAGCCAGTTGCTCTAATTTGCTGCCCAACGCAGCGGAGCCAGGAAAAGGGAGGCTCCCCTCCTGCGTGACTCGCTCGAGGTCACACAAAAAATCGCATGCCAGCTGAAAATTTCGCTGTACCCACCTAGGACGTATGTGTTTCTTTCTCTGCAACAATGCAAATAACGAAACACCCGCCAGGCTTCTCTCAATCGCGACCAATTTTCTCTGGAATTCGAACAAGCCCAAAGGAAGAGGGATTGCACTCGATAAGGCGGTCTGCCTGGCCAAACCACTTAGTGTTTTATATTCATTGTTTAGGAAAGTTCTTTGTTCCTCGGTTTGTGCGATTCTCAAGATCAGGGCTGGTTGTTTTTCACGGTGGTTGAAAACAAGGATATTGATCTTGCGATTCATCGAGCTAAGATCACCGATTTTCAACCCGCAAAGCGGCGGGTGGATCCTGATCCCAATGTGGCTCAACTCATCGCGCCATTCATGTTCCACTTTTTCCAACAACTCAGTGATCACCGTTTCCTCCACTAGCGCGCCGAGCAATGATCACTAGGCCGCGAAACAACATCCGTTGTAAACCGATGGAAGCCAGCAGGATTGCCACTGGCCGCGTCCACGCTGCAAAGCGTATGGCTGGTACGAAGATATTCCTGAAGAAGAAATAAGCCGCTTCACCAGTATCCAAAGGAACCAATATCTCTGGATGCTCTAACTCATCATAAGCGCCATAGCAGCGCAGGATGCGGAGTCCATTTCGAGATAAAAGATCGCTGCTCTTTCCAAGAGAAATACGAAACTGGCCTACAGGCCTCTTCTTCGAGAAAATATGATATTGAGCTTCAGAATTATGGATGCCTAATAATAACCAGCCGCCCGGTTTCAGCTGCTGGAGGATACGAGACAGGCAGGGGTCATAACAATCCGAGGAATATTCCGGGATGATCAAATGATCTAGATCAATAGTGGGATTACCCGGATCGCCCGTCATTAACGAATGGTCAGCAGGCGGAGATATTGTTGTGACCGTTAAGCCATCCGCAGTCAGAGCTTCAATCAGGTGCCTTGAATCGCCCAAGACGCCAACTGCCTGACCCGGCGCCAGGGGCAGGAAAAAGCGCAGCTCTGCTTGCGAATACCCTGACTCAATCGCATTCATTGACCAATTTCCGGTTTCAATCTCTTGCCGAAGGTGGAACGCAGCATATCAATACCCTTCCGGGCAACCTCGCGATTTGTGAACCAGATCGCAGCTGCATAAACCAAACCGCCGACAACAGGCAGGATGACCAGTTGCAAGAGCGGAGCCATGCTTCTCAGCCAGATTTGGAGCGCATACACACACAAGAACATCACCAAAGAACCGGAAATTGCCGGTTGCAGAGCAGAAAGGATGTCACGCAAGCGGAGCGATATCATGCGCTTTATAACAATGAATCGCACCAGGGTTAGAAGAGAATGCGCAATAACTTGCGCAAGCCCTACGTAGTAGATGTTGTAACCGCCTGCAAGCCAAAGAATAGGAATGGCGACCGCGAGTTTGAAGATTCCCAGTATGTTCATCAGATCGGGGCGTCCAATTGCCTTGTAGATGTCGCCTGCGTTGAAACTGAGGGAATAGATCACAGCGTAAAGCGAAAGTGCTTGCATCACCGGGATGGCCGGAATCCATTGGTCGCCGAAGACCACTTTGACAAATCCTGGTGTGACTATAAACATACCCACACCCACCGGAACCGTGTACAAAGCGATATAGCGCAGCGTAAGTAGAAAACCCTTCCGGAGCGACTCCAAATCATTTTGCAGCTTCGAATATGCAGGGAAGAGAGCATTGCTGACAATATAGCATGTATTAATGATGAGCAGCTCAGGAACTCGGAAGGCCATGGTGTAATAACCCAAATTGTCAGGGCCGAGACGCTTCCCGACGATGAGATAATCTATATTCGTTTGGATCGCGCCCATAAATTCCGATAGGACTGTTTGAGAGCTGTACCCCAGGAGGTGACGGGAAGTTCTCATATCCAGGGTCAGGCGTGGCTTCCAACGATAGACAAACCAGTAAAGCGAGCTTGCCGCGACATTGGCCGCGATCTGCCCCCAAACCAGACTCCAGACCCCATATCCGGCGAACGCCAGGCCGATGGAAACGATGGCTTTCGAAATGGACTTGCCGAGTTCAGGCAGTAGAGTCTGGCGGAATTGCAATTCCTTTTTCAAGCGCGCGGCATGGATGTTACCCAATCCCCAGATAATAAAGATAATGGATAAAGCCCGCACGATATCTGTCACACGTGGGTCATCGAAAAAGGTTGCCACCAGAGGCGCGATGAGGAAAGCCGTGGCCGAGATGATCGTATTAAATACAAGACCTAAAGTAAAAGCGACGTTGGAATTGTGTTCGACATTATCCTGTTTATAGATAACGACATTTTCGACGCCCATACCGCTGAAAGTATCCAGGTAGCCGATCACGATCAAGCTGAACGCCATAAGACCGAACTCATCAGGAGAAAGGAGGCGCGCCAATATGACGGTCGCTACGAACGTTACCCCTTTGCTCAAACCGAAAATCAGATAATTCCAGGCTGTCCCTTTTATCGTGGCTGATACAAGAATGCGATTATCATCCATGATTGCTTGCCTGGAGCGAAGGATAATCTAACAAGCTCAATGGTCCTCTTTCAATTCGTTTTTTACGATATTTGGAATGCTGAACGCAATCCCCACCAAAAGCCAGAAATATCGGGGGTAGGCTGAGTGGATAAAAACAGACGCTGTCAGGTACCCAAATATACCTGCCCCAATCGCGGCTACCATTCTCGCAAGATCATCTCTCGTACCTCTTAATTTATTCCAACTGTTTATGATATTCTTCGCCATTGTCCCAAGCAATACGAGAAATACCGATAGACCAAGCAGCCCAGTTTCAGCAGCGACTTCGATGTAAAGGTTGTGGGCCGCCCTTTCAGTTGCTGTTGGAGCGAGGCCCAAGCCTTTTGCATAACTCAAATAATGTACAGTGTAGTTGTTCAAGCCGACGCCAAGGAATGGATTCTGCCTGATCATCTCCAATCCGGCCAGCGTCTCGCTCGCGCGTCCGCGAAGTGCAATATCTTGGGTACGAAAACCCACCGAGGGCGCGGATATCAATTCTTTCAGCGTAGAAATCCTGGCCAAATATTCCTGGGGGATCAACATGAAAAAAGCGATACCCACCAAGATCAAGACAGGGATATATTTAGCCCTCAGGGGGTATAGAAAGAACCACGCGAATATCGCGGCTGCGAGTGCAACAAAGCCGCCGCGAGAATATGTAAAGACAACCGTCAAAGCAATTACCGTCAAAGCCCAGAGAGCCATCAAACGTAACGGACGACTGCGTTCATCGAGTACCCTCTCCAAGGCCAGAGGAACCAGAACGAGCATAACCATAGCATAGAAATTTGGGTCGCCGACCGGGCCGGAGATACGATAACCTTCCTGAGTACCAGCATACTGCATATAACTGGATTGAGCGAATCCCCAATAGTAATTTCCAAAAGTGCCGGTAAAATATTGATAAACGCTGATCGTGCCCATAAAAATCCCGGCAATCAGCAATGACCAGACAACCCCGCGCAACCTTGCACCGCTATTTAGTAGAACAATAACGATGAAAGTAATAAAGACATCTTTTACAATATCATTCAAAGACTCGCTGACAAGGGTTGTATCAGACGCGTACAGCAGCGAGGAGGCAAGAACCAGTCCATAGATCCCGATGATAACGACGGCGCGCTGCCAACCCTCTGGACGCTCCTTGAAGACGACCCAGCGGATCAGGATTACAGCGCCCAATAGGAAGATATATGATTTCGCTATTGAAGGAGCATCATAGTAGTGTACGACGATATCCGAAAAGCGGGTGTAAGTCAAAAAGAATAGAACAAGCAGACCTGTCCCCACGGAGAAGATACTGGCAATAAGGAGCGCCCCCCCAATTACCCCAACAACAATGTACAAGGGTTTACTAAATTGGCTTATAGCAAATCCTAATACACCTCCCACAATAAGGGCTAGAAACGTGAAAGCAACTTTCAATCCTACAGACCGTGGTCGGATACCGTTAGATACCATTTCTTGATCTGCAATCAATTCGTTATACAGAGGATACCCTATTTTGTCGCGATCATTCGAATGTACAACAACCAGCCAATGAATTTATTACGAGATAATCGCTTCGCAAACATGTGAGGCAGAGTGGATAGCACTCGTTCAATCAGCGTAAAAGGAGCAATAGGCAGCTTGAGAAAAATGCCCCATTTTGAAAAATAAACATTTACTTTCGAAAACCCGACTGTCTTGAACAACTTGCTCAACTCTGTGATTGTGTATTCTCGAAGGTGAAATCCGGTTGCCACCTCATCAAAATACATCGAAATGTCATGGGGCCCGTTGAGCCGATTGGGTGTAATGCAAAGATAGATCCCGCCAGGAGCCATTGCCGTAAGAATGTTTTGGAGCTGATCTAAAGCATCGTCCTGGTGGAGATGCTCCATGAGCTGGTTGCTATAAGCAACATTGATACTCCCTTTCGGCACTGGGATACTACATCCGTCCGTAAGAACAAGGTGAAAATTACCTGGGGTGGTCGAAGAATTGGTGATCTCCTTAGAAACGTCAACGGCATATACAAGTCTAACGAACCCTGCCACTCCAAATGACAGTGCGCAATCTCCAGGCCCGATTTCTAGAAACGTTACATCCTCGTTTAGAAAATGTCTCAGCATCCGGACTTGCTTATCGGGTGAACCCTTTTGGGTTAATTGGGGATGGTGCGGAACACGTTGGAACAACTCGTCATACAGCGATGAGTACAAAACACTTCTTTCTTCTCGAGAGGCATTACGCAATCTGAAAGCCAATTCCTTCTCTACCTCGTAATGTTCCCGTAATTGCTGCATTGTTCTCAATTCGAACTTCTGTCGTTTCTCAGTCACAGCCTATATTCCTCGACCTCGAGAGTGGGATTTCTGTAATGAATCTTCTTTCAGGTTATCAGTGTCCGGTCGGAATGGAGCCAGACGCCGGTAGTATCCCATTCGCCAGGCAATATATTCAAACAATTCCTTCCAATCGCCTCGAAAGTTGCGGCCGGATGTCAGTACCGTAAGGTTATTTTCTCCAGAGTAAGCTATCTTTCCGCCAAGTGACTTGATCGTTGTTCCCACCTTTATGTCATAACTCAACAATCCATTATCATGTAGATGTAAAACCAGAGAGCGGACAACGGCGTAATTGCTCCCCCGGCTGATCGGTATTCGTAAAACGACGCGTTTAAACCAGCGGAAAGCACGGTGGATCTTTATCCAAACCTTTGCTGAGGGACTCGTCGGTAAATCATAGTAACCAACGTAGGTATAAGCCAGTTGCGCTCCCCCCTCGAATTGCTCGATGTACCAATCGATCAAGTCGGTTGCATGTGGGACCCGACAATCGGCGTCGAAATGGATTGTTTTCTCTGAAGAGGCGGCGCGTACACCAGGGATGCGAGCGGAAAAGATCGTTTCCCTCAGAACAAGCAATTTCGGAATAGCCAGAACCACGAGGCCCAAGGTGCGATATTCTTCTATCTCTTTTGGAGGCAAATTTGGAGGATAATTATTGATGACCAGTAGGATCTCCAAACGGTGCTTCCCTTGATAAGCGGTAATGTCGCGTATGATCTGCAGAACGTTGATAAGGTCCTTTTGGGCATTAACGGGGATCACCACTGAAGCCTCTGGGGGCAAAGCCGGTTCACCTCGCAACTTGAGAAGAAGTTCTTTTATGGCTAGTTCGTCACTTTTTTCCATCAGACTATGATCAGTCTTGCACCTTTAAGAATCGTGGGGTGTAGGCTGCAACTTCCCACACCCCACCTACTCAGGCTTCCAAGACGGCCAGTCTCAGCGAGCCGTCCTTAATTCTCACCCGTATATTTTTCTCTTATTCGAGTCAATGATGGTAATCCCCTCGCCGCTCGTTAATGTTTTTTCAAGTGCAAGTTCGGCAAACTTCTTCAATTCCCCGGCCGATTCGCCAGGGCTGTGTTCCTTGATCCCGATAAAGGGTTTGAGATATAAATCTTCACCGGAAATGTTGATCTTAATAGGCACTGACAAAGCAACTCGTACCCGTCCCATTGTATTCAGCGCCTCACCGGTCGTCTCTGAAAGTAAGACTGCAAATGTATAATCACTCCACCGCCCAATAACATCCGTACCGCGGAGTTGGTTCTTCATGTTGGCGGTCGCGTCTCGTAATATTTGCTGGAACGACGAACGGGGCAAAACATCAATATACTCCTTCAGTCCCTCCATTTGAACCATACAAAGAGATAAATAACCTGCAATGGGTGTTGACCTTGAAGAAGCTCTCGCTTCCAAACGCCGCTCGAATGTTTTTCGTGTAAGCGCCAACGACACTTCGTCCAGGGCAAACTGCTGCATGATATTTCCGATTGTGGTGCTCAATGTTTCGTTCAGGAACGCCAGCGCTACGCCGACCCCAAAACCTAAAGCCACTGCAATGCCGGCATCACGGATAGGCTGAGGACGAACTGGTTCTATCGGCAGGGTGGCCGGATCCAATATCGCCATATCGAAAATCTTATAGGTGGTTTGCACAAAAATAATCGCACGTTCGCCGATGCTATTCGCCAATAAGACAATTGTCCCCGGGTCCGGGCCCTCGACAGAAAGTTCGATGATGTTCGAATCTGGCAAGACCACCGCAGTATAAGTATAGTCAATCAAGGCTTGTTCATTGAAACCCAACTGGCTGAGCGTCTCGCGGTAGATCCGTGGGCTATTTAGGATTTCGGCATAGGTTTGTGATATTGAGCGTTTGTCCAGTGTAGCTAAACTGTCGAGAAGTATGCCACTACTCTCTGATAATAAGGATGGATTGGGGATGACAATGAAACTTGTACTCACTCTATAGGTCGGTTGCGAAACATAAGACACGATTAGAGAGGCCGTCATTGCCGCCAAGGCTGTCAGGAGGATGAGCCACCAACTGCGACGTAAAACTTGAAAATATAGTTTTATTTCCATAGGAATGCCTGCTCACGAATTGAGGTGGGGTGCACCTGTCTGACCCAGGAATTGCTCGAACAACGCAGAAAGTTGCCTGGCGCTGTGGTCAATATTGAATTCCTTTGCGACGAGAGCTTTTCCAGATTTCACCATCCGGGCGGATTCGACTGGATTCCTGTAAACAGTGGTCAACACATCCGCCAATGCTGGTGGATCGGCAGGTGGAACAAGATAGCCAGTCACACCAGGGTGCACTAATTCAGGAATACCCGAGATTTCCGTAGCAACCACCGCCAAACCGCTGGCAAAAGCCTCCATGATCGAGACCGGGATTCCTTCCATCTTTCCTGAAGGGGTGACAATGCTAGGCTGTACGTAACAGTGTGCGCCCGGCAACAACACCGCGACTTCAGCTTGGGTTAGGGCGCCCAGCAGCTCCACACATGATTCCATTTTCCGGTCAACGATCATCCGCTGTAAGCCTGGCATTTCCTCGCCATCGCCGATAATGCGGCAATGAAATGGAAGGCCCCTTGCACGCAGCAAATCACATGCTTCAATAAGATAGCGCATCCCTTTGTAGGACTGGAGGCTTCCAATGCTGATAATTTCGAATGGTTCACTGCTGATGTGAGGATGGGCTTGGGCCTTAAAGATTGCAGGATCAATCCCACTATGCACAACGTGGATTTTTTCTGCGATACTTATTCCTATTTGACGCGTCAAGTATTTCCGATTATAGTCCGAAATCGCCACGATGAAAGCAGCATCCCGCAGTTTGGTAGCCAGCATTGCCTTTTCTACAAAAATATCATGCGCGTGAACCGTAATACTGTAACTGATGCCCACCAATTCATGGATCAACCACGCCACCAGCGCAGGATGGGTCGCGTAGTGCGCATGGATGTGTGAAATCCCCTCTTGCTGCATTTGTTCAGCCATGCGCACAGCCTTTGGAAAGAGTATCACAGCCCGCAACAAAAACTTCAGGCTGGCGCGGTTCTCCCACCCGACGCGAACCCATAAAGAAACATATCTTCGTGGACGCATGGTCAATTGGCGCAGGTTGGCAGCCAGGATGTCGCCAGAAAGCCAAGGTAATCGATGGGCGCGCCTCGACCATGCCTGGGCCTCGGCGTGAACTATCGGCTGGTGTTGCGAGATCAACGGATAAAGTGCGATTTCCCATCCCAGCATCTCCATAGCGATCATCTCACGCAAGATGAAAGTCTCAGAAAGGTGTGGGAAACGAGACATTATGTAAGCGATTTTTGCCCGCATCTAAAAGGTATCGCTATGCAGAAACCGGAAAATTGCTGAAAATGTTTGTATTAGGATCTGAAAATCAAACCGCACGCTGCGCCTCTCGATATATGTAATATCGAGGCGTAAGCGTTCGGCGAACTCCGAATCATCCTGCCTGATGATCTGCCAGAGACCGGTGAGACCTGGCAACACGTCCAGCCGTTCGGTTTGCCACAGTCGATAGGTATCGGAGCCGAAGGAGGTCGGCCGTGGGCCGACTAAACTCATCTCTCCACGCAATATATTGAAGAATTGCGGCAATTCATCCAGACGGGTTTTACGCAAGAAACGGCCAACCACGGTCACACGAGGATCATTGACGATTTTGAAATCGGGCCATTGGAGCTTATTCAAGTGTGCATATTCCCGCTTGAGATCCTCAGCATTCTTAACCATGGTGCGGATCTTGTACATCGAAAAATATCTTCCGCCCTTCCCTGTACGCTGCTGAATGAAAAACACCGGTGCAGTTGGGTCGCTGAGTAGGACAAGGAAAGTGATCAGACCCAAGAGGGGCAACCAGAACGGCATCGCCAGGATGACCAGACTGAGATCCATGATTCGTTTGGCGATGTGATAGGACCGACCGCGCAGCAAGTTTTTCTTGGGATCGAATCTCTTGATCCAATCGAAATCAGACGAGGCAACAGTGGGGTTCATGAACAATGGTTTGGATTATTCCCGGGTTTGTTCTTCATTCATATTAGCAGACTCTTGTGGTACAGGAATCAGGGCGGCTGGCGCTAAGAGCTTCAGCTCCGCTTTTTGAAGCAGCTCATCGAACGTGACGGCTTCAGCAGGAAAAGCAGCCGTGCCCCATAGAATAGAAATCCCTAAATTTTCATGTGCGAGGGACTGGATACGGTTTGCCAAGATGGTGGAGGCATGTGGCTCGGTTTCGGGACATAGGATCACGAAACGCCCTTTCTTTGCCTGCTGAAGAACCAGGTCTGTTCGACGTGCTGTTTCATTCAAAATCTGGCACAGACGGGCATTTGCATAGCGCCTAGCCATGTTGAGCCTGATCTCTTGAAGCGTGCGTTGCAGGCTCTCCTGGAGCGTTTCCGGGTCAGGTTCCAGAACCATCACCGTCAATGGATGATTATATCGGCGGCTACGGGTCAATTCCACTTTGATCGCTTCAGCCGCATCTTCGAGGCAAGTTGCCCGACCCGGAATCTCTCCAAAAGCAAGACTCTCTATCGTGTCTTCCACCTGGCTGATATGCCTTGCTAAACCATGTGCTAGCAATACACCGGTTGTTACAAGAACGATCTCAATAATCGCAACTTGAAGCTTGTCAAACGTGAAAGAAGTAAATTGACCCAAGAGGAGCGACCA
>Ga0315289_10016416_pt1 | contig 10211 bp, 13 predicted proteins | sample YL17G11_40_MG_FD_203452 | JGI IMG/M metagenome (GOLD analysis project Ga0315289, IMG submission 203452) | Sediment microbial communities from Yellowstone Lake, YNP, Wyoming, USA - YL17G11_40 | ecosystem: Environmental > Aquatic > Freshwater > Lake > Sediment | place: USA: Wyoming | collected...
TACGCACAAAGAAAATAATAAAGAAAGTCGGTTGATCATATCTGCAGGACTTAATTTTGCTACGACTTTGGCGCAGATTATCGGGGGTATTCTATCAGGGAGCCTTTCATTGATTTCTGACGCGTTGCATAATTTAAGCGATACAGCAGCTTTGGTGATTAGTTTCTTTGCGGTGCGGCTTGCTAAGCGTAAAAATACCGAAGCACAGACCTTCGGCTATAAACGCGCTGAGATTCTGGCAGCCCTCTTTAACGCTTGCGCGCTGGTAGTGGTTTCGATATTCCTTTTTAAGGAGGCTATCGCCAGATTTACTCATCCGCATCCTATAAACAGCGTGCTGATGTTGTCTGTTGCTTCGGTCGGCCTGATCGCGAACATTATCTCAGTATTTCTTCTTAAGGCCCACGCGCATGAAGATTTAAATGTGAGAGCCGCGTACGTGCATCTTTTTTCTGATTTTCTTTCTTCTATCGCGGTGATTATCGGGGCAGCAGCGATTTTTATATCCAAAGCCTATTGGATTGATCCGGCCTTGACAATTCTTATCGGTATTTATGTATTAAGGCAAGGTTACAAGATCATCGAAGAAAGCACGCGTATTCTTATGCAGCATGTTCCGAAAGGAATAAACTTAAAGGAAATCCAGGCGCGGATAGAAGGAATTGAGGGAGTAAAAGACATTCACCATGCGCACCTATGGGCGGTAACTGAGCGAGATATCCATTTTGAAGCGCATATCAATGTGTCTCGCGATATGCCGGTGAGCGAAACTTGTCTTTTGGTAAAACAAGTCGAAGAAACACTAGAAGAACATTTTGCTATTACTCATGTAACTCTGCAGATTGAATTTGATTCGTGTAAAGGAGTGTCTCTAGTTAAGGTATAGGATATGGAGACAAAGAAACTCATTAGTCTTAATGAAGAAGATTTGTTTAAGGTAGAGCAGATTGTGATTGACCGCGATAAAGAAGGAGCATTAGATTTCGTCAAAGAAGTGGTAAAGAAACAAATTGATAGAGAAAACGCCTCAAAAATGAAGCGGGAAGGGATATAGGGTGAAGATATGAAAATTGAAATTTTAGGCGTAGGATGTCCGAAATGTAAACAGCTTACGGCGAACGCTGAGGCGGCGGTCAAGGAATTGAACATTCAAGCCGAGATCTGCAAGGTCACGGATATTGACAAGATCACCGAATACGGCGTAATGATGACGCCAGCCTTGGCGGTTGATGGTACGGTGGTCTCAGCTGGAAAAGTTTTAAGCAAAGACGAGATTAAAAAGATTATCTCAAGATAGGAGGTATGTGATGGCTGGTAATTGTATGTGTAATGAAACAGGTGTTTTGATTTTTTCATGTTCTGGAGCTTCAGATGTAGGCGAGTTGTCAGACCGGGCTGCAAGAAAAATGGCAAAGTGCGGCCAGGCAAAGATGTTTTGTCTTGCTGGCATCGGAGCGCACATATCGGGCATGATCGAATCAACAAAAGCGGCCAATAAGCTGATCGCTATTGACGGCTGTCCGGTTTCTTGTTCAAAGAAGACGCTAGAGCACGCTGGTTTTAAGGTCATGGTTTTTAACCTTAAAGAGATGGGTTTTGCGAAGGGTAAGACAAAAGTTGATGATGAATCTATTGATAAAGTATTGTCTAAAATCACAGGAGGCAAAGGTGAAGAAGTTAATCGTAATACTTCTGGCGGCTGTTGCAGTAATTAGCGTAAGTTTTTCAGCTTTTGCCGCAGAAGATAAACCGACAGCCAAGGTCATAGCGTATTACTTTCACGGAGATTTTCGTTGTTTTACTTGCTACAGAATGGAACAATATTCAAAGGAAGTGATAGAGGCAAATTTTAAAGGTGCTCTTTCTTCGGGAAAGCTTGAGTTTAAAGCAGTCAATGTTGACGAGAAAACAAACAAACATTTCGTTAACGACTACCAACTTTACACAAAATCTCTTGTATTGTCGCTTGTTAAAAACGGCAAGGAAGTAAAATCAAAAAATCTTACTAAGATTTGGGAGTATGTGATGGATAAGCAGAGATTTTTTGAATATGTAACGAGCGAAGTGCAAGAATTCTTAAAGGAATCTTAATGGACGGTGTTTTTATAGGATTTGTATCGGCGTTTTGGCTAGGGATTCTTACCTCAATAAGCCCTTGCCCCTTAGCTACAAACGTGGCTGCAATTTCATTCTTATCCAAGAAAATTGTCCATCCGCGGCTGGTATTTCTTTCTGGCTCTGCCTATACAATCGGACGAATGTTTTCGTATGCGCTTTTGGGTTTTGTTATCATCAGTTCGCTTTTAAGTGTTCCTGTTTTGGCGAATTTCCTGCAGAAATACTCAAATAAAGCATTCGGCCCGCTTTTACTCATCACTGGTTTAGTTTTGCTGGATATTTTAAAGCTTAACATCCCCAATTTCTCCCTTTCTGAAAAATATCAAAACAGGCTTGCGGGATCGGGCGTGGGAGAGGCTTTTCTTTTGGGCTTACTTTTTGCATTAGTGTTTTGCCCTGTTTCAGCAGCGCTTTTCTTCGGAGGTTTAATCCCTTTAGCGCTGACCCATAAGTTAGGCGTTGTTTTGCCATTTGTTTACGGCATTGGAACAGGTATGCCGGTATTGCTTTTTGCCGTAGCAATTGCGTTTGGCATAACCTCGCTGAGCCGCTGGTTCAATCGTCTGACCAGGCTTGAGCTGTATATGAGGAAAATAACGGGCGTTGTTTTCTTGATTGTCGGCGGGTATTATATCGGTATTTATTTGCTCAAGATATTTTGATAAAGATATTGGAAATACGCAAGGATAAAAATTACGCAATAGTTGTATTCCCCAACCAGGACGAAGGCTTAAAAGCCCAACAGATTCTGGTTACAAGAAACATAGATTTCAAACACATCTCCACTTTAGCGGTTGTTGTCTCTGAGGAAACTCGTCAAGATATCTGTTGCCTTTTAACTAATGAAGGCGCTCTTATTAGCGGTTATTATCCTTTTTTATACCGCGATTACGAAGAAGATTTTTTTAAGAGAGTCCAGGATTATAAAACGTCTTCTAGTGAAGGAGAATTCCTAAAATCCACAACTCTCTGTTATGTTGCTCCTTGTATTGCGGATGAGAAAAAAATCCGCCTGATTGCCTATTTTTCCTGCGATATCTCAGAAATCCTACCCTATCTTAATGCTGTCATAAAAGGCGCCTCCTATAATAAAAATGCACCTACGCTTACCTATACTAAGGGCCGTCGTATGATTAATCTCTATAATATCAAGATAGCCATTGCCAAAGCAGATGATATTATTGATGCCTGGAATATCCTTAATGAACTTAAGGAACTAATAAATAAAACCTATCAGAATAGGGATAAGATAACACCAAATTATGAAGAGAAAGTCAAGATAACCGCGCTACAAATCTACGGCTGGCTTCCGAAGACTAACTGTAAAGCCTGCGGTGAAGCCACCTGCCTTGCGTTTGCAGTCAGGCTTTTACAGGGAGAACAAAAGCTTTCAAAGTGCGCGCCTCTATCAACGGAATCAAAATTCACCGAGAATATGAAAATCATGCAAGAGATGGCCGCGGCGCTAGGTGTTTAAAGATAACGAAAGAAAGGATAAGGATATGGAGGGAGTTGTTCATAAAGAAAGAAGTTTAAGCTTTTTTGAGAAGTATCTAACGTTGTGGGTTTTTATATGTATTACGTTAGGTGTATTGATTGGCAAGGTTGCTCCGGGTATGGCAAAGTTTCTTGATGGTATGGCTATCTATGTAAACGGAGCATCGGTCGTTTCAATACCAATTGCGATTTGCCTGTTTTTCATGATGTACCCCATAATGGTAAAGATTGATTTTGCTGAAGTTATAAAAGCTGGCAAGTCACCTAAGCCCGTTGGTTTGACATTATTTGTTAACTGGGCTATTAAACCCTTTACTATGTACGGTATTGCTTTTCTGTTTCTGGGAATTTTGTTTAAAGGGTTTATTGGAGCAGAGGCGGTGGATTTTGTTAAACTTCCTCCTGGGGCTGACTGGTTGCTGGGTTCTATACACGGCGCAGGAATGGTTGTTATGCATGAAGGTTTAAAAATGCTTCAAGTGCCGCTCTGGCGCAGTTATTTTGCCGGATGCATCTTGCTTGGCATTGCTCCTTGTACAGCTATGGTTTTGGTATGGGGATTCCTTGCTAAAGGTAATGATGGGCATACGCTTGTTATGGTTGCTATTAATTCCCTGACTATGCTTTTACTTTACGGAGTTCTGGGGGGATTTCTTCTAGGTGTTGGAAGAATGCCGGTTCCATGGCAGGCGTTATTGTTATCAATCGTTATCTATGTGGCATTGCCTCTTGTGGCGGGATACTTTTCGCGAAAGTGGATTGTATTGTATAAAGGCATAGAGTGGTTTAATGAGAAGTTTCTTCATGTGTTGTCACCCGTTTCAATCATTGCGCTTCTATTTACTCTTGTGCTTTTGTTTTCATTTAAAGGAGAAATCATCCTTGCGCAACCGTTAACGATTCTATGGATAGCAATTCCGCTTTTTATCCAAACGTGTTTTATCTTCGGAATCACATATTGGATGGCAAAGAAATTAAAGTTAAACTATGAGGATGCGGCTCCCTCGGCGATGGTTGGCGCAAGCAACCACTTTGAAGTTGCTATTGCCACAGCGACTATGCTTTTTGGGATTTCATCGGGAGCGGCGCTGGCGACAGTTGTTGGCGTTCTGATTGAAGTGCCTGTTATGTTGATGTTAGTGAAATTCTGCTTACGAACACAGAATTGGTTTACGCGCGAAAATGCTGAGAAAAATAATAATTTGCATGGAGTAGGCCTATGAATAAAAAACGTGTTTTATTTGTTTGCGTGCATAATTCAGCCAGGTCTCAATTGACAGATCTATAAAAATCCTTCCCAATTAAATAATTTTGTGGTAATAATAAGGAGGAGTTTTTAAATGAATTTAGATGAGATAAAAATTTCAAAGGCAATAATAGACTCTTATAGAAACAAATTAGTCAGTGCCCTTGACGTGGATGTAGCGATTGTAGGCGCTGGCCCTGCAGGAATGGCCTGCGCTTATTATCTGGCTAAGGCAGGCAAGAGAGTCGTAATTTTTGAAAGAAAATTATCCGTTGGCGGCGGAATGTGGGGCGGTGGTATAATGTTTAATGAGATTGTAGTGCAGGAAAAGGCCAAGACCATTATGGATGAGTTTGGAATCAGGACAAGAATTTATGAAAAAGGCTATTACCTGGCTGATTCTATTGAGTCCGTAGCTACTATTTGCGCAAAAACAGTCAGGCAGGGAGCGAAGATATTTAACCTGATGAGCGCCGAAGACGTAATGGTAAGAGCCAGACGCGTTTGCGGCCTGGTATTAAACTGGACTGCGGTTGAAATGGCGCATTTACATGTGGACCCGATTACTATGAGGGCAAAGTTTGTTGTTGATGCCACAGGACACGACGCAGAGATTACGCGTATAGTAGAAAGAAAATCCGGCATAAAACTCAATACAAAAACCGGCGAGATTATAGGTGAACAGTCCATGTGGGCAGAGGTAGCCGAAGATACGATTGTAAAGAATTCCAAAGAAGTTTGTCCTGGTCTTTATGTTTGTGGAATGTGCGCGAATGCAGTATTTGGGGGTCCGCGCATGGGCCCGATATTCGGCGGGATGCTTTTAGCCGGCAAAAAGGTGGCCAAGGATTTGATTAAAAGATTATGAAAAAAATAAAAATTGATGTCTTTGGTTTATTGGAGAGAATCAGGAGTCAAAAACCCGTAGTGCATCATTTGACTAACTGGGTTACGATCTATGATTGTGCAAATATCGTTAAAGTTCTAGGTGCCTCTCCGGTTATGGCTCATGCCAAGGAAGAAGTAGCTCAAATGGCAAAGATTGCCTCAAGCCTGGTCTTAAATATTGGAACCTTGACTATTGATTTTGTGGAGGCGATGAAGGTAGCTGCCAGAAGCGCCAATGAAAAAGGCATTCCTGTTGTTCTGGATGTTTGTGGTGCCGGCGCAACGGACTTACGCGATAAAAAGAGTTTTGAATTATTAGATGAAGTTAGGATTGATATTATAAAAGGAAACTCCTCCGAAATTGCCAGGATTAGCGGGGAGTCGGTGAGAACTAAAGGTGTAGATGCAGTAGAAGTAGAAAAAGACCTGATAGAGATAGCCAAGAAACTTGCTCTGAAACGCAAATGCACTGTGGTAATAACCGGCAAAGAAGATATTATTAGTGACGGCAAAAATTTATATATCGTAAAAAACGGCCACCCGATGATGACCCATGTGGTAGGTACGGGTTGCATGGCTACCTCGGTTATTGGCGCATTTGCAGCTGTGGAAAAAGATTTAGCTTATGCCGCAACCGCAGGCCTGGTCTGCTTTGAGATTGCTGCCGAATGCGCAGCTAAAACTTCAGCTGGACCGGCAACCTTTAAAGAAAAAATGTTTGACTGTCTGTATCAACTGGATAAAGATACGATTGATAGGATGCAAAGAGTAGAACAATGAAAGGTTATTATTTTATTACAGATTCAAGTCTTAGCCGAGCGGGAAACATAAGTGATGCTAAAAATGCGCTAAAAGCCGGTGTAAAAGTTATCCAGTACAGGAATAAGTACGCCAGTACAAAAGAAATGTTTGAAGAAGCGCTTATATTAAAAAAGATATGTAAAGACGCAACTTTTCTAATTAATGACAGGATTGATATAGCGCTGGCGGTTAATGCCAACGGTGTACATATAGGTAATGACGATATGCCTTATTGTCTTGTTAGGAAGCTGCTTGGTAAAAAAAAGATAATTGGAGTGACTGTGCACAATGTCAAAGAAGCAGTTAAAGCTCAAAAAATGGGAGCAGATTATTTAGGGGTATCGCCAATTTTCTCCACCGGCACAAAAAAAGATGCCGGGATTCCCGTGGGAATCGAATTAATAAAAAAAATAAAAAGGTTTGTTTCAATTCCAATAATTGCTATTGGCGGGATAAACCTTTTCAATGCCCCCGAAGTTATTGAGGCTGGCGCTGATGGGTTGTGTGCGATTTCAGCAGTAGTCATCAAACCCAATGTAAAGAAAGAAATAGAGAAATTCCAGGGATTATTTAAATCTTAAGAATAAAGATATTGAATATATAAAAAAACGAGTTATAATAAAATATAAATGGAAAGAAGTTAGATAAAAATTTGGGGGTCCAGAAATTATAGTAGATTTCTGGAGGCAGATTAAGATGGTCGGGCCGCCATCTGATGAAATATCAGGTGACGGCTTTTTTGTTAAGCAGGGGGATAAATGAAGTCATTTTTCACGGTTTTAAAGGAGGAGAAAGATATGTGGTTAATTTTTATAATTCTTGCGATTTCATTACTTCTTGGAATTGCATGCACCATCTTTGCTTTCTCCCAGCCTTTCAGGTAATAGGAGGTGGGTATGTTGAATAAAAAAGTGCAAATATGGCTATTAATTTTCTCGTTATTAGTATCTGTGTATCAATTAGGATTTGCGCAGACACCCACACGAGAAGAAAAAAGAAAGCAAGAGCTTGAAGAACTTCAGAAGCGCTTTAAATGGTGGCCAACAGATGCCAAGCCCGGTCCAGTAAAGGACCCTGAGCGCGGTGGCTATTGGTGGTGGCCAACAGAACCAGGACAAGCAAGACCTTGGGGTAACCGAGGCTATGTTTATGTCTACAAGATAATCTTTGACTATATGGAAGAAGAACTGCCTCCGCCCAAACCACAAGAATTAAGACCATCCTTACTTATTAAAAAGATAATTAAGAACGTAAAGATTTATTTCGACTATGATAAAGCTAATTTACGCGACGACGCTATAAAGATACTTAAAAGTGCTGTAGAAACATTAAAAAGAAATCCTGAAGCAAGTATTCTTATAACCGGTAATTGCGATATTCGCGGCTCAGAGGCTTACAATGAAAAATTAGGCAGGCGCAGAGGAGAAGCGGTTAAAAAATTTATGCTAGATAATGGAATTGCAGAGGAACGTATAAAAATTATTAGTCGGGGAAAGCTTGATGCAGTAGCACCCATAACCGATCTTGTAGGTATGCAAAAGGACAGAAATGCCCAGTTCATGATTGCAGAAGTAGAGGAGGTAATGTTACCTTATCCAGGTGAACCAGAAGTTCCTGAGGCAAAAGAGATAGAAGAGGGGAAATTTTTAATAGAAGAAGAAAAGGAAATAGAAAGCGAAGTCAAGGTTTCTACTAAAGAATATACCATTCAAAAAGGAGACAGTCTCTGGAAGATAGCCCAAAAAGAACTGGGCAGTGGTCATCGCTGGAAATATCTCTATGAATTGAATAAAGACAAGATTAGAGACCCTAATAAGTTAAAGCCGGGCTTAAAGATAATTATCCCTATTGAGTAAATAGTTGGAGAGGAGGTGTATTAGATATGCTTAAGACCCTAGGCATAATATTGTTGTTATTTGTCTTAAGCATAATATTGATTGACCCTGTAAGAGACTATATGAATAGGTTGTTTCATAGAGAAGAGGGCGAATTAAGAGAAGAAAAAATTATAGGAACTATCGCTGGATTCAACCCTCATGTTGAAGAAATACAAGAAATTCTAAAAGACGCTGGATTTGAGCCTGGGCCGGCTGATGGATTAATGGGTGCGCAAACAAGAAAGGCGATTAGAGAATTTCAAAAGATAAAAGAATTAAAGCCTACGGGTAGAGTAGATTCGCAAACATATCTTGCGTTAAAAAGAGAAAAAGAGGCCCTCTTAGATCTTAAAGGCGAGAAAAAAGAAGAACAGATGTCTACTTTTGTCAAAGAAATGCCTAAAGATATAAAATCAGAGGAAGAGATTTTACGTATTAGGGGTCCGCAGGATAAGACAAAGATAGAATTACCAAAGGATAAAAACAAACAGATTCAACTTGCCTTAAAGAATGCTGGTTTTGACCCCGGTTCGATCGATGGCAAAATGGGTTTAAAGACACGCATGGCGATACGAGATTTCCAGAAGGCAAAAGGTTTGAAGATTGATGGAGTGGTAGGAGAGAAGACTTGGGATGAATTAAAGAAATATTTAAGGTAAAAAAAGGAGGCCAGATGCATAAAAAAATTCTAATTTATAGTCTCTTAGTTATGTCTTTAATTGGCTGTGCTACTCCTAGAACAAAAAGAGAAACCCAACAATTGCAGGACCGCGTTAGCATTTTGGAACAGGAACTAAAACAAAAAGATGAAAAGATACATATATTAGAAAAGGAAGTGGAGCATAAGGAGGTTAGGGTAAAAAGCCAAGAGAAAAAAGCAGTTCCTGTCATGACTACTAAAGGAATACAGAGAGCCTTAAAAAACGCTGGTTACTATAAAGGTTCAATTGACGGCAATATAGGCCTGCAGACAAAAGAGGCAATTAAGGCCTTTCAAAAGGCAAATGGCCTAAAACCTGATGGCATGGTGGGTAAGCGCACTTGGGAAAAATTAAGCAAGCATTTGCCTTAATTTAAGTAAAACCCTACGAATAAACAAAGAGGATTTAGACATGAGATTTAAAAAATTAGGATTAAAGATTTTTATTTTGTTAGCCATCGTTTTCTTCGTCGGCTTCTATTTAGTTAGGTTCTTCGAGAAAGAACAGTTGCTCCGAAAGATTATTGAGCGCTTGAGTGCTGAATCCAGAGTTGCTGAGGTTTTGGTAACTGATGTCAAACGCGACACCAAAACAAAAAAGACCTACACCACCATTAAGTTCTTGGAATACGATACTAAATTTAAACCCTTAGAACCAAAGTATTTTACCTTTTCTGGAAATATTATTCAATTCCAGTCAATGGTGATAAGGTTTGACGATTTCTACGTGAAGAAAGGACATCCCTTAAAAGGGAAAAGCGCCTATCTATTTATGAAGGTTTTTGTACTTATGGATAAAGGCGCCGAGACCTTCGATATTACCAAGATAAATGAGATCCCTGCTGGCTATGAGGTAGAAGGGATAAGAAATAGTTTTGAAAGAAGGCTTTGGCAGAGATTTTGGGAATATGCCTTAGACCCTAAACAAGCAAAAAGAGTAGGCATAAAAAACGCCCAAATAGAGGCCCCTGGTACAAAGTTTATTCCGGGGATTCTTTACACTATCAAGATAGAACATGATGGGGGACTACGCATTGATACTCAGCCGCTGCCCTCTATCTTAAAAGGCGAGAAGGTTAAATTT
>Ga0315289_10016417_pt1 | contig 10210 bp, 10 predicted proteins | sample YL17G11_40_MG_FD_203452 | JGI IMG/M metagenome (GOLD analysis project Ga0315289, IMG submission 203452) | Sediment microbial communities from Yellowstone Lake, YNP, Wyoming, USA - YL17G11_40 | ecosystem: Environmental > Aquatic > Freshwater > Lake > Sediment | place: USA: Wyoming | collected...
TTGGCGAGACTCTTGGCATCATTTCAGGGTGGGGCTTCTTCACGTTTTGGATCGGGATCTGGATCTCCCCTCAACCCAGATTTACCATTTCTGTTTTCCAAGATTTTCTGATCATGATTCTGGTGAATAACTTCGTGATTCCCTTGTTTAATCTCGCAGCTTGTTTGCTCCTCATCCTACCTGGTTCTTGGCTCGCAATAAATGGTGTAAAAGAGACAACTCTAAAGGTGGCAGAGACACACAGGCCGAAGACAGTTGTCACGACAGGAGTCTACTCTATAGTGAGGCATCCACAGTATCTGGGCGGACTACTAGCTCACTTGGGAATTTCCATCCTGTTATCCGCATTCTACTCTCTACTTCTGACTCCCATTATGATTGCACTCGTCTATCTCATTTCAAGAAAAGAGGAGAAAGAGATTCTCAGGGAATTTGGCAAGGAGTACGAAGACTATAGAGATAAAGTGCCAATGCTAATACCAAAACTCAAGAGCTAGCGTTCGAGTGCGCGCGTGGTTGATTCAGAAAAAGGGGGATTCGCGGGAGATACTGAGATAGGAACAGCATCGCCATTTGAACCCAGGTGCAAACCCCATCCCCGCACCACCATGTTGGTTTTGGAGGGGGGGGGGTTGTCAGTGGCCTCATGTTCACGTTTTCGGAGGGCCTTGTCTTCGTTGAAGCCACAGAAGTGCTCAAACCTTGTGTCAGCCCGAGCGCAGGCATCGTATGTTCTGATCACGCACGCTACTATCGAGACAGCGGTTTCGGGAGCGTTTTCTAGGCACGCTTGCGGCTAGAAGCTGCTGCCTTTCTGTCTGCGAGCACTCGCAATCCACGCTGTCTTTTCCTCTCAGCCATCTTGCTGATCTTTTCGATGATTCCTTTTGCCTCAGTCTCTTCAATGTAACCTTGGCTGATGGCTTGATTTATCAGTTTTTGAGCAGCACCGTTCCGCACGATAACCGTTGTATAGCCCTCAGGAGAGCCTATTCCCCCAACTGAAATATCAGCAACGTTGTTGGAGAAATCTGTGCATGCTAGACACTCGGAGCGAACAATCGGACCTAAGTCATCCAGATCGATGTGGCTGACTCTACCGTCTTTCAGCTTGACTGTAAAATCATCTTTCAGGTTGATTCTTTCAATCTGATCCAAGCCCGCTCCGATTTTGCCTGCAAGGTATTTCCTTCCGTCATCATGCATTAGGAAATTTTCGAAACAAAAGAGACCTATCACAAACCGCACAATGTGGCTTGGTACGATGTGCAACATCTGCATCTTCCGAATCGTTAGCGTTTGGCAGGGAGTGCCAACCACAGCTAGTTTCGATTGATCAAGCAGATTCTGCTCTTTGAGCGCGCTCAAGATCGGAGCATAGGTTGTCAAGTTGCCGAGATCGCGAATACTCTTGGATTGCGCTAGGCTAGATCCTGCACATTTGAGCAGGTGCTCCATCGTTGTCGCAATCATAGGTTCATTGTTCCACAACGTTGTCTTTCTGGAGAGCACTGCGCCGTCGATCTTTTTCGTATCCAACATGAACTTTAGAAGACTGGTGACGAAACCGCCATCGCAAGCGACTTCTGCAATTCCCTTGTTGGTTGTACGAAGGCTTCTAACAGAGACAAAGGAACCGACTGGTCCCTTAGATCTGAATCTGGTTTCGATTGTTTTATCCAAATCCGCAGTTCGTGGACAGATCAGGTAGCATATTCCGTCTTCGAGACATTTCTCTTTATCGCGATAAACGGGTTTGTTCTTCTCGATTTTCAAGACGTTCAGTTCGTTGGCAGTGCAGAAACTCACACATCCGTAGCATGCCGCGCAGATCCCGGGTTCAATGACCTCTTTGTCCAAGCTGCGAAATGATAGTCTTTCCTTCACCATGCAGACCACACTTCTCACGGTTGAGCACGTATTCTCTTTATGTTGAGTAAGTGGTACTTTCCGACTGAACACTCCAAACCAGATCAGATCAGGGTTTCAGTCTTGACAACAAATGGAGACTTCCTTATCTCGATGATCCTGCGGTCTATGTCCTTCATTGCTCCACAGAGTATTATGACGAAGTCGAAAGCTCCGTGAACAAAATCCATCCTCTCCTCCTTGGAGTCCACAAGCAGATCCCTAGACAGGATGTCGTCTTTGAACTCTTTCTCTTTTCCTGGCTGAATCTCCACCAGAACATAGGCGCGCGTGCTTCTATCTTGAGGGTTCATATGTGTTTTTCCTACTGGCCTCCTTATTATCGTTTTCCTCAACATTGCGCTTTCTGTAACTTGGTGCATGCAGGTTTTTTCCCGTAGGGCTTGAATCGCGGTCGAATTTCGCCACTCTTATCAGAAGTGGAGCGTTTTCCATAAGAGTTCACACATTCCTTTTCTTTCTCGCGCAGGTCTCCTTTTTCATCAGGAATTCGTGGATAGCTCTTGCTGCTCTTCTGCCGGCTCCCATGGCGCTTATTACTGTTGATTCGCCCGTGACTATGTCTCCGCCAGCATATACACCCTCAATGCTTGTCTTTCCATCTTCATCTGTCACTATTCCCCCCCATTTTGTGGTTTCCAAGCCTTCTGTAGTCTGCTTTATTATCGGATTCGGCGTTCTTCCAACAGCCATTATAACCATATCTACATCCACCATGAAGTTTGAGCCTTCAATAGGAACTGGCCTTCTTCTTCCGCTGTCGTCTGGTTCTCCTAAACGCATTCTTACGCATTCCATTGCTTTGACTCTGCGCCTTTCGTTTCCTATGAATCTCTTTGGGCTAGTCAGGAATTCGAACCTGATGCCCTCTTCTTCTGCGTTTTCGATTTCTTCGATTCTGGCCGGCATCTCTTCTCTGGATCGTCGATAGACGATTTTCACGTCTTTTGCGCCAAGTCTTAGAGCGCATCTGGCGGCGTCCATGGCAACGTTGCCACCTCCAACAACCGCCACTTCCTCCCCTCCGCATATGGGCGTTCCTGCCTTTGGAAAGTCATAGGATCTCATTAGGTTAACCCGTATGAGAAACTCGTTTGCTGAATAGATCCCGCAGAGATTCTCACCCGGTATTCCCATGAAAGTTGGAGGGCCTGCACCGCTACCTATGAAGACCGCATCAAATTGCCTGAGTAGCTCCGCTATCGTGTACAGTCTTCCGATCAGCGCGTTCGTTTTCAGAGTGACTCCCAGCTTTTCTATGTACGCGGCTTCGGCCTCAACGATCTTCTTAGGCAGCCGAAACTCAGGAATGCCATAGGTGAGCACTCCTCCTGGCTTGTGCAAGGCTTCAAAAATCGTGACTTCGTGCCCAAGCTTGATTAGGTCTGCAGCAACCGTCAACCCGGCTGGACCCGCGCCTACAATCGCAACTTTCTTACCCGTGGCCGGGAACTTTTGTGGAATTTCACAGCCGTGCTGTCTTTCCCAGTCAGCCACGAATCTCTCCAGTCTCCCAATTGAAGTGGGCTCTCCTATCCTTCCGACAGTGCACTTCGCTTGGCATTGCTCCTCCTGTGGACAGACACGGCCACACACTGCTGGCAGACTGTTCTTTTCCTTGACCTTCTTGGCAGCTTCTCCGAATCGGCGTTCCCTGATGAGTTTTATGAATGTGGGAATATCCACTTCTACTGGACACCCTTTGATACAGGGAGCTTCTCGACATTGTAGGCATCTCTCAGCTTCAGCCAAGGCTTGTTCTTCTGAGTAACCAATGGCCACTTCCCTGAAGTTGTGGGCACGCTCTTTTGGAGTCTGCTTAGGCATTGGGACGGCTTCTTTTTGGATTTTGGGTTTGGGTGCGCTCTTCAGTTCCTTTCCCCCTGCTCACTGAACACGTATGCAAGCTTTTCTTGGGGCGTGTACACTTTCAGTCGAGCCAGCAACTCGTCGAAGTCAACCTTATGCCCATCGAACTCTAGACCGTCCACGCAAGCGAACGACGTTTTGCCGTCAACAGTCACTCTGCACGCTCCGCACATTCCCATACCGTCAACCATTATTGGAATTAGATTTACCATTGTAGGTATTCCATGCTGGCGCGTGAGGTCGGATACCGCTTTCATCATTACGATTGGTCCTTCTGCCACGACGCGGTCGATCTTCGTTTCCTTGATCAAGTCTTTGAGGAAATCCATCCCCTTGTGTCCTTTTGTCCCGTCATCAGTAGCTACAATGAGATGGTTGCATGTGGTCTCCATTTCCTCCAGGAAAATCAGATGGTCACTAGTTGTCGCGCCAACTATCCCGATGACGTTGTTGCCTGCTTCCCGAAAGGCCTTGGCTTGAAAGTGCAACGGGGCCACCATGACTCCCCCACCGACGCACAGCACGGTGCCGAATTTCTCGATTCTTGTTGGTTTTCCCAGTGGACCCAGCAAATCCAAGACGAAGTCTCCTTCCTTCAACCTACCAAGCTGCGTTGTTGTCTTGCCAACTTCATGGCAAGCCACAGCTATCGTTCCCTTTCCTGGGTCAGCGTCCGCGATTGTTAGAGGAATCCTTTCTCCGTCTTCATCTATTCTTAGGATCACGAATTGCCCTGGCTTGGTTTTTGTAGACACTTCGTCGGCTGAAAACTCGAACAGGTTAATGTGTGGTGCCAGTTCACGCTTTGCCAGTATCTTGTACAAGTTTTTCGCCCTCTCGCTTAGACGTTGAAGAGTTCGGTCCGAGTTTCTCCATTTCCTTCACGAAGTCGGTCATCATGCCCGCAAACTTTTGTCCTTCTGACGATGAAGCAAAGCCTATCTCAAGACGCTTGGGGTTTATGCCTTGGGATTGCAGGGATTTTTTCATCACGTCCACTCTTTCCTTTGCCTTAACGTTGCCATCTATGTAGTGGCAGTCGCCAATGAGACATCCAGTTATGATAACTCCGTCAGCGCCACTCTGAAATGCCTTCAGGATGTGGAGCACATCAACTCGGCCACTGCAAGGAACCCGTAGAATTCGCACGTTTGGCGGATACTGGATTCTTGAAACTCCTGCGAGGTCAGCGGCTGCGTAGGAACACCATTGACACGCAAAGCATAGTATCACAGGTTTGAAGCTTTCATTTGGTTCTGGGCGCTTCCTAGATCTGAATAGTGCTTTGATTGCCGCTATGATTTGGTCATCCTTGTAGTGTCTGAGTTGCATGGCTCCTGTCGGGCATTCTGATGCGCAGACGCCACAGCCTTTGCAGTTTGCCTCGAGGATCCGTGGAAGCCCAAAGGCTGAAGATTCAATGGCGTTGAAAACGCAAGACACCAAACATGCGTTGCAGTTGACGCAGTTCTCTTGATTGACTGATGCCTTGACGGCTCCAGTTTTTATCTTTTTTGCGGCCATTGGAATGGACGCTTTGGAAGCGGTGGCATAAGCTTGAGTGATACTTTCAACAATATTCTTCGGTCCGTGAGCAGTGCCGCAAACGTATATTCCTTCAGATGCGAAGTCGACAGGTCTTAGTTTCGGATGAGCCTCGAAGAAGAAGCCATCAGCGCCTAGGGGAACCTTGAGTACAGATGAGAGTTTCCTTCCATCTTCATGTTGGATCAAGGGAGTAGACAGGACGAGGAGATCGCTTTCTAGTTCGATTTCGGTTCCCAAGTAGACGTCATAGACTGTCACTGATGGGTTCCCGTCTGCTTTGAAGGCAACTTTGGGAGGTCTGTTTGGATCATAGCGGATGAAGTTGACGCAGTTCGCCATTGCTTCCTTGTAGAGATGCTCGTTTTCGCCAGGTGTTTGGATGTCGCGGAAAAGTATGGTCACGTCAATATTTGGATCCAGTTTCTTGAGCTGCAAAGCGTTATCGAGGGCTACATGGCAGCATATTCTTCCGCAATACGTTCTGCCTGTTTTCTCTCTTGCTCCCACACATTGGATCATGACAACCTTAGGCTTCTTCAGTTCTCCCTTTCGGAGAAGTTGCTCGAGTTCGAGCTGCGTGACAACGTTTAGACTTTCGTTGTATCCGTGCATTCCTGTGGGTTTGAACTCCTCAGCTCCAGTGGCCACGATTATTGTGCCCACCCTAATTCGCTCAGATTGATTCGAGTTTTTCGTTTGCAGGGTCACGTTAAAGTCGCCAATGAAACCGCTCACTTCATGAACAAGTGTCGACAAATGCAGGTGTATGTTGCTGTTGGCCTTCACGGCTATTATGGCTTCTCGGAGAATTTCTGAGGCTTCGCGCTCTGTCGGTTGCAGCTTGAACAGGTGGTTTAGCATTCCGCCGAGTTCTGCTTCTTTGTCAACCAGATGGACTTCGAAGCCTTGCCTTGCAAGAGACATGGCCGCAGTGATTCCGGATATTCCGCCGCCTATCACTAGAGCTGAAGGGCATATGTCGAGTTCCATTTCTTTCTGTGGTTCAAGATAACTTGCTTTTGCCACGGCCATTCTAACGAGGTCTTTAGCCTTCTCTGTAGCTTCAGCAGGAAGATGCATGTGAACCCAGGAGCAATGTTCACGGATGTTGGCCATCTCAAAAAGATACTTGTTCAATCCAGCTTCTTCACATGTCTTCTGGAACAGAGATTCATGTGTTGCAGGTGTGCAAGATGCGACAATAACGCGGTTCAGCTTGAACTTCCCTATCTGTTTCTTGATGGAGTCCAAGCCAGCCGACGAGCAAGTGTAAAGGTCCTCTTCAGCGAAGACCACATTGGGTAGGTTTTTGGCGTATTCAGCAACCGCTGAGACGTCGATTACTCCTCCGATGTTGAAGCCGCACCTGCATATGAAGACCCCGATCTTGGGTTCTTCCTTGTTGGCTTCCATTTCAGTTACCTCATCTCGCGTGTGGGGTCGTAGCTACTTCTGCAGCTTTGTTTGCAGCGGCACTGGCTTGCGTGACTGATTCAGAAATGTCTTTAGGTGATTGGCAGTATCCACAAACGAATATTCCATCTACATTTGTTTCGACGGGCATAAGCAGTGGGTCCTTCGTTTTAAAGAACCCATCCGGATCTAGCTCTATGCCAAGGGTTTTTGCTAGGACCCTGTTGTCTTCTCTCGGAACCAACGCTGGACAGAGCACAACTAGATCTGCCCACAACTCTAAGATTTTGCCTTCTGCAACGTTTTCGTATCTGACCAGAAGGTTCTGCGTCACCGGGTCTTCCATGACTACCCCTGGACGTCCGTTTACGTAATCGACACCCCACTCTTCTTTTGCTCTGGTAACGAATTCCTGGAAACGTTTTCCGAACACTCTCAGGTCCATGTACAGGATGTGAACCGTGCATTCAGGATTGTGCTCCCTGACCAGAATCGCCTCCTTTGTTGCGTACATACAGCAAACACTTGAGCAATATGGAAACCCCTCTCGTTCACTTCTGGATCCAACACATTGTATGAAAACTATGGTGCGAGGCTTCTTGCCATCTGAAGGCCTCATGAGTTCTCCGTGGGTTGGTCCTGAAGCATTGATGAGTCTTTCAAGCTCTAGTGAAAGGAGAACGTTCTCGTGTCGTCCGTAGCCGTACTCGCTGATCGATGCTGGGTTCCAGCTTTCTAGACCTGTGGCCAATACCAGACTTGAGACATTAAGAGTAATCTCTTCAGCCCTCTGATCAAAGTTGACTGCATGAGCTTGACAGAGTTTCTCACAGATCTTGCATACTCCCTTCTGAAAGAAGAGGCAGCTATCCTTGTCTATCACGGCAACACGTGGCACCGCTTGTGGAAAAGCCATGAAGATAGCTTTCCGCTTTCCCATACCCAAGTCGAATTCGTTTACCACTCTGACAGGGCACTTTTCTGTACATTCCCCGCAACCGGTGCATTTGTTGGCATCAATGAATCTGGGTTTTCTCACGACCTTGGCCACGAAGTTGCCCGCAGAACCCGTAACTTCCCTGACTTCAGAATATGCGAGCAGCTCTATGTTTGGATGACGTAAACATTCGATCATCTTTGGTGCGAGTATGCATATGGAGCAGTCCATTGTGGGGAACGTCTTGTCAAGCTGGGCCATCCTACCCCCGATGCTTGGAGACTTTTCAACAAGATACACTCTGACTCCTCGATTGGCAAGATCCAAAGCAGCCTGTATTCCAGCTATTCCGCCACCAATCACAAGAACTGCATCGTTTTCCATGCTAATTCCTTCGCCATCCCACAACAAGTACTATGGAAAACATCGTCTTTGCAGCTTATTAAAGAGTATCTTGGGAAAATGAGCGTATTGTTGCTTGATTCGGACATGAACTCGTCTAGATATACCGGATTGACAGACACATACACGAGTGTTCCCGCCTGTGAATATGCCGAGAGGCCAGCGAGGGCTAGGACTGCTCGTGCACTCGATCTCTAATATCTTCCCAATCGAACATCTCGAAGCAGATCAGGGTTTCAGTTTTGCGGACGAACGGAGATTTCCTCATCTCCATTATCCTAGCATCTATCTCTTCCATTGCTCCATACAGTATCATAACGAAGTCGAAATGTCCGTGAACAAAATCTGTCCTCTTCACTTTGGAGTCTACGAGCAATCCCTTAGACAGGATTAGATCGCAGAATTCTTTCTCCTTTCCTGGTTGAAGCTCTATAAGCACGTAAGCGCGTGTTTTATCGGCTTGGGAGTCCATAAGTATTTCTGCGTTGATTGCCTTATTATTGTTTTTCATAGGACAGCTTGTGCATGCCCGTGTTCTGGCCCCTATCACATAGCACATATGGAAATGAACCGCACGATCCACGTGTCTTCGCATGCTTTGGATTTGTGTGGATTTGTTTGAAGAAAAGGCAGAGACCTATCTAGCTTTGCCTTATGATTTGCCGTGTCAAGCAAATACAAGCTTTGAAGAATTCAAGAGAATAATAGAATACAGCAGAATCAGGTTTGGCTTGATCGAAATAACAAAGACGGAAGACGCAAAGATAATCAAAGAAGCAATAGTAAGAACGCCTCTCTTAGGACTTTTCATGCGCCAAAAAGAGCGCATCGAGTTTGACATCGCATGCACTGGGATTAGACCTCAAATGGGGTCAAGTCCAATACTTGTTATATTTTCGAGTGACCTAGAAGTTTCCATCAAGGGTTAAAAGGAAATCTGACTTTGACACGTGCTCTTAGGAAAAAGCATCAAGTCCATTCAGAGTTGCTGTTTTCAGGTTTTAGCTATGCGCGCGGTGAGTGAGTGCCTGAGAGAGTAAGAGAGTGGGTGGTTGAGAGCGTAAAAGTTTGGGTTTGGGGGTAAAGTTTTATCCAACCAACTAACCAAAACTACGGTTGACAGGCAGTTTGGGGTTTTGCGGAAAAGTTATAGCTGAACCAAGCTAATCATCGGGATTGGTGTTCAGATTGCTTGAAGGCAAGACTGTGAATCTGAGGGTTATGGAGAAAGAGGACTTGCCACTGTTTGCAGAATGGGTTAACAAGCCTGAGTTCTTTGGCGAATACAATCCTCTACGGCAGACATCCAGAACAGACTTAGAGAAGGCTCGTGAAAAGAGAAGCCTTGAACTAACGGATTTTCTGATTGAGAAGAAAGATGGGAGCAAAATCGGTTACATACAGCATTTTACTCATCCTGCAGTGGAACGGTTAGAAATAGGCTTTTCCATGATTCCGAGCGAGAGAGGCAAAGGCTACTGCACAGAAGCCGTCAGAATCATAATAGACTACCTGTTTCTATCAAGAAACGTTGTGCGCATCCAAGCTCAGACTGAAACTGGGAATTTGGCTTCTCAAAAGGTTCTGGAGAAGGCAGGTTTCAAGAAGGAAGGAACCATGCAAAAATGCGATTTTTCTAGAGGAGAATTGAGAGACGCTCATCTGTACAGCATTCTTAGGGAAGAATGGAAAGAACCAAAGATATTAACAAAAACCACTTGACCGCTAAACGCTCATGTTGGAGAGCTTTCTTCTATCAGTCTTTTTAAGCCAGTTTGACCAGTCTGTTCTTGGAGCCTCAAGAAATCTGATAAACTATCTCAGTCTTCGGGAGATATCTCCTCTTAGTTTGGGGTGCTGAGCTCATTTCGTTCTGCCAGAGAGGTATGGTGTTGTGATGTGGTTTGTTTTGCGTGTACTACGCTGTTGTTAGATCCGTTTCGGTTGCGACTGTTGCTTTGCAGACCCTTGTGATGAAGTCGAAGTTCAGTTTTTCAATGGTGTCAGCTTGGGCATAGTAGTATAGAAAAGCCATATAGGGGTCAAATCGAAATGCGCGCAAAATCTCATCACCGAGGCGCACGGTTTAACTTGTTGGCAGGGAGCATCGTT
>Ga0315289_10016418_pt1 | contig 10210 bp, 8 predicted proteins | sample YL17G11_40_MG_FD_203452 | JGI IMG/M metagenome (GOLD analysis project Ga0315289, IMG submission 203452) | Sediment microbial communities from Yellowstone Lake, YNP, Wyoming, USA - YL17G11_40 | ecosystem: Environmental > Aquatic > Freshwater > Lake > Sediment | place: USA: Wyoming | collected...
TTGGCGGCGGGATGGAGACGGATAACGGCAGCAGTGAAAGTTTCGAAGCGATTCGCGCTAAAATGCAGCAGATAATTGACAGCGAGGATAAATCAAAACCGCTCGGCGACGAGGCAATCAGGAAGAAGCTTGAGCAGATGGGGATAAAAGATATAGCCCGCCGAACGGTTGCAAAATACCGCAAAATAATGAATATCCCCACCGCAAGATTCAGGAAAAAATTCTAAATTTTGCCGTTAAAGTCGTTAGAGTCTTCACAGATTAACAGCCAGAGACTGGCAGAACAGTAGAGCAGGTGAACAGGTGAAAACTAACGACGAGAAATAAGGACTTATGGAAAAAAGGACAACGTAAATAAAAGACTTACAAGCGTTTTTGTCGGTAAAATGCGCAAGTTTTTTTGATTTTTGCGCAAGTTTTTAAAATTACGCTAAAAACGAGGGTCGAAATTTTCAATTTTTAAGGATTTTTAGAGATTCTCATCAAAAAGTGAGGGACTTTTTCGACTTTTTATCAGTTTCCTATGAATTTGCGCAACACGAACTTGCGCGTTTTGTGCTATTCAGACATTTGGTGTCTGAATAGCAAGTCGCTCGTGAAGGGTGAAGTGTATCTCGTCGAAGCGGATAAATTCGGTTGAGTTTGAAAAGAAAAAGAGATAGAATTTTTGCGGAGCGAGCACCGATGAGATAGTCTAAAAGACATCTCACGGGGTAAACAGCGAGGAGTTGCAATAAGAGCATTGTTAATTTTTTGTTATTTAACGATAGGAGTTATTTAAATATGCTTTTCGATAGGTTATTCTCCCAGAAGAATTTGGAATTGGCTTGGCAGAGGATAATAACCGGCACTAATCATCAGTATAAACGTTTCTTTCGTCCTCTTTATTATGCATACGAAATCGCTATTGATGATAATTTAAACGATCTGTCAAAACGGCTCAAGGGAGGGAGCTATCAAGTTAATTCACCGACTCGTATTTATATTCCAAAACCATCTGGCTTACAAAGGCCTATTACATTACTTTCGCTTGAAGACCAAATTATTTGGCAAGCTATTGCAAATATCTTTGCCGAGAAATTAAAAGATAGACGGAAAGCAGTAGAACTAAAAAGTGTTTATAGTAACATTATAGAGTCTGACAAAAACAAAATATTCTTTGTTCAAGATTGGCATTATTCATATAGACTTCTTCAAGAGAAAATTAAGAAATACTTTGATAAAGGTTTTCGTTGGGTAGCTCATTTTGACTTGGCGGCTTTTTATGACACTATATGTCACGATCTTTTGATGAAAACGGTTTTTCCGAAAGGCGGGGAAAACGATTTTAGTAAGAAGGTCACTGATTGGCTACAAAAATGGAGTTCTGACAAATTATCAGGACTTCATAAACATGGAATACCTCAGGGACCCGTAGCCTCGAATTTTTTGGGAGAATGTTTCTTACTTCCAATTGATGAAGCGTTGAGCAAGGAATTTAGATATCTAAGATATGTGGATGATATTAGATTATTTGCTTCCTCAGAACCTGATGCTCAAAAAGCAGCTACTGTGTTAGAAGTACTCTGCCGGGAAAGAGGGCTTATCCCGCAGGGGGAAAAACATGCTATCAAGAAAGCCAAATCCTTAGAAGAGGCTATGGGAACTCTTCCTAGCATAGCCCCATCCGAAGACAACAGTTCAAATAAAATTTACTCTCTGCCAGCAAAAGATGCGATAAGATTATTACGAAAAGGTTTGAGTGGTAAGCCGCAAAGGATTGTTGACAAGTCAAGAGTCCGCTATGTTTTGTTTAACTCAGAACCATCACCTGAGATACTAAAACATTGTGTAAAACTTCTGCCACATTATCCAGAACATATCGACGCATTTATTTACTACTTTGGACATTATAAAAGAGCGTTGAGGATTATAAAGGCTTGCAAAAGTAATCTTATGGGAAGTCCTTATGGGTATGTTCAAGGTGAATCGTGGCATATTCTTGCAAGAATGATGAAGGCGTCAGAAATGAGACCACTTATTAGAAAGGCGGTTGACATTGCAAAAAACAGGCATGCGAATTTTGTATTGAAATGGGGCGCATGTCATTTCTTATGCAAGGCAGAATCTGCCGGTTTGGGAAAGTACTCCAAGTTTATACAATACCAGGATAATTCTTTCCTTCAGGCATTACTCGTACCAATCATACCTGATGAAAGGTATGGCAAAGATGATCTCATAAGTAAATTATTACAGCGGAATTCTTTTGAGTCTGGAATAATGTTAGCAGAGCAATTTTTGAAACGAAAGTTGACACATAAAGATTTCGGATTGCGTCCTAATCAACTGCCAAGCCAAGTAGTAAATGTTTACAAAGCATTAGGAATAATTCGGGGTAGAAAAATGGCAATTGATCCAATGGGTGAAATTCTTGTACATAGATTTGGCATGCTGAAATGGCAACGTTGGACAGAATTATTTCGAAGCGATTATGGTCACGCACTGTCAATACTGAAACAAGGGGATTCACTTTTTGATAGCGGAAAGTCAGATTGGCTTAAATATCAGAATTCTTTTAATGATGCTCTTTTTAAGGCTTTACAGAAATATTTGCAAAAAAATGGAATGAAAGGTGTTGCAAAATTAATCGGGAGAAATGGCAAACCGGTTAAATATGGAACACTTTTAGATAGTAAACAAATATTTGCATTAACTTATCCATTAATCGCAGATGGACTAAGAATATGCAATGATAGAAGAAATAATCTTCCTGGATCACATCCGTACAAAGAGAGTGGAACCAAAACAAGTTGGCTTACAAAACCAGAGCAGCGTGAACTTGTTAAAAAGCTTAAGGTTGTTTATGAGGAAATAACAAAAGTGGTTGATAACCGACCATAAGATGGAATAGCCCCTTCTTGCCCTGTCAGCCGCAGCTTCGCTGAGAAAGTAAAGCGGATGAACAGGGGAGTCCGCCAAAGGCGGAGAGAGTAGAAAATCGAAAGTTGAAAAGTTGACCCCGCCAAAGTGTTGGCGGAGCTAACCAATTTAAAATCGGGTCAGCCGATGGTGGCCTTCATAATCGCGAAGATAACTATTGCCGTTACAATCATAAAGGCCACTATTGAACCGAACAGGAGGATGCTCTCCCGCAGGAATGAAGCGAACTTAATCTCTTCGACCTTTATAGCTTTATAGACTATTGATATAACCGCAATCAGCGGCAGGGCCAGAAGCAGGGCCTTTGCAGTTGTGCCTATGTATACAGGCGATGTAAATCCCGCAAGAACATATTGACATAATAAATTATTCATCACTGATTACGCTGATTTCACTGATTTATGTTATGTATTTGTATTGTTATTTCCGTTCCACAATAACTTTATCTTCAACGATGAAATCACATACAAACTGCTTGATATTTCTGCCTTTATAGAAAACAGGCAGTTCTTTTTGTCTTTGAAACTTAATGCCCTTAAGTTCAAGTTCAACCGCGAAAGCTTCCTCATAAACGCTTTCAAGAAATCCCGGTCCAAGCTGGCTATGCACTTCCATTGCGGCCCCTATAATTTCTCTGGTCAATCCACTGGCTACATAGCTATTTTTCTCTACTAAAACCAATTCATTACCTTTTTAAACAAATCCGTGTAATCTGCGTAATCTGTGATTAGAGCAGATTAGAATTTTTAGTTATATTGCCGCAGTGAGCCGTATACACGGCGTTTACGACGCACAGCAGGTTAAGCATTCCTGCAATGCTGGTATAAATTTCTCCAATCTCTCTCGGCTTTCCGAAAGAATCGAGGTGATATACGCTGCCGCTCAGATGTGCAAGGTACGCAACGGCAGGCGAATTTAACATTTGAGCCCAGTACCAGGGTGTTTTTGCGTCGATGACGGCGATTGAGCCGAACCAGATACCCAGCACGAACGCAAATGCAATTGAGAAGAATATTATCGCGGCTCTTTTTGGCTGACCGATTATCCAGTGTCCCGCTCCCGGAATCCACCATGCGGCGATTCCGACAAGAAAAAGATATGCGGTACCTCGCAGGCCGAATTTTCCAGCGGTATATTCTCTCACATTTAGGCTCCGTTTGTGTCAGTTTCGGTTTTTTCAGCCGGTTTGTTTGGTTCATAAGCGGGTCTGAGATTTAATCTCTTGAGAATATTATCCGGCATAAAGTGTTCGAGCGTCATGCTCTGCGACAGTATATAATTTTCTTTGTATGCGATTTGCTGCCTTGATTGTTCGTAGTCCTCGATTGTTGCCGGGCTACGGCTGAGGCTTTTTATCACATAGCAGGCAAGCTGCGGTTTGAACTTAATGATAGCCGGGACATTTTCGGCCTGGGTCTGGTTTGATTTAAGGAGTGAATAAAATTCACCTATCAGTTTTGCGTAGATTATGCTCTGGTTGACAAAACGTTCGGCGCCGGGCAGCTGCGGCGTGCTTAGTTTTGCAGCTTCAATATCCGTTTGAGAAATTCTGCCTTTTTGTTTCCAGCTCTGTATTTCAAAGTTTTTTTGATTTTCGTTGCCGTCTCTGGCCGGATAAAGTGAATTGAATTTTTCGATCGCCTTGTCCCACCCCTTACTTTTGGCCAGCTCAACAAACTCATTTGCCTTTTGGCCGGCTATGTCAAATGCCGCCAGTTTCCTGCAGTCTTGTTTGACCTTTTCCTTCAGGACAAAAGTTTTTTCCTCCTGCTGGCGGTCGTCTTCAAAAACTATCGGCAGGCTTTTTTCGTAACTAAAGTTTATATCGGTCGGTACAGTTGAATTTTTGGTTTCAATAACGCGAGCCATAGCGACAATGGTTCCCATGCTGTCTGTAAAAGGCCCGATACTGACGAACATTTTAGGCTTTGGCGGCTCGAAAGGTCCGAGTTTGAAGGCCTCGTCACCGAGTTGTTCTATCGCAAAGACCATTCTTGCCAGTCCTGTCGGTATTCTGCTCTGGGTCCGCATCATGAGTGAGCCGAGGCACCGGTCGGCCACTATTTCCTCAACAGTAAGAAGAGCGGTTTTCCCTGTGTATATTTTTATATCGTTTTGTTGCGCGATTTTTTCTGCAGCGTCGGCGTAGTCTGTGGTTTTTTCTTTGAACTGCTGGACGGAGGCGGTTTCAAAGTTAAGCGATTCGAAGCCGGCTTGTGCCTGTTCGACGGCGTCTTCGAGAATTTTTATTGCCTTTGTGCCTGCCTTTCTTGCCAGCAGCGCATTTTTGATGGCGCCGGCGACCTGGGCGTAGCTTTTCTGTCTTTCGGTAATTTTGGAATTCGGGTCGTTTGCATCTGCAGGAACCTGTTCGGAAAAACGGTTGAGATTCTGCTGGTAAAATTCCTCGGCTTCTTCTTCTGTTGGTTGTGTTACAAGTTTTTTTACATCTTCGAATTTTACTATCATATATTCAAGCGCGACTCTTGGTTTTTGTTTATAGCCGAAGCCGCAGGGATTTTCTTCTGTTATTATGTTTGGGTAATAATTTTTATATTTCTCGAATTGCAGAGCAATCTCGGTTTTGTCAGGTTCGCTTGTTTTGTCGATAAATTTCTCATTGCTGAACCCTACAAACTCGGCATTTACGGTTTCTTTTGTTCTTGCTGCCAAGGCCGCCATTTGCATCTCTGTGACATCTTCCGTATCGGTGACTATTCTGGCGTGGCTGATGACGGCGAGGATATCTGCGAAGGTTGCGAGCACCGTATCATCTGTCATCTGGTTAGCCTGCCCCGCGTTTCTTACGGCTGTTTGGGCGTCGATTCTGTCGCTTGTGATTTTTGGTATAAGGGCTTTCAGTATTTCTCCTGCATGTTGCGGCGATATGGCGCAGCCTGCGTTTTTCGCCTCGGCTTTTAAGAGTATCCAGAAAAGTTCGGCTCTTCCTCCAGCCTGTTCAAAGAAGGCGTCTATTCGCTCCGGGCTTATATAGAGCTGGCTTTGCATGACGATGCCTTTTATTTCATCGCTCAGTGCCGCACCTGGAACAGATTCCGGGAAAAGCAGCTGACCGAGCAGTACGAACCTTAAATCCTGCTGAGTGATAAAAAACTTATCGACGTAAAGGCTTCGCATCGCGGCAAGTTCCCTCGCGGCCTGTCCGATGTCGTTAAAGCTGATTTTCTTGTCCTTGTCGAAATACCACATGGCTCTTGTCGGGCCTTTTGAGCGGGGTTTTGCAAGCTGACTGAGCACGCTGGGCATAATAAAAGCTATCATGATGAGTATGACAAGTATAGCCATCAGCTTGTTCATATTTTTGCGAAACCATTTGACCAAATGCATATCAACTCTCCGGAAAGCGGTTAAAACTTACTGTTTCAATTGTAACCTTTGTCGGACAAAAGGCTTACATAGACGCATTTTTCTGTTTTAGAACAACAGAGTATAAGTAATTTGCCTGGCTTTGCAATAAAAAATCCCGCACCTATTTGTACTCCGTAAGGAGTCCCAAGAACCTGTGCAAGAACCAAAAAAGGGTTGAAGCAATAGGCGTCTATGCTAACAACCTTAATTCGGGATAATATGGAACAAATAGATGTAGGATTGCTCTTTTGACACTTAGAGATTATAGTTAAGAAATTATCTCAGCGAGCCGGAACTGTCGACTAACTATTAACTGACGACTAATCAGGGATTGTTGTGTTTACTGTTAAGAAGGGATTTAAAAAATCACAGGGGCAGTTTGCAAGGGCTGCTCGTTTTATTCCGGGCGGGGTCAATTCGCCTGTCCGGGCGTTTGGTTCTGTCGATTGTGGTCCTATCTTTCTTGCAAGGGGCAGAGGCTCGAAGGTCTATGACCTCGACGGCAACGAGTATATCGACTATGTATGCTCATGGGGCGCTCTTGTGCTCGGCCATTGTCACCCTTCAGTTGTTGCTGCAGTAAAAGCCGCTGCCGGCAGGGGCACTTCGTTCGGCGCACCGACAGTTGCGGAGACCGCTCTTGCTGAGATTATCTGCGGTGCATTCGATTCAATTGAAAAGCTTCGTCTTGTCAGCAGCGGGACAGAAGCTGTGATGACCGCAATTCGTCTTGCCCGCGGCTTTACCGGCAGAGATTACATTGTCAAGATGTCCGGCTGCTATCACGGCCACAGCGATTCGATGCTTGTTTGCGGCGGCTCGGGCCTGGCGGAATTTTCAAAACCGCTTTCGCTCGGCGTTCCAAAATCACTTGCCGCCCTTACGATAGTTGTTGACTATAACGACATTGATTCAGCAGCGAGGGTCTTTGAGAAATATGGAAAAAGAATCGCTGCCTGTATAATCGAGCCGGTCGCTGCGAATATGGGAGTTGTTTTACCAAAAAGCGGTTACCTTCGTTTTTTGAGGAAGCTCTGCAGCGATAATAAATCACTTCTTATTTTTGATGAGGTGATAACCGGTTTTCGGCTTTGTTTCGGCGGAGCGGAAAAGATATTTAAGGTCAAGCCTGATTTGACCTGTCTGGGAAAGATTATCGGCGGCGGTCTTCCATGTGCAGCAGTTGGCGGAAGGGCTGAGATTGTGGACCTGCTGTCGCCGCAAGGCGCGGTTTATCAGGCCGGCACATTGAGCGGCAATCCCCTCGCCACCGCTGCGGCACTTGCAACTCTGAAAATCTTGAAAAACAAAAATTTCTATAACCGGCTTGAGGAGAAATCCCAAATGCTCTGTGCAGGATTGCTCGATGCCGCCAAATATGCGTCAGTGCCTTTGACGGTAAATCGCACAGGCTCGCTTTTAAGCTGTTTTTTCACTGAAAAACAGGTTGTGAGCTTCACTGACGCAAAGTCGGCAGACTTGAAGGTTTTCAGGGCGTTTTTCGCAGAAATGCTCAAAAACGGCATATATCTTGCCCCCAGTCCGTTTGAGGCGATGTTTATTTCTGCAGCACATTCAAAAAAGGATATTGAAAAAACGATAGTTGCTGCACAAAATAGTCTAAAGGCCGTAAAAGCCTGACTCGTGCTACGTAGCGAAATGCTACTTCGCAGAGTAGCAAAGGATTACTGAAATTTAAGGAGAGATAAAATGGCTGATGATGCAAAGAAACAGGACCAGCTTCTTGAGACAACTGATTGTCTGGAAGCCATCGGCACGCTGAAGAGCAGTAAAAATTTCTTTTTCTTTGTCAGTTTTCTCTGTCTGTTGATTTTGCAGGGGATATTCTGGCTGGTGCCGACTGAATATGTTGACAAGCCCGGCACAGAGGCAAAGAAGGATGTGGCGCCTGTTACGGCGATGCTTTTGAAGCTTGCCGCACCTGTCGAGAAGACTGTAAAAGTTGAGAGAAAGACCGAGAAAATAGAAAAAGCCGCACAGGCTTTAACTGCTGATGCCAATACCGCAGCGGCCGAGCCGAATGCAGCATCGCCCGCAAAAACTATTCCCCCTGTTAAGATTAAGATTCAGTTTTCGCAATTGTCCTGGTTGATAAGGCTTTGTAACTTCCTGCTTATTGTCTGTTCAGTAATATATTCGCTGACCTTGCTGTTTTGTATGAAGGTTTCTCTTGTCGGCAGGCTCGGCGGAATAAGGCATATTACCAAGGCTGTTCTCATCTCGTTTTTTATGGTTGTCCTGATTTTGCCGTGGCAGATATTGTTTAAGGGCGTTATAGCCGGCGCAATATATACTCCGCAGGAGCTGCTTGCCGCCTGGTCAGGTTTTTTCAAAACCGCTTTTGAAAAAACCGCTATAGTTTCAGACGCGGTAATGTTTCTGCGGTTTACAGGTCTGTGGCTGATTGTTGTTATACTTCTTTGCTGGGCGCAGCTTAAAAGTATTCGCTGGTCAAGGAACACACTCAAGCGTCTCGGCATTACCGGATAATAAAAACCACGAAGAAATTTATTAAAATATTATTACACCACGAAGGACACGAAGAAAGGTATAATTAAATAAATATCTTCGTGACCTTCGTATTCTTCGTGGTGAAAAGTTTATGGCTCAATTTCGCATAGCTTTCATCGGCACGGGCATAATGGGCAAACCAATGGCTCTTAATCTGCTAAAAGCCGGTTTCCCATTGACTGTGCATTCAAGGACAAAGTCGAAGGCCGAAGAGGTTATAAAAGCGGGCGCAACATGGGCGGATACTCCTGCCGCAGCAGCCCGAAATGCAGATGTAGTTATAACATGTGTTACCGATACTCCTGATGTAAGGCAGGTTTTACTGGGCAAAGGCGGCGTAATCGAATCTGCCGGAGCGGGTCTTATCTGTATCGATATGTCAACTGTTTCGCCGTTTGAAACGCAGCAGATGGCTAAAACTCTTGCCGAAAGAAAGGTTATTCTGATTGATGCTCCTGTCAGCGGCGGACAAATCGGTGCAGAACAGGCTAAACTATCAATTATGGCAGGCGGCCCGAAAGAATATGTTGAAAAGGTCAGACCGATTTTTGAAGCGATGGGCAAAAGCGTAACTTTCTGCGGCCCAAGTGGTTTTGGGCAGATAACAAAACTTGCAAATCAGGTAATGGTAATTCATACGATTATGGGTATTGCCGAAGGTCTTGCCTTTGCGGCAAGCAGCGGCCTTGACCTTGAAACTACATTGGCTGCCACATCCGCTGGCGCTGCCGGCAGCCATTTGCTCAAGGCTTTGGGGCCGAAGATTATTGCAGGCGATTTTAGGCCCGCCTTTTCGGTTGATTTGCAGTTGAAGGATTTAAGATTAGTTCTGGAATATGCTGAAAAGATAAATCAGCCCCTTCCCGGCACGGCTCTGGCAAAGGAATTATTATCTGTCCTGAAGGCTCAGGGCAGAGGCTCCGACGGCACCCAGGCATTATTTGATGTTATAATGCAATTGTCCAGCAGGAAAACCTCAAAATAGCTAATTACCAGATAAATTTTGATAGCGTCAAAACTGAATTTAGTTATAATTTTGAACTTTATTCCTTAATTTTGAAAGTTTGAAGATTTATGAAAAAGGCAATGCTTGTTTTCGAACTTGTCCTGATTGTATTGTTTTCAACCAGTTGTCAAAAGCCCAAGAAGGTTCAGCGTCTCGAAGAAAAGCCCCAGTATGACAGACCCCTGCCGCCTGGCCAGCATGCCTTGCGAAAGATAACGAATCCCGCTGATATTCCCGATTTTACATTCGCCTGCCACGACCTGAAAGACCTTAAGAGTTCAGTAGTCAAAAGCCTCAACTACCTTTCCAAGCCCTCCAGCAAGCAGTTTTATCCGTGTGGCGAAATAACTCATGAACGTGCGGTTGACAGCCTTAAAGCGTTTG
>Ga0315289_10016420_pt1 | contig 10209 bp, 7 predicted proteins | sample YL17G11_40_MG_FD_203452 | JGI IMG/M metagenome (GOLD analysis project Ga0315289, IMG submission 203452) | Sediment microbial communities from Yellowstone Lake, YNP, Wyoming, USA - YL17G11_40 | ecosystem: Environmental > Aquatic > Freshwater > Lake > Sediment | place: USA: Wyoming | collected...
TTGTTTTCTGCCAGGCTCCGATGGGAGGAAAGTCGGACCGTCCGACTGTCTAACCCGAGTATACAGCAAATGCCACCGGCTGTCAAACTACACGCCGCTCCAACTCGTAGCTAGGTCAGGCCGCTCACCACACTATAGGCTCCCGACAGGAACAACACAGCCAGGGCCAGCGCCCTGAACGGCCTCTCCGGGAGCCGCGTCGACAACCTGTCTCCCACGTAGCCCCCCAGGAAGGCGAAGGGTATGGCCACCACTCCGTAGCTAGCCGTCTGTGGCGTCATTACCCCGCTGGCCACCAGCATCAGCGCCGCCACCAGCCCGGACACGAAAAAGAAGGAGACCAGCGTGCGGCGGAACTGGTCCTTGGAGAGAGCCTGACCCACTAGGAGGATCAGCACCGGCGGTCCGGACATGGTGGTGCTGGTGCTGAGCAGCCCGCTCAAGAACCCGGCTACCCACGTGAGGAAGGCGTTCTGCGGCAGCTTGAGCTTCCCCCACTGCAGCAGGATGGTGAACAGCACCACCAGACAGCCCACGAAGACCTGCATGGTCTCGAGGGGGATAGCGCCGAGGACCCACACCCCCAGGAGCATGCCGAAGAGACTGGCGAAGAACAGCATGAGCACCGGACGGTAGCTGATCCGCTCCCGAATCCTCACTGAGAGGAACCCGTTGAGCGACAGGCCCACCATAAGCATGGACGAGACCACCGTTTCTTTGGGGAGGAAGATCAGGGCCAGGGGCACGGCCAAAAGGGCGCTGGCGAAGCCCAGGATGCCCTGGACGAGGCTGGCAAGACCGATCAGCGCACAGAAAAGGGCGACGTGCATAGCCGATTGTACGATCAGGGAGGGCAAAGCACCAACGGGCAAGCAGTGCCGCACCCCGCAGCGACCCGATCGCGGAGACCACGCTCTGCTTGGGGAGGAGAATCACATCCTCGGGCACGGCCACCAGGACGCTGCCGAAGCCAAGGGTGTCGTGTTTCAGGTAGTCCGAGCTGTTGCAGATGGGCAAAAGGAGCATCTGCAGCTGTGATTCGCAGTCCCAAGTCAGCGGCACTCAGAAACGGCGTACCATCTGCACTATCGCCTAGCTGATGCCCGTGATCGGCACCCCCAGCTCCTCAACGAAGGGACACATTAAGCGGCTGCTCAGCCTTCCCCTACATAGAGGATCGTCCGCGGTGCGACACCGGGGAGCCGTGATAACCACCAGCTCCTTGGCTCTCGTTACTGCGACGTAGAATAGCCGCTTCTCCTCCTCCGCATCGATCCCTGCAGCCTTCCTTGGTAGGAACATCTCCTCACAGCCGGGGAGGAACACGTATCGTCGGGTCAGCCCCTTCGCACCCACCATAGTGTAGAGTTCAACAGGACGGCGCGATCCCGCCGTGTGAGCCGAGGCAGGCTGATGAAAGACATCACGCAAGAACTCGCTGACTGCATCCTCCAAGTCGCCGTCAGCCTCTCTTAGGAATCTCTCTACTCGCTCGGGAGTTACACCCACACTGTCACCGAGCACGCCCTCCAGGCAGCGTGCTACCTGCTCAGGATCCTGCGAAGTCAGAGCTTCGATAAGGCGACAATACTCTTCTGCCGCTGACGAAGCGTCCTCCACCCATGCATCGCTGTCCGCACACAAGTAGACTGCATCGGCAACGCTTGCGCACCCTCGCTCGAGCATCTCACGGACATCAGCAACATGCCTGGGTTTGATGTCGGAAAACCTGCTGAGGACTACGCGCTCCAGCAGAGGCTGTTGCCGCAGATGTGCAAGTCTCAGGAGAACGCGTGCCCACTGCTCTTGCCCGGTGTCCTGCCCCACCTTAGGTACGGCGCAGGGTACCTTGCGATCCTGGAGCACTCGCCTATAGAGCTCCAAGACTGCTCTAGTCGGGAACAGGCACGCGATCCCTTCCTCCGCGGGTGCATCATCCGTGAGCGAATCCAGAAGCGAGCCAAGCCTCTTCTCCAAGTAGTCCGCCTCCACCTTCGCGCTCTTGAAGTGATAGGCCTCAACCTCACCGCCCTTCTTCAAGGCCTCCAACTCGCGCGGTTCGTTTCTCATCCACCGAAGGTAGCAATTGGCGTGGTCAAGAATGCCGCTTGGACACCTCCAGGAGTAGATAAGATTGACGTGGTCCAGCGCTGGGTCTGAGTGAAGCGCGACGATAGCCCCGGGATCCGCCCCCCTTCCTCCGTAAAGGCTCTGGTCGTCATCGCCCGTGATGACCACCGACTGGGCGTGGTTGCTTATGTTGTGTAGGAACTGCTGTTCAGACGGATTGAAATCCTGGTACTCATCGATTAGAAAGTGCTTGACCCCGAGAACCCAGTCTGGCAAAGTATTCAGACGCGTGCAGATCTGGTTGGCGTAGATCACTACCTGGTCCCAGTCCAGTGCGTGATAGGCGTTCGCCAGCCCTAGGTAGACGTCGAGAGCAACCTGCTCATCGCCAGAGAGCTGCGGTTCGTCTATCCCTTCTTGCCATGCTGCTTTGGCAGCGCCGAGCGCGGCGCGAACACCTCGAAGTCCCATCCTAACGCCGCCATCCTTGAGGACCGCCACGATGTCCCTCTGGAGCGTCCACGCCACTATGTCCCTCTTGGCGTCCACCCGCAACGGCTCGTGATGGCCAACTGTGCCGATCACCTTGCCCATGTTTGTCAGCAGCCCGAGTGCAAGGCCATGCAACGTCGACACACGTATGCCTGGCACCCCGGCTTTGCCGCCGAATTCGTCCTCGAGATCCTCCTCAAACTTCCTAGTGATCTCCCGGATGAACGTCACGTACGCAACGGCCCCCGCATCGATGCCGCGATTAACCGTGAGCTCTCGAACCCGTTTGCGCAGAGCCCGAGTCTTCCCGGTCCCCGGTCCGGCCAGCGCCGTCAAGGTTCCGGATTGATGCTCTACGATGGCATCGCACCTCTTCTCCGGAGTGTACTTGTCGTCAAGGATCATGATGAGCCCGCGTCGCCGCCGCGTCAATCATACAATTCACGGAAATGGTCGGGTATGCTTTGCGAACCACTGCGCTGATCGTGTTCTACAGCTCCCCGTTGAACGCCCTGTCCAGGACCGACGGCAGCAGCGCGCTCAACTCCGCCTGTGCGGCATTCTGCAAAGCGCTGAGTTCGTCGACTTGGTCTTGCAGGCTGTCGAGATACGCGGCGATCCTACGTTGGTCTTCGAGCGGCGGCAGCGGGATCTTTGCCGATCTCACATCTTCGTCTGAGACCGCTGGGTAGTTCGAGCCACGCATTCTGGAGGTAACCTGGTCAACCACATAGTCGGAACGGCAACTATGCAGCAGCCATCTTGGGTCTACCTCTTCGCGTCGAGGCCGCAAAACACAGAATCCGGTTGAGCAGATCTGGTTGTCCAACTGCTTTGGGACGAGCGCTATGCCTTTCAGGTAGGGCCGAGTCATGGAGAAAACGACGTCTCCAGCGCGGATCACTCTTCGTGCTCGACTCGGCGCGTCCGCACCCAGATACTCCTTTGGCTCCTGTATCAGTCCTCGCTCACAGTTCACGCTCGAGATTTCAACGTACACGAACTCTGCTCCAGGGGACTTCCCGGGGTCGCGAGTCTCGGTCTCAAGAGCAATCTCGCCCAGCTCGCGGGAGGGGCAGTCGGCGGCCTGCCCTGACGAGACAACATGGTTGTAAGCAGCCTGCAGAAGCGCGCTCGCCTCCTGCCGCGCCTTGGCTCGCAGCTCCCGCGCCTCCTCTATGAGCGCGGCCAGTTCGTCGATGCGGGCCACGATCCGGCGCTGTTCGTCGACTGAGGGCAAAGGGATCCTACATGCCAGCAAGTGACTGGGCCGCACCGCAGCGTAGCCGGTGGTACCTCTAGCCTCGTCGCCCAACGCCGACTGAAAGTAGTTGGCCGCAAGCAGCCAACGCATGTAGGGACGGAAAAGCATCGATTCGTCAATGTCAAACAAGAAGAAGTGGCTGGTGACCAGCGCACCCTCTCCTTCACTCGGCACAATCCCAATCGCGCCCTTCTTGGCCCAGATTTCGGAGAGTATCACTTGGCCAGGTTTGGCAAGCTGATGGTATTTCATGCGAACGGTAGCTCCATCAGCTGGCTCATCAAGCACTACGCCCTTGCCGTACAGCTTGACGGACAACTTAGGGTAGGGGCGTGGCTCCAACTCCCCAACGTACTTCTTGTCCTGGACAAGCACCTCTGACAGTGGAATGGGTGGATATCGCATCTCTTCAGTCGTTGCTCTTATCAAGGATTGCCCTGACTAGGCCCATGATCTCATCGATGCGTTGCTCTTTCTTCGCAATGCTTTCCACGAGTTCCAGGGGCGCGCGATGCACCATCCCCTGCCGGTTGCTAGGATTCTTGACATCGAGGTTGTAGTTGTCCCCAATGACCTTCTCGGCCGGCACGAACCAGGAGTGCTGTGTCTCTGAGCGCTCGTCCCAAAGCCCCCGGCACTCGTCGAACTCGGTGTCCCTCAGCGGCTTGGTCTTGGTGTAGTTCTTGCGGCCCTCCGGCACGGGCAGCTCATAGTACCATATCTCCTTCGTGGAGCCGTCACGCTGGAAGAAAAGGAGGTTGGTGGGGATGTTGGTGTATGGGGCAAAGACGCCGTTCGGAAGTCGGACTATCGTGTGCAGGTTGAAGTTCTCCAGCAAGTCCTGCTTGATGCGAGCGGCCACGCCATCCGCAAAGAGGGGCCCATTGGGCAAGACCATGGCGCAGCGGCCGCCAGGGCTATCGCCCGTGGAACGTTTGAGGCTGCGCATGATGAACTGGAGAAAGAGGAGCGCGGTCTCCGAGGTACGGGCGCCTTCGGGAAAGCTGGCCTGGATGCCAGTCTCCTCCTCGCCCCCGAAGGGCGGGTTGGTGAGTATCACGTCGTAGCGTTGGCGGTCGGTGATCTCGTGTAGCAGCGTAGACAGGGTGTTGGCCCGAATCAGGTTCGGATATTCGATGCCATGCAGGAGCAAGTTCATAATCCCCAGCAGGTACGGCATGGGCTTCTTCTCCGTGCCATATAGCGTGCTGGTTTGAAGCGTCTCCCGATCCTGGATGGTTTGCTGCTGCTTGCGCAGGTACTCGTAGGCCTCGACCAAGAACCCACACGTTCCAGCCGCCGGATCGTAGACAGTCTCCCCGATTTGGGGCGCCAGTCTGTCGACCATGAAGCGCACCACCGGTCGGGGAGTGTAGAACTCGCCATTTGTGCCGGCCGCGTCCCGCATCTCTCGCAACATGCTCTCGTAGAGATGCGACAGGGTATGGATGTCGTCGCTGACGTTGAAGTTGACCTTGTTTACCAGGTTCACCACGTCACGCAACAGGTACCCGCTGAGCATACGGTTGTAGGTCTCGCGGAAGATGGCGGCGATGACATCCCGCTGGTCGCCCTCTTCCGTCCCAACTAGCCCGCGCAGGTAGGGCAAGAGATCACCGTTCACAAACTCCAGCAGTTCCTCACCGGTCCGACCACGATCCTCATCGGCGGCCCAATCGCGCCACCGGTAGGGAGTCCCAATGACGTCCTGGTGTTTCGCACCCAAGACGAGCCGACGCTGTTCCAGGTCGTCGAAGCACTTGAGGAACAGAATCCACGAGAGTTGGGGTATGCGATCCACGTCCGTGCTCAGGCCGGCGTCCTTGCGCATGATGTCGCGCGCAGTCTTGATGGCGGATGACAGTTCGGGTTTTCTCATTCTCAGATCCTTTGGTGCTTTTGGTAGCCGACCTGACCCAGTCCCCACTTCTGCCAGTGGGCCTCCACGTAAGTGCGGGCCTCTTGCAGAGTCAGGGCAGGTAGTCCCAGCTCCTGGGCCAGGGCTGCGTAGGGTTCTGTCCACTCTATCGGTGGCGCAGGCAGTTGGGCTGGCAAGGAGTGGCTCCCTCTGGCCTCGAACGTCGCCCTCAGCGCCTGATTCACGCGCCTGGGCTTGAGTTGGCCAGAGTGTAGCAACAGCACCAGGTCTACCAGGTCCTTGACGCGCGTATTGTCACGGTCTTGCCACGGGAAGGTATAGGCGTGTATTTTCTCAGCGAACTGTTGATCTACTGGGTAGAGCGCAATGCGCGCGGCAGGAATCCCGGCAAAGCTAAGAAACCCACTCCCGTCCACCCAGTCCGGCTGGCCAAGCACTGCATCACCGAGGCCCACATCCAGGTGAAATCGGATAAAAGGCCGCCCCGCCAGGCGAGCCTCGACAGAACAGCGGATGCCACCCCCTGGTGCCCCGGTTCGCTCCAGTTTTGGGTGGCCAACCAGGAACTCAAAGCCATCGTTCAAGTCACGGCTTGCGGCTTGCTGCAACCGTTCGTAGACTGCCTGTGCCGGACTGGGATCCTCGCCCCGCGCGGCCCTCAACAGTAGACGCTCGGGGTCGGGCACGGACAGGTCCAGATCCAAGGTAGATCGCGCCAAATGGGTCAGGCGCAGCTCCAGCGCGTAGCCGCCCTTCAGAAGCCAGGGCGGATCATCTCCGACAAACAGCCGTGCCAGCAGCCGCTCGAAGGCTGCTTGACGCTGCAGCCGCTGGAGGTCCAGACCTCGCTCCTGGGCGGCAGTCCTGAGCCGGGCTTCCAGGGCGTTGCGGAAGGCTCGCGGAGTCTCGTACGGCCCAATCAAGCTACCGGCTCCCGCTGCGCTGCCGCCAGCGCCCGGTTCAGGCGGTCACGGCCGTCGGGGGCGCCGGGGGCGGTTTCCAGTAGGCGGCGAGTCACAAGCCCACGTTGCAGTGCATCCGACACTGCCCTGTTGACATGCTCCTGGCTCAGGGCACTGCGGACCGCGTCGAGCAGGGTACGCAGCGGGGTGGTCACCCTATAGCCGGTTCGGGACTCGACGTCCTGCGGCCCCAGAGTGGCCTGGTGCAGGACACAGCCAGGGGGCACTTTCTTGCGAAACCCTTTGGGCACCGTAAGATGGACTTGGGCAGGCATCACATCACTCAGATCGTGAACGGTCAGTGCCGTATCGTGGGAGACAACCGCCTGCGGAACGCCCTTCTGGTTACGACTCCAGAACGACCACCGAATCAGGTCCTCGCGCTCGCCAGGAGGAAAACCGCGCAGCCGAAAGAGACCGCGATCAACCCTCAGCCAATTGCCGCGTGAAACGTGGAAGTGTTGCTGGCTATAGGCGTATCCAGCCTGCCTTGCCTGAGTCGCCGTGAAATAGCCTCCCTGAGCAGCCGCCAGCTCGTAGAGTGCCCGCGCGTTCTCCTGTGCGTCTCGCTTCATCAGCAAACACCTTATAGTTACTCTAAGTATTTTACAGGAAAGCCGAAGCGATGTCAACTTTGCGGGGGATTGGTTACGCAGCGTATATGAGGTTCTGCAACTGGCGAGTGGCATCCTTGAGGCTGTCGACCCCACCGAAAAGGTCAGCGATCTCCATCACCGTGCCCTGCACGGGCACGTCCGGCAGTTCGAGAATGCGCAGATCGGTCAGCTGCGTCACCCCGTGATCCGTGTACTTCTCCAGGAGGTAGTTGAGCACTTCGCGTGCCTTCGAACTGTATCCGTCAAAGAACCTCGAGTACTCGCGACGAACGGCTTGCGCCCGTTCTCTACGGGAATGTAGCGGCGCGTTGAAGGCGACGTGAATCAGCAAGTCAAACGGGTCAGCGTCTGGCTGCCCCATGGCCTCCGCTAGCTGTTCGAAGGTGATGCCCCGCTGCTCAAGCTCCGAGACTACTAGTGCCCGCCGCTCGGGATCCTGCCATGCCGAGCGGATCTTCCCCGCATCTCCGTACAGCGTCCTCACCTGCTCTCTGGTGTAGTCGTCGAAGCGGCGAACCCGCAATCGTTTTCCCTGGGGGTCCAACTCTTGCACCATCTCGTGGATGATGTGCACCTGGACGCCATTCACATAGTACTTGCGCAGCTCCTCCTCGGTGTCGTCCACGATGATCGGCTCAGGCTGCGCCGGGGCTTCGCGCGCAGCTTCCACCACCTCACCGCTTTCCGTGCTGCTGGCGATCTCACCGTCTGAGTTGATGGTCTCTTCGGCTTCCAGCTCAGGGAACCCGTCAAACTCGGGGTCAGCGAAGAGGCGCGTCGCGCCCACATAGTCGAGGATCGTGAACCAGAGCTTGTCTCCGTCAACGAACAGGCGCGTGCCGCGCCCGATGATCTGCTTGAACTCAACTATGGAGTTGATGGGCTTAAATAGGACGATGTTGCGGCACGTTGGCACATCCACGCCTGTAGAAAGAAGCTTGGAGGTGGTAACGACCACAGGCCTGCGATCCTCAGTGTCCCGGAACCGGTCCAGGTACCTCCTGCCGATCTTGCCCTCGTCCGACACGACGCGAACGACGTAGTCCGGATGCTTTCGGGTGATCTCAGTACTGCAGTTGTTCAACGCCTTGCGCATGTCATCCGCGTGTTCCTGATCCACGCAGAAGACAATGGTCTTCCCGTAGCGATCAGTCTTCTCCAGGTAGTTGGTGAGATGCCGAGCCACGGCCTCGGTCCGACCCAGCAACGACACCACGCGTTCGAAGTCCTTGGTCTGGTAGAGCCCTTCCGGCACCTCCCGGCCAAACCGATCTAGCAAGCCGGGATCGGCCTGCCAGCCGGTCGCGTCCACATCGGTGACCACACGCCGGACCCGATATGGGGCCAGAAAGCCGTCGTCGATCCCTTGGGCCAGGCTATACTGATAGATGGGATTCCCGAAGTACTGATAGGTATCAACGTTGTCGTCGTGCTTGGGCGTGGCAGTCATGCCAATCTGAGCCGCGGGGTGGAAGTACTCCAGGATCTGTCGCCAGTTGCTCTCGTCCCGCGCGCTGCCACGGTGGCACTCGTCCACAATGACTAGATCGAAGAAGTCAGAAGGATAGCCTCTGTAGACACCCGGCCGCCCCTCGCCGTCCGCAATCGCCTGGTACAACGCGAAGTAAACTTCCCGGCTCTTGATGGGTCGACGCTGGATCTTGTGAAGCGCATCGCCGAAGGGAGAGAACTCTCGGTCCTTGGCCTGGTCCACCAAAATGTTGCGGTCCGCGAGGTAGAGGATCCTGCGCACACGTCGGGTTTTCCACAGTTTCCACACGATTTGCATGGCCACGAAAGTCTTGCCAGTGCCGGTAGCCATAGTGAGCAAGATACGTTTCCGGCCCTGGATCACCGCCTGCACGGCGCGATTGATGGCGATCTCCTGATAGTATCGAGGCCGCTTGACGGTGCCGTCGGGGTTGCGCAGCTCGCGGTTGAACGGAAACAGCAGGTCCTCCGCACCCTTCTCGTCGATCAATCCCTCGTCGGAGCGTAGTCTCTGCCACAGCTTCTCCGGCGAGGGGAAGGTGTCCACGGACGTCTGCTTCCCGGTAATGAAGTCATACTCCTCAATGCCGTGCCCGTTGGTCGCGTAGGCGAACTTCAGCCCCAGGACCTCAGCGTACTCCATCGCCTGCTGCATGCCATCACCCGGGCTCTTGTACGCAGCCTTGGACTCCACCACCGCCAGGGCGAAGTCAGGACGATAGCGAAGCAAGTAGTCGGCTCGCTTTCCCTGCCTGCGCAGGTGACCCTTGCCCACCGGCACGATCCGGCCGTCGGTGAAGTGCTTCTGCTCACTGATCTGGTCGTCCGTCCAGCCCGCTTCGTACAGCTTCGGCAGTACGTACTTTCGGCAAGTATCAGCTTCCGTGATCACTTGGGCCTTCTCTTGAAGATGATCTTCGACTGCTCGCCGGCGTTCACATGGGAGTTCATCTTCAGCCAATACGTCCCCGTGAGCGGCGTGGGGTCTCGACGGCTCCCCATCGAGAGGGATCCGGAAAACCGCCTCAGCGCACAATAACCTGCACGCTGAAGATCCCGGCGGGCTCGGCGCTCTCCTTGTAGCCGGGCTTGTACTCCAGAGTCAACGTGGTACTCCCGGAGGAGCGAGCCAAGAACCGCCAGACCTCCTTGCCGCCTGCGCCTGGACTGAGGACGGCGAACCACCCAGCCTGGTACTCATGACCGGTCTGCTCCAGGACCGCATCGTCCACTTCGGCAAGCTCCCAGCGGTACCCCGTGCTGGAGTTAGACTCAAGGTCCACCACCAGCACCTGACCATTGTACATTACCACCTGACCGCCGTTGTCAGCCTCGTGCAACGTCACAACCCCGGATCCACAGGCCACGACAGCGAATAGAATTGCCGCCCCCAGCACAGCAAGGACTACGATTGCTACTTTCGCCCGTCTCACT
>Ga0315289_10016421_pt1 | contig 10208 bp, 7 predicted proteins | sample YL17G11_40_MG_FD_203452 | JGI IMG/M metagenome (GOLD analysis project Ga0315289, IMG submission 203452) | Sediment microbial communities from Yellowstone Lake, YNP, Wyoming, USA - YL17G11_40 | ecosystem: Environmental > Aquatic > Freshwater > Lake > Sediment | place: USA: Wyoming | collected...
TATCTATAACGAAAACTGCTCTGGGATTTCGATTTTTCCCTACGGGTATTCTCTTTTCCTCTTCGTCAGTCTGGAGACCAGTAGAGATCAGCTGTTCACCCTCACTCATTATTGGTGTTTTCTCCGAAGAGGAGGTATCCTCGCTCTTCTTTGGTATCCTCACCAGCGAAGATGTGTCGATTGATACTAACTCTGGCTTAGTTATAATTGTCTGTGATTTATAAAATCCTCCTTTTATTAGCAAAACTAAAGCTATAACTAAAGCTGTTACTGGTATAAAAGCCCATCTAAGGGAGGGAAAAGAAGTAACCAGGGCTTTCTTCTTATCTTTTTTCTCCAGATAAGGCAATTCTCTTATTTTCCGTTCAAGATTTGCTTCAAAATCAGGTGATGGTTCAAATACTTTCAGGTTCTGAACCGCTTCCTTTAAAGTTTGATACCCTTGAGTTTCCCTGGCACACCCTTCGCAAACCTGAATATGCTGGGTAACTAGTTTTTCTTTCTCCTGGGAAAGCTCGCCCCTATAATATTGGGATAGAGAGCGGCGAATTTTTCGACAGCTCATAGCATTCCTCCATCATTGGTCTCAGCCTTTTTTGTAGAATCCTCCTGGCGCGGTTAACCCGGGATTTCACAGTTCCTAAAGGGAGATTTAATGTCAGTGCAACCTCCTCATAACTAAGCTGTTCCACTTCCCTCAAAATAAAAACACTTTTATACTTCAAGGGAAGTGAGAACATTGCTCTTTCCAATATAGTGTTTAAACGGTTTTTATTGCCAAAATTCTCCGAGTTCGGGTCCGGTCGATTTAACAAAGCATCTATTCCTGTAAATCTGACTCTTTTTCTTTTCTTATACACATTTTTAAACAGATTCAAGGCTATGGTATAAATCCAGGTGGAGAAAGAATAATTGAAATCGTAACTTTCCCTTTCTCGATATACCCTTAAAAAAGTCTCCTGCAAGATATCTTCAGCCTCCTCCCGGTTCCCTAATAAACGGTAAAGCAAATTATATAGCTTCACTTTATAATTTTGAACCAGCAGGTTGAATCCCTCCACTTCACCCCTCAGAAACCTTTCCATCAATTCCTTGTCCGACAGTCGATTTTGACCTTGAGGTCGATTTTGACCTTGAGGTCGATTTTGACTTTGCTCCATCTAAGGAATCTCTCCCTTTTCTATTAAGTATATACAATTTAATATACTTAAAGTTCCCTTTTTTGTTTAATAAAATTTCCATAGATTATCAGGGCAGACATACATCTGCCCCTACCTTCCTATCCCTCTCCTTTCAGGAGAGGGAAAAGTTGAATATCTCGCCAAAGGTGGAGCAAGATAATTTGTAGCGTCGGGCTTTATGCCCGACGTATATCTTTAATAAAATATAAACGTCCGGGATAAACCCGGACGCTACATTTTTTTTCTAATCGGTATTCCCGCTTTGCCCATAAGGCGAGTAAATTAACCCACGTTGAGGGCAACGTGGGTCTACCTCTTTAACCCTTTTTCAACCAATTCTACCCCACGGATACCCTAAGAGAACTAAAATAAGTGCAACTAACATCAGGACGATTGATGGAGGAATAATCAATTTGTAAATTCCGGAAAACGTGGCTTTGAAATAATCTTTGGTTAAAACTAAACATAGATGCACCGGGGAAGCCATTACTCCGGTAAAACCCGCGGCATAAGCTAACATAGCATACCCGTAGTTTATCCCATCCGGTTTCAAAAAACTTAAAAGTATCGGATATGAAATCCCGATAAAAGCAGTGGTAACTCCAGTCAGAGCCCCAACTGCAAATGGAACCAAACAGATAACCAGAACAGGTGAGATCCCCCAGGTGGAAAGAGTTTGAGGGATAACCGTTACTGCTCCAGATACTTCAATTACTTTTTTAAAGATCATAATGCCCAGGATCAACATAATTATTTCCCAGGTAACATTTTCACGGACTATTTTCAGGAGAGAAGAAGGCTTTACCCCATTCAAGGCGGCGAACAGAACAACACTAAAAAGCAACGCCCACAAAAGGTCTATTCCGGAGAAAAGGTTTAAAGCAACTGCTAAAAGTATACCCCAAATGCTCTTCAGAAACAAAAATATATTTTCTAAAGTATTCTTCTTCTCTATACCTTCCTCCTTTTCCACCTTAACCTTTCCCCAGAGGAAAAATACCCCTGCAAAAAGCATCGTCAAGCTCATCGGCACCTGTGCCAAAATTATCTTACTCACCGGGACTTTTAAAATAACTGAGGCGATGATAACTCCCTGATATAAAGGAAAAACAAATTCCATGATATGTCTGAACCAGTAGTTAAAGGCCGCTTTAATCTCAGGTGAAATATTCTTCCTTGAGCCCACCTCTTCTATCATCGGAGCAGACATCATCGCCCCTCCTGGCATAGGAAGTATCCCGATCAGGGCAGGTAAAAGGGCTAAGATTGTTCTGGTATCCTTAACCAGATTTTCTAAGGAATCAGTTATGTCCCTCAAGCTCTGGGTGAATTTTAGTACCCCACCGAATATGGTGACCAGGATTACTATGAATAGAAGATGCAAAGTATCCCATTCGATTGTGGCTTTAAGGATATTCTTTATGAGTTCAAAAGGTGGTAATGAGAATAAAATTCCCAAGAAGATTGCGCCAAGAAGAAGAGTATAGCCAATCTGAATTTTCTTCTTGATTAAGATGACCAGAAAAACGAAGACGATAAATATCTTTAAAATAGGTATCATCTAACTAAATATCTTCTCTTATGCCTACATTCAAAGCAATCATTGCGAGACTTTTTAGTGTAGGGACAGATTGCTTCGTCGTTCCTCGCCATAGGCGGGGCGAACTCCTCGCAATGACAAATAAAATAAAGGGCATCTCGCCATAGGCGGATGCCCCTACCATCATTTAACCCTTGAACCCTTAAACTTTTGAACGCTTGAACTTTTTATAGCCTATACGCCAATCCAACAAAAATCTTATCCGCAGTATAGGCTTCTTTTACAAAATCTTTCCTGCTATCTCTGAATTCATGAAAACCGTGGTTCCAAGAAATATCTAAGGTCATCACCTGATCGATTAAAAAGCCTGCTCCCAGGGTGAAGTATCTACGGTCAGTATCCAGATAGACTGTTTTAAAAGGAATCGGGTCAACATAATAACCTACCCTGAATTTCGTGGAGAACTCCGGCATAACAACCTCTGCCCCTAAATGCCAGCGAACAACCTCCTGATAATTTTCTTTAATAAGTTTATTATCTACCCCTTTTCCTTCCATCTGCGACCAATCAGTATAATAAACATCCCCTGCCAGAGTGAAATATTTAAAACTCAAAGCAGTTCCTACTCCAAAAGAATAAGGATGGGTGAGGTCATAATGACCTAATTCAGTAGTGTCATATGGAAAATTTTTCCCACTAGGCATATCCAGGCTATCTAATGAGAAGGAATAGTCTTGGTCAATTGAGAATTTCGTAGGAAAATCTATAACCGCACCTAAGCTCAAATATTTATTAGGCTGAACAGAAAATCCTAATTTACCATTCCAGCCAGAATAGCTGTCTAAATAACGGTTTTTCTCCCAGACTTCATACTCTATCTTAGATGAGGGAGGTATATGATATTCCTGAAGGAAATCATCGTCTCCCTGCCAGTAATTAATAACCCCACCAATAGAAACATTAGGGGAAAGGTCTAAGGCTCCGCCAAATGACCACATATTTATCCCGCCTGTTTCAAGAACTGAAGCATCTAAATCAGTTGTTCCAGTTGAAGGGTCAACTAATACCGAATGGTAAGCCCGGTCAAAGCTTTTCATACGATTAAATCCCAGGGCAAAGACTAAACCGCCTCTATAAGTTGGAACTGGCAAAACTATATTTGCAGAGCTGAAGCGGGTATTGGATTGAGTTATGGTCTCGTTCTGGAGAAATGAGCTTAGAGGCTGAAAATCGCCTGTGAACCCAGTTTCGTTTTTTAACCTTTGATGTGTCATCGCACCTGAAAATTCAATCCTTTTGATTTTTGCCAGTAAGGCAGGATTATAAACCAAAGCTGAGGCATCATCTGCAGTAGCAATCTGGGCACCTCCCATCCCCATAGCCCTGGCACCCACTCCAAAGAAATTTCCAGCAGAAGCCTCTTCCCAGATCTGATAATCGGTGAACTCCTGACAGAAACCATTAGTTATAAAAAGTAGAATTAAAAATACTGTATATAAGGGTATCTTTCTTAACATAGGATTCTCCTGAAAGATATTTTTTATCTTTTCTTCTTAGGTATTTTTTCCTCTTTATTCTCCTTCTTTTCTTCTTTCTGTTGTGTTTGTTCTTCTTTAACCTTACCAGTCTCAATTGTTCCAACAGAAGGTTCGCCCCGGCTGGATTTTGGTTGAACGATAACTGGAGGAGAAATTATCTGTGTTCCCGGCACATAAGGAGGTTCTAAATTCCTTCTTTGCCTTTCTATTTTCTCCTGCGGCATAGTACCCCCTCCTCCACCTCCACCATTATCACCCGAATAGTACCAGTCCCACCACCAGGGATAAGCATAGTAATGACCCCAGCGAGGATAATCCCAGTAATAATCAGGATAATAACCATAATAATATCCATAGGGATACTGATGATAATCTTGATGGCAATCAGTGCAGTGTTCCCGGTAATAAGTGCCAGAATATGTTTGTTCCTCTTCTCCCTTAACCCCGGGATGAGATAAAATGGTATAACACCCTATCACAAAAATCCCGGTAATTGTTAAAACCAACCCTAAAAGGACCCATCTATTTCGCATTTTTCTCACCTCCAAATTTGTCTATATTGAAGTGTAAAGCTTTAGCTTTACTATTTGTCAAACCTAAAGGTTCGCACTCCTGATTACATACAAAACATATCGACAAATATTAGACACAAAATGACCAATAAAAGATTAAAAGAACAATTCACTTATCTATAAAATTAATACGTAAAATCAAAGCTTTCTGTTATTCAATCTGCTTAATCCCGGTGATCTACTGTGAGAAATATGTTCATCATTCGCTATTAGCTCTTGGCTATTCGCTGTTAGCCTTTAGACTATTGCCTTTTGACTTTAGCCTATTGCCTTTAGCCTGTGGAATTATTCTTAGAAAAATTCCACGTAGATTATCCTCAATTCCCTGCCGATTTGAGAGACATCCTCAGTATTTTGAAAGATGTTTCTAAAATCCAGCTCTAAAGACAGACGGTCAGAAAAAATCCATTGAAGGCCCAAGTTCAGATACCCCTTCCCCTCACCCAGGGCTTTTCCGTTATCATCGTTTGTTCCTAAGTCATATTCCAGGATCGCTCCTACACTTTCATTGACCCTGACATCCGTACCTACAAACAGGCTAATATTTTTATCTTTATCCTCATTCTCTAAACTATAATTCGCACCGAAATGAAATCCCACCGGATAATCGAAGACTAAATAATTCTTACTTATGACCCCATAAAAACCTTTGGATTTATATTGATACCTTTCTAAGGAGTCGTTATAAAGCCCTATCCCCTGCCCATCATAACCTAAGACAAAAGCCGGCATTAAGTAACTTTCATTAATCAACCTGAGCTTGGCAGCAAATTCAATCCTGGGATTCCAGTTAGGTTTTTCCTCGCTGATCAGCTTACCCCCTCCATAGGACATACCTAACATAAACCTGTTCATCAAACCTATATCGATGGTATTGATTACCCCTCCACCCGGGTAGATTTTGATATCGAAATCAAAGCTACCTCTGGGCAGAAGCCCGGCTGTAGGACAGTCGATTAATTTTCGAGGTTGAATCTTCCCCCAATCTCTTATCCGGGTTACCTTGTTTGGCTCCCCTTTTTGAGAAAAAGCTGAATTAAAGAATAAGATTGATAATAAAGCCGTGGTTAAAACAACTTTTTTCATTCTCTCCTCCATTTTTTTGTTAACTCACCTTTTTAAACTAACTCAGAGTAGCTTCCAAGTCAAATAAAATCTACGAACAGTAATGTCATTTTGAAGTCCGTTAAAACGGACGAAAAATCTGCTGAATTTGACTCTAAGGCAGATTCTTAGGTAATTCCTGCAGTGAACTCCCTCAGAGCTACAAAAACACAATAGTATCAATGATAAACTGCAAACCCTATGCCCAAAAAATAAGTCAGATTATATTTCGTAAGCGGTTTATTTATATGAAGATATCTTGTGATCGATTTTCAATTACAATTTAAATCAATTCTATTGCACAATAATTGTTCTAAGATAAACATTTTTGTGCATCATTTCCATAAATCATAACAGACTATCTCCTCCAACTTTTTCCTGGAACGTGCAGGAGGGATAGTCTCAGGATAACCTAAGGGTAGAAGTTCAACTATCCTGATATTTTCAGGGATATTGAGAATTTTTTTGACCTCATTCTCTTTAAATGAGCCGATCCAGCAGGTGCCTAAACCTTCTTCCACTGCCTGGAGACTCATATGGTCCATTGCAATAGTCAGATCAATAGGATAAGCATACTGACCGCAGGACATAACGTAGTTCACCAGGGTCGCACATCCCACAATTATCACTGGTGCTTCTGTCAGGAAATGCTGGTTATTTGCTGCAACAACCAGTTTCTTTTTTAATTCTTTATCCTTTACAATTAAGAACTTCCATTCTTGTAGATTTTTAGCCGAAGGAGCTAACCTTCCCGCTTCCAGAACTCTTAATAATTTTTCCTCCTCGACTGGTTTATCCAGATAACTACGAATGCTCCTTCTCGATTTAATCGCTTCAAAAACGTCCATGCATACCTCCGAATTAGTTAAAAACGTGACTGTGAAAAAAATCTGTTAAGCAACGTAGGGACAGAATCTCGCCTCAGGCGGATTCTGTCCCTACAACAATAAATAGATAGCTAAAATTTACACCTCTAAATATGGAACACCCATTCAGAATAATTACTTCTTGATAAACAAATTCGGATCTACCTCTGGATTGATATTCACCTCTAAGACTTTACTCTCAGCAAATTTCTGGCCATCGGAATTGGTCAGCTGATGAAAAGGAAGCTTAACTCCTGAGACATCCCGGAAATCTGAGAAGACCTCTTCCATAGTTGCCGGTCCTGTCATCCCGCTACCGCGATAAGTCTGTTTTACTGGAAGATAAGTTGTTTGATCTACATATATTTTTAATTCATTTCCAGCAGGATCTGAGATCAAAATTACATCTAATAATTTCTTCCCCTCATATTCTTCTGCTCCCAGGAATTGAATTTTTAAATCTTTAGCTTGAAAAAGGTTGATAAAAGAACGGAAAAGGTCAGCTTTGGTTTCTTTTATCTGAGATTCGGGCAGGTCCTGGGTTCCCTGTGGAGAGGATACCCATCCTTTTTCTCCATCAAAGACCAAGATCTGGGTTCCAAACGGCATAGTTACATCCTGCCTTACCTTATCAGGGAAAATGTGAGTAGAAATAACTGAAAGCTGAAATTCACCCTGCGGTGTGGAAATGCTGGTTTCATTTTTTAACACTGCGCTCTTTATGGCGGCAAAAGTTTTCCTGCCTCCACAAGCACTAACGACTTTTTCAAAAACCTCTTTCCCTTTAGCTAAAGAGGCTTCAGATGCTTCCGGCTCTTTTTCCCTGGCTAAAGGTGAAGCCTCAGGTATAGTGATATCTACAGTATTTACTTCACCCAGAACTGTAAGGGGCTGGTCAAAATCCTGACTCTTGCCTACTACCAGAACTTCAATGTCGTTCGGATGGAGATGAGTCTTTGCGGCTCGCAGAATATCTGCTTTTGTGACTTTTTCTACCTGTGCCTTGGTCTTCTGCAGAAAATCCAGGGGGAATCCATAATACTCATAGGTCATCAGACGATTGACCACCTTATCCTTGGTGTCAAACCTGAAGACAAATGAATTAAGATAATTTTCTTTAGCCTGTTTCAATTCGTCATCTGTAACCTCTTCCTGAGTGAGCTTTTTGGTCTCCTCGATCATATATTTAATAGCTTCAACTGTGGATTGGGATTTGGTTTGACACAAAATGGTGAAGGTCCCGGGAAAACCAAAATTGGTATTATAAGATCCGCTGACTTGATAAGCCAGCCCTTCCTCCGTGCGTACCTTTTTAACCAGACGGGAGGTAAAACTTCTGCCGAAAATGTAATTCATCACCGTTAAAGCATAATAATCCTGATCATCCATAGTGCCGCCAATATGTCCCAGATAGATATTGGCTTGGTTAACATCATCCTTTTTTACCAGATTGACTGAGGAATGATACTTATAGTTAACCCCGGGAAATTCTAATCCTTCAACCTTTGCCGATTCCCAGTTAGCAAAAACCTTTTTTATCTTCTGAACCATCTCACCGGTTTTGAAATCTCCCCATACTCCTAAGATCACCGAGCTGGGATGAAAATATTTCTGGTGGAATGCAACCAGGTCCTCTCGTTTTATATTGTCGATGGTATAATATTCAGTAGTCCGGGCATAGGGACTCTTGGCTCCATAGATCAGTTTATCGAACTCCCGGTCTGCAATTGCACTTACTTCATCATTTCTCCTGGCAATCCCGCTTTTGTGCTGAATTTTAGCTAAATCGATTTTATCCAGGTCGAATTTTGGATCCATCAAAATGTCAGCTAAAATAGAAAGACCTTTGTCAATATCTTCCTTGAGAACCGATATCGAAGCACCTCCTTCGGTTAAACCTATCCAGGTCTCCACTGATGCTCCCAGCTTTTCTAACTCTTCGTCGATCTGGTCTCCGGTTCTTTTCCCAGCACCACCAGTTCGCATAACCATACCGGTGATAGATGCAAGACCAATCTTATCTGCGAGCTCATAGATAGAGCCGGTCTTAACCAGGACGGAAACTCCAATTACGGGTAGCTGATGGTCTTCTGCCAGAAAAAGTATCATCCCGTTAGGAAAAACTTCTCTTTTCACCTCAGGAATTTTCAATTCACCTAAGGGAGGATATTTTAGGTCTTTGTAACTTTTCTGCGCCCACAGAGGTGAGGTGACGAACAAAACCAGAATCATCATCAGAAAAAGGCACTTAAAGTCTTTGGTAGCTATTAGCATCGCTTTTCTCCTTCTTTTAGTATTTTTTATATTGAAAATTATCATTTCTTATCTATCTTTTTTTATTTGTTACCCTTAAACTCTTAAACCTTTGAACCTTTGAACTTTTTTATCATTCATTTTATTGTAACCAGTTCACCCACAGTCCGGTTAGATTTTTTTAGATATTGATTTGCCACCCTTTTAATATCACCAGCAGTTATCTGATTAATTCGATCAAGTTGTTTGAATAGTTCTTTCCAGTCGCCTGCAATTACCTGATAAGAGGTAAGCTGAATCGCCATACCTAGATTGGATTTGAGCTGTCTTATGAAATTAGCTTTGGCACGCGTTTTAATAGCGTTCAAATCCTCAGTTGAAATGGTATCAGCTTTGACCTTCTCTATCTCCTCATAGATTATATCCTCACATTCTTTATTGGTATGATCTTTAGCTGGCACCGCATAGAAACCCACCAGGCTTGGATATTTTTCTGCTGGATAAGCAGGAATTGCTCCTACCTGCACTGCTATTTTTTTCTCCTTGACCAAAATTTTATAAAGCCGTGAAGTTCTACCACCACCCAGATAATCAGCCATAGCGTTGAAGACCGGATCATCCGGATGGGTTGCATTTGGACGGTGATAACCTATGAGCAAAATCGGCTGGGATTTATCCTCTACCTCTATTCTCTTTTCACCTAACTGTTCCGGCTCTTTGGTTCGCACCGGTGCTGGATATTCACCCTTAGGAATGTCCCCAAAATATTTCTCCGCTAAGGCGATAACTTCCTGCGGTTTCACATCTCCTACAATGCCTATGGTGAGATTGTTCGGGATATAATATTTTCTGTAATACTCCATTGCCTGGTGACGTGATATAGATTGTATATCAGACATATGTCCTATAACCTCGTGATGGTAAGGATGAGCTTTAAAGGCAACTGCCATAAACTCCTCAAATAATTTTCCGAACGGGTTACTCTCTATCCCCCGCCTTCGCTCTTCCATTATCACATCTTTCTCTTTATAAAATTCTCTCAAAACCGGATTAATGAATCTATCTGACTCTAATAACATCCAGAGCTCTAATTTATTGGAGGGGAAACTATAAATATAACAGGTTTGATCATTGCTGGTAAAGGCGTTCGTCCC
>Ga0315289_10016422_pt1 | contig 10208 bp, 11 predicted proteins | sample YL17G11_40_MG_FD_203452 | JGI IMG/M metagenome (GOLD analysis project Ga0315289, IMG submission 203452) | Sediment microbial communities from Yellowstone Lake, YNP, Wyoming, USA - YL17G11_40 | ecosystem: Environmental > Aquatic > Freshwater > Lake > Sediment | place: USA: Wyoming | collected...
GTGCTTTAAGGTGCGGCACACCCCCATGAACCCGGCTTTAAACTAAGGCTCATGGGGTGTGTGCCTGATGTAGGCACATTACGATAAAAGATTAGACTATCAAATTTTAAAATGAATCTTTATTTTAAAATAAGGACTCATATACAGGTACAGTGACTATAAGTCCGGATACCTGTTTCCGTAGATTCACTTCGGGATTGTTACAGCCCAGTACTATACCTCTCTCACTGACCGTTTCCAGTCTGTTTAAAGAGAGATTTGTAGAGCTACGGACTAGTGAAGCATCCGTAGGTACGTTCTTGAACTCTGGTTGTAACGTCTGCATATTCATTTTACTGAATAAGCTCCCTAGACTCCCACAGCGTCATTTATTAAGTGACGTTGTAGGGTTACTGCTTGTGCTTACTAAAATAGCTATTTCAAAGAGCTACTCTAATATACGACATTTCCAAATAAATGTCAAGTTTTTTCTTTATTTATCAAAAATATTATTATTTTTAGCAGTAAAATTTGACGATCTATATTAAATATCTTTTTGACGCATAAAAATGATAATCTATTGATAGGAAAATCCATGTTATAGAAAGGGGGATCCTATGCTAAAAGCAGCTATTTTAATGGTATTGATGCTATACATCAATGCCTGCGCCCAGTCTGCCCCCATACTATCTAAAACTACGATTAAATCTGAGCTCTCCAACGATACCCAGAAAACATATGATGAAACTAAATTTCGCCCGATAATAGACACCCTCATCAAAATGTATAAAAAGCAGCAATTTGTTTATAACAGAGATCATGTAGGCTCTACATATGTTTTTAAAATCATACCTATCACGCTATACCCACTATTCTGCGTAGATGTTGTCCCTAGCAAGAAAACTGACGTTATATATATCTACAATGTTAGCTATAGTGTATTCAGGACTAAAGACGCCATGGGAAAAGACAATATACAGGTCGGTGTCGAGAGCTACATCCAGGGCAGAGGATGCCCGAGCATTAAAACATATCGCCTACATTTTTTCTTCTACAACGTAGCTTCTAGTCAGTGGGAAGAAGAGAATAAAGCTAAAGATATAATATTGGAGCTGACGAACCAGGCAGAATGTATCTATGGATGTCGGTCAGTCAAATGAAATAGCTATTTGTTCTGTTTTTGGCTCTGATACACGTGCACTCGATCTATCCAAGATAAGAATTCTTCTACTGTCATACGAGCTTTTGATATGTTACAGGTAAAGCAGCAAGGAACTACGTTATCTATTGTATAACCTTTTTTATTGTCTACTCTATCTAAACCATTATATAAAAAACCTAACTGGTTTTTTGAATGCATAAAACCACAATAGTGACAGGGCTTTTGAGTCAATTCTCTAAACTGTTCTTTTGTTAACTCAAACGACAGATCTCGCCTTTCTGCATTTTTGTTACGGTATTCCCGATATACCCTATTAAAGCCAGCTTCGTTATCCGGTAATCTTCTATTTCTACAGCCTTCTGAAGATCTTTCTTTTCTTAAACACCCACAAGACTGTGTATGCCCTGACCTTAAATCCCTTGCTTTTACTTTTGTCTTATTTCCACAATCACAAACACACTCCCAATATCTAAAAGTTTTTTTCATACCATCATGACCAATAACAAACAATCTACCGAAGCGCTTTCCTATAAGATTTGTAAAAAGTCTATTCTTAGCTTTCTCGGAAACAAGGCACCCACACGACTTTGTTCTATTCGTTTTTAAACTATTACCAATAATAATTACTTCTTTACCACAATCGCACAGACATTTCCAATAGTATGTCCTTTTTAATAAGTCATAATGGGATATATGCTGAACTATTAACCGGTGAAAGCGTTTCCCAGTCAGATCCACATAGTGATGCCCGACATTTTTAATTTTTGAGCATACTACACAAGAAGTGTGAATACCCTGTGTTAAATACCTAGATCTTACTATCCTATTTCTACCACATTTACACAAACAGTTCCAGTGAGAAACTCTATTTTTTGTGAACGCCAAAGATACTACAGTAAGATCACCAAAAACTTTTCCTGTTAAATCGTTAAAATCAGATCTCTTCTTCATACGTACCTCCAGTATACGTTTCTCCAGTTAGAGTGTACAGGAAAGAGGCCTGGAGAGCCTCCTTTCGGGAGCTACCCTATCCTGTATTCTTGTTATTATTTCTTCTTAAACTTTTTGGTAGCTTTGTAGAATCCCGCCATACCCCTAACAGACTTATCCGGGGAAGCCAGGGCTTTTTCAGCACATGCCTGACAAGGACCTTTAAATCCTTGAGCTTTGCAATATGAAGTAAAACGACCTTTTTTAAGATCTATTTTCTGCACCCATTTCTTCTTCCTTTTCCGAGCGGCCTCTATAATCTGCGTCGCTGCCGTGATGTCACGATTAGCATCATCACATGCATCCACCGCTTCCTGGATATAGATTTCCTCCGCGGCGACCAGCTCCTGAGCGGATTTATCCAACGAGGCATCTACATCTAAAGAAGCAGACACCTGATTGATATAGTCCGCATAGTCAGTCCTACCTTTCTGCTCTAGAGCAGTTGCTATTTTACCGAGATATACTATTACTCTCTGCATATACAATCCTTTCGTTTAATACATATTAAAAGAAATTTTATATTAAAAGAATATCAATTTTTATCTTTCTCAATAAAATCTATGCGTTTCTGATCGAATGGAGTAGGGCACATACCCGCAGCATTAGGACCTTTACAGGCCCCGCAATGCATACAGGTATAGGGTAGGGACTCCGCCCATTTTCTGAAAAGAGGTGCGTATTTCTCTATCCATTCGAGGGTAGCCTCGTCTTTGAGATCATAGCCCGACTTTTCTGACTGGATCCACTTATGTATTTCAATCTGTCTGCGCTGCTCACGATTTATCAGCTCTATACGATCATAGCATAAATTCATTTCTAAGGCATTCATAAAAGGACCCCCTTTCAAAATAAAAAAGGTCCCATGCATATAATATACACAGGACCAAAAAAATAAACAGGATATTATGAAAAAAATTATCCGACCGGCAGCCCGGCGAGCATCCCCTCTGGTTTTCCCTCTAGATCGCGGACTCCTCCGGCTATCAGCTCCTCGAGTTTCTCCTGAAACACGAAATAAATTGTCATGACTGCTGCCGGGGTATCACACCAGGTATCCAGCCCATATGGATCTGGTATTAAATTTTGTGAAATTTTTGCCCCTGCTCCGACGGACACTTCCTTCACAGTATCGGAAAAACTCCTATACCGTCTAGTCTGCAGATGTTTTAACGAAGCGACTCCCTTAACTTCTGTGTGATCTGTCGATGCTGCATAACATGCGCTTTTAACCGGCGCTCCCGCAGAGGGTGTAGCACATAAATACACGCTGGAAGTCGGATCTCCCGGTGCATTCTGAATACTCAGAGTTCCTGAAGTATAATTTTCATTCAATACGCTATCACAATATATTGTAGAATCTGAGTCAATATCCGAGTCATCATTTATAGGAAATGATTTAAAAATCCCTCGATACAAAGAGACCTGGGGTTGCCGTAATTCTTTAGGCCTGTAAAATGCGAAACCAAATGCAGGTACTGTTTGATCTTTTCCTATGAGTCGCGTGGCTATGTCACGCATTTCTTCTTCTGTAAAAAAGAACTGACGCACGGTACCGTCCTTGACATTTGCGAAACCGTCCCACCAGAGAGTGTTAGGTGAAGCAACGTAGTTGCCAAAAGGCCATCTGTAATCGCACTCTGGGCAATATCGGTCTGCCATAAAATCACAGCCGTGCTTTGGACATTTTGCATCATATCGTTCCAGATGAAACCCAGATGTCTGCATGCCCGTAATAGGATTACATCCTTTCACTGTAGGTAATATCGCAGTATTAGCAGCATCACAAAAAGTCCAATCGAACCAGAGACCTTTGTTAGGTCTGACTGGTACTACGTAAGAATTTTTTATCCAGTTTTTCGGGAAATTGAGAAACATATCTGAGGGATATGCAGGCAGAGGAGTACCCGGAGGTAATCCATGTACATGATCCCCCGTCAGCCTTTCCGCTTCCATGATCCGAGCTTTATAGCCTTTGTGTTCCATTATAGTTTCTGACCGCATAAAAAATCCTTTCTAAAAAAGAGGAGCTCCTACAAAAAGGAGCTCCCTATTGTTAAAATTAGAAATTTCTATTACCGCTCACATGAAACGGATCTGCTACCTGCACCGCGGGCATATTTTTTATCATCCGCAGTTTCGGCAGGCTATTCGTTGCTTTGAGGTCGTCAAACGTAGGAGATATTGAAGGCCACGTAGTCCTCAAATTCGCCAGGTTTTTTGACGCACTCGCATGGACGGCTTTGCGGTCAGAGTGACACTTAACGTCGAATTTCTCGCAATTTACCACCAGCTTCACATAGGCCCTCGAATCATCATCGACACCGGAGAAATCAAGTTCACATTTAGGACAGTATCCCTTATAGAGGATCTCTCCACAGATAGGGCACATCTCTACTATGCGGTCATCAGGATTGAGCTCAGTAATACGATACACGCGTGCAACTTTGTTTTCACCTATCGGCACCATTGATGGAACGGTATAGCCGCGGCGTGCTCGTCGAAGTTGATCCATACTAGCTTCAATATCTAGATCTGGCGTTTCTTTACCAAGCTCGCATTTATCGCCTCGTAAAATTATAAAAGGCTGATGCTTTACTCTACGGTCTAATTCCTGTTCAACATCCAACTGATCTCGTTCCTTATTGTAAAGCTCCAATAATTCTTTATCTTTCATTTTATAGATATCACGGAGAGTCTTTACAACCTCAGACAGAGCATTTCCTTCCACAGATACTACCGGCATTGAGGGCTTCTTCTCAGGAGGATCCTTTTTAAAGGGGTCTGTCCCTTTGAGGATAGCGACCGCGGCTTTACGTTTCAGGGTAGGGATCAGAGAAAATACTGTGATCTCTTTCTCCAGGACATCTGCGGATGCGATATCCGAATCCAGCATCTGCAGACCCTGGGGAGTGTCATCGATACCGATCTTTTCGAGACATTCAAAAAGATCTTTCTCGGCTACTCCTGTAAACTCCGAGGCCTTTTTCACACGCTCGCCAATAGACGAGATCGCGCCGTCTTTGCTGAGGTAGACACTGTTTTCTGATGAGGGCTGGATCTGAGAGACATCGACACTGGGGGCAATTGCAGAGGCATTGTCTTGCGTAGACATAGGTTACTCCTATGAAGTGATGACGTGTCACGGTCATCGGTCTTGGGCATCTCGAAAACAGCGGCCCGCCTGTACATGCGCTTAATCCTGCATGTTCGGATTTTAAATCTTATCTACCAATCAATATATAACGGTCGCAGAACAAAGTCAAGATTTATTTTTTTGGTTCTTCCGGCGTATCTCTTTTTATGACATCTACGACTTCTTTTAAAAGGACCAGTTTGCGAGCAGTGAAAATATCATCCTCATAAATTTTTACTTTATTCGTCAGAGGGATTTCAATAAACTCCTCGCGTATTTCACTTATCTCTTTTTTGCACTTTTCTTCGTCGGGTTTGCTCTTGAATACTATATCGTTTTTATTGTCGAGCACTATCTCCCCGTTATCTTTTTTCTTGGCATATTTTTCGACGATAGTCCTTTGAGTTCTTTTTAAATTATTGAAATGGCTTATGAGGATCTCTTCGCTTTTTATCATTTCCAGACATTGCTTGGCGGGCATGTCTTTCTTCAAAAGTTCATCGAAAGCTGAAATAAAATCATCCTCTGCTACATATGAATTTTGGATTTTCATTTTATATTCTTTCTATTTTACGGGGCTTCAACATGCCATACATTTGATCCATCAGCCCAGCATTTTCTTACAGTGCCTGTAGATGGATCTGACATATAAAGATATTTAAATCCTATTGCAGAAGTTCCAATATTAGTAGAATTGTTAACTGAAGGCCTAATAACAGTTGATACAGCAACAGTACCCACAGTTAAACCAAGCATAGTCGCTGTACCAGCTAGAAACAAACTGTTGAAATTTGCGCCAACAGATCCTAAATTAGAAACACTAGGGACGCTTGGTAATAAATTTGTAATATATGCAGTAGTAAGATTGCTCGTGGTAGCAGTCAAAATAGTAGTATCCACATCAGATGACCACAATTTAGTTATTCTATCTGAAGTAGAAGTACCGATATTAATAGTCCCTAGCCCAAGGGGTCCCATGCCCCCTATATAAAAAGAGCTGCCACCACGAACTGCAATGCCTGTAGAAGAAGCAGAAGCAGTACCAAATGTAGCATTTAATCTAATAGATCCATTTATTTCACTAGTACCAGTTACATAATCACCTGATGCACTAACTACTAAATCTTTAGTAAAAAGTGCTTTCCAATAATAGTAGGGTGCTGGAACACTACCCCCTGAAACAGGGCCCTTTCCTAAATAATAAGTATTGTCTACAGAAGGATAAAGATTTCCGGCTATAAATACATTAGAAGATAACGACAATGTCGTTACACTGCTAGTATTCCCTATTGAAACATTAGTCAATGTACTGCCATTATTCGCTATTGAGACATTACCGGTAAATGTAGCGGTCGCTGCATTAATATTTCCTGACAAATATAAATCTCTATAATTTTTAACAGGTGAACTGCTACCTATATCGTATATAGCATCAGTAACCGGAGCTACAGCCATAGTAACAGTAGGCCCTAAAAGATTGGTAGTACTCTCACATTGAAGTGTATTCGAAACATATATATACTCAGTATCGATCCATTGAGTAGTAATATGATTGACACTACCTGTAATCCGAAACGTACTGCCCGCAATAGTAGAAATAGAAGTACCTGCTATATTAAGGCTATCCGCCGTAACGGACCCTGTAAAAGTACCTACACCCGTACTCAATCCTGTAGCAGATAGCTCAGTAGTCGTGCTGACAGTAATTTTGTTCGTAGATCCATTTACAGTGATGGTACCTAAAGTAAAACTAGGCGCAGATAAATCAATCAAAGGAGTAGACGAAATCCTTGTAGTGGTACCTACAAGAGCAGTCATTCTACCATTGAGACTGTCCTCAAGAAGTATCGGATTTTCTACATCATGCTCAAGTTTACCTATTTTATCTATGAGACTCTCCCAGGCAACACGTTCCGTCCTACCCCACTCATCATCTTCATCCGTCTGGGGCACATTAAGAATGACACCATCAAGGATAACTCTACTACTGCTACCTGATGGTTTATAAAGGCTTTTAGGACCCTTAGAAAATTCAGTCGCACTATCAGACATGAACTGTGGATAGTCAGACATATAACAAGCTCCTTATGCCGGGTTTGATCCGTCTATATAATCTATCAGCATTATTGATAGATTATTAAACTACCGGCGCAACAAAATCCTATCCTAATCCACGGGCTTAACCTTGAGTTTAAAAGTCACAAAACACCTGAATTTCTCCGGATGCTGGAGATACTCCATATAATGCGCTACAGGCACCTCCTCAGACTCATTCTCAGTCCCTTTCCCCATCACTTTGAGCACCCGCTCATCCCCATGCAGCTCCAGCTTCAATTCACCTTTATGAGCATACTCAATAGGCCCATCCGCCGAGGGCTCAGCAGACTCCTCAGTACCTTTTTTCGCAGTAGTCTCATCCCCCAAAGGAGGGTTCTCCTCATTATACTGCTTTTCGATAGCTTTTATGATGGTAGGCACATCTCTAGGAGGAGACTCCTTATCAATGACATAATCCACGACATCCTTTATCACATCATCATTCTCAACATCCCGTATCTTTTGCCAGTGACCGTCATTTAACTTTGACTCCTCAATAGGCTTATGGAGCTCCACTTTAGCCGCCTCAGGCATCCTACGCTCATCCTGCGCCAGCGTCGATAGCCTCTTCAATCGATGCGGCGTCACATTCAGGATCTTGGCGATCTCCTTTTCTTTGTACCCAAAACCATTCAGTTTGAGAATAATTTTATTGAGATCCATGGGGGAGAGATCCCGACGCATCTGATTCTCAGTTATAGAGAGGATATACGCCTTCTCATCATCCAAATCTTTTATCAAAATATAGTCCTCCTCTGGCAGCTCCTTATCCTCCCCTAACAACTCCAGAAGAGCTTTATACCGACGCTGCCCCGCCACTATCTCAAATTTACTGCCCTTACCAGGCCTCAAAATAATTTTGCTGATCAAAGAATGCTCTTTTATCGACTGCTTGAGGGCCTCGATACCATCATCCTCAGCCTTACTGTCTCTAGCATTACACGGAGAGATCACTAAATCTTTTAGTAGCATAAAAATTCCTATCTATATAATGACATTTAATTCAACCAAACCAGACTATCAGTACTATAAATTTTTTCAATTCCCTTAGAAGGCATAAGCCTCTTCTCATTCGCATCAAAATAGTATACCTGAGTCCCTTTACAAGCCACGCCCCCACTCAAATATTTTTTATTATCAATCCAAATGAAATCCCTGTTTTGTATTTTATGCCTCTGTTTCCTAATAGACGGAGAAAAACCTTTTCTATTTGTCTGTAGAGTCCTATTATTAATCCTTTTCTGCTCTATCGAACTAGGTAGGCATCTAGTTTGAACGGTCCCTCCAGCTATAACAAAAGCATCATTCACATGAGATTTCTCTAATCCCAGCTCTTTTCTCTTAACACACGTTTTATATCCGTAAATAACATCACAATCTAAAAATTTCTTGAACATCCCTCCAACTATAGACATAAAAGTTTCTGCTTTATAAACTCTAGCGGGTTTCAACTTATGAAATAATTTTTTCTTATGTAAGTCTTCGTGACAGCTCTTATGTATAAGAGCGATTCCTTCAGCTCTATCTGTACCGCCTTCACTCCTCTGCTTTATATGATGCATATGGGGTCTGTTTTCTTTAGTGAATTTTTTCCCACAGAGCTGACACTTTCCTTTTTCTCTCTCCAAAAGATAAAATTTCAAATTATAATATCCATATAAATCACCCTGCTGATATTGGACTCCAGAGATATCGGGATTCTCTATCTTTTGAATATCAAAATTTCCTATCTCAACGGTGACCTTTTTAATAGGTAATATTTTTTTGAGCCCATTTATGAAATTTATATGGGCGTCAAATTTTCTCTTTATAGAGGGAGGGAGCCATCCCTCGGGTTTTACTCTATTATTGAATCTTGGCTTTCTGTATCTCAGGCGACATTTCCTATTTCTTCTGTACATTCTTCTTTCGTTCATTCTGCTTTTAGTCTTATTATCCAGAGCTATCTCACCTGATAGGATTTCTTTTATATTAGTAATTGTTGAGTACCCGATATTTTTATACCCAGCATCCATTCCGAAACTGATTTCCTGCACTAGACTTTCACATTTGAAATTCAATCTAATAACGAAAGGATTTAGTTTTACGACATGGGCTCTCCTTTTTTCTAAAAGGTGCCGTGCTTTAGCTGGAGTGCACGGCATTAGAGGACTCCCCTCCAGGGAGAGTACAGGTACAATGACTGTAAGTCCGGATACCTGTTTCCGTAGATTCACTTCGGGATTGTTACGACTCAGTACTGTATCTCCCTCACTGACCGTTTCCAGTCTGTTTAAAGAGAGATTTGTAGAGCTACAGACTAGTGAAGCATCCGTAGGTACGTTCTTGAACTCTCGTTGTAACGTCTGCTTACTCATTTTACTGAATAAACTCCCTAGACTCCCACAGCGTCATTTTCAAGTGACGTTGTAGGGCTATCTATTACTCAAAAAGGTTCTCAGACACTATCTGGATACTCTCTTTTTTATTTTCACTTTTATCTTCAGATTTATTCGCCACCGGTTTCTCTCCCAGGATCTTAAAAAACTGATCCTCGTTGATGATCTTTACCCCGTATTTCTTAGCCTTCAGACCCTTACCGGAGTTCGGGTCCTCATTCGACACGAGATACGACAGCCCCTCCGACACTGAATTCTTCGCTATCCCACCTTTCTCCACCACGAGATCATAAAATTCCTTGCGTCCCATGGACGATAAAGATCCCGTTACACAGAACGACATACCCGTCAGCGGCCCCGCCTTCTTCTTTTTGATCCTGATGACCTTCAGGAGCTCTGTAGCCATGTCTGAGGCCTCAGCTATCCCCTGACATATCGTGGCGGAGGAGGTCTCTGCAAAGCCCGG
>Ga0315289_10016423_pt1 | contig 10206 bp, 7 predicted proteins | sample YL17G11_40_MG_FD_203452 | JGI IMG/M metagenome (GOLD analysis project Ga0315289, IMG submission 203452) | Sediment microbial communities from Yellowstone Lake, YNP, Wyoming, USA - YL17G11_40 | ecosystem: Environmental > Aquatic > Freshwater > Lake > Sediment | place: USA: Wyoming | collected...
CCCGTACGCGCGCGCTGACGCGCTGTGCGGGTCGAGGACCCGCCCCGAAATGGTGTAGCCCGGCCCGCCCACGGCCTCCACCGCCGGCGGCAGGCGCCGCCCCTCCGTCACCCACCGGATGAACTGCTTCTGGGCGTGGGAGGCGACGCCCCGCCGGTCCCGGCTGCCGACGGCGGCCGCGACCGCCGTCCAGTCCCGGCCGTGCTGCTCGATGGCGGCCTCGAAGCGCGCCTTCTCCCCGTCGTCCCACGCCCGGGCGGCCGGGCGCTCGAGGCCTGTGTCCCTGCGCTTGCGGCGGCCCGTGGTGGTGTAGTCGCCGTCTGTTGAGGCGGGCGGGCCGGCCCGGCGGCGGCGGGCGCGGCCGGAGCCGGGAGGGGCGGAGGGCGGGGAGGAAGGGCGGGGGAGCGCGGTCGGGGGGGTGTCGCCGCCCGCGCTCGTGGTGGGGGCGTCCTCGTCGGAGGCGGTGGCGGCTGGTGGCGCAGATGGAGAGAGGAGGAGGAGGAGGCGCGAGGCGTGAGAGTTTGTGGGGTGGAGACAAAAACTGGTACTGGCGGCGGGAAGCGCGAGCGAAGGAGGGGGGGGGGGGGGCCACACGCACCCACGCTCTCCCGGGCGGACAATGCCCTCGCGCCGTCCCCTCTTTTTTTTTTTTACCCCGTCGCAGAGAGAAGAAATCTTTCTCCACACGCTGAGGCGATCAGACGAGCGCGGTGCGAGGAGCGCAAGGCCGGGCAATTGAAGGACCCGAGGAGGGGGGGGGGAAGCGCGCGTGCGCGCCCTCGCATCAAGGGTGAAGTCTCATCTTTGCCGCGCCCGCACTCACTCACTCCCAGTTACCCCTCACCTGCTTTGGCTCTCCGCGCCCGCTTAGCCGCAGCCGCTCTTTTGCGGCGGCGGCGGACGGCGGCATCGACGGTATCGTCATCGCTGCCTTCGTAATCTGAATCCTCCACTGAATCGTCGGCTGCGCCCACGTCCGCGAAGCCGCCGCCCGAGTGGGCGCCCCCGCCCCCTTCATCCTCGGCCAGCATGCGGGCGATGAGGGCGGTGGATTCCGGGTCGGCGTCGCCCATTTCGATGGTGTTTTGGAGTGGGGAGGTCGAAAGAACAAGAACAAGCAAAGCAAACAATGACAAGAAGCCAACCCGCTCGCCGCCTAGCCCTCCTCGCTTGCCGCCCCACTCGGGGGCGCCCCACTACCCCCCCCACCAGACACGCCACCGCCCCCGCTCTCCTCCGCCGCCAGCGCCCCCGCCCGGCCGCGCGCCCCGCGCGCCCGGCGAGAAGCCGCCGCCGCGCTCTCCGGCGCGGCGACGGGCGGGCCCGGGACCGCGCTCCTGGCCGCGGCCGCCGCCGCCTTGTCCGCCGCGTCCGCGACCGCGGCCGCGGGCGACCCGTACGGCACGGGCGCCGCCCGCAGCACGCCCAGCAGGCCGGGGACGGGGTCCAGGAACTCGCCCGTCAGGCCGGCCCACACGCCGTCAAACCAGGGCGACCCGTAGATCTTGGCCTCATTGCGGAAGCTCCACAGCGTGCCCACCCGCCACATCGCGTCCGGCTTGGAGCCGATGTGGTCCAGCGTGTGCGCCCGGTCCCGCTGCGTGTACCGCGGGCGCGGGGGTAGGGAGGCCGCCGAGGAGGACGGGAGCGGCGCGTAGCAGGACTCGATGTCGGGCAGCGAGACCGTGCCCCGCCGGTCCGCGCTCAGGGAGGCGGTCGGGTCGTACACGGTCTGCTTGAACCAGCCGTGCAGCTGGCCCCAGATGTACCAGGGGCCGTACTTCTTGGCGAGGCCCATGCGGGCGGCGGTCGCGTCGGAGACGGGGGCCGGGCCGGCCATGACGCCGTCGGGGCCGGCCGCCCAGCCTTTGGGCAGGGGCAAGCCCCGGGACGCGGCGATGGCCGCCGCGGCGGACCCGCCGTACTTGGCGGCCTGTTCCGGGGTGACGCCCGCCTCGGCGGGGGTCAGGGGCGGGAAACGGGGGCGGGCGGGTTTGAGGGAGGGGGGTGGAGGAGGCGGGGCAGGCGCGGCAGCTGCAGCAGCAGGCGCGGCCGGTGCGGGCGCGCCCGGCGCCGCGTCGCCCCCCGCGTCCGCCATGGCCGTGTCAGCGCCGTCGTCGCTGCCACCAGTTGGAGGAGGGGGGGGAGGGGCGGGAGCGGCGGCGGCGCCCGCACCGCCGCCCCCGACCTCCTCCACCACCAGCCCACCTCCACCAGGCGCGCCGCCCTCGTCCCCTCCCGCCTCCTCATCGTCCGACCCCGCCCGGTCGATCAGGCCTAGGTCGTCCATGCCCAACCGCACGGCGGGCGAGGTGAAGGACTGGAAGCCCCGCTCCGCAAAGAACCAGACGGCCGTGGCGGCGTGCATGGCAAGGATGTCCGCCGCGGCGGTGTGCCCGCCGCCGGCCTTGCAGTCAACCTCCCGCAGCAGGCCGGCCAGGGCGCCCAGGCGCGCCCGGGCGTCGGCCGCGGACGCCACGGGCTTGGGCGGGGACAGGATGGCCGCCGCCACGGCGTCCAGGTTGGGGAAGCCCGGGTTGGCCGAGACGGCCGCGAGCAGGGCGGGCTTGGAGCCCGTCGCGGCCGCCGCCGCCACCGCCCGGCCGACCGCCGAGTTGCTCAGCACGCCCGCCGCGCACCGCAGCAGGCGGCGGGCGACCGACTTGGGCCCCGACCACAGGTGGGTGACCACCTCCGCGTCGGTCAGGCGGCGCAGGGGCGGGCACGCCAGCTGGCCGGGGCGGTCCAGGCACAGCTTCACCTTGTCGATCGTGATGGCCACGTTTTGGAGGCGCGAGTCCGCGACGCCGCGCGCCTCCAGGGCCGCCGTCACGGGCGTGTAGTGGTCCATGGGCGGGGGCAGGGAGAGCAGGGCTTTGGGCAGGTGCTCCCGCTCCGCCCGGACGTAGGCCAGGGTGAGGGCGGCCCACTTCTCCAGCCAGGGCGGCACCCGCTCGGGCGTGCCGGCCCGGCCGAGCGCGCTTTCCCCCAGCCCAAACTCACGCATCAGGGCCGCGTCCGCGTCCGTCAGCCCGGGCGCCTCGCCCGCCGCCAGGATGTGGGCCATGCGGTGCAGGACGGTGTGGCGCTCGGACATGACCTGCTGGAAGGCGCGGGACCCGGAGAACGTCAGGAAGGAGCCCCGGCAGTCGGCAGTGCCGCAGAGGCAGATGGCCGCCCGAAACTCCTTTTCACTCTCCGTCACGCTCGCGTAATCAAAGGTAAGCTCCTCCCCCGGCGCGATGTGGCGCAGCGTGTACACCGCGATGGTCAGCCGGCCCCCGCACGCCATGACCACGGCCTGGCAGTTGGGCGTGCAGGAGTGGGACATGCGGGACGCGAACGCGCCCTTGGAGGCCGCGTCCACAAACAGGACGTCATACCCGGCCGGGTCGTCCCGCGGGCGCTCCAGGACGATGTTGTAAAAGTCGGGCAGCTCATCCTTGGAACATTTTTTTATGGCGTCCTGGATCTCAAACCAGCGCCACGGCGCGTGGACTTCCCCTAGGTATTCCTCCACGAAGGTGCAGGCCTCGATGCCGCCCGGGCGGCGGCAGACGACGCCCACGCCCTTGGGGTGCAGGCGGAAATAGTCCGGCCCCACGTAATCCAGGCGGCGCTCCACGGCGTTGGCGGCGGCCATGGAGGCGGCATCACCCGCCGCGGACGCGGACGCCCGCACGTCGGCGAGGGCGAGGCGCAGGTCCCAGCCCTTCGTGCCCTGGCGGTTGACGGCCGGGTGCAGCACCCGTTCCACCCAGGCCGTGACGGCCGCCCGGGTCTCCGGGGAGGCGCAGGCCGAGGAGGGCGAGGCCAGGAGGAGGCCGGCGTCGGTGCGGACGACAGGCTTCGGCGGGGCGGCTGGGGTGGTGGCGGTGGCGGTGGTGCTGGGAGCACCGGTCGCGCCATCACCGCCGCCACTCCCGCCCGCCGCGTCGCTCCCATTACCACTGCCCGCCGCCAGAGCCGCGGGCGGCGCCGCCTTGGACGCACCGCCACCGCCGCCACCGCCGCCGCCCCGCCGGATCGTCTCGCCCCGGGCCAGGGCGGCCGCCACGGCCTCCGCCTCCTTGCGCATCGCCGCATAGTCGGGCTTCGTGTACCTCCCAAACGCGCCGCTCTCCAGGACGGCGTCGTGCAGGTTGCGCCGGGTGTAGCAGTCCAGGCCCCACGAGTTGATCTCCCGGACGTCCACGCCCAGGCGCAGGGTGGCGCGGGCGGTGACCGCCCGGTTGGCGCACCCGCCACTGGGCTTGTCCGGGGGGCGGGGCGCCGCGCACCCGCACCCCGGCCCGCACTCGACGTTCCGGGCCAGGCACCCGCACCGGGTGTCAAACGCGTCCAGCTCGAGGCGGTACACGCCCAGCTCGCCCACGCTGGCACAGTGCGCCCCGCCGCACACGTTGCCCTTGGTGGTCGTCAGCTTCCAGGCCAGGCGGTCGGAGGCGACGCAGGGCGCGACCTCGTAGGCCGGCAGGCGGACGTAGGGGCGGGGTATGTACGGCTTCTTGCGCCACGCGCCCGTGAAGAAGGGTTCCTGGTTGGCCTGGATGGCTTCGGGCAGGGGGCGGGCGACGGCGGCGCGGGGGGAGGCGAGGGAGCGGGCGGCCCGGGCGACCTCCGTCCCGCCGGGCGTGGTGGCGCGGCCGCCGCGGGCGGACGCACCGCTGGCGCCCGCCTTCTCCCGCCCGCCGTTGGCAGCCTTGCCCGCGCACTCGGCCGCGAGCTCTGCCAGCGCGGTGCACAGGGCGAGCGCGAACTGGTCGGCCAGGCCCAGGGCCTTGCCCCGCCGCACGCCGGCCCCGCCCAGGCGACCGCCGCCGCCGCCGTCCTCGCCAGCAGCAGCGACCGGCGCGCTCTCCGCGGCCGCGGCCGACACGGCCGCCGCCGCCTCCGCCGCCCCGCGCATGAGGGAGGACGCCACCGCGCACAGTTCCTCGATGTCGTCCATGGCGCCCGCCCGCAGGCGATCGGCCAGGTCGGAGACGTCGATGCCGCCGTCGGGGGTGATGGGCGGGAGCGGCGGGAGTGGGGCCGGGGGATCGCCGCCGCCGCCGCCGCCGCCGCCGCCGCCGCCGCCGCCGCCGCCGCCGCCCTCCCCGCCCGCGGCTTCTGCCCCCGCCGCGGCTTTGGCCGCCGCCGCGTGCGCGGCCGCGGCCGCGGCCAGGGCGTCCCGCATGCTCTCCGCCGAGTGACTCGCCCGCAGGGCCCGGACCCGGGTGGCGACCGCGCCGCGCAGGCGGGAGATGCCGCGCGGGACGCGGCCGGCGTCGGCGGTGGCCGGGGCGGGAGGTGCGGCCGCCGCAGCAGCAGCAGCAGCAGGGGGCGCGCCGTCGGTCGGTTGGGCGCTGCCGGACGCGGTCGCCCCAGCAGCAACGCCCCCCTCCGGCATGCCATCACCAGCAGCAGCAGCAGCAGCGGGCGCGGGACCGGCCTCCGGCGACGCCCGGGCCGACGGCGGGGCGGAGGGCGGCGGCGGCGGCGGCGGGGAGGCAGCGCCACCAGGCGCGCCAGAGGGCGTGGGTGCGGCCACCGCCTCCAGCAGGACCGCCAGCTCGGCCTGAACCCAGGGTTGGACCTCAGAGGAGACGGCGCCCCGGCGGAAGGAGGCGGTGGCGCCGCTGCCGCCGCCGCCCCGGGCGCCACCAGCCCCGCGCTTGCGTTTCGCGCCCGCCGCGGACGGGGGCGGGGCCGCGTTGGCCGCCGCGCCCCGGGCGGCGCCCAGCGTCAGAATGTCCGCCAGGCCCGCCACGCTGCCCGCCTCGGTCTCCGGGTGCCAGAAGGGCGGGAGGTGGGCCAGGGAGGGCGGGGCGCCGGCGGCCGCCTCCAGCTCTGACCAGGCGGCCGTCAGGGCGAGGGATGAGGCGAGCAGGGAGGGCGGGGCCGCGGCGGCCGCAGCCCGGAAGGCGGACGCCAGGGCTGGCATGGCGGGCGCCGGGTCGGGGGCGGCCTCCGCGGCGGCGAGGGCGGCGCTGTGAAAGGAGGGGACGGAGCGAGTGTGTGTGTGAGTGGGGAGGTTGACGACTGGTTTTGGGCGCAGGCGGGAGAGTGTCCTCTCCTCATTTTCCGCTCGCCCCCCGCCCGACTAAGGCACCCAGCGTGGAGGGCGGTCTATAGAGCACAGGTAGGCCCCGAATTGGGGGGGGGCCGGCGCGGGGGCGAAGGCGCTCGTCCGGGAAAAAAGAAAAGGCAGTCCCCACCGATGTTGAATGCGGTCGTCGCTGCGTGCACCAAACGCCGCCCCGCCGCGCCCAAATCCCAGCCGCACCCTAGCCTGTTTATCGCTCGCCAGGGACCTCCATACTCACCTGAATGCAGCGCCCGCAGCCTCGGCCACCAGGACCCCGTCCACCGCCCGGGCGGCGGCCGCAAAGGCCGCCAACGCCGGGCGCAGCGCGGCCGATACCGTTCCAGGAGCAGCAGCAGCCGCACCGGCCCCGCCACCGGCCCCGCCCTCTGCCGCGGGCGCGGCGGAAGGGAGGTTGGTGGAGACCCGGGGCAGGGCGAGCTTGTCCCGCATTTTGGTCCAGGGCAGAGAATTTTTGAAGCCGAACTGGCGGCGCGACGAGAAAAAGCAACGCGCGGTGATTTAGTGAGTGAGTTCTCTCTGAACCTTGCAGTCTCTTCTACGCCCGCCGCCACCCGACAACACCCAGCCCGACCACCCCCACCACAATCCCCACCAGGCGCGCCAGGGCCTGCCTCTGCCTCATTCTGACAACCTTTCCCACAAACGCCGCGTCCGCCTCCGCAATCGCCTTGCGCAGCCCGCCCGCATCAAATCGGCGCACCACCCGCACCGTGGGCGGCGGCCCCGCGCCGGCCCCGCTCACGCCCGTCGCCTCCACCTCCCCCCCAAAACTGCAGTAATACCGCACCAGGGACGGCGACCCCGCCGCGTCGACCGTCGCGGAGATGGCGGGCAGGGCGAAGCGGTGGAGGGCGGCCGCCTGCAGTTCGTGCATGACGCGCCGCCCCAACCCCGCCCCTCGCCAGGCGGGGGCGACGGCCAGGTTGAAGCCAAAGAGGGAGGTCGGGTAGGGCGTGGCAGTCACCATGGCCAGGAGGGGCGGAAGCGGGGAGGCGGGGCCGGCCGGGGCAGCGGGTGGCGCGCACCCTTTCCAGCACAGGACCCAGACGCACTGCCCGGCGTCGTGCAGCCAGGCAATGCGGTCCAGGAAGGCGGCGTCCGCCAGGCCCCCCACGTCTGCCGCATCCTTGGGAAAGCAGGCGGCGTGGAGGGCGCGGATGGGCGGGAGAAAGGCGGAGGGCAGGGCGCCGGCGGGCAGGGTTTGGAGGGTGGCGAGCGGGACAGGTTGCGGCGAGGGCGAGGGTGCCATTGACAGGGATGGAATTGGGGTGAGGGTGATGGCGGGGGTGAGGGCGTCGCTGCCGCGCCAGGAGGGCGAGGGTGAGGTGTCGGTCATCTGAGTGCGGCGCCCCACGTGGAGCCCGTCTCACCTAGCGCGCGCGTGCCCCTCGAGACGGGGGGGCACCATTGAGAGAAAGAGGAGTGAGGAAAGCTAAGAAAAACAAAGAAACTTGCGATTCTCATTTACGCGTGTCGACTTTTCGTGCTCACACCACCACACCACACGGATGGCCGACTCCAGCGGTGATGATGGCGACCGCCGAATTCCACGGGCAGGTCCGTGCAAACGGGTATGGGCGGCGCGCGCGCCAGCTGCGCTGCTTCTCCTCTCGCAACTCTCATCTTTTCTTTCTCTCTTTCCCTTCAGGCACGCCCGACGACGAACCAGACGACGCCTTCACGGCCGGCGCCAAGGAGGCCGCTGAGCGTGGACAGCAGTATCAGGGCGGCGGAGGTCCGCCCTCGCCTAGCGCGGCGGGTGGCGCAGCGGCGCTGGCGGCCGCGCCGCCCGCGCCCCACCACCCTCGGCAGCACCCTTACCCTCACCCCCAGCAGCACTGGGGGGGGCCGCCGCCGCAGCTGCCGCCGCCGCCGCCCCAGCTCGCTCCTCCAGGCGCCGGCCCGGGTGCCGGTGGTGGGGGGCCACCCCCACAGCTGGCCCCGCCTGGACCACAGCACCATCAACCACCGCACGGGCGGCAGGCGGCCTGGCCGCAGCAGCAGGGGGTGGCTGCCCACCAGTTTGCGCAACCCCCTGGCGGTGCCGCGCCCAGGGCGCCCTGGCCCCAACAGCAGGGCACCTGGCCGGCCGGTGCTGCCCAGCACCACCACCAACAGCAGCAGCAGCCGTTTCGCCCAGCGGCCGCGGCAGCAGGGGGCGTGCCGCCCCAACCGCAACAGCAGCAGCAACAGCACTGGCCGCAGCAACAGCAGCCACAGGCCTGGGTGGGCGGCGGCGGCCACCACCACCCGCAACAGCACGCTTTCCCCAGCCACCACCACCACCAGGCACCACACCTCCACCACACCACACCAGGCCAGCAAGCCGCGGCGGCGGCGCTGGCGGCCGCCCCACCCCCTCCGCCCGTCGAGCCCTTCACCCCGGCCCCCCGCGCTTGGAGAGGGGAGCGCCCGCCCCTGGCAGCCGACCCGGCCGGCACCCGCCCGGGCAGGGGCGCCGCGGCGGGGGCGGCGGGGGCGGCAGCGCTCGCGACTCGCCTGGGCCCGCTGGCCGCCATGGTGGCCGCCGTCCCGCCGGTCGTGGCCGCCGGCACGGCCGCCCGCGTGAAGGCCGCGGCCTCGTCCGCCCGTGCGAGCGCTGGTGGCGGTGGTGGAGAGTGGGGCGGTGGTCTGAAGGCCGCGGCGCTGTACAGCTGCGGCACGGTCGGGCTGGGCGTGGCCCCGCCGGCTGTGTGGGCTGTCGGGTCTGAGGAAGAGGAGCGGGCGGCGATGGCGGCGGCGCTGGCGCTGGGCGGACGGTAGGAGGTGTTAGTTTTTTTTTTCACTCCAATTTCTTCATTCAATGAAGTGGTGGGGCTGTCCACAGCCCCACCATGCACACGCGCCCGTCCTCCCCACCCACCGCCACCCCGCCTCCACAGGGGGTGAACGCGACAGCGTTCAGGGCGCAGGCCGCGATGTAGGGTGGGCCGGCCTCCGCGCGGGACCGCAGGTCCCACGCGCGGGCCGCCCCGTCGGCGCCCACGCTGGCCAGGAGAGCTCGCGGGGTTGACGGTGCTGCGCACGGCGAGCAGGAGGCGAGGGCGGTGACCCCGCCACGATGGGCCACGCCGCCGCCGACGCCGCCGCCGCCGTGGGCACCAGGCACTAGGTGAGCAACCACCTCCGACGTCCGGGCGTCCCACAAGGTCAGGCTCCCGTCGAGCGCGCCCGCGGCGAAGACAAGCTCCGGGCGGCTGCACCACCCGCCGCCGCTGGCACCACCAGGCAGGAACCGCAACGCCCGCACAGGAGACGGGCGGCAGCCGGCAGCGCCGTCCCCACCACCACCACCATCCTGCCTCACCACCCGCACGGCACTTCCCGCCTCCACATCCCACAGGACCGCCCGGCCGTCGTCCCCGCCGGTCAGGGCGCAGCAAGCAGAATGGGCACCGCCGCTGGTGGAGGCGTTCAAATCGCACGCCCTCACCCAGTCCGTGTGGTGCCCGCTCAGCGTGCGGAGCGGGGCGGGAGGCGGGGCAGAGCGGCAAGGCGCCCCACAGGCGGCGGCGGCGGCCACGCCGGCCGCGGGCAGGGCCCACACCTTGGCCGCCTTGTCGGAGGCACAGGTGAGGAGGAGGAGGGGCGGGGTGGTGGGCGAGCGCGCACCGCCGCCGCCTCCTGCCTCTGCTGCCAGCCCGGCCGGCGCGGGAGCGGTCGCCAGGCCCCAGACGGGGCCCTGGTGGCCCTTCAGGATTTGGCCACCCGTGGCGTCGCTGGAAAGAAGGGGATGAAATGGAGCATGGTTTTTTCGTGTTGGTGTGTCTCCCGTCCTCAACCCCTCCCGTAAACCCTTCCCCTTCCCCCCCCCGAAACCCATCCCTCATCTCCACTCACGCCGTCGTCCCCGCCCACAGCCGCACGGTCCGGTCCTCCCCGGCCGAGGCGACCACGCCACCTAGGCCGACGGTCAGGGCGTGGACGGGGCCGACGTGGCCGGCCAGGCGGGCGAGAGGCGGGAGGTGGCGCCGGCGGCGGCAGGGCGGGCGGAAGACGACAGGCGGCGGCGGGGCGCCGCCCAGGGGCGGCACGCCCCAGCTCAGCACCTCCCCACCCGCCGTCCCCGCCAGCAGGCGGGTCGGGGGCTCGCCTGGCGTGCACCCCCGCCCCGC
>Ga0315289_10016424_pt1 | contig 10206 bp, 18 predicted proteins | sample YL17G11_40_MG_FD_203452 | JGI IMG/M metagenome (GOLD analysis project Ga0315289, IMG submission 203452) | Sediment microbial communities from Yellowstone Lake, YNP, Wyoming, USA - YL17G11_40 | ecosystem: Environmental > Aquatic > Freshwater > Lake > Sediment | place: USA: Wyoming | collected...
TAACATAATTTCCATGTGTTTTAGTGTATTCTTCCCATGGAATAAACTTTTGATTTTCAACATCCCAAAATCCCCAAGAACTATTTCTGTTCCAAGTGACAAACAAAGTCCATATCGGTTCTTCTAGTAATGTAACTCTGTGGAAGTCTCCTGACTTTATAAAATTAAATTTTCCTGGAGATAACTCTCTAAAGGAACTTGTTTTTTTATCTTTGTTTAATCTTTCTTCTTTATATTTCCCGCATAAAATTAAAGAAACAGCATTTAGCCACGGGTGATCATGCTGAAATCTATCTTTATCTGAGTCATAGAATCTATGAATGTAGATGCCAGGAAAAATTCCACTATTCTTTAGATAAACTCTTAACAGATATTTGTTTCCATTTGTATAAATAATTCTTGTTCTGCTTCTAAAAACAGAAGTCGCCAACCACATAAGAAACTTATTCATATACTTTACATAAAGGGTTTTCATCTTTAAAAGATAACTCCTATGAAACATACATTAAACCTAAGAAGCAATCATTTCTTTTTATAAAAGAAGTCACATAGTTTCTTAAAGAAAGAAGCCTCGGTTTCCTTTGCTTCTTCAGCATAAACTTTAGAAAGATCAACATTCTTATTCAACGTACATTTATCATTGTATTCTTTGTCGTCTTCCCAAATACCTTTTTCGTTAAGAAATTCTCTACGAAAACCTTTTCTTGCTGCACAATATTTTGAATAGTCATATTTTTCGTCAATTTTTAACATGTGAAATTTTTATACTCTTTTCTATAAGATAGAGAATAACACTGTAAAAATATCACGTCAAGAAGAGAATTTACTATCCATTAAAAAAACTTAGTCCCGACCAAATTTTACTCTGATCGGGACTAAGAACTTAATTGGTAAGTTTTTTACAGTTTCATTTTCTTTTCTTAGGAGTCGCTTTTTGTTCTTTAATAATGTCGCCTATCATCTTACGTAGTTTTGCTTCTTGTATTCCTGATTGCCAATCATTGTATCTTTTAACCAATGCTACTACTCTGGGATCACTTACATCTTTTGTTAAAAGCATAAAATTCTTAGCTGCTACTGGATCTGGTGTTTGATTTGAATCTCTTTCAGGATCTTTACCCATTGATTGAAGTAAACGGGTTGTCATTTGACCAAGCAATCTTTTATCGACCAATTTGACTGCTGGGTCATCACTGGTCATATCTGTAAGTTGTCCTCTACTTGGTGGTTTTGCACCTGCAAACCCGCCTCCTCGGGGTGTTGAGCCCATACCAAGGCCCGAAATTGGTGCCTCTTTAATGGTTTCTTCGATTGTTTCACGAATTAATTGCCTAAGTTCTTTTGTTGAAATCTTCATTGTTTTTATTCTCCACTTTAATATATATTAATCAGAAAGCACGGTTCTAGATTACCGCTACCTCCTAAATATGAATAAAAACCTAAATTTTCCAAAAAGAAAATCCCTATAATGCTTTTTAGGCATTTTGGGAATTGATTTTTGTTTTTTTATATTTCATGTCTTCTGTCAACAAACAAAGCATTTTGCTAATATAAAGGTTTGCTTCTTCGTATGTGAAATCTAAATACTCTTCTTTGCCTCTCATAAAAGTTACATAGATCATTGGATTCAATGATACCATCGTACTGAACTCTGTCATTCCATTGGCTACGACAAGATTTTCAATCCTGCTTTTAAGACCCTTGTACGCTTCGGTTTTTATAGTCTTGGAAACTAACAAGTCTATTTTTTGTTTATTCATGATTTTAATTTGGCTGGGATTTTATTTTAATCCTAATTTTTTTAATCTCTTATACTTGATATACTCATAGTTTACAACATATATTATGTTTGTTTAAATGGCTCCATCTCTTGGATTCGAACCAAGCACCAATTGATTATCTTTGAGGCTCCCGGACTTGAACCGTTTTGGTTTACCACATGCCTCCACAGTCAATCGCTCTACCAAATGAGCTAAGATGGAATAACACATATTTCTATGTGTTGTAATTTTATTTTAAAATGTTTTATTTTGTTTGTCTAATTTAAACTACATCTTCATATTTTACATATGGATACACAGTACGCAACATTGTTCTATTATCACACGTTGGACATCTATGTTCATACTGAGGAGGGTTTGTAAGAAATGAATTTCCGGTGGGTACCATAAAAGAAGAATATTCACATTCACTACAGGAATAGTTCACTTCAAAAACTTTTACTTGTCTTGTAATCTCGGACATTTATTTATCACTCTTCTCCGTCATCAAACTTTTTAAGAACAACTTGATTTTCTTTAAGGATTGGACTTATTCCTTTTTCAGAAGAATAAATTGATAGTTCAACTTGTGGCTTCCCACCAAGAGAATCAGGGGAACGTTCTTCTTGTAAGATGTAAAAATCTCTTGTCTTCATTAACTCTTTATTTTGTCTTACCGACTTATTAAGTAATTCTACAAGAGTTGTTGCAGACATATTAACTGATGGATCATTTTTCATTTATTTATTCCTTTTAGTTTTTCCAATTCTAGTTCAAGTTGTTTAATCTTTTTCTCTTTATTTATTTTTTCTGTTTCTTTTCTTTTTTTGGCAGCTTCTTTGTTTTTTGATTTCTTTAGTTCAATTTTTTTGATTTCTTTAAGAATTTCTTCTTCTGATAATTCTTCTGTCTGTCTTACTAATAGATTTGCATAATCTAAATTCGCCGAATTAGAATCACCAGATTCATAATCATAATCATTTGAACATTCATAATCAAACAATATTCTTTCTTCATCTTTAAATTGTGAAATAAATTGTTTTAATTCACCAATGGTGAACGCGGTACCACTAAGGTCAAAAATAAAATCTTTGTTTTTCAAGAACCATCTTATTCCTAACTTTTCTGCTTTCTCTTTTGTTTCTTCGGTTAGTTTGGTCATAACACTTGAACCATGATACTCTTTGGTTTAATCCTTATAAACCTTGTCGTAATTGTGGATGAGGAGTGATTCGAACACACAAAGCCCTAGAGCGCCAGATTTACAGTCTGGTGTACCTACCGATGGTACGTCTCATCCGAGAAAATTGGTAGAACTAGTTGGACTCGAACCAACAACCTCAGTCTTATCAGGACTGCCATCTAACCATTGATATATAGTTCCAAAAAAAATGTTGCGGATAGTAGACTCGAACTACTGACCTAGAGCTTATGAGGCTCCCGTGCTAACCACTGCACTAATCCGCAAAAATTGGTCCAAGTAGGGTGAATCGAACACCCGAATTTTCCGCCCCAAACGGAACGACATACCACTTGCCTATACTTAGAAAAACACCTATTATAGTGTTAAAAATTGGTGGAAACAGAGGGAATCGAACCCTCGTCCGAGGCTTGCAAAGCCACTGTAATCCCGTTATACTATGCCCCCAAAAACACCTACAAAATCATTTCTGACTTTATAGATAAACTCTTCTTCTTCTTTTTATTTTAAATCCCTTTGGATTCAACCATCAACGCGAATTGAAACCCAACCGGGAATCGCTAATGTCGCTGGGGCAAAGATAGGCTTAATGTCATCTTGTGATAGGATAACTTGTTTTACTGAATTTTTCATAGTGAACCTCGTAAGTCTTTCTTTGTATTAGATAAGTATAGAGGATGTAAGTGAAAATTTATACTGAATATTGAATTTCAGTATAACTCGTCAAGAAAATTAGCCATTCACTTATATGAATGTTTCCGGTGTATGCCGCGTGGAGGCTTTTCTTTATACACCTGGGACCACTGGGAATTGAACCCAGAACCGTCGCCTTAAAAGGGCGTTGCTCTGCCAATTGAGCTATAGTCCCATAGACACGAACACACATAAAGAACCTTAAAGTCTCAAAACTTTCTTATCAGGAAAGTCAAGACTTTATTTTCTTATGTTTTTTCTTCTTTTTCGGCACCTTCTTTTGTTTATCAGGTGCTAAAAAAGATTGATTCACGAAATCTTTGCAGGACGACCGCGAGAGCCCTTAAGATCGGCGAGTGCAACACTAACCGTGTCAGTTGAACCCTTGAGACGAACGGTAGCAGTATCGCCACTGAGAGCGACCACAGCACCCTTGCGCGCATCATCTGAAACAAACTTAACCTGTGAACCTACTTTAATATCAGCCATCGTGTACCTTCTTTCGTAATTGTTGTTGTTTATTGAAACTTGTGTTTTTAGGTTTCTTGTATTGGAAAACCATTCTCCAACCTTGATTCCTTTGACACTTAGATTATAGCTTGGATTTTCTTGCTTGCAAACCATTTCTTTTAATGGTGGAGAGAAGCTTTTTGTTTCTCTCTGCTAAATCATTTCCTGATTATAGCTCCTATTTCTTTGGTGTCAACCTAATTCAACCTAATTTTTTATTTCTGAAAGGTTATATCTAGTCCCCGGCGATAATATCGAACATGTTCAAGTGTGTTTGGTTCTTTACCATAATAACCAAAATAAGCAGGTTTATTATTAAACGAATGAAGTTTGTTTTCGAGATCTCTAGATTGAAACCAAATTATAAATTCAGGATTTGATTTAAGATATGGAGGGGTAGTCATTAGAATTTTTCTTCCAACTTTTTCTTTGGATTCAAAGATATATTTTTTAAAATTAAATAAAATCATATTATGAGTAACCTTTACGAATTAATTCATATTTGTTTATTTTGTTAGGACTTTCCGATATTCATTTTTATAAAAAGATTCTTTTAATTGTGCCGCTTGCATGTTCCGTGCAACCACCATTGTTCGTGCCCGCTTTTTGTAATATAAGCCGGACCATCTTCTCTATGAAGAAAGTTATTAAAACGAAACATTATTAAATCAAAATTATCATAAATACAAATTGATACTACAGAATTTTCTCTGTTTTTCATATTGGAAATATGTTTTTTAAATCTAATGGTGGTTTTCATTTAATTTGGTTCTTCTTGTATTTTTCTATGGCTCTCCAACATACTTTTTTCAGAACGAAATTGTATATTTTTCAACCACCATTCTTTTGTTCCATCTGCCCATTCAATCGCCGGACCATCTTCTCGGTGAAGTTTTCCATTCAACCACCAATGTTTTTCTCCATCATAATAAAAATGAAGATCCTTACATTGAAGGGGATTGTTTTTAATATATCTTTTGAATCTAATGGTGGTTTTCACTTAATGTTCTTCTTCTTTTTGTTTTGTATTATTCTTACCGCTTCCCAATATTCGTTTTCACAATAATATCTTGTTCCATTTAAAAACCAATATTGTTCTCCATTAGAGAATCGAACGGCAGGTCCATCTTGTCGGTGATATACATCATTCAAATAATAACGCAAGCTATTGTTATCATAATAACAAATCTCCTTCTTTAGAAGAAGATCCCCTTTAATATATTTTTTAAAGTAAATTGATGTTTTCACTTTTTAATGTTCTTTTTCTTGTATTTTTCTAAGGCTTTCCAATAATCTTCTTCTCTGTGAAGATTTCCATTCAAATAAAAATCTTTTGTTCCATCGCTCCACATTCTAGCCGGACCATCTTCTCTGTGAAGATTTCCATTCAAATACCAAGATTTTGCTCCATCACTATATTCAATGGCTGGACCATCTTCTCGGTGAAGTTTTCCATTCAAAAACAAATATTTGTTTCCAGTGGAATAAAAACGAATCTCCTTCTCTTGTGAGGGCTCGCCTTTAATAAATCTCATGAATTTTATAGTGGTTTTCATGTTATGCGCGAATCATTTTAACAAATGGCTCAATGGCTTTTAACATGATGTTTTGCGCAGTAAATTGTTCCAGGTCTACAGAAACAATAGATTTTAGGATATTTGGAGAAAATCCCGAAACCATACAAACATTATCTTCTTTCCAAGACACTGGTGCATTTTTATACTGAGAATTCAAGTTCCAAAAAATAATCTTTGGAAGTTTGTATCCTTTTGCTTCAAACATTTGTTTCATATTTTGAAAGTGAGTTGAGTCTCTTGATGCTTCATCGAATTGCATGTCTGACAATACCAATAAGTAACTTGGCATTTGTTCTTGGGGAACATTATACAAACAAGCGAAATCTAGAATTTGCTTATATGTTTTTTCAAAATCGGTACAACCACCCCAACTGATTCCTTCAACAAAGTCAAACATTTCTGTAATAGTGTTTCCTTTGATTTCAACAAGGCTTGGTTCCTCAGAAAAAGTCATCAACTTATTTCTAAAGGCTCCAGTTGTGTTTTGAGAAATATAAGTCCCTAGAGATACTGAGATATCTAGACATGTTAGAATACCAGAAGCCTGACACGTCATGGAACCCGAGACATCTGCCACAACCAGAATATTTTCCTTAAGAGAAAGTTTTGGCATGTTAGCCCAAAGTTTGGTTGCTGTTTCCGCATTGTTCCCATGTTTATATGTACGATAGATATCGTGTGGATATAGTGCAGAAGTATTTATCTTGGTTTCTTTGCTTGAGATGAATTCAGAATATCTTGCTTCATCATTTTTCTTAAAAGCATTGGCATAACGTGAACCTGCAACGCTTGGTAGCTTGTCAAACTTTACACTAGACCACTGTTTATTACACATAAGGGTTTCTACAGTAGAATTCTTACGACCAGCAGAAATAAACTTTCTAAATTCTGCTTCGTTTTTGAACCCCATGTGTTCACGTAGTTTTTTCATAGAACGATCTGCCCACTTGAAAGCAAGTGTGTTGTTATTTTTTAAGGCTGCCGACCAAAGTTCTAGGGCATGTGTTTCCACAGAAGTCCCATAGGCCGCTTCTAGGTCGTCAAAACGCCCTACTGCTTCCAGGTTATCAAGAACCTTTTTGGCAAGCCCAGAATCGGCTTCAGCGAGCGTAGAAAACAAGGTGTGGAATACTTCACGTTCCCCTGCTCCTCCATTACGAACGTCACGAGCCCACAACAAAATTGCAGAAGCCAATTCAGCATCAAACAATACAGCACTAGCAAATTTACTTGCCGCTGCTGCTTTGGCCGAAGTTTTGTCAGATTTATCCTTAGCAGCCTTGGTGCTATGTTTTGAAATTGAAGGACGAAGTGCTCCAATTGAGAAAAACAAATCTACCAGAGGACTTCCGGTAGAAACAAGAGCTTTGGCACCATTAGTTGTAGTTGTGTAAATTGACATAATAAATTCCTTTTTTTGTTGGATTAAGATTTTTTTTAAATAAAAAAACTTACCGAGATTTCTCCAGGTAAGCGTCATTTATACTTTGGCATTATTTTTAAATCGCTTTTTAACAGAAACACGGGGTTATAATGCCAACTCATAAACAACATTTCTATTGGTTTTTTATTGGTTGCGGAAGTGTTTCTACGATAGAAAGAAAAAGTCTTTTTAGGACTTGAAATTAAACAGGAAAACATTTTTTTCCATAAAAAGGTTTTTAGTTGCGGAAGTTTTCCTTGGTAAGAGAGAGTATAGCAAAGATTCTTTGGTTGTCTACCACGAAAATAAAGAATCTTTTTTCATGATAATGCTTTCATCATTTTCTTGACAAGAACAATACCATAGCCTTAGCCATAACAGCACTACGTTGATATTGAGGAAGTTTGGGATCGTTAAGGTTAACTTCACGTCCTAGTTGTTCTTCGTATTCTTTTTTTGCTGTGTCAACAAAAGGTTTTAATTCTGTTGGAATCTGAGACTTAAAATATTCTTTTATAGCTTTGTTCGACTTGTCTGTGACCCTAAAAGTTTTATTTTCAGGATCACATTCACATTCGCCTATTGAATTCCCACAATATAAACAAGAGTTTGCTGCCATAGTAAGAGTAAATATTACTCTGTTACTGTAAGTGACTCGGGCAAATCTTCTTTTGAAGGTTGCTTGTTCTTTACTTCTACTCCCGATTGTTTTGTGTAACAATTACCATCCTCATCCTCAAACAAGGCAACTTTAACCTTATATTCAAATTCTTCTGGCATACCATATGGTTTCCCGTCACGATACAAAATATCCGTAAACTTGATATTCATGGCGTAGTCGAGATCATATTTTGATACTTTGACATTGTTATCAACAAAAGTATTATCGAAAGTTACTACATCAGGGTCAGACAAATAGTGTTTTGGTTTAATCCTATTAAGGGAAAGAGTTGATTTTGTCTTTCCTTCAACAAGGTATTTGAAACCTTTGTATCCAATAATATCTTTTGGTTGAATCTCACCCCAATATGTTTCAAACTTTGCTGCATCAAAAATAAGCTTGTTTTTTTCAAAAGCAATAGACTGCTCAGAACTTAGAGAATCCAAATACTCAATTTCTGCCACCATTGTTTCTTGGCTTGAGTCATGACCACGATATTTCTCATCAAGAGGATGATACTTTCGTTTCGCCTTGATTGTTTGGGTTTCCTCTTTTACCTTTGTTAAGGTTTTCTTCTTGTATAGATTGGGAACATCCTCAGAAGGAGTTTCTTCATCGGTTTCAATTGTATTTTCTTCTTCTGTTGACATTTTTTGTTCTCCTGTGAATGGATTAGACATGAGATTATATTAGCATACCCACACTACAAGTCAAGCAACTTGTAATAAATATTTAAGCACATTCATCTTCTTCTTCGTCGTCATCGCCACAATCTTCTTCATTGTCGTCAATAAAGATAATTTCCATGTTTACAACTTTGCCATCACTGTTTTTACCAACCCAACAGTCATAGCCACCATCACCAAATCCAGAAGATGAAATTGTTCCAAATTCAATACATCCACCATGTGCGTCAGTAAAAGTTAGGTTGCAAACCCTGTCATAAAAATCATCTTCTTTTCCAGGATATTTTGCAGCATCAAAAAACCCAGCAGTACCCGAGTCAACACCTACCTCAAAGTCAGCCTTATCACTAACATCGTGTTTGTTTCCTTCGGTGATGTGTTTTACTGTAAGAGCCTTGACTCTGCCTTTTTCCCAACCTGAAGTCCCATACTCAACATATGATTCCCATGTTCCATTTAACACATCCTTTACAAGTCCCTGACACCATGTTCCAATTTCATAACATGGGTCTGTTACATACACTTCGCCAGATGTGATTTCAAATGTTCCAATTTTCGTCATATATAAATCCTTTGTTAAAGCAAAGTAACTTTAGCACTTTTCACATCCCCTGCAACATAAATCTATATTCTGACTCAAGATTTTTCTTTGCTTTTGCTTCGTATTTTTCTTGAAAATACTTTAAAGAATATATGTTTTTCTTGTTTAGAAATTCTTCTATGAACTTTTTACGAGAATTATAATATTTCTCTACCGGAACATGCTTGTATTCTTTTTTTATGTTTTCTCTATATGTTAAATATATATTTTGTGGTTGACCTAAAATACTCAAGTCGATATCATTTACTATATCATGTTCTAAACCATATTCTTTAGATGAAGAATTATGGGTTTTTGTTCCCAAGATCAATTCTTTTACTGCATCTTCATTTACAGAAAAATCTTTTTCTATGGCCCATTGTGAAAATATCTCCACACTGTTTTCTTCATTTAATTTTGAGTATGGATTGTAAACTACATCATGGAACCACAAAGCCAAATAAACTTCTCTCTTTAAAAAAGAGAGACTTGGATTCTTATCTATAAATTGTTCATATTCACCAAGGCACTGGTTGATGTGTTCAATGGTGTGATAATACCTATGACTCTGAGAATATATGATAGTTAATTCGGCATAGACTTTATGGTTTAGGAATCGCATTTAAATCCTTTTTGTGGTTAACACAAAGATATAATAAACGACTATATCACACTGCTATCAAAAGTCAACCAATCTTTAAAAGAATTTATTTCTTTTTTAAAGATTATTTGACCTTGTATGACCTTCTCCCCATATATTATATTCGGATTTTCTTCATGAAATAAATCTATTTCTCTATGATTGTATTTGTATTTCCGATAAAAATAAATATTTGCTGGTCCGGTTTTTCTGTGCCACATTCCATTTTTCATCCAGAACATCCTGTATGGTTGTAAATTACAATAATCAATTTCTAAAAATGGCCTATCAAGATAGGAATCCCATAACTTGGTAGCTTTATTCTTGTAATAAATGTGTATATTGTCACCATCATAAAGAAAAACTTGAATTATTTTTTCATGTGTTTTTCCAGCATTTATTTTAAAATCAAACTCATGCATAAAATGATTTGTCTCTCAAGTCTACCGCGTTGTACCTGTCTTTTTCTACGTGA
>Ga0315289_10016426_pt1 | contig 10205 bp, 11 predicted proteins | sample YL17G11_40_MG_FD_203452 | JGI IMG/M metagenome (GOLD analysis project Ga0315289, IMG submission 203452) | Sediment microbial communities from Yellowstone Lake, YNP, Wyoming, USA - YL17G11_40 | ecosystem: Environmental > Aquatic > Freshwater > Lake > Sediment | place: USA: Wyoming | collected...
AAGGGCTCGACTGGTTTTTTCAGTCAGGACGAAGTTATCCTGATCCCCATCGAGACCGGCTACAGCCGGCTGTTTGGAGGCAGAGCGCTGGAAAACGGTCAACGCATTCTCTCAAGCATCTCGCTCTCGGCTACCAATCCAAACGTTGTTAGTAGTGTGATCAGCCAGGTGGAATACATCCTGCGCAGAGACCATGGGCTGACTCTACACGATACACTGCCGTTCTCTGTATCCAGCCAGAACCAGTTTTTGAGTACTCTGAACACCATCAGCACCACGCTCACCACCTTCCTGGCAGCCATCGCTGGTATCTCTCTATTTGTAGGTGGGATTGGCATCATGAACATCATGCTGGTCTCCGTCCGTGAACGCACACGTGAGATTGGTCTGCGTAAAGCGGTTGGAGCCAGGCGCTCGGCAATTCTGATGCAATTCCTGGTGGAGACGGTCACGATGAGTTTGTTCGGTGGGGTGATTGGCATCCTGCTTGGCGCGGGTATCGCCGGAATCGTCACACTAACCGGACTGATCACTACATATGTCTCGTTGGATGTCATCCTATACTCGTTCTTCTTCGCAGCGCTGGTGGGTTTGTTCTTCGGGATATATCCAGCTTACCAAGCCGCATCCCTGCGACCCATCGAAGCATTGCGATATGAGTAATACTTAAGACCCTGATGGCCTTAGGAGACCTTTAGGGATTGGGAAAAGGAGTAAAAAATGAACACACAAAGACCGACTGTGGTCACCATCGCAGCCATCTTATTGATCGTTTTGAGCCTGTTCGTAGCAGGTCTTGGGATTGCCACTCAGTATGGATTGCTGGGGCAAGGGTTTGGCAACCGGCAATTTGTGGCAGGTCAGTTCCCCAACAGGAACTTTACCCCTCAGAACGGGGTTCCATTCAATAATGGTCCAAGTACTGGGATCCCCAATGATCAAAATAATCCGGGGACGACGCCGAACTTTACTCTAAGGCAACAATCCGGCACAGGCCTTGCCAGATTATTTCGCTTGATCCGTCCAGTTACGATTAGCCTGGATATCGTCCTACTCGTGTTATCGGTAATGGCTGCCATCGGATTGTTCAAGAGCAAGCGTTGGGGCGCAATCTTGGCCATTGTACTGGCAGTGCTTTTAATCTTGCTGGCAATTCCAGGACTTTTGCGTATCTTCTCAGCAATGGTACTTATCGAGAACCTGGTACGTATACTCATGGCAGTGGCAGTGATCGTTCTTCTTCTCTTGCCAACGGCGAGGAAGTCATATGTATCAGCTCAAGATAGTGATGAATAGGGCACCTATTATCAACGGAAGTTATATGCGATAATGGAGACAATATGGCAAAAAAGGTATTGGTGATCGATGATGAGCCAAAGATTGTGGAGATTTGCCAAGACTACCTGATCAAAGCCGGTTTCGAGGTGGCCCATGCCTATGATGGTCCCACCGGGATAGCAATCGCCCGCCGAAGCCAGCCCGACCTGGTAGTCCTCGACCTGATGATGCCTGAAATGGATGGGCTGGACGTATGCCGCGAGCTTCGACGGGAAAGCAATGTGCCCATCATCATGCTCACCGCGCGTGTGGAGGAAACTGATAAGATCATTGGTCTGGAGCTGGGGGCGGATGACTACATGACAAAGCCCTTCAGTCCACGCGAGCTGGTGGCACGCGTACGCACAGTGCTACGCCGTGGGACTGGGAACCCTCAAGCTGAGCTCATTCATGCCGGAGACCTGATCCTTGACCGTGGGCACTACAGCGCTCGTTTTCCAGATCGGGAAGTCCCGCTCACCCCAACCGAGTTCGAGCTACTAGCCACACTGGCAAGCCAGCCCGGACGTATCTTTTCGCGTGCACAATTATTGACCGCAGTGCGTGGGGTGGCGTTCGAGAGCTATGAACGCGCGATTGACTCGCACATCCGCAACCTACGGCGTAAAATCGAACCATTGGAAAATGAGACGAACTACATCATTACCGTGCATGGAGCAGGATATAAGTTCATTGAGGCAAGTGGATGAAACAGGTCGATGCCCAATCCATCCAGTCCATCCGTCGCCGTCTGCTGATGCTACTGCTGCGAGCATTTGGCATTGTGGTCTTTCTGACCGTGCTGTTGATCTTGATTGTAGCGGCAGGGGTCATAGCAAGGAACACAGGTACCAATCCGTTCTATCGCTCACCAACTGCCATTATCCTGGAAACCTATTACCTGGGTCATGGCAGCTGGCAGGGTGTGGAGACTGTACTCGAAGAGCGCACCAATACCTCTGTCCGGGCCTTGCGACCTGATTGGGAAAGAACCATTCTTCTTGATGCCAATGGAAGAGTAGTACTTGATCACGGTTCTGCTTCCAGCCCGTTAATTGGCAGCCTATTTGCCCCTCAATCCGACGAAATCGGACAACCGTTAACCCTCAATGATGCACTGATCGGGACACTAATCCTAGACCGGGGTACACCACCACGGGCAGTACAGCTCATTTTTACGTTGATTGGTCCGACAGCGGTGATTTCAGTGCTACTCGGCATACTCACGCTAATCATTGGTCTGCTACTCATGCGCCGCATGATCAATCCTCTCTCAGAGGTGATCGCGGCAGCACAAGCAGTTTCACAAGGTGACCTGAAGGCGCGCGTACCGGTACATGCTCGAAATGATGACCTGTCTGCCCTGAGTGACCACTTCAACCATATGGCAGAGGAGCTTGAACGATCTGACATCCAGCGGCGCGACTTATTTGCTGACATTGCCCATGAGCTACGCACCCCTATCACCATCCTGCGAGGCCGTTTGGAGGGCATCCTAGACGGGGTCTATCCGCCGGATGAAGCCCATATAGCTCCCGTCCTGGAAGAAACCTACCTGCTCGAGCGCCTGGTGGAGGATTTACGACTATTAGCGCTGGCTGAAGCCAACCAGCTACGCTTCGAGATAAAGCCCGTCAAGTTAGACGAGCTAGCTGAGACCATCCTGGGATTATTCTCCGCCCAAGCAGGCGAGAGGAACGTCAATCTGCATCTGGTAGCAGAACCAGATCTACCTGAAGTGATGGTGGACCCGCAACGCTTTCAACAGGTGATTGGTAACCTGATCGATAATGCCTTGCGCTTCACACCTGAAGGCAGCTCGATCGACCTGACCATCCATCGCCAGGGAAAGAACATCGAATTGACAGTAGCGGATGGTGGCCCAGGCATCCCCGAAGATGCGTTAACCTATATCTTCGACCGGTTTTGGCGCGGCGAAAAATCGCGCGCCCGATCCACCGGTGGTGCTGGTCTTGGGTTATCCATTGCGCGGCAGCTGGTAGAAGCCCAGGGAGGAAAGATCACAGCCCGGAACCGTTCACCGCGCGGCTTTGAAGTGCTGATTACACTACCTGTGAATGAAACCTAAGGGCAGAGCCAGTAAGCTGCCCTAGAATAGAATTTAAATTGGGGCATGATGGTGTTAATGAATACTTGCAACCTTACGGACATTTAATACCATTCCCCTACAATTCATGAATGATCGATTCCACGCGAGCACTGGTAAGCCAGATCAGAGCTTCTACAGGCAGGCGGATGTTCAGGCCTCTCTGCCCACCCGAAACGTGGATTTCTTTATAATCTTGTGCGCACGCATCCAACACCACCTGGAAACCTTTATTGATCAAGGCCAATGGCGAGATACCACCAGCTTGTAGGCCTGTGAGCTGCTCTGCCTCCCTCTCGGTGGGCAGATGCAGCTTTTTCTCGCTCAGGGCTTTAGCCAGTAACTTCAGATCCACCTCAGCCGACCCAGGTACGATTGCCAGGATGGGCTTGCCCTTGCCTTCCCGTTTTACCACAATGGTTTTGAATACCTGCTCCAAGGGTACGTTGAGCAAACGCGCAGTCTCAAGTGCTCCCAGTTTTTCGGCGGGTAGCTCAAAGACAGTATAAGGTATCTTTTTTGCGTCCAACAGGCGGGTGATATTGTTGGCAGGCATCAGAAATCGCTCCCATGTGCCAATATGTTATATCACAGAAAGCTTAGCAAATATCGGCATGAAAACCGCTCCAGGTTGGTAGCAGCGGAATAAAAGGTGCACTCCTTATTAGTGATAAACTTAACCATCTTCGCGACCATCATCATAACGCCATAACCATAGGGACTCTGGATGCTACCCACCAATCTCATAGGAATACTATTTGCCATTACTTCAGCAGTGGTGTGGGGCAGTGGGGACTTTTCCGGCGGGCAGGCAGCACGCAAGAGCCACCAATACCAGGTATTGATGCTGGCGGCACTCTCCGGGATGGTGGCGTTGGTGATAAGTGCATTGATCCGGGGAGAGGGGATCCCTTCATGGCGCAGTATATTCTGGGCAGCCATGGCAGGGTCAGCGGGCGCGTTGGGAATGGCTGCTCTGTACCGAGCCCTATCCATGGGACATACGGCCAGCGTGGCACCCACGTCTGCCATTACCTGTGCAGCGTTACCGGTGCTCTTTGGACTAATCACTGCCGGATTGCCTAAAACCGTACAGCTAGCGGGGTTCGCCCTGGCATTCCTGGGCATCTGGCTGGTGAGCAGGTCGCACACGGCAAGAGATCAAACCTTTCGGGAAGGGATGATTCTGTCATTTCTATCAGGGATAGGGTTTGGTGGCTTTTTTATCTTCATAGCTTTGGTTGAGAAAGGGCAGGTCTTTATACCGGTCCTGGTTGCCCGGACGGTGACGCTTGGCATATCATTCTTCATGCTGCGCTTGAATCACCTTCCCTTACCAGGGCTTACTTCCAACCCGATTGCCATCCTCGCTGGAGTACTGGATACTGGCGGGAATATCTTTTACCTGCTGGCCACCCAATATACCCGCCTGGACATCGCGGCATTACTCTCCTCGTTCTACCCAGTAATGACTGTCATTCTTGCGAGCATTGTTTTAAAAGAAAAAGTGTCATTGGCACAATGGGCAGGGATAATCCTGTGCCTGGTGGCTTTGGCGTTGATCACACTATAAATGGAGCAAGAGTATGCACATCGAACATATCGCCATATGGACGAATAGACTCGAACGGATGAGAGAGTTCTATGAAATGTATTTTCAGGCGAGAGCAGGAAGCAAGTACTGGAACCCTGCCAAACAGTATGAATCATACTTCTTAAGCTTTTCATCGGGTGCGCGTATCGAGCTGATGACTCGACCGGGAATCGCCGATTTTAACGACAAGAATGGTGAGCCGTTTATTGGCTATAGCCACCTTTCGTTTGCGTGTGAAAGTGAAGATGGTGTGGATGAGCTAACTGATCTTTTACAAAATGATGGATACCGAGTGGTGGATGGTCCACGCCACACCGGGGATGGTTATTATGAGAGCGTGGTGCTGGACCCTGATGGGAACCGTATTGAGATTACAGCCTTAAAGTTGGGTTTGACGCGGTAGATAAAATGCTATATAGTGCTGGAAGTATGATCGATGGATACTACCAGTATCCGATCAGAAGGTCATTTTTATTGCAGAATAGCATGATTGTATAAGATTACTTACCGACGAAGGTTAGAAAGGATGCATTTTTGTGGAGCAGATGACAAATATCAATCCAACCCAAAGCAGCTTATATAATTCTCGAATGAGAGGAGAGTTATTCCGTGGAGAATGGGAGGCGCTTTACCAAACCGCATCTGAGTGGCTGAAAGCAGAACAAAACCAACCCGTGGCAACATTCATCCAGAATATGGCTTGTCTGTTCATCAACCCACCCGCCATCATTCGGAATAAACGTTACCTTGAGAGTGTGGGTAATAAAGATTGGAAAGCAGTACTCAGCTGGTTCAAGGAATTCCAAACCGAGAGCGACAGGCACAACCCCTATTTTCAAGCCCTGGATTTCATCCTTCAGCCTCCATCAAAAAAGAAGGTAAGCATCGAGACGGCGCTCCAGGAACATCCTGATAATGCCGAGCTGTTGTTCCTGCAGGCTATATCATTGCGTGATCGGAATGCGTCCATCGAGAAGCTCAAACTGGCGTTGGAAAACAAAGCAGAGTTCCCCGCTGCCTTATATCTATTAGGGATTTTTTCGCTGCAGCTTAACCAAATAGAGGCAGCGGAGGGATACCTGAAGCAGGCCGTCGAGCTTGCGCCAGATTTTTTGGAGGCACACTATCAGCTTGGCTCGTTATATTCCTTATATATTCCCAACTCAAGCGAACAGTCCAGCATGCATTTCCAGAAGGTGATCGAGCTTGACCCGGAAGGCGGAGCGGGCAAGGATGCTAAAAAAGTGCTGGAAAGCAAGGTGCAACCACAATTTGGACAGCGAGTAAGCGGCAGTACTGGGGGGCGCCGCGGAGGCATGTCGATCCTGACCATCCTGGGCATTTCGCTCCTGACGGTGGTGTTATTTTCTGGTCCGATTGCAAGCTTGTTCAAGATTACAAATCCCACGGTGGGTATCCTAGCTGGGGTGTTCGTCTTCATCGGGCTGTACTCGGCCTGGGGCAGAAAGAGATAGGAGATCATTTTATCTGGTGTGGATGTTATCTGGTTTCCGCAAGGGTATGTGATGGTTGGATACACTTCCCGACTCTAGGCTATCTCCTTAATGCTAGGAGGAGACTGCTTCGCTGGGAGAACACCGGCTCGCAGAGACAATGATGAAAGGAGTATCTGATGTCCTGGCAAAGACAACTTAAAGATGATCCAGTCAGCTGGTTATTGGAGCCAGAGAATCCCGGGGTGCGGTACCTGGCACTGCGCGACCTGCTGGATAAACCCCACGATGACCCCGAGCTGGTTTCAGCTCGGCAAGCTGCCCACACAAAAGGGCCGATCGCTGCCATACTGGATAAAATGCAGCCGGAAGGGTATTGGGCCAAGCCAGGCCCAGGGTACACAACGAAATACCGTTCCACAGACTGGTCGCTGATCATGCTGGCACAATTGGGGGCAATAGCCACCGAAGATGAACGCATCAGGCGTGCGTGTGCTTACCTGCTCGAAAATGCACTGGCTCCGGGTGGGCAATTCGGGATCTATGGGACGCCCTCAAGTACCATCGACTGCTTACAAGGCAACCTGTGCTGGGCACTGCTCGAGCTAGGCTACAACGACCCGCGGCTGGACTTAGCTTTTGAGTGGATGGCGCGCACCGTCACAGGTGAAGGCATGGCCCCAAAAACCGATAAGGAGGCTGAACGCAGATACTACGCCTATAAGTGTGGTCCACAGTTTGCTTGTGGACCCAATTATGGTCAGCCCTGCGCGTGGGGTGCCGCCAAGGTTATGCTGGCATTTGGGAAGCTCCCGGATTCACGACGTACACCCGTGATCAAAAACGCCATTCAGGAAGGGGTGGATTTTTTCTTCAGCACCGACCCGGTAACGGCAGATTGGCCTACCAGGCTAGGGGATAAACCCAGCAGGAACTGGTGGAAGTTCGGATTTCCAGTGTTTTACGTCACTGATTTGCTGCAAGTGGTGGAGGCGCTGGTGGCATTGGGGTATGGAAGTGATCCTCGCTTAGCGAACACCATCGAGCTCATCCGAACGAAGCAGGATGAGCAGGGAAAGTGGCTGCTGGAGTACGATTACAGCGGCAAGACATGGGTGGATTTTGGGATAAAGAAACAACCCAACAAATGGGTGACATTGAGAGCGCTGAGGGTGCTGAAGAGGTTGGGGTAATACTACAAGATAGTTTCGATTGCGATAGGCATGTAAGGGGTGGTATTACCGGTGGTGGTATCGCCGGTGGGGACGTCGCCGGTGGTGGGAACGCCGGTGATGGTATCGCCGGTGGTTGAAAACCACCGGCTAGCAATAGGAAACCCGCACAGCGGGTTTGGGAGGAGTAGCCATCGGATTCAATCATATAGCAAGTAATAAGAATTGCGGTTTTTACAAATTATCTAGAGACTTTTAGGGATCAAAGGCAATATCAATGTAAACAGTGCACCGCCAGAATCGTGATTGGTGGCGGTCAGGTCACCTCCGTGAAGGCGGGCTAACTGGCGGGCGATTGCCAGGCCGAGGCCGGTGCCGCCTTCCGCACGGGTGCGGGATTTATCCACACGGTAGAAGCGCTCAAAAATGTAGGGCAATGCCTGTTGGGGGATACCAGGCCCACTATCATGGACGCTCAGCCGTACCGATCCATTTGTGGAAGCTAAAGATAGCTCGATTTGGCCTCCTGAGGGGGTGTAGCGTAGAGCATTGGAGAGTAGATTCGTAAGCACCTGCTCCAAGCGGATTGGGTCAGCTGAAATCTGTGGGATGGTACTGGTAGGTGGGGAGAGAGTCAGCAAGACCTGCTGAGAACCGGCTTGAGGCCGGAAGTGCTCTATCACATGTTCAACCAGAGAAGTAAGGTCTGTGGGAGTGCGTTCAAGCTCAATCTGCCCGTCATCTGCCAGAGCGAGGGTGCGTAAGTCTTCCACCAGGCGAGTGAGCAGGTAATTTTGCTCAATCACTGGTGCCAGGTTCTCGGAGGTGAGCGGGTATACGCCATCCTGAAGCGCTTCAAGATTGGCGCGCTGTACTGCCAATGGGGTGCGCAGTTCATGAGCGATATCGGCAGTCATGGCTCGGCGGGCTTCCTCCGCTTGTTGGAGTGAATCAGCCATTTGATTAAAGGTATGACTCAAGGTTGCCATCTCATCATCTCCGTGGACATCCACACGATGGGAGAGGTCACCCCTGGCAAGCTTTTGAGCGGCAATGGTCAGGGCGTGCACCGGACGCAAAAGTGTATAAGACAGCCCTAGCGCCAGGATCAACCCCAGCCCTCCGGCCACCAACCCCGCCAGGAGAACGCCACGGTTTAGACGACCTAACACAGCTTGCTGATTTACAAGGCTGATGCCCACTCCCCCCGAAGCGAGCAGGTATCCCACCGTCTGGCCATCCACAGTCAGAGGGATCGCGGCAGCAAGCTCTAATGGTATCAATTTATCCCCAACTGCCACTCCCTGGGTATCTGCCAGTACCGAGCCAGATGCATCTGCAAGGATAAATCGCTGATTCATCATCCCACCCATGCCGGGCATCCCACCGCGACCAGGATTGAATATGGACTGGACGCCTTTCCAAGTGCCGTTGGTATGGTAATAGTTTTCCAGGCTGGAGGTTAAATCGCTCAACCCATACATTCCGCCACGAAACATGAACGAACGCACTTCATTGACGGCCCCCCGCCTGGCAATGACTGCCACTAAAGAGACGGAAACCAGCACGATCAAGGTGAAGGAGAGAAAAAGTTTTAGACGCATAGGACCACTCAATAGAGAATACAACAATCAACCGCGGGCGAAGCGATAACCGACACCAAAAACGGTCTCGATGTATTTTGGCTTCTTCGAATCAGGCTCGATTTTGGCGCGCAGGTTCTTGATATGGGCATCGATGGTGCGCTCATAACCTTCATATGCCACCCCTTGAGAAGCTTCGAGCAACTTCAATCGACTGAACACACGCCCAGGCTGGCTGGCGAGGGTCACAAGCAGGCTGAATTCAGTGGGGGTGAGCTCGATAATTTTATCCCCACGAGTAAGGGTGTGAGCATCCTGGTCGATGACCAAATCTGCAATTTGTAAATACTGCGTGGAGGGCTTGAGAGTAACTGAACGGCGCAATAAGGCATTTACACGAGCGACAACGATGCGGGGAGAGAAAGGCTTGGGAATATAATCGTCCGCACCCATCTCCAGACCGGTGAGCTGGTCCAGCTCGTCGGCACGAGCGGTGAGCATGATGATGGGTGTGCGTCGAGTTTCATTCTGGCGGATGCGGCGCGCCACATCGAGACCATCCATACCGGGCAGGTTCAAGTCGAGGATGACCAGATCGGGGTGTTTATCCTCCCAAGTGGTGAGACCGGTATCGCCGCGCAGGGCGGTGAGGACACTAAAACCGGCGTGCTCCAGGTAGGAGCGCAACACGCGCACCAGCTCGGGCTCGTCTTCAATGATGAGAAGGGTGGGAGGCATGGGGAGAGTATACCGCTTGTGGACGGAGGAGAAAAGAGGAATTGAATTGTAATAAATACAAAAGCATTCAATATCGGGTAATAATATGATTAGCAATTAGGTGATCAGGTGATCAGGCACTTAGGCAATCAAACAAGTAATAGTCAGGTGATTAATTGATTAAGCCCTTTGGGGAGAGGAAGGAGAGATTGGTTCCGAGAATAAACGAAAAGGAACGAACCGGATCTCATGTGATACAAG
>Ga0315289_10016428_pt1 | contig 10204 bp, 8 predicted proteins | sample YL17G11_40_MG_FD_203452 | JGI IMG/M metagenome (GOLD analysis project Ga0315289, IMG submission 203452) | Sediment microbial communities from Yellowstone Lake, YNP, Wyoming, USA - YL17G11_40 | ecosystem: Environmental > Aquatic > Freshwater > Lake > Sediment | place: USA: Wyoming | collected...
GGCGCAGCGGCCTTCTTCTCGGCGAGGGTGCGAGCCTTGGCGGGCGCGGCGGCCATCTTGGCGGCGGCCGGCGCCGGCGCAGCGGCCTTCTTCTCGGCGAGGGTGCGGGCCTTTGCGGGCGCGGCGGCCATCTTGGCGGCGGCCGGCGCCGGCGCAGCGGCCTTCTTCTCGGCGAGGGTGCGGGCCTTGGCGGGCGCGGCGGCCATCTTGGCGGGCGCGGCGGCCATCTTGGCGGCGGCCGGCGCCGGCGCGGGAGCCGGCGTGCGGCGAGCGGCAGCGAGCGCGAAGGCAAGCGCCAAGATGAGGAAGAAGAAAGCGCGAGAGAACATTTTTGTGGTTTTGTTGAGGGCTGTGGGAGTTGAGGAATCCCGAAGAAGAGGGAAAGAAGAGGGAAAAGAAAGGTGAGAAGGGCGGTTGCGGGAGTTCCGGGAAAGGAGGAGGAAAGAGGGGAAGGGGGGCAAAAGGAAAGGCGCGAGAGGCCAGTCTCCTCAGTCTCCAGGAGAGCTGTCCGGTCCGGGTCCACCGCGTCCCCCACAGCTGGATCGGAGACGCTTATCTGTTTTTTCACCCGCGACGAGAAAAAAAAAACTCGTCGATCTCAGCCTCCGCGACTTGCAACCGCTGCTACCGACGTCACAGCCGAGGGGAAACCGGGCGCCCTCTACCCACTCGCGGCAGGCCACGGTCACCAACCGAGCAAGTGATTTCGGCACTTCCACGGCCGCGTCCCCCAGCATCCTCGCAAGGGTGGGAAAAAAAGGGCCCTCTCTCGGCTTCTCCCCCGCAAAAGCGGCTTCTGCCTCGGCGCTTCTCCCCCCAACCAATGGCGGCTCTCTCCTCGACGGCTTTCCACTTTTCGCAACGTCGAAACGCTCGAAAATGCGAAAATGTGACGACGTCACCTCCGAGTGGAAGGCTGCGGGGCAAAAAAAGACGCGACAGAGCATTTTCCAAAAGGGCAGGGCGGAGGGACAGCCAGCTGCCAAGTGTTAGCGCCAATTTCGCGCCGGAAGCAAAACATCCAATACTCAGATGACCGGGGCCGCTCAGGAGGCACTCGCGCATTCGGTCTCCAGCCGGCCAATCTCGGGCGACCCGCAAGATGTAAGTTAAGCTCCCTGCGGCAAAATCGGAGTACACTAGAGCGCTCGCAGTGCCAGTGCCCGGGCTTGCGGGAATGACGTTTTACTGGCGAGCGAAAAGAGAAACCGTCAACGTCAAACAGTCTTCAAATCGGCGGCGCCTCTCCCCGCGGCACGCCCCTCAGTCGCCACTGCGGCGATCCACCCCGCGTGGAACGATGGAGAGTTTTGAATTGGTCACGTTCCGATTGATTGAGGGACGAGCGACAACGGGGAACAACGGGAAAAACAAGAGGGGAGAGGACTTACGTTGAAAGGAGCTGAAGACGAAGAGAAGGCGGCAAGGGAGAGTTGTGGAAGCTGGAGAGATACCCCCTCAGGCTGCGAGCCGAGAAGAAAACATTCTCCTCTCCCAAAACTCCTCTGCTCCGTTCCAAGGATTTTTTAGCTACGCGTTTTCTTCCCTTTGGCCTGGGCAATTTTCTCGGGGGGATCCAAAGAAGGGGAGGGGGAAAAAAACGCACCCCCCTCTCTCATTTTTGTTTTTCATTTTCGTTTTCAAAAAAAACAGAGAGAAAACGAACAAGAAAAAAACAGCAGAGAGCCTTCCTTGCTACTCGTTTGCAGGCGAATCGGCCACCCGAGCGCTCGTGCTCGTCCCGCGAGCCATGATAAGCAGCGTCAAGGTAAAAAAAGATTGCTGCTTGTTGCGAAGAAAAAGGCTCCTCCGATTGCACTCCTTGGCGAGGAACGATCCTTCTCATCTTCTTTCCTTCAATATCTCTCTCAACTCAACTCAAAACACCCCAGAGCCTGCTCAACTCCCGCTCGAGGCCGTCATCTTCACCGCAGCAGCAGCGCAGAGACGAAGAAATAGAAGAAGAGCAGAGCCAGAAGCGGCTGCCCCTTTCGAAAATGGCGACGACGAAAGGCGAAACCGAATCGGCGCCGTCGTCGTCGTTGTCGACGCCTCCTCGTCTTCTTCTTCTGCAACCCCAACCTCCGTCTTCATCTTCTTCCCCGCCGCCGCTGCTCCTCCGCTGCCTGCTCGCCGCGGCGTTCGCGCTCGCGCTCCTGGCCGCAGCCCTGATGCCGGAGCCCAGATACATACTCGTCATCGACGCCGGGAGCTCCGGGACCAGGATGTGAGTTTTGAGGCTTTCTGAAGATGTTTTCCTCGGTTTTTTGTTTTTTGAAAATCGAGGTCACCCACCTCTTTCCCTTGCCGCTCACCGCTCCCGCCTTCCGCCGCCGCCACCACCACCACCGACAAAACCCCTCCCTACCCGCAGCCACGCCTACGCCTGGCGCCCGGCCTCTCCCCCGCGCCGCCCGCTCCCGACCCTCGCGGAGCTCTCCCCCTCCGCCGCCGAGGCCAGCGCGAGGCGGCGGCGGCGGCGGAGGAGCGCCGCCGGCGGCGGCGGCGGCCGGCGAGCGGCCCCCGGAGGGGGGAGCAGCGGCAGCAGCGGGCGGCGGCGGGACGGGGAGCCCCTCGCCCGCGGCGCCCTCGACCGCGTCGAGACCTCCCCGGGGCTCGAGCAGTGGTACCGGGGCCGCGAAGCGGAGGAGGAGGAGAACAGGGGCGGCGGCGGGGAGAAGGGGGAGCGCGAGAGGGAGTCGAGGGTGGCGGCGGCGCTCGCGCCGCTGCTGTCGTGGGCCGACGACGCCCTGCCCGACCCGTCGTCCTCCTCCTCCTCTCTTTCTCGCGCCCCTTCCTCCTCCGCTTCGATCCCGGTGCTCTTCATCGGCACGGCGGGCCTGCGCCGGCTCCCCCAGAGGGAGCGCGAGGGCGTCCTGGCCGCCGTCGAAAAGGCCGTGGCGGGGTGGAAGAGGGGCGGCGGCGCGGGCGCGGGCGGGGAGGGAGACGAGGCCCCCGAGGGCGGCAGCCGCCGCGGCCGCCGCCGGCGCTTCTTCGCGGCCTCCCCTCCCCGGATCGTCGAGGGCGCGGACGAGGCCGCCCTCGCCTGGGTCGCCCGGGCCTACGCCAGCGGCGAGCTCGCCAAGAGGGCCGCGGGGAGGAGTGGCGGGGGCGGAGACGGCCCCCGCCGTCGGGCGCCCGCCTCCTCCTCTCCGGGGGGGGGGGCAGCGGACGACGGCGACGGCGACGAGACGGAGGCCGTTCTCGACCTCGGGGGCAGCTCCCTCGAGGTGTCGTTTGCCGTGGAAGAGGATGAGGGACGCGGGTTCCCGGCAGGAGGAGAGGGCCAGGAAAAGAGCAGCGCGGGCGCAGACACGGGGGCAGCTGCGGCCCTCGAGTCGGAGACCCGCCTCGTCTCGCTCGGCGGCCCCGCCTCCTCCTCTTCCTCCAGTTCCCTGCGGCCGCTCGCCGTGAGGCTCCACGTCTCCTCGCACGCCGGCCTGGGGCTCGACGACGCCTTCCTGGCCTCCGCGGAGCGGCTCGCGGAGCTCCAAGAGCAGAAGACGAAGGCGGGGGTCGGCCCGCCGTTGTTGTCTTCGTCGTCGTCGTCGTCCTCCTCTTCTTCTTTGCCGTCCTTGTCGTCGCCGGCGGTGCTCAAGCTGCCGCTGGCGCTGGCCGCGGCCGCCTTTGGGGGAGGAGGAGGGGGGAAGCGAGGCGCCGAGGGCGGGGTCGCGGAGAAAAAGGCCCTCGCCGTCCACCGCCGCGGCTCCTCGATCTTCGCCTCCTTCGCCGCCGCCGCGAGCGGGGGGGCGGCGGCCGCCTCGGCGGGAAGTGCTGCGGCGGCGGCGGCGGCGGCAGCGCCCGCGAGGAGCGACGCCGGAGGAGAGGGGGGCGGCGAGCCTCCCGCAGTCGTCGTCCGTCACCCCTGCCTCGGCCCCGGCCGCACGACGACGCTCCGGACGAGGCCGCCGCCGTCTGCCTCTTCCGCTTCTGCGTCTTCTTCTTCTCCTCCTTCCCCTTCGTCGATTAGGGTCGTCGGGGACCCGCACTGGGGAAGGTGCGCCGCCCTGGCGAGATCGCTCGTGCCTCCACAGCGGCAGCTGCAGCAGCCCGGAAGCAAGGGAGGAAGCAAGGGCCTCGAGGAAGAAGCGGCGGCGGCGAAGGTGCTGCTTCCGCCGCAAAACAAGAGGCAAAACTACCTCCCTTCGCTCCCAGCCAACGCCCGCGTCGCCGCCCTTTCCGGCTTCGCCGTCGTGCACTCCCACTTCGACCTGAGACCGAGAGACGGTCCGGGGAAGCTCCTGCAGGCCGCGCGGCGCAGCTGCTCGGCGCGGTGGTCGCTCGAGGAGGAGCGGAGCGTCGAGAGGGAGGAGCGGGAGGAGAGGGAGGAGCGGGAGGAGAGGGAGAGGAGGGCGAGGTCCTCCGCCTCTGCCGGCTCTGCGTCTTCTGCTGCGTCCTCTGCTGCGTCCTCTGCTGCGTCCGAGAAGAGGAACACGGCAGCAGCATCGGCGTCGGCAGCGGCTTCCTCTTCTCCTTCTTCTTCCACCTTGTCGTCTTCTCCCTCTTCTTCCTCCGCCGCCGCGGCGATCGACGAAGACGTTTTCTGCTTCCGCGCGGCCTACTCAGCCACACTTTTGCGCGACGGCTTCGGGCTCGCCCCTCCCAGGCTCACCGTCCAGGCCGCGAGCGGCGGCGGCGGAAAGAGAGGGAAGAAGAAGAAGAAGAGGTCGTCGAGCGAGAAAAACCTCGGCGGACGTGACGGCGACGACGGCGAAGAACAACAGCAAGAAAACAAGAGTCCTTTTTTCTTCTTTTCTTCCCCTCGCTTCCCGGTCTTCATCCGCAAAAAGGCGCACGCGAAGCACGCCGGGTGGCCCCTGGGCGCAGCCCTGCTGGAAGGAGAGAAGATGCTCGAGGCCGCCGCCGAGAGAAGAGAAGAGGGAGGAGATGGAAGAGACGGCAGCAGCGGCACCGGCGGCGACAAAAACGAAAACGACGGCAAAACAACTCTACGCGACTTGGCCGCGTTCGGCTCCGCGGCCGCCGCCCTAAGCGCCCTGGCGGTTGTCGCGAGGGAGCAGTTGCAGAAGAGGCAGCTGCGGCGGCGGAAAAAGAGCAGGAGCTGCAGGGAGAGAGACTAGAAGTTTTCTTTTTTCTCTGCTTTTCAAAAAGAGCAGGAGCTGCAGACTGCTTGCTCCGCTTTTCCTTTCCCTTTTTTTTGCAACGTTAAAACTCATCTTTTTGTATCTTTATTGTATCGTCATCACCCGCTCTTTGCTCCTCCCCGCCGGGGAGGAGCAAAAGGGCGGGGCTGGAATCGAAAGCTGCGCGGGAAAGGGGAAAAAAACCGAAAAGTCAAACATCTCGTCATCATCCTCTCTTCAATGAGATTTCATTCCAGAGCCCCGCCATTCACCCACGGGTCCCTGCCCGAGCGCGCCTTGTCGCAGCAGCGCGCCGAGGTGCGCGCAAAGTGCTTCATGGCCTCGTCCAGGTCCATGGACTTGCGGGTCGGCTGGAAAAAGTGTTTTTTTGAGTTTTTTTTTAAGAGTTGAATTGGAGAGTTTTGGACATTTTTGAGACGAGTTTGAGAGAGAGGCTCTCCTCTCTCTCAGAGAGAGAGAGAGAGATTTGTCCAAACAAGGTATAAGTCGAATGCTTGGGCTTTCGAGACGTCGCCCGCGCACGAGGGGAGAGAAAGACGGATGGGGCCCCGCCCGAGGGAAAGAAGAGAGGGAGAAAGAGAGAGAGAAGGAAAGGAGGCTTGAAGAGCGCGTTGTCTTCTTTCGACGACGAGGACGACGAGTCGATCAATCTTCGCCTTCCCTCTCTCTCGCTGCAACCGGTCTGCAAACGCCACGGTTTCCTTCCATATTGTTTTTCACGTCAATAGGCTTTTCTTGAGATAAAAATCGCCGAGGGAAAGTGCACGGAAGCGCGAGCGAAGAAGAAAAGATGGAAGAAGACTCGATCTCGGTTGGAAGAGGAAGAAAAAACGTAGGCTCTTACCGTGCGGTCGTCCGGGTTTGTCTCCGCCTGCCCGCCTGCGGGCTTGGCGTCGATCGGCGCGAACTTGGGCTCGGGTTCGTCTCCCGGAGGGGAGGTCGGGTTCGAGGGCGGCGAGGTCATTTTTTTCGTCGGTGTCGAGAGAAGTGGCTTGAGAAGGTCGATGAGGGACAGTACCGGAAAAAAAAAAGTTGTCATCGCCGAGTCCATCTTGTGTTTTACTTTCCTCTTCTCCACGTTTTCTCTCTCTCGTGGAAGCGGAGACTGGCCCCGACGCGCCTCTCTCCTTTTCGGCAGCCGCGAACCGCTCAAGCTCACGCACTGCGCTGTCATCGGTGTCGCGCTAGAGCCGCCGCCATTGAAATAGAAGAGCTCGAGAAGGGACTTCGTCCTCCTCTCGGCATCTCCCCGGCCGCCGCCAACGAGAGCCAGCAAATCTTCTTAGTCTTCATCAGCTCCCTCGCCCGTTCGCCTGCTTCTTGCAGCATGCCGCAACCGCCTAAATCCTCGCCGTATCGGGGCGTCACGCTCTTTCGTCCCAGCGGCAAATACCGAGCGCAGGTAAGGGGATGACGGAGGAGAACAACGCCGGAGAAGGAAAGAGAACAGCTCTTTCGCAGAGGAGGGGCAACAAGGCTACATTTTAGTCTTTTGCTTTTGCTCGCTCTTTCTTTTCATTCAGAGCCGCGATGCCCCTCGCATTCTCGTTCCGATTAAGGAATGAATCCATTCTTCATCCATTGCGCCGAAGCGAGGCAGGTTTTGGTCGACGAGAACGCCGACATCGCGTGCTGGCAAAGTCGGAGACTTTCGAGCCGTAGCGCCGTTTTTTTCGTTTTTCGTTTCTCTCCGCTAGCCAAAAACGTCGACGAGCTCCTCGAGTCCCCCCTCCTTCTTTCGCCCTCTTTCGCTCTCTCTTTGCGCGTACATCTCCTCCCAGGGGCCTCTGGAGACATTGTGTTATCGATCGGAGGAGAGATTTTGAGCGCGCGGACAGGAAAGGGCTCGGATGGGAGCAACGCGTGGGAGAATCCGTCTTTCTAGTTCTCTAGATGATTGGACGAAAGCCCAGAGAGCCGCCCTCGGAAGCCTCCTCGACTCGACCTCCTCTGCCTCTGCCTCTCCCTCTTCCTCATCTCACCCAGCCCCCTCTTCTTCTCTCTCCCCACTGCGCCCACCGCCAGATCTCCTCCCACGGCAAGACCACCTCCCTGGGCGATCACGCCACCGAGGTCGCCGCTGCCCGCGCCTTCGACCGCGCGATGATCAACAAGGCGGGACGCTCGGCCAAGACAAACTTCCCGATGGGCGACTATGCGGCCGAGCTCGACGAGCTCGTCGCGATGCCGACGGCCGAGCTCGTCGGGCTGCTGCGCGCGAGGGCGCGCAAGCAGGGCGCGCAGACGTCGCGCCACCGCGGCGTCTCCCTGCTGCGCCAGACGGGACGCTGGCACGCCCAGATCAACGTCGACGGGCGCCAGGTGCATCTGGGGTTCTTCTCCTCGGAGGAGGCGGCGGCGCGCGCCTACGACCGCGCGGCGATCAACAAGGGCGCGCACGACGAGTCGGGCACAGGGAAGCTGATCACCAACCACTCGATCGACGACTACGGGGCCGAGCTGGAGCAGCTCGCCGCCCTGCCGACCAAGGCCCTGGTGGCCGCGCTGGCCGACGACAGGACGCGGCGCGGCGCGATGGCGCTGCTCGCCGACGGCTTCCACGACCGCGCCGCCGTCGAGGCCGTCTTCGGCGCCGAGGCCGCCGCCGGCCTGGGGGCCTTCGCGTCCCCGGCGCACGCCTCCTCGGCCTCCGCCTCCGCCGTGAGCGCTGCCGTGACCGCCGCCAGGGGAGCCGCAACCGCCAGCGCCGCTGCTGCCGGCGCCGCTGCTGCGGGCGGGACCTCGTCCCTGGCCGCCGCGGCGGCGCACGCGCTCGCGACGGCGGCGCCGCCGCTCTCCGCCGCGGCGGCGGCGGCCGCGGCCGCGAGCGCCGCCGCGGCGCCGCCGCAGCGCAGGCAGCTGCCGCTGTCGGAAGTGCAGCAGCCCGCGCCGAGGTCTCCTGCGCAGCTCGCGCTGGCGCAGCGGCAGGCCCCCTCGCCGTCGTCGCCGGCGTCCGCGGCGACGGCCGGCGGCGCGGCGGGGAGCCCGCAGCGGCCGGCCCCGGCGGCCGGGAGGGTTGCGCCTCCCTCGCCCGGGTCCCCCGTCGACCTCGCCGCGCTGCGCCGCAGGGCCGAGAGGGCGGCCCCGAAGCCGACCGAGGACAACCCGATCTACGGTCCCCTCGGAGGAGGAGGAGGCGGAGGCGGAGGCGGCAGCGGCGGCGGAGGCGCGGGCGGGGGAGGAGCCGGAGGGAAAGGGGGAGGAGGGAGCTCGGGCAACGGCGTCGCCGCCGCGCTCGCGAGGCAGCACCAGCAGCAGCAGCAGCAGCAGCAGCTTCCGTCGTCGCAGCCGCAAAAGAGGGGCCGCTCGGCTTCTCCGCCTGCGGCGCCGCGCGTCCCGACGCCCGGGTCGTCGCCTCCTTCGAAGATGCTCGCTGGTGCTGGTGCTGGCGGCTCGCTGCCCGGGAGGAGACTCGTCTTCTCGGGGTCGCCTCCGCCGGAAGCGACGGCGGCGGCGAAGAACGGCGCTCTTTCGCTGTCGTCGCCCAAGCTGCCCGCGAGGGGCGCGGCAGCAGCAGCAGCTGCTGCTGCTGGCCCCAACAACGGCAACAGAGGCGGAGGCAGCAGCTCGCTCGTCAGGGCGATCGCGGCGATGGCGGCCGCCGCGGCAGCGGAGGGACCGCCGACGGCGACGGCGGCGGCGACGACCACCACCGCTCCGCGCCCGCCGAGCGCGGCGACGGCGGCGGCGGCGGCGACCCTGGCCCTGACGCCGAGGCGCCTGGCCGCCGCGTTCGCGGCCGTGGACGCCACCAAGGTCCCGTCCCCGAAGCAGCCGAGCGCCGCCCCTCGCGCTTCCGCTGCTGCTGCTGCTGCTGCTGAGAGGCCTCAGGCTCCTTCCCGGCCGCCGCCGCCGCCGCAGGCGCCGCCGCTGCCGGAGCTCGACCTCGGCCCCGAGGCGCGCGTCGCCAAGTCCGCCCGCGTAACCACCGCGCGCCAGGCGGCCAACGCCGCGAGGCGCGCTGCTGCTGCCGGGGCTTCGGGAGGACCAGCCGTCGGGTTTGCTTCTCCTGTTGCCACCGCCGCAGCAGCTTCTCCTCTGGCCCCCTTCTCGCCGCTCCCTTCTTCGATGCCTCTGGCGTCGATGCCTCCGGCGACGCCCGGGGGCATGCCCGCGCTCGGCGGCGCCGCCGGCGCTTCTTCCGACTTTGTTGCCACTTCTGCCCTTGCTGCTGCTGCGGCTCCGGTCTCGCGCCTGCCCCCCGCCGCCGCGCCGATGTCTCCGATGCTGCAGGGAGGCCGCGCGCTACTCTCCCCGGCGTCGCACCCGGCGACGCCCGCGCGCGGAGGGAGCAAGAGCAACAGCGGCGGCAGCGCCGGCGGCAACGGCGGCGGCGGCGACGGCGACGCTGCCGTCGTCGGGACGAAGCACAAGCTCACCGCTGCGATTCCTGTCTCGGGCGTTTCTTCTGCTGCTGCGGCTGCCGCGGAGGAGTCTGCGCGCCGCAAGAGGCGCAAGGGCGCGGCGCCTGCTCGCGCGGCGGTGTGAAAGGCGATGCTGGTGCTTCTGTTCAGTGTTTCTTCTCTTTCCTGTCCCCTGCATTGATTCTTTCCCTTTCTGTTTTTTCTCACTTGCTCCGCACCGCCCCCCCCCCCTTTTCTTGGATCGCATTTTTTTTCGCGTTTCGCTTCTTTGAAGTCATTGGCACTGATGTGTTCCTGCTGCTGCGTTTTTCACTTTCCGCGAAGAGAGGAAGAGAAGAAAACGAGGCTTTGTTTGTAAAAGGAAAAAAAGGGAAGAAAATGTTTTTCACTCACTTTCGGTTTTTTTTTTCCTGCCCTCGTCTCTCTCTTTTTTCTCGATCGCTTTCATCTATTCATGCGTGAGTTTGCCTCTCCGTCGCACAGCGCCGGCTGCGGCGGCAGCGATGACTCGTACGACAGCGAGGACGAGTGAGTGACATAGACGTGCTTGAGAGCGGCAGAGAGGAGCAGAAAGTAGCGGAAGAAGAAGAGGAGGAAACCCCGGGGGGGGAAACGCAGCAGTTACGAACGATCTCGTCGTCTTTTTCTTCTCCTCTTTCTCCTCCTTCCAAACCCGGACAGGCGCGTCGCCTCCCGCCTCGACGGGCTCGAATACGCAAAGCGCGCAAGGGAACA
>Ga0315289_10016429_pt1 | contig 10204 bp, 9 predicted proteins | sample YL17G11_40_MG_FD_203452 | JGI IMG/M metagenome (GOLD analysis project Ga0315289, IMG submission 203452) | Sediment microbial communities from Yellowstone Lake, YNP, Wyoming, USA - YL17G11_40 | ecosystem: Environmental > Aquatic > Freshwater > Lake > Sediment | place: USA: Wyoming | collected...
TGCTGTTGAGCACGACATCATTGAAAACCGGGGCGAGATTCACATTCATGGCGTAGTCGCCCATGTAGAATCCATAGTAACCGTTCCGCAAAATGAGAACATGGCTGAGACTAATCTGCGGATCCTTCACAAGATACGCGTAGCCGTTCGGCAGAATCGAGATGCCGCTGTTTCCGTTGTCGTTGAAGTCGCTGTCGTCCAAGACGATTGTCATGTTCCCGGCCGTCATGCCGTCGATGACGATGCCGTCGTTGGAGTTGCCCGAGATGGTGCTACCTTGATCCACAGTGAGGGTGTAGTTGCCACCGTAGAGCGAGTAGTCCGCAACGCCGTAGGAGTTGCCTGACACGGAGGTGTTCGACAGATGGACGTTCACATCGGCATTGTAGGTAAGGTACGTCAATACCCCATAACTGGCGCAGCCCGAAATCGTGCTGTCGCGCGTGACCACGCTGACGCTGCCGCCTTCTATGTCACCGACCATGAGACATTCCCCGAGGCCGTTGATGATGCTGCTGCGGACCACGGTCATGCTCACGTTGCCTCCTTGATGGTAATAATCTGACAGTGACATGCCGTTCCCTTCCAGCGTGCTGTCTGTCACGATGTAGTCGATGTTGGCGTGGTCAGTGCCCCATGTAGATAGGCCGCGGTTGCCGTTGAAGGACACCGTGCTGTTTTCGACGCTGACGGTCATGTCGATGTAGCTGCCGTAGACGAGGTACACGCCATGCATGTTGTACGCCAGAACGCTCCCGACCACGGACACGTCGATTGTCGAGCTCGTGGCGTGGTCAAAGGTGAGGGCACCCTCGCTAGGATTGTCCGTGATTTCCGAATCGATTATTCTCACGGTGAATGTCGCCCCGTTCATATTGGCGATGTAGATGCCCGCACGGCCGTTATCGTCAATATCGCTGTTGTCCAGTGTCAGAGTCGACCTCCCTGAGTTCGGGCCGGGGAACAGTATCCCGTCATTGGAATTGTCATGTATCCAGCAATTCGTCAGAGTCAGCGACCTGAAGTCGCTCAGCCAATAGATGCCATTGCCCCCGCCATAGCGTATCTCCACGTTGTCGAGCGTCACATCCGCTGTCGGCAAGGTCTTGATATTTATGCCCCTGCTTCCCGCCCCCCCGGCACCGGCGTATTCGATGATAGTGTCCCTTATCCTCCATGTGCTCGCGGCGTCTATCCAGAAATTGTAGTGGCTCGAGCTGCTCGATGTAATTAGAGTCCCACCCATGACGTCGAACATACTCCCGCTTTTCACCGTGAGATAATGCTCGCCGTCGCTTGTCACGTTGAACTGGAGTATCACGTTGTCCATGGTCAACTCGCCTCCGGCGGCAATCGTAAGATTGCCTACCATGTAGTAGGTGTCATCCGCCCACACGTTCCCGGGCGTGGATATCGTCGTGTCACCGAGCGTCTGGGAGGCCTGACCTCCCTTGCTGCCCAGTACCAGCGCCACCAGCGCCAGGAGGAACACGAGTCCGAACATCCATACGATCCGTCTCACAGGCCAGTTTTTCTCTAGCTCAAGCTCATTTTCATTACTCAAGCGATTCACCTCGATTGCTCCGATAACCGCCACGAATTATGCGGGGGAATTCTTAGTATATTCCGGCTTCCATAAAAGTTTCCAGATATTTAAGCGTACCCGCATTAATGACAGCGGTGAGAATCATTATTTCGGGGCAGAAACGCTTTCTCCGCCATCTCCACGAAGCATTTTCAATCGAATATCGCCTCGTTGCAATCCAACACGTTCCAAGTCCCGGATATTCAGGTCGATAGCCCGTCAACCGTCAAAGAGACATATCTCCTGAGTGCGGAGTGAGCCGCGTTACACTGACAGCCGATGATGCTGATCCGACCTCGCCCACGGCCGCTAGCGTTCACCGCCGAACACCTGAATCGGCATCGTTCGCATGTTCCTCTCCCTCGTCCTCAGCTCGTCTTCCTTCTCGAGCAGCTCCGCAGCCTTCCTGTTGATCAGGTCCATGCGCTCATCGATCTCGCGCTTCGCCTCGGTGATCGACGCCGCCATGCTCCTGAGGTTCTCGTTCTCTGCTTTCATGGAGTCGAATTTTCTGCGCAGCTCCTCCTCCCTCTCAATCGCCCTGGATATGGTCATCTCGATGCCCCGCACCGACTCCTGCTTCGATTGCATCTCCCTCCTGAGCTGCTGCTCCCTGCTTGCCGCGGCGGCGAGTTGCTTCTCAATCTCCTCCTCCCGCGCGACCTTCGACTGCAGCTCTGTGACCAGCTCCTTGAGACCGTGCTTCTCCTGCTCTGCCTTCGACTTCTCGACCATGAGCTGCGACTCGACCTCGCTCAGCTTCCCCCTGACGACCTTCAGCTCGGACACGAGACCTTCATCCCTTACCGGGTGCTGCTGCCCCCTGTCCTCGAGGACGCGGGTGAAGACCGCCTCGCTCATCGTAAGCGTCGCCTTCGCCCAGGTCAGCTCCTGCGATCCGAGCGGCCCGCTGGACACCGCGAGCAGGTTGAAGCTGTTGCCAGCAATCATCGTCATTCTCAACTTGCCCATAAGTATCGTCTGCATGTCCTCGACGGGCGCGCCACCCATCACCGCGATGCAGTCCGCATACTCTACCGTGCAGTCTTCGTCGACCGCATATTCGCCCGCGTACTCGCCGTCGTTGTTGATGACGAACAGCTTCAGCAGCGTCGCTTTCATCGGCTTCGGGGGATTCATCGGTCTCTTGGGTTCCATGGGCATGACAACACCTCTGACAGAATTTCGGCCCGCAGGCTCACGGACCGTGATAATCAAGCTGAGTCGGAGCACATAAGGGCGCGGCAGCAATTTTCATTCGCGATAAGCGAAATAGGCTGGAAGCATCCTCGCGCATGGATTCCTTGCTTGGATTCACAGATGCAGGGTACCCCGCGTGAATCCTTTCGGACCCGTGCCGATCAACGGGCATTGCGGGTTCATGCAGAACCAGCCCTCGACGGTATAGCCCAGCTTCCCCCCGCACGCATGGCAGTTGACGTGCTGGTCGATGTTGGTCGGCTTCCCGAACACCATGTCGATGTGTGGCGGGCCGAGCGGGTCGTATTGGACCGGGGCTCCCGGCGGGACCTCCCGCAGCCGCACGAGGTGATGCGTCATATTCGCGTTTATGCCTGAGTACCCTAGCCTCGGGACGGGCGTTGGGCGGGGAGCGTTCTGTTGCGGAGCTTTGGCGGGCGTTCCTGATCGGGGCCTTGGCGGCGTAATCTTGGCGTTCGCGAGGATGAGAGCGACGACCGCGAGGATGAGAGCGAAGAATATCAGGAAGAACATAGGGTTCGATGGGTCGAACATGTTGCCCATGCCGCCTATCTCTATCACCTTGCTCGCTGACACAAGTCCGGGGCAGACGTCCTGGGTGGCGGTGATCGTGTATGTCCCCGCCGCGGTGTAGACATGTTCGTACGATTGCGCGAAGCCGCTGCCGGTGCCGCCGGTGTCGGGTGCGGTGCCGTCGCCCCAATTGACCGTGGCGTCGCTGCAGGCGTAGAAGTCGTCCCAGATGCGCACCTCGAGCGTCGCTCCGACCGGTATGGGGTAGCTGCCGTCGTTCGGGGTGAAGCTCCCGCCCGTGTAGTAGCCCTGGATGCTGATTCCCGGCGCTGCGGTGGCGGATGGCATGAAGAGAAGGAACATTGAGAGTGCCGCGAGGACGATGATGAAAACTGATGCGCGCATCTCACTTCCCTCCCCAGATCGATTGCATCGTCGGTGGCGGTGGAGGCGGGCCCTGGTTGTCCGTGGCGGGGATGATGGAGCACGACACAGGCGATTTGAACATGATCCCGTTCGCGCCGAGGATCCACCCTCGCTTCCTCGCCGCAGCGTTGGGCGCGTATTCGTTCGGGGGCACGAAGACGACCGAGTTCATGCGGCCTTCCTGCAGGTTCTGCATGACCGCCGCTGTCGAGGCGAACTCGACGTCTCCAAGCCGGACGGCTGACTGCTCCGTTGGCCGCGTCGTTCTCCGGGGGATACCGCGAGCCTCCCTCACACTCCCCTTCGTGATCGTGAGACCCACCGGGTACCTCTTCGCGCGCGACGCTGCGCCCATTGCCACTGCGATGACTGCGCAACCGATCATGACCATGGGGAAGGCGGCTGGGTCGAACGGGGTCCCCATGAAGGCCAGGAATATCAGGAAGAGAGGCGCGATTCCGAAGAGCGTGGCCATGACCCTCGTCGCCCCGATGGCGGGCGAGCGCTCGACGCGCTTCAGTGCTCCAAGCTCCTCCGGAGTCAACGGCCTGTCGAAGACCGTCTCGAACGGATCGATTTCCTGCGGGACCGGCGGAGGCGGAGGGATGCCCATTCCCGCCATCGACATTGGCGGTGCCGGGACTGGCGAGGCTATGGTCACCGGGGGGAGTATCCTCCCGCACCGCATGCACATGGCGTACGCAGAACCGTTCAATTGACCGCAGAACGGACAAGATCGTGAGGAGGCGGACACGGATTTTCGAGCCGGCGCGGAGACGATAATGCTTTGGCTCAGGTTCTCAAGTGCCGCCACTCAATCTCGAACTTCGCAGAAAGCGAGGCTCTCGGAAAGACGTCGGAAAGCGCAGCCGTGTTCGCTCTGCCAGAGACTGTGCTTGCCCAGGCAGACGATTGCCTCGTGACATCGCATCAGTACGGCCTGTACGAGGTCCCTCTGATGTAGCTGCGCTGGTCCTCCCTGAGCCCGATGTCCTCTCGCCTCTTCTCGTCGCCCTCGCATCCATCATAACCCAAGAAAATGTCGTTTTCCCTGTCGTACAGGTTTTCCCTCTCCGCCTCGCTCTGCTTGTTGAAGAATTCGATCCACTCGTGGTCGACGCGTTTCCAGTCCTTCCCGCAGGTGTGGCATCTGAGCATTTCACCGAGCTTTGGCTGTCTTAACTGTCTATCCTCCTTGATTCTTCCTGCCCGACACGCTCTGACGTCTCGACGCCCCGATCCGAGTGAGAGATCTAATACGGCGTTCCTAAGAAAGAATCCCCCTTTCCCCGCCCAGCTTGATCCTCCCCGCAATCTCCGCCAGCCCCTCATCCATCAGCCCCACCGCCGGATGGAACACTGTGAGTCCCTCTGGGACCTCGCCCTTCCTTGCCTCCAGTTCCTCGAGGGTCCACCCTACTGCCAGGACCTCGGCCCTGTTCAGCTTCGAGATCTCCCTGAGCTCGTCCATGCGCACTATCCTCTGGACCTTCAGGTGCAGGTCCCACTCCCTCAGCGGCTCGATCCACTCCGACCCGTCTGTCGCCACCACCGTCACCTTGCTCCCCCGCTTCATCATCATCCACGCCGCCACCATCCCCCTCTCGCCGTCGACCAGCGCGAGCATCCGCCCCTGACTACCCATGGGCAGCCCGCCTGGCCCCTCGACCACCTCGTGGAAGATGAACGCCCTGTTGTTCCTGACCTCGATGAACAGCTCGATGTCCGGCTTGGCAAGATCAACTTTGAGCGACTTGTAAGTGTCTTGCATCGCTTTTCCCGCCGCCACCGCGACGTCGCGGCTGGTGAACGCGTGGCTCCCCGACCGCCTCGACCTTATCGCGAAGCTCGCTCCTTCCTTCACGAGATTGCGGGAGTAGTCCACGAGCGTCTTCGATATCGCCTCCATGTCCGCGTGGCACTCGACAACCGCGCTGAACGACACGACTCCGAACGCCCGCCTCAGTATCGACCACCCCGCCGCCTCGTCGTCCGTCTCGACGTACACCCTCCCCCTGTCCGACGAGGTGAGGCACTCGACGCCCCTCGAAGCGAAGTGATCCTGTATGTTCGCGACGAGCTTGTCCTGGAACTGCTTGCGGACGTATTTGCTCTTGAGGTGGATCTCACCGAAGCGCACGAGGAAGAGCACGGGGAGAGGATGACCGAGAGCGTACTAAAAGACTAGTGATGCTCGAGCGAGCCGGAACAGACATTCCCTGTATCTCGCCAAGAGAAGTGTCGAGAACTCGGATTGCGGCCGGGCGCAGCCTGCGCGCCTATCTCATACCTTCGACACTCGATCCATGTAGTCGCGAACCTCTTCGAGGTACTGCCTAACCCTCTGCGCCGGAAGCATCACCCCGCCGTAGAACATGTCCCCATGCAGTCTCTCGGCGAAATAGGTGTACTTCTGCGCCAGCTCAGGGTGTCCAGTTTCCTCGAGGAAATCCCGGCGGGCCCTGTGCGCCTCTCGACCGGGCAGAGGTATCCTGCCGTGCGCCTGCATGAGGTGGTCCGTCGCTTGGACTACCGCGTTCCATGCCTTCTCCGCAGCGTCGCGAATCCTTACTTGGTCGCCGAGCTTGAGGCCGTCATCGAGTTTCACGTGAGCCTTGTCGAGGAACACCATGGCGGCTTCCATCAGCGTGTTCATCCGGAATACAAACCGCCGCCCCAGCTATAAAGGTGTAAGGCGGACTAATCATGCGACTTTGTCGACCGAGCGCGCCGCGACCAAGTCCCCTCGACATATTTATCTCGCCGACATCCTACCGCCAGTCAGTGGACCCGTTCACCTTCGCCCTCCTCGCCTTCCTGCTGTTCGGCGTGTCTTTCATCTACAGCAACCTGGGGCTCGGCGGCGGCCTCCTCTACGTCCCGATACTCCTCTCGCTCGTCACGCCTGACAAGCTCATCGCGGTGCCCCTCTCCCTGACCTTCACCACCGCAACGGGCATCGCCTCCTTCTACAACCACTACCGCCGCAAGCTAGTCGACGTCAGGCTCGGCTCCATCCTGATCATAGGGGCCCTGGCGGGGACTGTCTTCGGCGTCTTCTTCAACATCGGGTCAACCAAGGAGCAGTTCATCATCTTCTTCGTCGCGATTCTCTGCATCTTCGGCACGCAGATGATTGTCAACCTCTCCCGCAGCCCGCACCTCATTGACAATGATGACGCCAGCAAGATGACCAAGGCGAGGCTGGGGACCGCCACGACGGGCGAGATCGGCGCGGGCTTCCTCTCCGGCGCTCTCGGAATCGGCGGCGGCCTCGTCAACGTCCCGATCATCGTGAGCATCCTGGGGAGGGCCACGAGGAAGGCGATCGGCACCTCCGCCTTGATGATCATCCCCACGTCCCTGCTCAGTTTCTCCATCTACGCCGTCCTCAGGCCTGCAGACTACTCGCTGTTCTGGTTGGTGCCCGTCCTGGCACCGCTGGTCTTCATCGGCGCCTTCGTCGGATCGAGGTGGGGCCTGGCGAAGCTGAAGACGAGGACCGTTTCTCTGATCTTCGTCCTCATGCTGTTCGTTGCGGCAGCCAAGCTGATATGGGACATCTTTCCGCACTAGCGGACCTGCAAGAGGCCAATGGCAAAAGAATAACTACGTCGAGCTAGCTTTCCGGAATCCCGAAGAAGGGATGGGTTGAAAGACAGCGCTGGCGGCGACAAGTGGTACTACTCATTCCTCCCCAACGGCATCGCCGGCGGCGCCACATCTACGCTCATCCCCCTTTTCGCGCTCCTCCTCGGAGCCGGCGCCGCGGAGGTCGGCATCATCGCCGCCTCCTCCAGCATCGCCTCCGTCCCCGCGTTCATGCTCTGGGGCCGCGCGTCCGACCGCCTCGGCAGGAGACGCGCCTTCGTCGTGCTGAGCTTCGTGGGCATGGCGGTTTCGCTCGGGATCATGGCGGTCAGCCATGGCATCCCGGAGCTCTATCTAGCCAATCTGCTCCTCGGCGCGCTAACCTCCGCCGGCGTGGTCGGCACCGTGCTGATCATGGAGACCTCTGACAGGAGCCAATGGCCGAACAAGCTCGCTCTCTTCAGTCAGATAGGCGGGATTGGCTTCATCGTCGGTCTGGCGATAGGCGCCTCGTGGCTTGCGGGGTTCTCTGGAACCTGGGGGGCCATCGGTTCGATGCGAGCGCTGTTCCTGGCGGGCGCGATGCTCGCCGTCCTCTCCGCACTGATGGCTTGGCGGTGGATCAAAGACCCCGAAACCCCGGTCAAGAGGTCCACGATTCACATCTCCGAGCACATCTACATGGCGGTGGAGAGGGTGAAGTTCCTCCCGATGAGGCTACTGCACTATTTCGACTTCGCGAACCACGGCGAGAGGAGGCCCGCCTCCTCGAAAACCCTGAGGTCCTACTACGTCTGCGTCGTCCTCCTCTTCTCGGGCTTCACCGCGTTCTACGCGATGTTCCCGATTTTCCTGGCTGGTCCTGGGCGTTTCGACGCCTCGCAAGTCTTCGCCGTCTACATCGCAAGCCAGGCCGTGTCTGCCGCGATATATTCCAGGGTGGGTCGCTGGATATCCAGGCTCGGAGCAAGGCGCGCGCAGATTGCGGGAGCGACCGCCAGAGTCGTCCTATTTCCGGCTTTTCTTTCACTTGTCTGGCTGCCGCTCGGCCTGACGTGGGCATTCATCGCGGCCCTCCTCGTTCACGGGCTCATAGGAGCTTCATGGGCGGTGATCAACGTCTCCGGGTCGACTATCGTCTCGCGCCTCGCTCCAAAGGAGGGGCGAGCGCAGACCTTCGGCCTGTACAACGCGATCATGGGGATAGGCTCGATCGCGGGTCCCCTCCTCGGCGGCTTCGTCACGGAGGGGTACGGGTACGAGGGCGGGTTCCTGATCTCTTCGGTCCTCATTCTCACTGGCGTATTGCTCCTGGCCAGCCTCAAGATACAAGAGGACTGACGGTCGCACGCCTCCAGACGAGGGGGGTTGTCCTGCCTTAGTGTAGGTCTAGGTCGTCACCAAGGATGACAAGATATTTCTTAGCGGTCTGCTTGCAAGTGTGATGAATCAGCCGCGCGGAACACCTTCTGCGATTCGTGAACTCACGGCAAATTCATCCAGGGTGTTCTACGAGAAATTCCACCAAAGAACCCAAGCTCCCAGCGCACTACTGAAAGACACGGACTTCACCTATGGCGGCCTTGCAGAATTCGTTCGACGCAATCTGCCGCAAAGGGGGAGGATTCTAGACATCGGGTGTGGAAATGGTGTGCTCAGCATGTACATCGCGTCATTGGGATACGAAGTCGTTGCCCTTGACATTTCTGAGCGGGCAATCAGAGAGGCAGAACGAGGTGCCAAGAAATTGGGAATCAAGGGCGTGACTTTTATCCCCGAGGATTTTGCGCGATTCAACTCGAAAGACAAGTTCGATGCAGTTCTTTGTTTTGATGTCCTTGAGCACTTGCCGGATGATCGCGCTGCGATTGACAGAATCGCCAAGCTACTCAGACTAGACGGAAAGATCATTCTGAGAGTACCTTCTCCGACGTCGCTCGTGCATCGACTGAGAATCGCAATGGTTGGCTACGATGCATTTGACGACTCTGTTGGACATCTGAGAAGGTACAATACCCAGTCGATTACGGCCTTGCTCCATCAGTATGGATTCAGGACTCTCGAGATTGAACCAGTCGAGGGCCCGTTGAGGAATTTCCTGTACACGACACACACTGGGAACCGGTTCCTTCGGTTTGTTGCACGACCGAAAATCGCGCCCTTGCTGACTACAACAGACGGACTGGCTTTAAAAGCGTTCGGATGCTCGGGGTTCAACTTGGCAGCAGCCTTGGAAATCCCGCAAGCCAGTTATGGAGTGTGAAAGGAAATGTCAAACTGGGAAGCTGGTGAATTCCAGGCAGGCGATGAGAGTCAGATTCTTCGGCTGTTCCAGAGCGCATTCGGCTTCGGGAGACCTCTGGCCCATTGGAGTTTCTTGACAGCCCAGCTGGCCGCGGAATCACCTACCTCGCAAGAGCGGGAAATCGGGTGGTGGGCCAGTATGCAATCGTACCGGTTGAAATGGTGGTCAGAGGGGAGACCATCTTGGGAGCGCAGTCTGTCGATACGATGACTGCCGTCCATTTCAGGCACCAGGGAATATTCGAGAGTCTTGCCAGACTCACTTTCGAGAGGTGCCGCAAACTAGGAGTTGACCTTGTCTACGGTTTCCCAAATCAGAATTCCTATCATGGCCTTGTGAGCAAGCTGGGTTTCGAGTCTGTCGCGTCAGTTCGCGAATTCCGGATCCGGCTAGACTGGAAACGGCTCATTGCCGACCGGCGTCCCGAGTCTGTCGTTAGATCGCTCGCCACAGAATATATCCAACTGCTTCGAACGTCAGGAAGCCCAGTCAAAGGTTTGGAGACCGTTCAGAGTTTCACGGGGGAACATGATGAACTTTGGAGGCGAGTCTCGAAGACTGTT
>Ga0315289_10016430_pt1 | contig 10203 bp, 12 predicted proteins | sample YL17G11_40_MG_FD_203452 | JGI IMG/M metagenome (GOLD analysis project Ga0315289, IMG submission 203452) | Sediment microbial communities from Yellowstone Lake, YNP, Wyoming, USA - YL17G11_40 | ecosystem: Environmental > Aquatic > Freshwater > Lake > Sediment | place: USA: Wyoming | collected...
TCCGGAAGATATTCTTTCTTTTGCTTCATTGATATTAATTTTAACTTTTGTTTTATCTGTAATATTGAGCGTTTCTATTTTTTTAATTAAAGGCGGAGGAGCAATAACAAATTTTCCATTTGTACTTTTTTTACTTCTTTTCTTTTTTGGCATGTTTTTATTTTTTTACGTATTAAATGCACCGGCAAGAATTGCTCAGACATGGAGGCTAAAGGCAAGTTCGCAAATGGTTCCCTGCATTTTATATATTGTAATTTATATGAGGCATACTTCAAATTTAGAAAGAGCAATTAAGTTTGCTGCAGATAATTTACAGCCTCCCCTCGCTTTTGATTTAAAGAAAATATTCTGGGATGTTGAGGTGGGAAAATTCAGCACGATAAAAGAATCTTTAGATAATTACCTGGAAAGTTGGAGAGGATACAGCACAGAATTTATAGAAGCATTTCATTTGATTGAAAGCAGTTTGTATGAGCCGAATGAGGCGAGAAGAATTGAGATTCTTGAAAAAGCCCTGACAGTAATTCTTGAGGGAGTTCATGACAAAATGCTGAAATACACTCATGACATCCAGTCTCCTTTGACAAATCTTTACATGCTCGGAATTGTTCTTCCAACACTTGCAATCGCGATGCTTCCTCTCGCGTCAACTTTGCTTGGCGGAGCGATAACATGGATTCATGTGGCGGTTCTTTTCAATCTGATTGTTCCATTTTTTGTTTTTTATCTAACATCTCAAGTTCTTGATAAAAGACCAGGCGGGCATGGTGAAGAGGAGCTTCTTGAGATGCATCCGGAGTATGCGTATTACAAAAGCTCACAGCATTACAAAAAAGCAGCTTTAATTGCATTGCCTTTTATTTTGATTGGGCTGATTCCGTTGCTGTTTCAGTTCACAGCGCTTCCAGGATTGCTTGGATTGAAAAGTGATTATTCATTAGGAGAGCTTGGATTTCCAATCATGCAGGACACGAAATTTTTTGATTTCAAATCTGTTGATGGAGGCTTTGTGGGGCCATTTGGGCTCGGCGCTGTTCTGCTCAGCCTTTTTATTCCAATAGGTGTATCATTGTTTTTTATTTCAAGCTATAAGGCAAAAACACAAAGACTTCTTAAGACAAGAGATAATACCAAGGCGTTGGAAGATGAGTTTGCATCTTCACTTTTCCAGCTTGGAAACAGGCTTGGAGAGGGGATTCCAGCTGAAATGGCGTTCGGAAGAGTCGCTGAATCTCTGAGAGGAACGCCGACAGCAAGTTTCTTTTCAACTGTGAATAGCAATATACAGCAATTCGGAATGTCGGTGAAGCAGGCGGTTTTCAACCCGGTAAGAGGCGCGATAATACAGTTCCCTTCACGGCTGATAAACACGAGCATGGAAATTATGCTAGAGTCTGTAAAGAAAGGGCTTGAAGTCGCAGCTCGCGCATTAATGAGCATTTCCCAATATGTAAAAAATATTCATAAAGTAAATGAAAGGCTGAAAGATTTACTGGCAGACATTATCAGCAGCATGAAAAGCAACATGAATTTCCTGGCTCCATTGCTCGCAGGAATTGTTGTCGGCTTGGCTGCAATGATTACTGCTATCTTGAACAGGCTGCAATCTATGCTTACAGCAGGAGTTCTGTCGCAAGAAAGCGCTCTAGGCGGGCTCGGCTCTGTCGGGGCAATAACAACAATGTTTGATGTTACAAAAATGATTCCCCCTTATTATCTTCAGATAGCTGTCGGCATTTATCTGGTTGAAATAGTTTTCATCCTGACAAAAACCCTTGTATCTGTTGAATCAGGAGTTGACCAGCTCGGGGAAAAAGCGGGAATTGCGGAGAACTTGAAAAAATCAATCTCACTTTACTCAATCGCATCATTGATTGCGATTCTTGCGCTGTCAATACTTGCAGGCGTCGCGGTTTCAGGAATGGCTGTATGAAGGAAATTTTGATTTCCTGCATGCCGAAAACAGATGCGCTGTTTTCAAGCATAACTATAGTTATTTAAATTTAAAATGACATTTAAAAAAATGGTAAAAATCGAAATTTTTAACAGGCAGAAAATCTGGAGGATTTTCTAGCATGATGAAAATTAAAAATAAAAAAGGGATCGTATGGACAGAGCTTGGATTCTGGATTCTGCTTGTGGCTGGGCTCGCGCTAGTAATTGCAGGAATTCTTCTGCTGAGCGGAAAGCTCAGCAATCTTGTTGAGGCAATGCGCAATTTCTTCAGTTTTGGGAGATAAAATGGCGGCAGTATCGATTGACAACATGATAAAAGCGATTTTTCTAGCACTGGTGCTTGCTGCGGTTATTTACGGGGCGTATTTTATTTACAACACTTATGTTTATCCTTCAATCAAGGGGCTTGATTACGGCAGTCTTCCGGCAGAGGAGCGGCTAAAAATAGCAAATAGCTTTGATTCATTGACAGCTGTCTTGCAGGAATGCGCCGCAAGCGAGAAAGATAATTGCTGGTGCAATTCTGACCGCCAGTTTCCGGCCGGATTTTCTCAAAATACCAAGATAGGGGTAAAGACAGACACAAGCGCAAGAAAATCTGTTATTTCATTAATATATGGAAAAAAGGAAATTAAAAATTTAACAATAAATTATATATTGGCCCTGCCTCAGCTAGGGGCGCAGTTTGAAATAACATTCGCTCCTGCAAAAGTTGATGGAAAAAATGTATTTGCAGCTTTCTATAAATCTTACAGCAATGACAAAATTTATCTTTTCAATGAGGGGCGGTTTAAGGAGGAATGGAAAACCTGGGAAATCGCGGATTGCAGCACAAAAGCGAGACTTTACTCTATGCTCTGCCTTTCAGCAATAAATTATGATAATTTCTGCTGACTACCATCCCGGATGCTGGGAAGGATATATACTTCCATTTTTCGGGCTGTAAATTAAAATATCTTTTTTTATCAATTCATCCAAAACATTTATTTCATGCTTGCTTTCCGCATATAGCGGAAGAAGGTCGCGCATTGTTTTGGGCCAATTGTCTTCAGATTCCATTTGTTTTTTTTCTGTAACGAGGGCGTAATGCATTATAATCATGCCGCGGGCGTTTCCAAGAAGAGATTTCATCTTTTTTTCATCATTGATATACTCTTCCAAATTCACAGATTCTTGGATTTGAATGTCCTCTTTGCAGATTCTGACAATCTCCTCAATTCCGCCAATATAGGGCTGCTGAAGAGTTCCTTTTCTTATCCCTGCCTTAACAAGCAGGCCGATAAAATCGCCCGCATTTTCAACAGAGATATTTATTCTTCTAGCAGTTGATTCGGCATGAACAGGATAAAGAAGAATTTTAACAGCATTGCAATTTTCACTGAGCACTGAAATTTTGTCTTCAATGCTTTTATTCTCCGCTTTTTTTATCTCTCCGCTGAGAAAATCAATCAAATTTCTTGTTCTTATTATATATCCCTTGGCAGCCATCCTGAATGTATCATCCAATGCCCTGCCCGAAAGATCAAGTATCAATTCAACTCTTTTATCTTTTCCTTCTGGAACAGCCTCTATCCATTTTTCTTTGTTGCCTTGGTAAACATTTTCTCCGAGAACCTTCACTTTAGTCTGGCTCGCCTTAGAGTAGAAAATGAAAAGCCCGCAGTCGCTTTCATTAAAGAAAGAGTAATCAGTAACATTCTTTTGCTTTCTCTTGAAATCGCCTGTTTGCAGATAAATGTTCAGGTTAAAATTTTTCTCTCCTTCTGTTTTTCTGGCAATAATTTTCAGCGATGAAGTTTCCTTGCCGCTGTTAAAATCAGAGTTCTGAAGATGCAAATCAACATCATATTCTTTTTCAAAAATTTTCTCGCTTTTTTCGGTCTTGATAGAGTATTTCTGAAGAACATCCTCAAGCCTTTTTATTTCATTTCTTTTAATCTTCAGCTCATTGTCATATTTTTTGTATTCCTCGATATTTTCAAATCTTTTCTTTATTCTTGCCCCGACATCTATCGCAGATTCAATATCCCATGTCCGCGTTATGACCGATTCAATGTCATTTATATCCCCCGAACTAATCATGAACTTTGTTCCGGCTGATTTTCTTATCTCATCCAAAAGAGCTGCAGCAGCTTCCGCCTCTGCGAGAATATAGCAAGAATTCATGTAAAATCGTTCATGGTGCTCTTCATTTTCCATTAGCTTGACATATTCTTCTGCAGAGCTTTTTATAGGCCATATTTTCTGCATTGCAACAGTCTTCTTTACAGCATTTTGGATTTCCCATGCCCACCAAGGAACTTTGACTTTGGTTATTTTTTTGACTGTTGAAGAAGCCGTCTTGTCCTCTGAAACAGACTTCTCCGCCAGGCTGTAAATCTCAAGATTAATCGCGCCTACCGCCCTTTCAATCTCCTCAAGCTTTCTTTTTGAAAAAGCTTTTTTAGCGAATTCTCTGGCAAGATTATTCTGGATAATATCATCAGATTCTACGCGTATCGTTTTATTAATGTCATCTATTTCAACCTCTACTTCTGCATCTTCTGCTGTAAAAGAGGCGAAATAGCCCTTCTGCGCAGCAGATTGTCTCGGATTTGAGAGCAAGAGCGAGAGAACTGCCACAGGGATAATCAGGGCTGATTTGCGCATTTATTCAGATGAACTTTCAAATTAAAATACTTTTCTAGAAAAGTTTAAATATGCGTTTTATCTTTTAAAATGATGGAAATCAAAAAGATTTCCAGCACAGGGGAAATTGCCAAATTTCCAATGTGCAGGAAATGCAAGGCATTTCCGCGCACGCAGAAAACAGGAGTTTTCTAGCGGAAGGAAAAAGAGGACATTATGAAAAGCAAAAAGGGCGCAATAAGCATTGAGATGATAATAATCATTATTCTTGCTGTTCTTGTTCTTGTGATAGTTGCAGCGGCTTTTTCAGGGGGAATGAAGCAGCTTTGGGACAGAATAATAAACATATCAAAGACAACCTCTGAAGTTACTCTAGAAGATGCACAAGGAAGATGCGCAAATTTATGCGGGCTCCCAGCATATGATTCAACTTCTTATTTTATAACAGGTGTCGGGGCAAAAAGCTGTGCTGAGATATCTCCTTGTTGAATAAATTTAAATAACTGAAAGTTTTGTTTTTTCTATGGATAAAAGAGGGCTAGAGAATTATGTTTTGGGCATTATAGTTGCTATTATGTGCATTGCTATCCTTTTAACAACAGTCCCGCCTCTTCTTGCATCTTTCTTTGGCAAAACCAATTCCCAGAATGCAGAGCGCACTCTTGAGAGTTTCAAAGTTTATTTGAACGAATCCGACACTGCAACAGAGCCTGTGAAGTTTGTCGCTCTTGTTCCAAAAAACTGGTTTTTGACAAGCTTTTTTGAAGGGAATGGCCCGGATGACTGCTTGGGGAAAAATTGTGTCTGCATTTGCAGCACGCAAGACTGCAAAAAAGACAAGGCATGCGCAAATATAGAAAAAAAAGTTTTGCAGAATGGAATTCAAGCCAGCATCAAGATTCCGGCTGATATTTTTATAATTTCCGGAGAAAACTATGATATCAGCGCATTCTCATCAACAGAATCCTGGAAGCCTTCTTCAAATACTGAGATTGATAATTGGTTTGGAAGCCATCACTATCCAGCATTATATGGGTTGGGGCAGTGCATAATTGATAATTCAGAACGAACAGGCGTTCCTATAGAAATCATTCTTGCTGTCGCAATCCATGAGAGCGATGGTGGAACAAGCATAAGAGCAAGGAAATCATGCATTACTGACCCTTCAAAACCCTCTAATAATTTATTCGGAGTGACAGATGTAGCAGGACCTGGCCCCGCAGGAGTTTGTTGGACTGCTGGAGCAGGAACAGAAGAATGCTTGACAGAAAGCGAGAGAGAAGAAGCAGGCACAACAGAAACATGTGACTTTCCATGCGGAGATAAAGCATGCTATTTGGTTAGAAGAGGATTTAAGGCATATTATACCCAGTGCCAGAGTGTAGAAGATTTTACAAACATAATCAGCAACAGTTATAAAACTGCAATGCAGTATAAAGATAACTTAAGATTGATGGCAAACGCGATAGGGCCAACATATTCCACCGATTCCACTTGGGGGGATCAAGTTGCAACAATCGCAGAAAGCATAAAATCAAGCATGGGAGCAGCATGAATAAAAAAGGAATAGAATCCGAAACATTGATAAAAATCATATGGGTAATAATATTCGGAGCAATAGTCGTCGCGATAATAATAGGGATGCTGAAAAGAGCGGGAATAACCTAAAATGATGAAAATAACAAAAAAAGGCCAGTTCATGCAGTCACAGTTTGGAAAATGGATTCTATTTGCAGTGTCAGCAGCGATTCTTATAGTCGCAATCGGACATTTTTCCCCACTTTACGGAGAGATAGCTGAAAAAGAAGCATGCAGAAGTTCTGTCGTTCTTAGAAGCACGCAGATAGCGCAGCTTGCTATCCCTTTGAACTGCAAGACAAAAGAGGTTACAATAACCTCGATTGATGAAAACAAAATAAAAAGCGAGATTGCAAGAGAGATGTATGACTGCTGGGATATGCTTGGGCAAGGAAAAATAGATTTTTTCGGGGAAAGCGCATGGAAAATAGTCAGTCTTGGAACAGCGCAATCTTCATGCATTATCTGCTCCAGAATAAAATTTGATGAAAATGTGCAGAAAAAAATAAGCGGCGTTGATATTGACAATTATCTGGCATCAGCAAATGTTCCAGGAAAAGATTTCACTTATCTTGAGTATTTCAGCGGTGAAAAGACAAAACTGCCGACAGATGTGCAGATAATGCCTCTTTCAACAGGGCAGGAATACGCTGTTATTTTCTCAGGAATTAAAGGCGGGGATTTTGGTAGTGTGCTGAAAACAGATATCGCATTGCTCGGAGTCGGGGTGGCTGGAAGCATGGCTACAATAGGGAGTTATGCAACAGGAAAATTAATTCTAACTGCTGGGAAAGCAACAATGCAAAATCCTTGGGCGGCTTTAGCTACTATTACAGCGGCTGTAGGGACACAGATGGGTTTTGCGGCATGGAATCAGCATGTGTCTGCAATGTACTGCGACGGCTCCAAGCAAGGATGTTTTATACTCTCGATAATCCCTTATTCTGCAGAAGCAATCAGCGCCAAATGCCAGAACATAGAGAGCATAAGCTGATTTGTATCACTTTACGTCGGTTTTGACAATTTTCCATTTATCCTGCTCTCTCTCAAGAGAATAAACAAGCGTAATCTCTTGATTTATTATGGTGCCTTTTTCTGTGAGAGGGGGCCATTTTTCCAAGAGAACAAGTTCAATCTGTGCTTTATTTTCTCCAACAGTGACATCTGAGTCAGTTATTTCGAGAGTGGCGCTATAAGCTTTAAGTGCTTCAAAAAAATAAACATACCTCTGTGTTCCCATGATTATAGGATAGCGGGCTTCGTCTAGACCCTTAAGATAGAAGTCGATAGCGTTAATATCCTGCTTCTTTATTGCGCTGATTAAATTTTGGGCAATTTTTTCAGGGGAAGAGCGATCATAATTTACTATTTTTCGTCCCTCATATGCCGCATTTCTGCTTTTCTGCGTAATCTGCGGTTTTTTATTTTGGCTGTCTCTGTCTCCGCAGCCGCTTAAAAGAAAAGGCAGACTGATGACTGCAACTTTAATCGCTGTTTTGATTTTATTTTCAAGACTCATCTGATAAACCAGCGTTTTCAATTTATAAGGTTTATCATAAGACAATCCATATTTTAAGAAAATAGATTTTTCTCGGCAGCGCAGGCGCGCACACTTAACACTAAATTTATTAAGCGCATTTCATTAAATGAACCGATGAAAAAAAGGGGGAAAAGAGGGCAAGAGGCGATTATGCTGAACCTAATTTATATCGGAATCGCGATTATAATTCTGGTTTTGATATTCTTTTTTATAAGCGATATTGCAAGCGGAAAGCTTGTGAAATCACAGATTCTTGCCAAAGAGATATCATTATTTCTTGATGAAGCGGAGCCGGGAACATCAATAATGATTGAGCATGAAAAGGCGGAAATTAAAATCGATGAAGAAAAAGGGGAAGTGGCTGTAAAAATAGGCCATAATGAGGAGATGTTCACGTTTTTCACGAAATATGACATTGAGTTTGAAACAAACTCAACATTCACAAAAATAACAATAAGCTGAAATGAACAAAAAATCACAAACAGGCTCTGAAACAGTCTTAATCTTATGGAGGCTGTTTATGGTGGGGATAATCATTTTAGGGGTTATAATTATCGTTGGAACGCAATACAAAAAATATGATATCGGGCAGGCAGAAGCAGCGCTTCTTTCAAAAAAAGCCATTGAATGCATAAGCGACAGGAGCGAGATGGCAGATTTTGATGCAATTGATTTGAAAGAATGTATTGGCATAAAGCATGAAAAATATTTTGTTGAAGCTTCTGCAAAAGAAAAGAGTGTATCTGCAGGAAATTCAGATCTCAAAACTTTATGCGACATTATCAAAGAAGGGGTGAAGATAGCGCATAAAAAACCGTCCTGCTTTGAGCAAGAAATTATCCTTCTTGAAAATGGCACGCCGGCGGCGGTAAAAATAATATCCGCTGTAGAGGGCGAAATATGATGATGAAAATAAATTTTCAGCATGCAGGAAAACTCGGTTTTCCAAGCATAAAAGGCAAAAAAGGGGCGATAGGGGAAACTTTTGCAATGCTCGTAGCAACTATATTGATAATCGTAATACTTATAGTCTTCTTTGCGATATTCAAAATCTGGACAGCTGAAACCTCTTTGAAGGAACTGCTAACAGGAAAAAGCGTTTCTTTCGGGATTCAGGAGACTGCTACTCTTGAAAGCTATTTGAGAAGCACAGCTTCTGTTGATGGGAAAAACATAAGCATGGCGGACTTGATAAGAGCCTCTGCATCTGATAGCAAATACAAAGAGCAGCTGAGCAAAGCAACAGCGGACTTTTTTGCAGAATACAAGGATTTCAATCTTGACATTCAGTCAATCAGCTTTTCCTTTTCTTATCCAGGGCTTGCCCCGATTGCCGCAGGGCCGTATGTGGCGTCATCTTCATTTTCCCAGTATACAACTCGCGTTGTAATCACAATTCCGGCAAAGGAAAAAATTGCTGTTGCTCTGTATAAAAAATGAACAAAAAAGCGCAGACATCAATATTTGAAGGCACATTAGTGCTTTTTCTTTTAGTCATCTGCGGATATGCTCTTTTTTCTTTTATCGGCTTGGATAAAAGAGCAGAGTCAAGCATTATTGCTTCGACAAAAGCGGTTGATATGTATAGTGAAAAAACAAAAGAAGCATTTTATCTTGAAGAATCAGTGAAGCTTGCCGCACGAGAGGCATTTTATGAAATTGCAAGAAAAGGCGCTGTTGAAAATGCTGAATGCAAGCAGTATAAAGAATATTTTATCTGGGAAAGCGGATGCATGCCTTCAAACAGCCAGTTTGCATCTCTTTTCAAAAACGCCATTGAAAATTACACGGAGAGGAAGTTTGAAAGCACGTTTGAAAACGACAATCTAATTGTAAACTTCGAAGACAGCACGATGAATATATCTGAAAAGAATAATTTCATGTTTTATAATATAAACTATACTTTCAATCCTCTTTTTGTGCTTGATTTGAAAGATGAGGGCATTGACTTGGATTTTGAAAATATCTATTCTTCTGTCATGGAAAAGCTTGGAGAGTGCAGGCAGATGAAAAATACCGAGACTTGCATGAATGAGTTCAAGGCAGATGGCTGGGAAACATCTGTTTCAAGCGAAAGCGGATACATTCTTTTTGATTTGAACAGCGAAAAGCTGTTTTTTGTTAACGGCAAACTGCAGCAAATTACGCTGAAATTTGCCCTGTCAGTATGATGCTCTGCAGAGCAAGAAAATTTATAAATGAGAATTTCATTTTCTTGACATGATTAAAGCGACTTATGAGCAGATAATTGAAAAGATTTCTAAAGCTTCAGGATTGCCGATTGATGAAATTGAAAGAAGAATCGCCGCCAAGAAAGCCAAGCTTTCCGACCTTGTAAGCAAGGAGGGGGCGGCACAGATAGTGGCTGCAGAACTTGGAATAAGCTTTGACAAGCAAAAAGTCAAAATAAATGAGATAATGGTTGGAATGCACAAAGTCGGCTTTGTCGGGGAAGTTGTCAGGCTGTTCCCTGTCCGCAGCTTCAAAACAAAGAAAGCAGA
>Ga0315289_10016431_pt1 | contig 10202 bp, 7 predicted proteins | sample YL17G11_40_MG_FD_203452 | JGI IMG/M metagenome (GOLD analysis project Ga0315289, IMG submission 203452) | Sediment microbial communities from Yellowstone Lake, YNP, Wyoming, USA - YL17G11_40 | ecosystem: Environmental > Aquatic > Freshwater > Lake > Sediment | place: USA: Wyoming | collected...
TCTCTGAGACTGGTGGAAATGGAAACGGTGAGCCTGATCCGGGGGAGACCTGCGACATGACGGTAGCGTTAAAGAATAAAGGTAGCCAAGAAGCAATTCAGGTTTCTGCCAATTTGATATGCAATGATCCTTATCTAACGGTGACAGCTTCCAGCTCTTTCTATCCGGATATTCCTCCGGATAGCTCAACGGGCTCTTTGGTTCCCTATCAATTCGATGTCCACGCCAATTGTCCGCTGGGTTATGTGGCTACTTTCGTTCTGGAGGTGAGTGGTGCAGGACCTTATTCTGTCTCCGATACTTTTCATGTTTCGGTGGGCCGGAAGCCGGTTTTATTGGTGGATGACGATGATGATGCCAGCTATGATACCTGTTTTGCCTCGGCTTTGAACTCTTGCGGGATTTTGTGCGATGTATGGGTATATAAGTCCTCCGGCTTGCCCCCGGACTCGGTTTTGAGCTCCTATCAAGCGGTGGTTTGGACTACGGGAGCGGATTTTGGCTCCATAGGTAATCCTGCCACCCTGACCCTTGAAGATCAAGCCCATTTAAAGAACTATCTGAACAGTGGAGGCAAGCTATTTTTGTCCAGCCAGGATCTTTTATATGACAATAATCCCAACGATTTCATCATCAATTATTTGCACGTGGCTGGGCATACTGATGATCAGGGGATAAATTCGGTAGCTGGGGTATCAGGTGACACCGTTTCTGGCGGGATGGCATTTTCTTTGAGCTATCCTTTCAGCAATCTTTCCGATTATATAGTTCCTGGTTCTGGTGCGGCTGGTATATTTTATCGCACTGGAAGGAGTTCGCCTTTATCCAGAAAAGGAAACTTAGCTTTGCCCAGCTTCCCATTGGAAGACTCGAGTAAGACGGATTATTGTGCTTTGCGTTATCCGGCTTCAGGATCGTCCACCTACAAAGTAGTCTTCTTTGCCTTTTCCTTTGAGGCTGTTCCCCAGAGTGGAGCGGATCCCAACAATGCCAAGACGGTGATGGGAAGGATCATGAATTGGTTTGGGATAAGCAAGACCTCGTTTGTTCGTGGGGATGCCACTGGGGACGGGGAGGTAGATGCATCGGATGTTATTTACTTGTTAAATTATCTTTTTGCGCATGGTCCGGCACCTTCTCCTTTGGAGGCGGGAGATGCCGACTGTAGTGGCGAAGTTGACGTGGCGGATGTAATCTTTTTGCTCAATTATCTCTTCATAGGTGGACCGGCACCTTCCTGTTAAAGGCAGTTTAGAGTTAAGAGCATATAGTTCGACAAGCTCACCATCTTCGAGAGTTTAGAGCAAATACGTTGTTTTTGGAAGGTTGAAAAGCCCCGCCTGTGGCGGGGCTTTTTCATTGGCTTCCCAACAGATTAAACAGATGAAGATTCGACTCGTCAAGCAGGCTACGCCATGCTTGACCTACGCTCTGCCGACTGCGGACATCCTAAACCCTACCTAACACCTATCACCTTTCTCCTCCTGAGGACCACCCAGGTGCTAAATACAATCAACGCCACCAAGATGATAAGACTCCATTGGGTGAGGGTAGGGATTTGGCGTAGATTATAGCATCCAGCAAAAGCACACCTGAATATCCTTTTATCAGAGTCACTTATGGATCGTCTGATTCCCGGACCTATCGATAGATTCATTAGATCGTTAGGATACACACCAGCGTCAAGATGACTCAAGCCATTAGTGTCAGAACCTGCTAAGGTTAGATTCAACACCCCGCAGTGGAATGTCCTAGTTGAAACGTTTACACTGTCACTATAGTTCTTATATGGATATGCAAAGCCAATTGCGTGGAGAAGTTCATGTGTAGCAACTGACCATCCATCGTATCTATCGTCAGGGGGTGGACCAAGGCCCCAATGCCAATTGATATTAGAGTTAAATATGATTATGGCAGATTCCGGACAAGCGTTAATGCCTGTGGGGTATAACCAATCGGTAAGGGCAAGAGGTGTACCTTCTGGAGTTAGCATATAAAGTCTCCCTGGAACAGGTTCTACCGATACCAGAGGCCAATTCATAATGGGCACCCTGAACACTGTTGATCCAGTAAACGTACCTTCTAAGCCAGCTATTACAAAGTTAATCAGGTCTTGTTGAGTGCCGGGGACGCTACTATCGTACCTCGGCTGAATGTCAACCGCAACGGACTCTGTATGCATAACAATCAGTGGAAAGAACAATCCCATTACTAATGTTACAATAGTTTTTCTCATAGAGTTTCTCCTTCCTGTGCAAAAAGGTCAACCAAAACCGTTTACTTGTGAAAAGTCTAACGAAGAATGCGTAGAAAATTGTCAACCACCCTTCGAGATGGTTGACCTCCGTGTTCCCTTTACGAGATTTTGGACTTACAAAAACGGGCGGGTGGCCAACCAGGGAAGGTTACGCCACATAAAGATCACCTCCGAAAGGCAGTTTAGAGTTGAGAGTATAGAGTTAAGAGGGTCGCTTCCGGGTATCCTGCGGATTCATCCTGAATGGAAACCAGACGGACAACTACAACCTCTCTTTTTGTGCCCTCTAATAGAGGGCTATTTAGAAATTTTTAGTTTATTGGAATGGTTCGACTTCACTCACCATAAAAGGGAAGGGAGATTAAAACTGCATCCAAAGCATTGATTGGCAATATCGGGTTGTCAAAGCGAAATCCTTTTCCAAGACAACCCCTTCTTTATGCCTCTAAACTCCCCAAATAGTGCAATAATAAAATTAATATAAATTCTTGCAACAATTTGTCAAGCTTTTTTTCAGAGAAACGAGGGTTTTTTTGGTGATTTACAAGTAATTGGTATAATTGGAGTTAGGCAAATAAGGCAAGGTTGCTTAGATTAATTTGGCGATTCTCTGTTCCTCAGGCACATGCCACATCAGTGGTGAAACGTGGAGGGTTTAAAGTTTAGAGTAGAGAGTATAGAGTTAAGAGCATATGGTTCGACCCTTCGATAGACTCAGGGTGCTGACAGTTTGACCTCGCTCACTGTCCCTGAGGGTTCGACCTTGCTCACCCTCCCTGAGCGAAGTCGAAGGGAGCAAAGTCGAAGGGAGCGAAGTCGAAGCACAAGCTCACCATCTTCGAGAGTTTAGAGCAAATACGTTGTTTTTGGAAGGTTGAAAAGCCCCGCCGAAGGGCGAATCTCTGGAATTCTGGGCCATGCGCTTCAGAGGTCAATATAGGATGACAGCTTTTATCCTATTTTTCCCAACAAAGAAAAACCACAACAGGAGTGGCAGGGTGAGATTGAATATATAAAGAAAAGTTATAAACGCAGTAAATAAAAATGGTTGCGGGAGGATTAACTTGTTATCATCAGTCATCGTTAGGTAAAGCGCCACAGAGGCGACTAAATGCCATATGAATAATATTAATAAACCAATTACTACTTTAGATAATCTCTTTTGAAATTTCAAATGCTTAGTGATAACCATCAGTGAGATAAAGGGTATTGGGCTGCTGCAAATGTCGAAAGGCACCGGAGGGTCAGAGCCCGGCAGCCCAAAAATCTGGACAAAAGATTTGGCAATAGAAAGAACCGGATAGACATAAAAGTATCCCCAACCGATCCATAAGCCAAATAATGGTAAAGAGACAAGAAGAAATTTAGCTATAAATATCAGTAGCCTTTTTCCCCAGGCTGAACGATTAGTTTTATCCATAGAACGCAAGCCAAAATTACTGTTAGAAAAATGATGATCTGCCACAGATAAAGGTGCATAATCTCTGATGTCTGGGGAGACCACCTGCCCACCACCCCAAGCACTATTAATCTAACAATATTAATGGAGTATAGAAATGGTATGCCTAAGACTATTCCCCATAGCTTTTTTCTATAATCAGTAGGATAGGCAATAACTCCAGCCGAGAAAATGAAGATCTCATATGCACCCAGACACTGATCTACTACGGTAAAACCATATCCATCCAAGCTTACCGAATGGGCATGGCACCTGGCAGACATTCCAAAAAGATTTAAAACCAACACCACAGCGGAAGCGGTAAAGCTTGAAGCTTTGCCAAGCAGGACAGGCCAATATCCCTTTATGAAGGAAAAAAGCACGGTAATGCCAAGCAAACCTAATGCAAAGGTGATAAAGAACCTTATGGGGGTTTTGTTCGATTTTGATTTTTTTATCTTTCTTGGAGTATTGATACTTTTTCTCTTTTTCATAAGAAAAATATAGGCTATTCTATGCTATTTTCCAAATTTTGATCTTCAGGAACGGAAGTTGTAGGTCGGGCTTTGTCCAGACAGGCCTTGGTAGGGACGCAACCCGACCTACAAAATTCCATCCGCTTAATCCGTTTGATCCGTTGACCGATCACTATGCACTCACTCCTGCTCTTCTCCTCCTCTTCAACTGCCAGATAAAGAACCCTCCCACTGAAAGTGCTAAAACGATCAGAACCCATTGGCTAAGGGTAGGGCGCCCGGGTGGTGGTGGTTGCCCCTCGTCGTCGACGATGGTCAGCACCGCAGTGCTGGGGCTACCCAGAGTGGCGCCTCCGGTAGGGTTGTTCAGGCTCAGATTCACCGTCTCGTTGCCCTCATACACGCCATCATCAATGATCGGGATGGTAAAGGTCTTGGGGCTCATGTCCCCATCAGCCCAGGTAATCGTTCCCGATGTGGGAAAGTAGTCGACGCCCGGCGTGGCAGTACCACCGCTGGTGGCGTAGCTTACCCCTACTTGACCGGCGCTGCCCCCAGTGCGGGTGACAGTGATTGTAACGCTACCGCCGTTTTCCAGGACACTATAGGTGGGCGAGCTGAATTGCAGGCTTCCGTGTTGAGTAACTCTCAAGAAAACGTCATAAACCTTGAAGCCTGTATCCACACTAACATCCGCTTGCCAGTCGAAATCGTAAAGCCTAAACACAGAGTCTGGTTCGGTACAAGGGCATTTGGGGAGTGGCGTTCCCCAACGATTCGAATTTACTGTTGAACCTGTTGCACCCGTACGGATTGAGTCGATAAACCCTTGAAAGGTTACGCTATTCTGCCCTGGCCAGCCTCCGGGATCCAGTCTCTGTAACAAATTGTTCACGAAAACACTTGGTTCTGGCAAGCACTGGCATTCGCTGCAACCTGCCAATAGACAGATCTTCGTTAGCCTCTCAAGATCCCCCGGTGGATCATTTCCATTCCAAAAGCCCCCGCTGTAACAACAGGCAAGAATAATGAATTTTGATACCCCCGCGGGTATCGCCCCCAAACTAGCGGTAATCGCATCATCTAAGCAGTGCTGGTTCGGCCAGATGCTTTCATCGCAGTTATCCCGGGCGGGTGGAACAACTTCGACGTCATTCAAAAAACTGCCGTGGCCATGATAGATCAAGAGGAAGATATCGTTGGCTTGGAGGTTACCAGCCGCGGTATTGATAGCTGCCGTAATATTAGCGCAGGTCACTCCTCCAGTGAGCGTCTGAATATTGGCCGCATTCCAATTCCCCCATTTGGATAGAGACTGGCTCATCTGGTTGGCTCTGGTTTGGGCGATGACGTCGTCAAACGCAGGACCTCCTGGATAAGTGGGACCAATGATTATGGCCTGGTTTGCACCAAGAGATTCTGGAATCCTAACCAAGGCCAACAATGATGTCATTAACAGCGCGGTAACGATCATTTGCCTCATAAAATTAAACTTCATCATATCTCTCCTTTTCCCTTTGAGGTTCATCTGATTACGAGAGATTTTCGTGTAGGACTCTCTTACCCTACGGGATTTCGATCTACAAAAACGGGCGGCTGCCCAACCAGCGATGGTTACGCCGCATAAGGATCACCTCCTCAGAAAAGTTTAGAGTTAAAAGTATAGAGTTTAGAGAGTTGATGTCGGGTATCCTCAGGAATTCATCCTGAACGAAAACTCGGCCTAAAGCCACAAACTCTCTTTTTGTGCCCTCTAATAGAGGGATATTTAGAAATTTTTAGTTAATTGGAATGGTTCGGCTTCGCTCACCATAAAAGGGAAGGGAGATTAAAACTGCATCCAAAGCATCGTTTGGCAATATCGGGTTGTCAAAGCCAAATCCTTTTCCAAGACAACCCCTTCTTTATGCCTCTAAACTCCCCAAATAGTGCAGTAATAAAATTAATATAAATTCTTGCAACAATTTGTCAAGCTTTTTTTTCAGAAAAGGGAGAGTTTTTTTGGGATATTTATAAGTGACTCATATAATTGAACTTATGCAAATAAAACCAGATTGGTTGGGATTAATTCACCACTTTTCACCTGTTATACGCAAGCGTTAATGACAACACAACTTTATAGGAATTTTCCTTAAGTAAATTCAATCGCTTTTCGTAGTCTTTTCACAATTTCCCCTTTTTCCAACGTACCCTAAATTTTCTCGTGACGTAGAATTATTAATTTTTTGGTAGCGTATCGAAATTTTGTTGCTAATTTTGTTTTTGGGTTGTTTTAAGTTCTTGTAACATAACTTCTTTAGCTTTATAATGGACTAATTTGGGTTGTGGCACAAGCTAAAGAGGTCAAAAATGATAAAAAAAACAATGCATAAAGTGTGGTTCAAAGAGAACCAAAAAATTCGGGAAATATCAAAGAATCATTATAAACCTAAAAGGTAAAAGAAAAGTTGTTGTCCAAAGATGGTGGTGTGAGGATTGCCGGTCCTCTTTTATACTTCGGGGCAGAAGCTTTAAATACGAGAGATCCATTGCTTATAAATCGGCTCAACTTTATTTTGATGCAGAAGCCTCTTACAGGGGTGTGAGTCGTCAGCTGAGGATAAGAACCAACACCATCTTTGAGCTTATAAATGAACTTGGTCACAACTGTAAATCCTTTGTTGAGGTTGCCCGAGAGCTAAAACCTTGTTGGTCTGGTTACCTTTTGGCCGATGCCAAAACCATCCCCGCAAAGCGGGGGAAAAGTTCTATTTGCTTTTAACCGCTGATGCCCTAACTCAAGATATACCCATGGCGACATTCTCTTTAAGCGAAGATTATCCAAGCTATTATGAGCTTTTAAGGACCATCCGAGATGAGATAAAGTTTTCTCTCAAGGGAGTCACCACGGATGGTGATCCAGGTCTTTTAAAAGCAGTCAAAAGAATTTTTCCTGATGCTCCTTTTCAGCTGTGTGCAAAACACTTAGATAGCTATCACCGATACTACTTCAATTACCTGTATCAAGGCAATCGAGAGGGAATAGACCTATTTTTGAAATTGACCAGCCAACTTCTCTTTGCCTCTGATCTATGGCGTTTAGATCACCTCCTTCAAGCCTATTATGATTTCAGACCATATTTGCAATCTGTGGGTCTCACCAAAGAATTAGAAGACTTTGAATCTAAGTTTAAAAACCTTTGGGTTCATTTTTATCATCCGGGAATGCCCAGCACCACCAACATCCTTGAAGGCATCATCCACCAACTTTCCCGAAAAATAGATGACACCGATGGATTCAACTCTCCCGAAACAGCCTGGAACTCTCTTAAACTTCTAATCATGAATTATAGATTTAAGAAATTCTCTTGCAGTCATAATGGCAATAATCACAAAAGCCCTTTAGCGTTAGCTAAAGTCAAAACCAATAACATAAACTGGATCCAATTTTCTCAAAAAGCAACATAAAAACGTTACGCTACCCAATTTTTTATTATGGCGTGACGAATTATAAAGTGCTATATTCGTATATTGTTTTTTGCAAATGTGAGAAAGTTCATCACCACTTTACCCGAAATCGAGGTAGAAAAGCTATGAAATCACCGAACACGGAATCAAGCAATAACAAAAAGAAAAAAGAGAAGAAAACCACTAATATGAGCACAGCCAGTTCCGCTCCACCCTCCAACTTTATCCGAGAAATCATCACGGAAGACTTGAAGGCAAACAAATGGGGTGGTCGAGTTCATACTCGATTTCCGCCAGAACCGAATGGCTATCTGCATATTGGACACGCCAAATCTATCTGTCTCAATTTTGGCATTGCCGCCGAATTCGGAGGTCTGTGCAATTTGCGATTCGATGATACCAATCCCAGCAAAGAGGAAGTTGAGTATGTGGAATCGATTAAACAAGACGTCAGGTGGCTGGGATTCGACTGGGAAGATCGGCTGTTTTTTGCGTCTGACTACTTTGAGCAAATGTATCAGTATGCGGTGCAGTTAATCAAACTGGGGCAGGCTTATGTCTGCGATCTAAGTGCGGATGAAATCACTCAGTATCGAGGCACTTTGACTGAACCCGGCAAAAAGAGTCCATATCGTAACCGCTCCATCGAAGAGAATCTCGACTTATTTGAGCGCATGCGAGCAGGAGAATTCCCTAACGGTTCTCGGACACTGCGGGCAAAAATCGACATGGCCTCTCCAAATCTGAATATGCGCGATCCGGTTATGTATCGCATAGTGCATGCAGAGCATCACCGCACGGGCAACCAATGGTGCATTTACCCAACCTACGATTGGGCACATGGCTTGGAGGATTCTATCGAGCGGATCACCCATTCGATTTGCACGCTGGAATTTGAGGATCATCGTCCGTTATACGACTGGTATTTGGATCAATTGGGAGTCTATCATCCCCAGCAAATTGAGTTTGCTCGTCTCAATCTTAACTACACGGTGATGAGCAAGCGAAAGCTTTTAAAATTGGTTCAAGAAGGATATGTATCTGGATGGGACGATCCGCGGATGCTGACCATATCGGGTTTACGTAGACGGGGTTATACACCAGAGGCTATCCGAGACTTTTGTGAGCGCATCGGAGTGGCAAAGAGGGGCAGTATGGTCGATATTAGCTTACTTGAGCATTGCCTCCGCGAAGACTTGAACAAACGTGCTCCGCGTGTTATGGCTGTATTGCGACCACTTCGAGTGGTCATTGACAACTATCCGGAAGGTCAGGTGGAAGAGCTGGATGCGGTGAACAATCCGGAGGATGCAAACATGGGGACGCGGAAGGTTCCTTTTTCTCGCGTGCTATACATCGAAAAAGATGACTTTCGAGAAGTTCCACCCAAAGGATTTTTCCGACTAACTCCCGGCGGTGAGGTTCGACTGAAGCACGCCTATATTATCAAATGTGAGAGGGTGATTAAGGATGAACGGACTGGCGAGGTGGTCGAGCTTGGCTGCAGTTACGATCCTGAAACTAAAAGCGGCGGGGTAAAGGCTGGGCGAAAAGTCAAGAGCACGCTACACTGGGTCTCCGCAGACCATGCTCTTGAAGCTGAAGTACGTTTGTATAGCCATCTTTTCGTCACACCAAATCCAGATGATGTCCCGGATGGCTCTGATTTCAAGGTTAACTTGAATCCAAATTCTTTAGAGAGGTTGACTTCGTGCAAAGTGGAACCAAATCTGGCAGGTGCAAAAGCGGGAAGTCGTTATCAGTTCTTGAGGCTGGGTTATTTCTGCGTTGATTCTGATTCGTCAGACAAGAAACTCATTTTCAACCGAACGGTAACGTTGCAGGATGAATGGGCGAAGATCGAGAAAAAACAAACGAGCAGGGCAGGAGCCTCAGGCTCCTGATGTATACAACTAATTTTGCTTTATTCTGCCGGTTGCGTTTTGAAGAAGTAGTTCGTTTGGAGACAGAAGATATTGACAGTAATCGAAAATTAATTTATCTTAAAGGTACCAAAGGGAAAAAAGATAGATACAAGATTTGTCGGATATGGCTTTAGAGAGTTTTGAGGAATATTACAAAGTATATAGACCGAAAGAACATTTGTTTGAATGGCGGAAGGCAGAACACATTTGGCAGAACGAAGTGCGGAAAATATACTCAATGCAGTTACACATTTGTTCGCCGAAATAGCGCGTTTTAAGAGTGCCCACCTTCCATGGCGGGCTTATTAAAAGTTGTAATTGAAACGCTTATACAGTTCAATGGAAAATGACAGATGGGATTGTAATGTTTGAGATGATTTTTGACCACAGAAATGGTATTCTGTCCTAAAAACAGAGGTCGAAAATGATAGACACTGATGAACTATTCACTATAAAAGAAGCCAGTGAGTGGGCAACTAAGCATTTGGGTAAGATCGTGACGACTTCAAACATTTCTTATCTAATTCAATACGGACGAATAAGGAAAATCGGAAACGATGGAACAACTCAAGTTTCCAAGCAGGAATTAATCAGCTACTACAAATCTTACAACGGGCATAGAGAGCTTTCATGGAAAGACCAACTCGGAGGGGATTTAA
>Ga0315289_10016432_pt1 | contig 10202 bp, 7 predicted proteins | sample YL17G11_40_MG_FD_203452 | JGI IMG/M metagenome (GOLD analysis project Ga0315289, IMG submission 203452) | Sediment microbial communities from Yellowstone Lake, YNP, Wyoming, USA - YL17G11_40 | ecosystem: Environmental > Aquatic > Freshwater > Lake > Sediment | place: USA: Wyoming | collected...
TCCGAGAGTTCTCCTGCGTTTCTGTGGGCGCCCTTTGACAACCATTGGGTTGGCTGTGGTGACCAGTCCTCTCGTTTCGGAACAGAGAGCGCAGGGCGGAAGGCGAAGAACGCGAGAAAGGCCGTGATTATTGGCCGGAAACGCCGAAACCCCGCCGCCTCTCGGCGCGGGGTTTTGCGTTAACCACTTCGACCGCGTTTCCGCGGCGAATTGTCTGGCTCCCCAAGGACGACCCTCTTCGGAATTCGTCGCGGCGCTCTCTGTGCCGCAACCGACTTTGGTTCAACGGGTCGCAGGCCTGCCACTTTCGTGGCGGAGTAGGCCACTCCTGTGGCCTTACAGAATCAGAATGGAGACCACTGCGCCGACAAGGACGACCCAGAGAACATCAATCTTGAGGCGCAGCGCGGCGAAAGCGGCTGCGGTCAGGATGACGGAAGGGATGGTCCACGAGATGACAAGGGCGAAGTTAACGGCCACCGCCAGCAGAAGCCCGACGAACGTCGCCAATACACCCCTGACGGCGCGGCGGAAAAGCAGCGACTGGCGCAGCCGGTCGAAGTACGGAAGCGTGAGCAGCACTATGAACAGCGACGGCGTGAAGATGCCCAGCGTGCCCACGATCGCGCCCGGCAGGCCGGCCACCTGATACCCCACGAACGTGGCCGTAATGACAATCGGCCCCGGCGTCACCTGGCCCAACGCGATGCCGTCCATGAATGTCTTACCGTCGAGCCACTGGCGCACGTTCACCACCTCGTGCAACATCAGCGGCACCGAGGCGAAGCCGCCGCCAAAGGCGAAGATGTCCACCTGCATCATCAGTGCGGCGAGCGCAAAAAGGGCCCGGTCCAGAAGGAACAGGGCGACCAGTCCGGCCACGGCGCTGGCGGTCAGGACGATGGCGCCAAGCAGGGATCGGCGCACACCGTCACCCCCGGCCGCATGGCCGCGACCCTCGGGCAGCGCCACGCCCCGGTAGAGAAGCAGAGCAATCGCCGCAGCGGCAACGATGACGAGGATCGGGCTGCCGTGGCCTACGATGACGCCTGCGGCACCGGCCGCCAGGAACGCATCGCGCCAATTCTTGATCGAACTGCGGCCGAAGTTGAGGGCGGCATTGGCGACCAGAGCGACCACGATCACTTGAAGGCCGCGAAACGCCAAGACGACCGGCTGTAGGTCGCGACCCTCCCGATAGACGGCCGAAAGGGCAAGCATCAGCGAGAAGGCGGGAAGCCCGAACCCCGCGAAGGCCGCCAGCGCCCCCCTTGGGCCGCCCGCCCGCAGGCCCACATACGCAGCCGTCTGCATCGCCGTCGCGCCGGGGATCGACTGGCACAGGGCCACGCCGCTTTCAAACGATTCCTTCGTGAGCCATTGCCTCCTCTCGACAGCCAGGCGGCCGATGTAGGCCACCATCGCCGGCCCGCCGAAGGCCGTCAGCCCGAGCCGCAGGAAGGCCAGAAACAGCCGCGCCGCCGAGGGCCTTCCCGCTTCGGGGTCAACGCGCCCGGCTTCCTCGGTCTCCTGCATTCCTGACTCCCGATGGCGGCTGCATCTCACAGCATGCGGGCCAGGCGGTCCTCCAGGCCGCGGACCTCATCGTCGGTCAGGCCGGCCATTGCGTAGAGAACGCGGTCGATGAAGTCCTGAAGGGGCTGGGCGGCGGGGGCGAGGGCGGAACGGGCGGCACGGGGGATTTCGCCGCGGGCGGCCTCGATGGCGATGATGCGGTTCACAAGGTCCACGATCACGTCGCGCACGGCCGGGCTGAACGGCGGCTGGGCAAGGCCCGGCCCGAGCGCGGCAAAGGCGGCCTCGAAGTCGCCCTGGGCGACGGGCGCGCGGGCGCGGTCCAGGATCCGCCGGTCCTCGGCGGTAGCCTTCTCTGCGAATGCCGGGCACGGAAGGTTGTTGAACTGGTATTCATTCACCTTGGAGTTGGTGCTACCCAAGCGGAAGTACCAGTCCAGTAGTTTTGAGTTTAACAGGCCCAGCAAGAGAGGCAGCGCGATCGAGGATTGAGATGGTACGACGTAACTCACTGTGTCAAAGCAATAACTGCCTGCGGCGATGGGGGCGGCCACGATCCGCCGGAAGTTGTTCTGCGGCGAACTTCTTTGGAACCCGATCCTCGGTTCCTTGGCATGACGCGCCTTGGACGTCTCCGCCTTGCCCTCAAGGAACTTCCCCTCTACCAGATAGAACGCTTCGCCCTGCGATGCTTGCCGGACCGCATACACGCACACATTCGCGCCCCTGAGAATAAGCGGGCCGTCACCGGGCCCCTTGGAGATATTACCCTTCGGCTTCTCTACGGTCTCGTTCACCTCGCCCTGGAATGAAGTGCAGAAGTCGGCCAGGCGCCTCATTCGGCGACCTTGGATAATCCGGATTGCCAGGTCCCAGTCGGCCTGGGAGCAACTGGCGATGGTGGAGTTCGACGCGTCGTACTGGGGGATGTCGGCCGAAGCAAGGCTGAGAGACGGCGAATCTTCCCGCACGAAGTTCTCCGGGTGAACGCGGATGGTGAACGGCTCGCTGCGTGCGGCGACACTTTCGGTCTTCATCAACGTGAAAACGACGGTCGAGAGTTTGGCTTCGCGGAAGATGCGCTTGTCCGGGTCGTCCTTCTGCGGGAACGAGTCGACGGAGGTGAAGGCCGCGCGGGCGAGGATTTCGCGCCTCAGGTCCGCCGCCTGGTCGTCGCCCAGGAGGGCCATCGGCGTGATGAACCCGAGGCGTCCCCCTTCTGCCAGAAGGTCGAGCGCGCGGCATATAAAGAGTTTGTAGAGGTTATTCTTGCCGCGGAATGATGGCTTGTAGACGGCCTGACTCTCAAGGAATGCCCGCAGTTGCGCCAGGTCCTTGCCTGTTTCCTTCTCGGAAAGGACGTCGTAAGGCGGGTTGCCGATAACGGCGTCAAAGCCGGCCTCCGGGCGCCGCTGCGCGGAGTCAAAGAACGCCTCCGGGAACTCCAATTCCCAGTGGAAGGCGGCGACATCGGGGCGGCGGGCCGCCCCCTGGGCCTTCTCGACCCACGGTTCCCCCAGGATCGCCCTGATTCCCGGTCCGCCAAGCGCCGCAAGTGCCCGGTGGTAATCTACCGCGCGCGGCTGGTCCGCAGCGGGAGCAAAGAACGCCGCGCACCAGGCATCGGCGAGGGCGACGAAGGGCACGCGGACGGGGCCGAGGACCTTCCGGAAGAGTTTCTCCTTCTCCTTGACCTGTTCGGCTGTCTCCGAAGCCATTTGGCGGATGGCATCAAGCGGTCCCAGCAGCGCAGGCAGGCGGGCCTGGACCTGTGCGGCGAAGGACTCGCCGAAGACTTCCGGCGCGCCGGGCAAGGCAGCCACCGAATAGATGGATGCACCCACCAGACTGTTGCCGTGGCGCAGGTGGTGATCGAGGAACGTCAGGGGCCGCCCCACGGAGACCGTCTCGAGCCAGAGGGCCAGTTTGGCGAGTTCCACGGCCAGGGGGTTCATATCAACGCCGTACAGGGATCGCTCGACCACACGGCGTTTCCAGAAGGAGAGCGTGGACTCGTCGCCGCGCAGCCGGTCGGCTTCCGGGTCGCCCGTGTGCGGGTTGGTGGCGATCTCCTCGGCCAAGTAGCGGCACGCACTCAGAAGGAAATGGCCTGAACCCATCGCCGGGTCCAGGACACGGAGGGCAAGGACGCGGTCATCGAAGGACGTGCGCAGGACCTTGAGGTTCCAGGCGAGTTCATCGCGTCGTGGGCCGCGGGCACGGTCGCAGACGTCCTTGGCATTCGCAATTTCTGATTCCAGTTGGGCGTCGATGCGGCGGCACAGAGGGCCGAGCGTTTTCTCGACGATGTAATCGACGACGTGGTTGGGCGTGTAGTAACTGCCGGTCGAGCGGCGCTCGCCCTTGTCGGTCACAAGGTACACCTGGCCCGGCCGGTAGCGGGTCTGCGTCCGCTCGTAACCACCGGGCATCGGCTCGGCCTCGCGAATGACCCGCTCTTCGGCATTGCCGCGCTTGCGGATGACGGCCATCGGGTCGCGGGCGTAGTGCGACCGAAGTTCCAGAAGGCCCTCGTAGATGCTGCCCAGGTGCTGGATGGCGAGGTCCCGGTAGTCCACGCGGCAGAGGCCCGCCTCCGGGTGCTGCACGTCTTTGGCCCGCCCCAGGCGGTCGATAACGCGGGCCAGGTGGCAATCCGGCAGTGCCTTCTCGGCAAGGAACGGATGCGCGTCGGGGTCGAACAGGCCGCCGTTATAGGCGGGCACGCCGTAGCGAGCGCCGCCGACGTCGATCAGGTCGAAGAGGCCCTGAAGTTCGCGCCAGATGTCGGTGGACTCGCACGAGTATTCCTCTTCGCGGCCATCTGCGATGCGGTCGAGGCGGCGGGCGAGTTCGTCGCGGAAACGGCCGAGCGAACGGTTCTCGGTGTAAAGCCGGTTGACGCCGTAAGGCAGAAGCCGGCGGTCCTCGGCATACATGATGAAAAGCAGCCGGTAAAGCAGGATGAAACTCTCATCATGGCAGCGGGCAAGGTCGCGCTCGGGGTCGAGGTTATTGCGCGTGAACGTGAGGAACCCCTCGATGCTGATCCGCAGGGCCTCGAAGACTTGTTCCTTCAGGCCTTCCCCGACGCCGAGTCGGTATTCACTGCTCCCCTGCGCGGCCCGCTCGATGAGTGCCGCGCGCTCGGCCGTGCCGCGAAAGGCCGCAGGGCCGAAGAAGAGGTAGAACCGCACGAAGTCATCGAGCACGTGCGGACGGTCCAGAAGCCCCTTGCCGTCGGCGCCCGGCCCCATGTCGGCCCAGTAGTCCAGGATTGTCGAAATGTCGCATTCCAGGTACGTCTCGAAGCGCGGCTGTTCGGGCGTCAGTGTGCGCGGGATGAGCCGCCAGCGGCGACCGTTGGTGAGGATGGCGTAGTCCAGTTGGCTGTGTTGAAGGTACGACTCGATCTGCTCCGGCGGGTACTCGCGCTGATACTTACGGCGGTGCTTGACCATCAATGGGCGGTCGAGGCTGTGGTCCCAGGCCTTTGCGTCGGCCAGCACGATGGGGTACTTCCAGAAATCCTGCGACGTGCGGCCGGCCCTGACGGCCTGGCGCAGCGCCGCATCGTCCAGGAACAAGGCGTAGTCCGGCTTGCGCCCGCGAAGGAAAGTCTGGTACTTGAGGTGCCAGCCCAGGGCTTCGAGGATCGGCTGGATGAACGCATGTTCGAGGCCCTGCTCGTCGCCGTACCGAGCGACCATGTCGCGCTGAGCGTGCCAGAGTTCGGCCAGGCGGTCAAGAAGATGCTCGGCTTCGGGCCGCAATTCGTTCCACTCCGGCTCAAGCGGCAGCCGGTGCTCCAACCAGTGGTTGGAGAACAGGTGGCTGTTGCGGATCGGGCCAAGCGGCAAGGTGGCTTGTTCGTGCGCCACGGCTGCTCCTGCTGATGCACGTACTGGGATGGGCGAGCCGCACCCGTTCCCGCCCTTGGCAGGGCGGCCGTCTCGCCCTTTCTCTTGTCGGAAACATTCTGCCCGCAAGAGTCCGGGGCCGCAAGTGATTCTTGCACTTGCAGGCGCCGACGCAGGGGTGTGCTGTCGTATAATAGAATGGAGTCCGCAAGGGTTGCGGGCAAGGAGGTGCGCTATGAGGAAGGCGGGCGCTAAACCTGGCATGCCGACCAAAGAGGCAGAACCGCTCGCAGGGCCGGCGAAAGGAAGGCAGGGAAAGGCCGAAGCGGGGGCGAAGGCGGCGAGTGCATCGGTTGGGGAACTGAAACCGCAGGAAGGCCCGACGGAGAGAGACCAGGAAGAGGTCGTGGCGACCATGCGGGACGGGTGGGGCGTCAGGTAGTAGGCGCTCCACCACACGAAAACTCGGAATTGACTTTGCCCGGCACGGTCGATATAGTCTGGAAAGGCGGGGATGGAGTCCCCCATAAACGCCAAATACTGGCTGATGACTCCTACTCAGGCTAAGGCCGGTAGGAGTTTCTTGTTAGGGTGCCGATACTCCTACAGGCAGCGGCCTGTGGGAGTTTCTTATGCGCGAGCCAGCCAAGACAGAATGCGCCAGCGCAGCCCAGGGCGTCGGCCGGGAGACGCTTGACGGCTTCCTGCCGCACGCTGTCCAAGAGGCCCGGCGGGTCTGCCAGGACTTCCGTATCACTTCGCTCTTTCCGCTGATTGACGCCGCCGATGCCGCGCTCCACGACAGCCGCGACGCACGGGCCGGTCCGCGCGGCGCGGGACGCATGATCTGACCGGAATGGAACAGGAGGTGAGAGATGTTGCCTGAATTCGTGATCCCATTGATGGGAATCGTGGGTATCAGCTTCGCTCTGTGGACGTATGCTTCGGTGCGCCGGCACGACGAGGGCACCGAGCGCATGCGCCGGATCGCGGAGCAGATCCATCAGGGAGCCATGGTCTTTCTGCGCCGCGAATACGGCATCATCGTGGTCTTCGCAGTCATTGTCGCGGCGATCCTGGGCAAGTTTCTGAGTCCGGGCACCGCCCTGGCCTACCTGGCCGGGGCGGCCTGCTCGATGATGGCCGGCTATCTGGGCATGGAAGCAGCCACCCGGTCAAGCGCCCGCGCCACACAAGCGGCGCGCACGGGGGGCACTCCCGCCGCGCTCGACATCGCCTTCCGCGGCGGGTCGGTGATGGGCATCGCGGTGGCGGCTCTGGGTGTCCTGGGATTGGGGGTGGTCTACTGGTGCACCCGCGAGCCGCTGATCGTCAACGGTTTTGCGATGGGGGCTTCATCGGTGGCGCTTTTCGCCCGCGTCGGCGGAGGGATCTACACCAAGAGCGCGGACGTCGGAGCCGACCTCGTGGGCAAGGTGGAGGAGAATATCCCCGAAGACGATCCGCGCAATCCGGGCGTGATCGCCGACAACGTGGGTGACTGCGTCGGTGACACGGCGGGCATGGGCGCGGATCTTTTTGAGTCCTACGTCGGCTCGGTAGTGGCCGCCATGGCGATCGGTGCGACGCTTCCGGATCCGGCACGCTGGATTTTCCTGCCCCTGGGGTTGATCGCCGTAGGTATGGTCGCCTCGCTGCTGGGCATCTTCTCGATGCACGTACTCAAGCACCTGAATCCCCAGTCGGCGCTACGCTACGCCACCTATGTCAGCGGCATTCTCTTCCTGATATTCGTCTTCGGACTGGTACGCTGGCTGCTGCCCGACATGGCCATGTTCTGGTCCGTGCTCAGCGGCTTGCTGGCTGGCATTCTGATCGGTCTGGAGAGCGAGTATTTCACCAGCGGCCCGCCGGTCCGGACTGTGGCCCGTAGCAGCCAATCCGGAGCCGCACCCACCGTTATCACCGGGTTAGCGATCGGCTTCGAGAGCACAGTGCTGCCCATCCTGACCATCGTGGCCTGCATGGCCGTCGCCTTCCACGTTGGCAACCTGTACGGGATCGCCATCGCGGCCGTGGGGATGTTGTCGACCATCGGCATCGTGATGTCGACCGACTCGTACGGGCCGATCGCCGACAACGCGGGCGGCATCGCCGAGATGGCCAAGTGTGGGCCGGACATCCGCAAGATCACCGACCGCTTGGATGCCCTGGGCAATACCACCGCGGCCATCGGCAAGGGATTTGCCATCGGGTCGGCGGCGCTCACCGCCCTGGCGCTCTTCTCCGCTTACCAGCGCACGGCCCGGCTGGAGACCATCGACTTGACCAACATCCACACGGTCATAGGGCTGTTGATCGGCGGGCTGATGCCGTTCGTGATCGCGGCGCTGACCTTGAAGGCCGTGGGGCGCACGGCCGACCGCATGGTGGCGGAGATTCGCCGCCAGTTCCGCGAGGTCGCTGGTCTGCGCGAAGGCAAGGCGGAAGGCGATGTGGCGGCCTGCATCAATATCGTTACCAAAGGCGCGCTGAAGGAGATGATCGTCCCCGGTCTACTGGCGGTGATCGTGCCGCTGCTGGTTGGTTTCGGCATGGGACGGGAAGCCCTCGGCGGCTTCCTATCCGGGGCCTTGGTCTGCGGTGTGCTGCTGGGCATCATGATGACCAACGCCGGAGCCACCTGGGACAATGCCAAGAAGTGGATCGAAGAGGGCAACCTGGGCGGCAAGGGCACGCCGACCCATGCCGCGGCGATAGTCGGCGACACGGTCGGCGATCCGTTCAAGGATACTACGGGGCCCGCGATGAACATCCTGATCAAGCTCATGGCCATCGTGTCGCTGGTCTTCGCCCCGTTGCTGTAGATGGAGCCCGGCGGGACAACATGACGGTCGTCAATCCCACAAGGAGAGAATCAGGGGACCGGTCGTGGACATGCCGGGGCGAGGCCATCTGCAACGGCCGTAACGACATGCCCATGGTGAACCTGGCGCGTATGCGGATCGCAGCCGTGGCTGACCTCGCACAGGTACAAGCCGCCCTGGTGAAAGGATGGCCATGCAGTTCTTCTGCCCCAACTGCTGGAGCGACTTCGCCGAGGACCTGGCTATCTGTCCCCGGTGCGGCGTGGACATCCACGCTTTCTGGGACTCGAAGAACATAGCCGAGAAACTGATCCTGGCGCTGGACCATCCCGAGCCGGAAACGCCCATCCGGGCGGCATGGATTCTGGGGGAGCGGCGGGAGGCGGGGGCGGCACAGGCCCTGGCAGTGCTCGTCAGACGAACGCGAGATGTTTATGTGGCAACGGCGGCCGTCGAGGCCCTTGGCAAGATCGGCACGCCGGAAGCAATGGGATTCTTGAGGACGCTTTCAGTCTACCCGGCCCGGATGGTGCGAGAAGCGGCCCGGGAGATTCTGAGGCAGCATGAGGCGGAGCCTCGACTACACGAGGGTCAGGAGGATCAGGGATGACGCCGACGCCGGTCATCTTGGAGTTGCCGGGCAGAGCGCCTACGGAGTTGACCGACCTGGTTCTCGACTTCACAGGAACGCTTTCGCTGGACGGCACGGTGCTTCCCGGCGTTGCCGAGCGGCTGGCTGAGATCGCCAAGCACCTGCGGATCACGGTCCTGACGGCCGACACGTTCGGTAAAGCGGACGAGGCGCTTCGGGACCTGCCGGTGCAAGCCTGGGTGCTGAAGACGGGAGAGGACAAGGCGCGGTACGTGGCGAGACTCGGTGCCGAGCGGGTAATCGCCATCGGCAACGGGCGCAATGACGTGGCGATGCTGACCATCGCGGCCATCGGCATTGCCATCATAGGTCCGGAAGGTGTCGCAGGCGACCTCCTGCGCGTGGCCAAGGTAGTGGCGCGGGACGTTCTCGAGGCCCTGGACCTTGTGATGAACCCGCTGCGGCTGAAAGCGACATTGCGGGATTGACTCTGGGCCGCCCCACTGCGGCGTGGCACACGGCATCGGAAACAGGAACCCGGAAAAGGAGATGGCGATGAAGCCTGAGATCAGCAACATCCGCGCGATGGAGATTCTGGACTCCAGAGGCAACCCGACGCTTCGGGTACACGTGACCCTTAGCAACGGCATCGAGGCGTCGGCCTCGGTTCCCTCAGGCGCATCGACGGGCGAGAACGAGGCCGTTGAACTGCGCGACGGCGACAAGAAGCGCTACGGCGGCAAGGGCGTGCTGAAGGCCGTCGGCAACGTGAACAACGTCATAAGTCCCGGCTTGGTGGACGTGGATCTTTTCCACCAAGCGGAGATTGACCGCATGATGATCGACCTGGATGGCACGCCCAACAAGGCGAAACTCGGTGCCAACGCCATCTTGGGCGTGTCGATGGCGGTGGCCCGCGCCGCGGCGATGGCCGCCGGTCTGCCCCTCTACGCCTACCTCGGCGGGCCGGGCGCCACGCGCCTCCCCGTGCCGATGATGAACATCCTCAACGGCGGCAAGCATGCCGATAACAGCGTGGACTTCCAGGAGTTCATGGTCATGCCCATCGGGGCGCCGACCTTCACCGAGGCGCTGCGCTACGGGGCCGAGACGTTTCATGCCCTCAAGAAGATACTGGCCAAGAAGGGATACGCCACCAGTGTGGGCGACGAGGGCGGCTTCGCCCCCAATCTCAAGAGCAACGAGGAGGCGTGCGAGGTCATCGTGGAGGCCATCCGGGCTGCCGGCTACAAGCCCGGCCGGGACGTGGCCATCGCGCTCGACCCGGCCGCGAGTTCCTTCTACGAGGACGGCGCCTACAATCTTGCCAAGTCCGGCCAGGGCAAGAAGACCAGCGCCGAGATGACGGACCTGTACGCCAAGTGG
>Ga0315289_10016435_pt1 | contig 10201 bp, 6 predicted proteins | sample YL17G11_40_MG_FD_203452 | JGI IMG/M metagenome (GOLD analysis project Ga0315289, IMG submission 203452) | Sediment microbial communities from Yellowstone Lake, YNP, Wyoming, USA - YL17G11_40 | ecosystem: Environmental > Aquatic > Freshwater > Lake > Sediment | place: USA: Wyoming | collected...
TATGACCAACGCCATCGCCTTAAATTCGACTATGTTCAACTCTGCCCTGGTTTTGGGGCCAGCCATTGGTGGTTTAATCTATGCCTGGGTAGGACCGGGCTGGTGCTTCACCATCAATGGTATCTCATTTATTGCTGTGATCATTGCTTTACTTTTGATGAGGCTAAAGCCATTCGTCCCTATCGTGAGCAATGGTAATACGATCAGTGATGTCCGGGATGGATTGAAATATGTGATTACCAATCCCGAGGTGCGAATTTTAATCACAACTCTGTTTGTAATTACGGTGTTCGGTTTTGGTTTCGTTACTTTGATCCCTGCCTGGGCAGTAGTGGTTTTAGGAGGCAATGCTGCCACGAACGGCTTTTTGTTGGCCGCACGTGGCGTTGGATCCCTGATTGGATCACTGACCGTGGCTGCCATGGGACGTATAAAGTTCCGTGGAAAAGTATGGACGATTAACAGCCTCCTGCTACCAATCCTGATGATCATATTTGCGTACATGCATTTACTGATCCCGTCAATGGTGGCAATGGCGTTTGTAGGTTTTGCGACCATGATGATCTTAAATGTTTCCAATTCGATGGTACAGACCCGAATAGCGGATGAAATGCGCGGCCGGGTGATGGGGATCTACACGTTTTTCTTTTTCGGCGCCTTTCCCCTTGGCTCACTGATCTCGGGGTGGGCGGCTGACAGCATTGGAGAGCCTCTGACGGTGATCATCAGTGCCGTCATCTTGCTGGTATTTGCTTTGTGGGTGATCTGGCGTCAACCTGCCTTGCGAGCTATGGAATAAATCGCCACTAAAGACACAAATAAAAGCACAAAGGGTATCCCTTAACTCAGCTCTACAATATTATTCGGTTGGATGGCTTATAATTGACGAAGCATCAGGGAGATGGTAAAATTCCGACGCTTAGCGCCCCCATTGTCTAGCGGCCCAGGACGCGGCCCTCTCAAGGCCGAAACACGAGTTCGAACCTCGTTGGGGGCACTGCGAAACTCGGGTATTCAAAAGGCGGTCACGGTTGAATAGACCGGATGACCCTGTAGAACACCCGCTTTGTGTTTACTGGGATACCGACCCGCGCCGCAAGAATTGTTAATTAAAACACCCGTCTTTTTTTGACGGGTGTTTGTGATTCCATGAGCGTCCAGCACGCGCCGGATCGTAGTTTCCTTGCCCCGCTGCTGCGGTAACCCCTACTTTACAGGAGAGGGGACCGGCGGAATGGATCTTAGCGGACCACGGCAAAGTCCACGTGGAGTGTCGCCAACGAGTCGGCGCCGACCCACACGTCGAAGGCCTCCGCATCCTGGACCCATTTACCGGTATTCGTGCTCCAGTAGCCGAGCTCGGCAGGGCCGAGATGGAAGGTGACCGTCTTCGTCTCACCGGGCTTGAGTGTGAGACGCTCGAAGCCCTTTAGCTGGCGCATCGGACGTGAGTCGCTGCCAGCCTTCTGATGGATGTAGAGCTGCACGACCTCGTCACCCACAACTGAGCCCGTGTTCGTTGCGTCGGCTGTCACGGCCACCGAGCTCCCCACCTTCACTTGTGGGGCTGAGACCTTCAGGTTCGTGATCGAGAAGGTTGTGTAGCTGAGGCCAAAGCCGAAGGGATAAAGCGGCGTCGTCGGGCCATCCCAGTAGCGCGAGCGGTACTTCGGGTCACCCTCGGGCGAGTGCGTGAGGTTGCGCGCGTAGTAGAGCGGCGCGTGGCTCGCCTTGCGCGGGAAGGTGACGGGCAGCTTGCCGCCTGGGTTGACGTCGCCAAACAGGATGTCGGCAACGGCGTGGCCGCCCTCACTGCCGGGTTCCCACGCCTCGAGGATCGCCGGAACGTTCTCCGCCGCCCAACCGATGCTCAGCGGACGGCCATTCAAGAGCACCAGGACCACAGGCTTGCCGAGGGCCACGACAGCTTTGAGCAGCTCCTCCTGCCGCCCGGGCAGATCGAGTGAGGCGCGCGAGGCGGCCTCGCCGGCCATATCAGCGTTCTCGCCGAGGACCATCACGATGACGTCCGCTCCGCGCGCTGAGGCCATGACCGTCTTGAACGCGGCCTCAGCCTGCTCGGGCGTCTGCGCGGCCTTCTTCACCCCTTGCGTCATATCATCGAACGGTGATGCGATGTCACGCCGGATCTCGGGGCCGGGGGCGTACTCGACTCTTGCTCCCGGTAGCTTGGCACGCATACCTTCGACGATTGTGACGGCAGCCGGCGTGTGATCGAAAACCATCCACGAGCCCTCCGTAGCCTCCTTCGAGTCGGCCAGAGGACCAATCACGGCTACGTTCTTCAGGCTCTTGGCGAGCGGCAGGAGCCGGCCTTCGTTCCGCAGCAACACCATCGATCGCTGCGCCGCGAGCCGCGCTTCCTTTCGGTGCTCGGGCAGTGCGATAACCTGCGCCAGCTTCGACTCGTCGATGTACGGCTGCTCGAAGAGCCCCATACGAACCTTGATCGCCAGAATGGGCCACACGGCCGCCTCGATGTCGGCCAGCTTCAGTGTGCCGTCATTGACGAGCCCGGCCAGGTGCTGCGGGTAGGTGTTGCTGGCCATGTCCATGTTGACGCCTGCGCTGAGGGCGCGGAAGGCTGCCTCGCGTCCGTCGCGCGCGAAGCCCTGGATAACGAGATTCCCTACGGCATGCGCGTCACTGACCACAAAACCCTTGAACCCCCACTCGCCCCGCAGGACGTCGCGCAGCAGGAAGCGGTTCCCGCTCGCAGGGACATCGTTGAGGTCCATATAGGCGCTCATAAACGTCCCGACGCCCGCCTTCACTGCGGCCTCGAAGGGCGGGAAGTAGACGTTGCGCAACAGGCCCTCGGGCAGGTAAACCGGATCGTAGTCCCGCCCGCCGTCCGCCACGCCGTAACCCGCGAAGTGTTTGGCACACGCCACCATATGATCGGGTGCACCAAGATACGGCCCTTGGAAGCCGTGAACCTGGGCAGTCGCCATGGCCACACCCAGGAACGGGTCTTCGCCGGCGCCCTCAACGATGCGGCCCCAGCGGGCGTCACGGGCGATGTCGAGCATCGGGCCGAAGGTCCAGTGCAAGCCTGCCGCGCGGGCTTCTTTGGCTGCCACGGCCTGAGCCCGTTCGGCAACCGGTGGATCCCATGACGAGGCCATGGCCAGCGGTACGGGGAAGATCGTGTGGTAGCCGTGGATCACGTCGAGGGCGAAGAGCAGCGGGATCTTCGACGGGCTCTCTTCGACGGCAATCTTCTGGAGCACGTTGAACTGCTTCGTGTCGTTGAGCCACAGGACCGAGCCGGCCCCGCCCTTCCGGATGACGTCCTCGGGCTTAGGCCCCTGTAAGAACGACCCGCCCGAAATCTGGGTGAGCTGTCCGATTTTCTCCTCGAGGCTCATCCGCCCCATGAGGACCTCGACCCGCCTCGCAACCTCAGCCTCCGATGGGATAGCTGTCGCCCCTGTGATCTTCATGATGTCCATAACACCTCCTTCTCGTGACGCCGTGCTCCGATCCCGAGGGCATGCTTGCCTTACTAGAGCCGACCGTCCCTCCGCCGGGCCGACGTCAACGCCGCCCGCAATCATAATGGCACTCAGTACCATTGTCAACACTTTGTAGTACAACCCGCCGATGAGTCACGCGTGACCGAAACGCCCGGAGCGAAAAGCCAGGCCGTTCAACGTTGCGGTGCCCTCTGGGTTCACCGATAGGGGAGATATGGGATATTCGATTGTTGATACCCCTCTTATTCACTATTGAGTAGCACTACCCCCTTATATAATCACGTTTACACCGCATAGGGGAAAATATCACTTTCCCCAACCTATTGAAGTCGACCTTAAAAAGTGCTATAGTATTGTATAGACAAATGATTTGGGGATTCCCAGATCAAAAGGAGAAGGCATGCGTACGATCTATCGGTTTACTTATTTACGACTGCGTTGCGTGCTTATTTCATGACTCTGGCTTCGGTATATATCCGAACTGCCATATCAATCCTTACGAGGAGGTAGTCCAATGGTTACCCTTCCACGCAAGTCTCTTGTTTTATCGATATGTGGTTTGGTTATTGGATCTATCTTGCTTATCCAAATGGCTGTAGCACCAGTTCAAGCAGATATGGGCGTGCAGCCAATCCTCCCTGGCGGCAGCAATATCCAGCCAGAGGGGGAAACACTCATACAGATGGCCTCTGAGAAAGTGCTGTTGAATGTGCGTCCAGCAACAGAGATGGATGATACAGTCGTCATAAGGAATCCTGCAGAGTATGGGCTTTCAGGGTCTTTCGATGGTTCGCCAGGTATGTATCCAGCCGTGGCAGATGTTTTAGCAGATTTCAAGATGGTGAACCCGACTAACGAAGCGATAAGTATGACTGCTTGGTTCCCACTGGCTTCCGCTCTGGAGACTGAAGAGTGGAATCTCAATCCAGGCGATGTTGTTCCGCGCATAGAAAGATTTCAGGTCGTTAGAGATGGCAAACCACTAGAATATACCGTGGATGAGCTACCTAACCCAAAAGGGGAGGACAAACCCCTTCTTCCATGGGCAAGCTTCCCAGTGACTTTTCCAGCTGGGGAGGAAACGCATGTCCAAGTTAGCTACGTACTACCAGCGTGGTGGAGTCATGAAGGGTTAGTGATGAGCCTTTACTATATTTTCCAGAGCGGAGCTGGCTGGGCGGGACCGATTAGTAATGCTGAGCTGGTAATCAATCTACCTTATCCGGCTTCAAATGAGACGATTTATGAGATGCCGAAGGGAGGACAAATCGAGGGACACCAGGTGCGCTGGACGTGGCTGGATTTAGAACCAGGCCCACAAGACGATTTTTTTATCAAACTCATGATGCTCAATCGCTGGGATGAACTACAAGCTGCTCGTGCCGCAGTAACTGCTAATCCTCAGGATGGCGAAGCCTGGCTGAATCTGGCCTCCACCTACAGTATGCTCACTCGTGGTAAAGCCTATAGTGCAGCTCGAATGCTACCTGGTTTTGGAGAAATCTACCAGCCATTGGGTGTGCAGGCTGCTGAAGAAGCACTGCGCCTCATGCCAGGTGATGGTAGACCTCATTATGAATTGGCTATTCTATACGCCTCCGCACTCCCAGAAAATGCTTCACGGGAAGACCTACAGCCTGTAATGGACGAGTTGAAGATTGTCGAAGAACTTGAACCAGCTTTAGCACCGAATATTCACGATGCAATGGATTTTTTGGGTGTATTTTGGGCTGTATAAACTGCGAGAGCGGAAGCATCTTCGATACCAGAGCATTCAGCAACCACTCTCCCAACCCAGAAACCTACCCTTACTCCTTCCCCGTCCTCCACCCTTATCCCCTCAAGCACGCCTCAGCCTCTGCCAATCACAGAGACGAGAGGCAACAGACAAAGGTTGATCATACTCGTGCCAGCGGGATTTGTTGTCCTTGTTATTATAGGTTACATAGCTTTGAAAAGAATACAAAAGCTGGATGGAAGGTAGTATAAAAAAATACCCAGTTATTCTCTCGTGCGAGAAGGATAGCCTTTCAACATCCCACGTTTACATTTTGGATAAACTACCTCATTACATAATAGCGTGACCATCGGATAGAAAAAACCACTTTACCCTGCTTATTGAAATCAACCCAATAAAATGATATAGTATTAGAAGATGAATGATAGGGGGGATTCCCAAATCAAGTGAAGTGATTGCGTTTCGATTACCATCCCACATGAGTTATGAAATAAGGTGCTCCGAGACAGAAAGGGGACCTATGTCATCACAGCCAAAAGGTTATGTAGACACAACGTACCTGGACACAGTTCAAAGACTGCTGAACGACTATAAAAGGCTTACGTATGAACAAATGCATATCAAGCCAGGACAGAAAGTGTTGGATGTGGGTTGCGGACCATACACGGATACGATCCCGCTGGCACGACAAGTGAGTCCATTAGGTCAGATTATTGGCGTAGATTACGATGAAAAGATGATTGTTGAGGCTGAGCAACGCGCTCAAAAAGCAGGGGTAAGTGCCTGGGTTATCCATAAGTGCGCTAACGCCAATGAACTACCATTTGAATCGGATTACTTTGACTCATGCCGTGCTGAACGATTGTTTGAGCACTTGCTCAATCCTGTGAAAACATTATCGGAAATGGTACGGGTAACAAAATCTAGCGGGTGGATTGTCGTGTTGGATTCCGATTGGGGGACATTTTCTATGGATACAAATGAGATCGAAACCGAACGACGATTGGTACGCTTCTTTTCAGAGCACTCCGTGAATAATGGTTATTCAGGACGGCAACTATATCGCCTGTTCAAGCAGCAAGGTTTAACGGACATATCTACTCAAATGTGCGGTGTCACCTTCACTGATTATCCTTTTACTCGCCAGTTGGTACTTATGGATAAAAGTGAGAGCGAAGGGTTAGCTCAGGGTATCATTACAGTACAAGAACTTGAGCGACTTCATGACTTCTGGGAACAAGCGAATGCTGACGGTGATTTCTTCGCCAGCGTGTCGATGATACTCGTCTCAGGGTGTAAGCCGTGATTGGGGAGTAATGCAAGTCTAATATAAATACCGCAGAATATATGGTCGAAGCTGATGTCACTCCGCCTCATGGAAAATGTATAGGCAAGAAGAAAAGTCTTATTATATACGCAGATAAAACGCAGTGTAGCCTTCCTGTAGAATATTGATGAACGGCAAATATGCAGTATATCAAGAGTCCGTAGAATCATTATTGGGTGGCGGTCCAAATATGAAGGTGACAAGTAAGAAACGAATTCCGTTACTCTGCTTGAGAAAGAGAAAGATACACAATGCGTATTACGGTTTTGGCTATTGGCTCACGTGGTGATGTACAGCCCCTGCTTGCATTGGCGGTAGGATTACAGAAAACAGGTCGGCACAGGATACGCTTTGCTGCACCTGATAATTTCGAGTCGCTCGTTAGAGAGTACCGACTGGACTTTTATCCACTTGGCATCAATACGCATAATTTGATTGGAGCGAGGGATCTGACAACTGGCCTGGAATCGGGCCGCAATTTCCTTCTCTGGTCCTTGCAGGCGCTCCGCGCGATAAGGCCTATGCTTGCGCTGCTTATGGAACGTACGTGGTTGTCGTGCAAGGATGCAGAAACGATCGTCTTTTCATACATAGGCATTGGTGCTTACCATGTTGCAGAGAAGGTAGGTGTGCCCTGTTACATGGCAGCATCCGTTCCTGGGCTTGCTCCAACACGTGCATACCCCAATCCCGATGGCGTTTTCCCACCGCTACCCCTAGGTGGGGGCTATAATCTATTAACCTACTTTTTGTCGAGGCAGATTTTGCAAGCGCTTACCGGCTCATTTATCAATCGCTGGCGGCGAGAAAAGCTTTATCTGTCACCAATCCCTTTTGGAAAATATCCCTATGGCCAGTTGCACGGACGACCCATGCCGGTTCTGGGTGGGTACAGTCCCCTAGTTGTTCCCAAGCCATCTGATTGGGGCGAACATATCCACGTTACCGGTTATTGGTTTCTCGATCCCAAATCGGATTGGCAACCGCCTGCCCCGCTGGTTGAATTTTTAGAGTCCGGCCAGCCGCCAGTATATGTCGGCTTCGGTAGCATGGCGAATCGCAGCCCTCGGCAAACAACCCAGCTTGTTAGCGATGCGCTCGAACGATCGGGACAGCGCGTCGTTCTCGCCACAGGCTGGGGCGGATTGGAAAAGGCAAACTTGTCTGCTAATTTATATGCATTGGAGGCTGTTCACCATGCTTGGTTATTTCCTCGCGTATCAGCCGTTGTGCACCATGGCGGATCAGGAACGACAGGGGCTGGTTTGCGCGCCGGCGTACCATCTGTGCTTGTGCCGCACATAGGCGATCAACCGTTCTGGGCTCAGCGAGTGGCAGAATTAGGTGTCGGTCCTCAACCTATACCACGCCGTCAATTGACAGCCCTGCGGTTAGCGGAAGCTATCACCAGTGCTGTCACAGACACAGGCATCCAGACACGTGCTAAATCATTAGGTGAGCACATTCGCGCCGAAGATGGCATCGGGAAAGCTGTTGAGATTCTCGAAGGTTGCAACCAATGATAGGGTGCCTAATCCTCAGTTAGCCAGAAGATCATGTGATAGCACAGAATCGCCACCCAACATCGGCTCCACCTGACCGCTTCGGTGCGGGTGATGCCGAATGTTGAGGCCAGGATATTTTCTTGATAATCCACTTTATAGGTGGCACAATATAGCAAGAGTCAGTAGAATCGATTTGTAGGCAGAACTCAATTTGCCCAGCTTTACTTCATGAAAGGAGAATACAAAATGCCCAATAATAAACTCTTATGGCTGAGACGGATACTAGCCGTCAAAGTTGTCCTTACCTTTCTTTTCTGGGGCTTGCCAACACTCTTCTTCCCAATGTCTGTGCTACAAAGCCTTGGCGTACCAACGACTGCTGATCCCCTCTATCTACGGCTTTTGGGAGCCGTTATCATGGCGATAGGGGTTGCATATTGGTATGCCTATAGGAACCCTATCCACAATGTTGCCATACTGAGAGCTGGAGTTGTAGACAATGGGCTGGTCACTCTGGTGACACTTTATTTCATTGTTTTCGCCGGTCTCAGAAGCGTCATCATGTTGATTTCAGCACCACTAACACTCATCTTCTTCATATCCCTCATCCTGCTGATGCCGAAGACAGAAGCCGCCTAATACTGGCTCCTGCAGATAGTAGCTCCTCCACATTCGTCGCGAACGTCAGCCATTGGGCGTTTACACAGGCTTATGATAATCCACTGCCAATAGTGGTACATTAGCCTCATGCAAGCCCTCACCAAAGCCTCTCGCGTCAACACCGCCCTCCAGGTCATCCAGCATATAAACATAGTCATTATGGTTGGTGAAGGCATAGGTTGCTCCTTCTCATACACAGGAGTGACCTAACCCCACGCAGCAGTTGTATCCAACTTCGTGTTCACTTTAGGGTAGTGCTACCCGTATTCATAATGGCATGAACACTACACAGGGGGTCTTTCGTCCAAGGGATTACAAACGATACATGACTCTAGATGGATTATGTGCTATTCTATATTTAGAGTTGTTATTATGGCTTCGTTCAACTCAGATTGTTAAAACAGCGCTTCGAGCAGAGCTTTGGTGTTGGCACAAGCCGCCACGTCAATCCATATATCGTTGTACTGCAACACACGCTCATCAAGGATGTGAATTATGAAGGATAAACTTCTCGAGCAGGCCAAGCATGAATACAGTTCCAAACAGCGGTTTGTTGCGTTGTTGGTTTTGGTACCAATCTTCCTGATTTTATTGCCCTTTATCCTCATTACTCTGGGGTCAAGGATCGACCAGGGGTTGCAATGGTCGCCCATTTTGTACGATCCATTCAACCTTATCCTCGGCTGGTTACTCATTGTGGCAGGTTGGCTCTTCGGTATTTGGTCAATCTATATTCAGTTCACACTCGGAAGAGGAACACCCGTGCCACTCATGGCAACGCAGAAACTAATTATTCGACCGCCCTATAGCTACTGTCGCAATCCCATGGCATTGGGCGCTATTGTAATGTACCTGGGCGTTGCTATTCTGTTTGGTTCAATGGGTGCTGTGGTACTTGAGCTGCTTGGCGCTGGCTTATTGTTAACTTATATCAAACGAATTGAGGAAAGGGAAATGGAGATACGATTCGGACAGGAATATCTTAAATACAAAAAGGAAACACCATTTCTGATACCACGTTTCTGGTAACAAGGCTGATCTATTTTGCACCATGGCGGCCTAACACCGCATGCAGTGGACTGTAGGGATTCACGTTGTGAATCGTTAGTGATACAATGCCCTCATGAAAGCTATCACTAAAGCCTCTCGCATAAACGCTGTGACCCAGGTCATCCAGCACATGAACAATTGTCTGGCGTGGTTATTGCATGTAAGCTAGTCGGGTTCCCTCTTAGTTACTAATACAATATCATCATCCCGATATTCTCGCATGCAAGAAGTTGAGTCTTTCACCTCCCATACTCGCATTATGGGAGCGATACCCCCTTACCAAACCAGGCGACTCCCATCCAGGGGTGTTTCTAGGGGTGTTCCACAGAAAAAGAAGATATTTCATAGTATAATTATCTAACTTATCCCAATCAATGAGCCCAAATACATAAACAGTACATGCACCTCGCATGGAGATCAA
>Ga0315289_10016437_pt1 | contig 10199 bp, 8 predicted proteins | sample YL17G11_40_MG_FD_203452 | JGI IMG/M metagenome (GOLD analysis project Ga0315289, IMG submission 203452) | Sediment microbial communities from Yellowstone Lake, YNP, Wyoming, USA - YL17G11_40 | ecosystem: Environmental > Aquatic > Freshwater > Lake > Sediment | place: USA: Wyoming | collected...
TAATGGCGTGCACGGCATATTCATTTGTTCGGGAGCAGGTGAGTATTTCAATTACAGCGAAGCTGAATTCAGAGAAGCCGCTCAAATCGCTGTTGATGAAGCTAATGGGCGAGTTCCGGTACTTGGCGGCGCCGGTAATCCTGGCACACAAACCGCTGTAAAGCTGGCGAGGATCCTAGAAGATGTTGGTGTGGATGCCGTGATAGTAGTGGGTCCGACCTATAACCGTCCGATATATGATGAAGGATTATATTTACATTATAAAACGATCTCTGAGAGAGTCAACATACCAGTCTGGATATATAACTTAGCCCGGAGACAGGAATACGGGGATATCCCACCGGAGGTGATAGGCAGGCTAGCTGACGAGGGTTGCATTGGAGGAATAAAGAATTCCACAGCTGACATGACTCACCACTCTGCAATGCTTATGCTCACCCAAGAGAGAACGCTTCGAAGAGAATTTTGGCCTGTGGCAGGGAACGAGGTGTTTTTGCTCCCGTTTCTGCTACTAGGCGGGAAAGGGTGCGTAGCTACATATTCCAATATTGCTCCCAGGTTGCACGTAGAGTTATATGAAGCATTTGAAAGAGGCGACCTTGAGGAAGCTAAGAGAATCCACTTCAAGTTGGTGCCGCTGTGGAGACTCGGACCTAGTCCAGCTTTCGTAAAGGAAGCTCTAAGGATGATCGGCCGTGACTGTGGCGCAGCTAGACTACCGTTACTTCCGCCCCCAGAGAACGTCAGAAAGAACCAAAAACAAGTGCTTGCTAGCTTGGGTCTCCTGAAGGAAATCGGCGCAACTGTTACATAAATGTTTTTTTGGTATGGAATACGGGTGTGTTATCCCGGGACATTTGGCACATCTCTGAAGTAGACTTCTGCTGGCGTATTATAGCTTAGGCTCATGTGTGGTCGCTCGTAGTTGTAGTATTCGATGAATTTCCTGTGGAGTTGGAATCTGACGTGTTCTTGGTCGTAGGTTCGGAACCATCTTTCGATTTTTCCTAGTGTTGTGGGTTTGCCTATTCCTCCGAGGACGTGAGTGATGCCTTTCTCTGAGCAGAACTGTGTGAATGATGATTCTCCTCTGCGTACGCTGTAGAATTGGCTTCCGTGATCGGTGAGGATCTCTTTTGGCTTGGAGTATTCACGGATGGCTTGGTGGAGGAGTCTTAGTACGTTCTCTGTAGTTCCTTCATTGAAGATCTGGGATGCGGTTACGAATCGACTGTGGTCATCCAAGAGGGTAATGAGCCATCTTGGGCCTACAAGTTTCAGATCGCATTGCCATAAGCTGTTGCTGTGCTTCCGTTGCCATCTAATGTAGCTGCGTTTGACTCTGGTTTTCTGGAGAGGTTTGTTCAGGTTTGATTGGCAGAGGATTCGGTAGACGGTCATGTGGTCTATGGGTGTGCCTTGGATGCGTAGGTGTCCAGCTATTTTGTGTGGGCACCAGCCCATCTCCTGTCTGACCGAGATGACTTTCTCCACCATTTGGTTTGGGGTTCGATAGATTCTGTGCGGTTTTCTGGATCTTGGTTCCAGCCCTTCCAAGCCATGTTGGCGGTAAAGGGTCAACCAGTTGTAGAAGGTTCTTCGAGGCATCTGGGCCGAGGTGCATATTTCGCTGACAGGCACTCCCTCCCCTCTTCTTCTTATGCACCATCGTCTCAGTCTCACAACATCTCTCGTCTTCTTCATGCAAGCACAGTCTAATTCATCAACTCAAGAGTGTGCCATATGTCATGGGATAATAGAGGGTATGGAATACGGGTGCTGTAAAGTCCAGGTTTTCGTCCTGGTTCCTGGATGAGGTTGATGAGTCTCGTAGCAGTATCCAACTCTCCGCGTGGTGGATGACCAAACGTCATATGATGGCGAGCGCGCTACACGCAAGCGCTCATGCGTGTGCTAGCTGATAAGCGTTATATGAAAGGTTGTGGCAACTGGACCGATGAAGTATCATGTCAGCCATTTTGAAGCAGACCGCATTGGACTGGATTGCCAGCAATGAACGGATGATCATTGGTTTGAGTGATAAGGTTTGGGAATATGCTGAGGTTGGGCTGCAGGAGTTCAAATCATCAAAGCTCCTAGCTGACACATTGGAGAAACACGGATTTGAGGTTGACCGCGGCGTTGCCGGTATGCCAACTGCGTTCATAGCAACCTACGGTTCTGGTAAACCGGTCATAGGTGTTTTGGGAGAATACGATGCTTTGCCTGGGCTATCTCAGAAAGCTGTACCGTACAGGGAGCCCCTTAAGGTGGGAGGTGCGGGGCATGGATGCTGCCATAATATCTATGGTGCTTCGGGAGTGGGTGGCGTCCTAGCTGCAAAAGCCGCTATGCAAGCTGGGAAGATCACAGGCACAGTCAGGTTCTTCGGAACCCCTGCAGAGGAAATAGGCGTTGGAAAAACCTTCATGGTTCGCGATGGGTGCTTCAATGGTGTTGATGCTGTCATGTACCACCATCCAGGCCCTGCGTATCACTCCTCGCTTAGTGACTCGAACGCTATGAACAGCGTCAAGTTCATTTTCCATGGATCATCATCTCACGCGGGAACCACGCCTTGGCAGGGACGGAGTTCACTCGACGCTGTTGAGCTGATGAACGTCGGAGTTAACTTCATGCGAGAACACGTTATTCCAGAAGCACGAATCCACTATGTGATTAAGGAAGGTGGCGGCCAGCCTAACATCGTCCCGGACAAAGCCAGCAGTTGGTACTACGTCAGGGCTCCTCAGCGGGAGATAGTCGATGAGATATACAACTGGATATTGGAGATTGCAGATGGCGCGGCTAGGATGACAAAGACCCGATGCGAGGTTATGTTTCAGGTTGGTGTCTACAATAAGTTGCCTAACCGCACTCTCGCAGAGCTTTTCATTAGAAACATGAAAGAGATCGGGGTTCCAGCCTACAATGAGGACGAACTTGAGTTCGCGCGCAGGATTGGTGAGCAGATCTCACCTGAAGCAAGAATAACATGGGCATACGCAGTACCTGGCACGAGAGATCTGCCAGCGAACGTATGTCTTGATAGCAGAATCCTCGAACCTTGGGGTGAAGGAAAATTTCTGGGAGGTTCTACAGATTCAGCCGACGTGAGCTGGAATGTCCCCACCCAGAAATTTGAAACTGGCTGCCGGATCATTGGAGCACCAGGTCATCACTGGATGAATGTAGCAGTGTCTGGTATGGGCATAGGCCACAAAAACCTCATCTTCGCTTCAAGGGTTCTCGCGGCATCCATAATTGATCTGGTTACCAAACCGGAGATCTTGGAAGACGCCCGAAAGGAATTGGAGAAGAGAAAAGGTGGAAGAATATACAAGTCTCCGCTGCCCCGAGATCTCAAGCCACCATTCGACCAATTCGGTAGCTCTCAGAGAACGTAGCACCAAAACGATCAGGCTTAAGCCTTTACCTTTCTCAATCCATTTGATGTGATACAGCGATTACTCAGACAATTCAAGAATTACCTCGTGTCCATACGAATGCTGATGCCGGTCATTAGGAGCGCGCCTATGTGAAGGCGGTGTTTTTCTCTTTCCCCTCTAATACGAGGGCATGCGCCTATTCGCCCATGGCTTGAGGCATTATGGCTTCGCATCCAGGCTATCCTCAATCGCGCTAACGTCCACAACTGCGGGACAGCGCTTTGGCGAGGAATATCTCCAGAGCCTGATGGAAATATCATTCTCTATTCTCCAATAGCAGTCTTTCTATCACGATTGAAGATCGTCACCCATCCTGAATCTTCAATCACGTCCAAACAAGGAGACCTGAAGCGCTCATCGCATGGCCTGAGCGCTTCCGCTCAACAAACCCGTTCACATGCCATCGCGCTAGACTCGCATTCGCCTGAGTTGCATCTCTCAACACACCTGATTGTGCAAATCTCTAGCGATATTCCTTGAGTTGACATATTCTTTCTGGGGTTTATCCGAGTGGGCCCCGTCGAAGGATATGAAATTGACATGAACCCTTCGATTTTGCAGGAGGCAGACTCATTCATAGGAGCTTGGTACAAAATCTAAGACCTTGCGTCAAAAGTCGACTTCTCAGATCTGGACGGCGAGAAGAAACCCATACAAGATCTTGCTAATCGCAGCAATTTTGTACCATCCTAGCGCGCTTCCTGGAACCAGAGACGTAGATGGCAGCCAATTCTACGTACCTCTGCGAGATCTAGAGATTCCGTCGAAGTGAGCCTGCTCAGGACATGAGACACGTGCTAATTGTGACAACCAACCATCCAATCAGAATTTCCTGACTTCTAGGGGAGATCTGGGAGACAAATCATTGATTCACGTACTGTCGACAAGAATCTCGAAGTATGTGTAGACCGTGAGGCTAGAAGAAGCACAACCGGGCAAAAGACTTGCCTGGTATCCTCTCCTCATTTGTCCAGCGTGCTATACCAATTGTACGCATTTGTTGCCACTACCTTTCTAAACTTTGGGGGTATCGACCTCAACTTCTCTATGAAGCCGTTCCACACGAAGAAACTTCTTGCCCCCAAGTAATACTCCACGCATTCTCCTTGAGTCAGACCTTTTTGCTCAAGATTTGCAAGATACTTCTTCAGTTTGTCATCGATAGCATATCCCTTGCTAGAGGCAGCTTCGTCTACCAGGTCTTCAGGGCTTTTTCCTGTGAATTCAAGGAATTTCCTGAGAGAATCCAGATACGACAGTTTCTTCTCGTCGCTTCCAAGGTGATAGACCCAATCTTTGACGGCTGGTGACTCAAGCAACGGATCAGATTTCCATGCCGGTTCAGGCCTGTAGTCAAACGTAGCTCCTTCATGATCATAACGATGCGGAGCCATATTGTAACGATGTCGGCTCATGTATCTTCCTCCTTTCTCGCTACCACTTCTTCGATTGTGATTGTGTTTAGAATTCCACCTGGACAGTAGAGGACGCTTTTCTTGTATGTTTCAGGTATCTTCCTAATCTTGAGCTTTTCTCCGCGCTTGCCTCTCCTTGACTCACAGAAAAGCACACAACGGCCACATATCTGTCGAGCTCGTCCCTTTGGGTAGCGCTTGCTGTCCCTATGTAGCACCTTTGAGTCAATGTGTTCAGGTGGTTCGAGACCAAAGTGAAAACCCCCGCTTTCAGGATGGAGACCCAAAGCCTCACCCCACTCACATCTCAGAAAGTCAATCTGCGCATACTCATATGTTCTTTCTGGATATCGAACTCTCACCATCTTGGTCTTGCTTATGGCGTTCATTGGACATGTGTCCACGCACTTGTAGCAATCCGTGCAAAGCCTTGATCCTAGGTACATCTCGTCTGGTGTTAGCGGGGCATCTGTGATGACTGAGCAAAGACGAACCCTTGGGCCATACTCAGGCGTCATCAGAAGACTGTGATGCCCAAATTCCCCCAGGCCTGCGGCAACAGCGGCATGCCTTTGTGAGAACTCCGCAAGTCTCGCACCCTGTACTTGACCTTGTTCCCTGTCATAGGGGGTCCTATATCCGATTCCAGTAGCAGGAAATATCAATGCTCTATGACCCCTCTTCTCTATGAACCTCGTTACAAACGATGAAAGCGTGTCCAACATATCATTCGCATGTTTCGACGACATCTGATAGGGACTGTGAATGCAATCCCATACGTCAAGACCACTATCCGTAAGCCACATAGCCATTGAGAGAACATTTCTCGCCCCGGGCAGCAAGTCCTCAGGCTTAGCTCCATAAGGTGCGTACTTGAACCTTTCGACAGGAGCAACCCCGATTAGGTCAGCTCCCTTTTCCTCCGCAAATCTCTTTACCTCCCCAGTCAGACTGCTCATCTGACAACACCACTTCCGATTCTCAGGTGAAAGCCAGAGAATTTAGGTCTTTTTGTTAGCTTGCCGATTTGAAATGAGTCTTCTACTCTTGAAGGCTTTCATTCACTTCTGAAGGATGATGAAAGTTACAAAGGTCCTTCACCTAGAACCGATTACCACGGATAAAAGCCTTGGATTCCTGGATGTTCGGCTCTGAGGTATGTGCTCTAAAGCTGTCGACGTATGCCATCAAGATTTCAGCAATCCTCTTATGAGACTACTAATCAGGTGTCAATAGTTTCCCTACTCATGAAGTGCACAGGAGTGATACACTTGCCAGATAGGACCAGGATCCTTGCGTTATTGGCTTGCTTCTCCAGTGCGATATCAGCTACTAGAATCATTCTCGCGGGTGGTCCTCCAAATGTCAAGCCTGTTGCGTTCCTATCCATCGTTGGTGGAATCATCGGTGGGCTGATCTTCGGCTTCGTTGCCGGTGCTCTCGGCATGGCAGTCAGCGACCTGTTCTTCGGTGTTGGTCCTTGGACTCCAGTCACTTCTTGCGGGATGGCTGTCATCGGATTCTTGGGGGCGTTGTCGGCCGAACGAAGCTCCGCATGTCCAGAATCGGACTTGCAGTCACAGGGTTCGCGTACACAGCTTTCTATGATATCTCAGCTTCTATCATCCTTTCTTTGATCTATGGGTACTCATGGTGGATGTCGATCCTTCTTCTTTACACACCGTATCTGGGCGGAACACCGTACCCATTTGGCCTCGTTCACGAATTGACTACGGCAATTCTTCTCAGTCTGGCAGGTCCACCTTTGATCCGCCAATCCAAACGAATCATTTCAATGTCAAACAGCACCGACCGGTTAACATAGAAGTGCGCGCGCTAGCTGATTAAGAGGTACCGGCCTCAGAAATATCCGTGAAACTGGTACGCGCGCTACAGAGAGGCCCAGTACATCATTCACGAGCAAGACAACTCTAACATATGTCAAATGTCGAAACAATATTGCACTCTTAGGAAACGCTTTCTGAATTCGACTACATCCTCAGCCACCTGGGTTGGATCTTCTTTCTGAACTATGATTCTCTTCATGAATTCGACTATTTTCTGAACGTCTGATTCTTTCATTCCATAGCGTGTTATTTCTGTTGTACCTATTCTCAGGAGCGAGGCTGGCTGGTCGCGTTTGGCTTGGAAGGCCGAGCAGATTATGTTTGCCTTCTCCAATTCATCCACAATTCTTCGGGCATCACCAAAACGACTCACATCAACGAGCACTGTGTGTGATTCTGTGTATCCTTTGTGTTTGCCAATGACGTCGAACTCCTCTCTATCGAAGCGACTCGCAAGAGACTTCGCGTTGTTTATGATCTGCGTTGCGAATTCCCCGCCAAACTTGGTCATCTCGGCCAAGGTGACAGCAAGCGAGGCCAGATGAAAACCGACCGAACCTTGATAGCCAGGCATCAGGTTTTCTATTTTCTTCTGCAATGCGGGGTCGTTGTGCAAGATGATTCCACCCACCGGACCTGAAAAAGTCTTTTGCAGCGATGCTGTCATGATATACGCTCCCTCCCCGAGTGGATCTTGGAACCTGCCTCCGGCAATCAGTCCTAGAACGTGTGCTCCGTCATACAGTATCTTTGCCCCGAGCTCCTCCGCTATTTGACTCAACTTCTTCAGGGGGTGAGGAAATATGAACGTGGACGTTCCCACAATCATAGCTTTTGCCCTTTGACCCTTTGATCTTCTCTTCAACTCGTCAATATCTATGTTGAAATCTTCAACATCAAACGGAATGTCTGCTATCTTCAGTCCTCTGTGACCTGAATAGCCGTCCTCCCTGTAGGTCTTGTGGCCCCGGGGCTCTTCAAGAGCGAACACTGTATCCCCTACTTCAGTTAGGCAGCGTATGGATACTGCGTTTGCACATGAGCAACCCCAGAAATTGTATTCAACGTACTCCACGTGAAACAGCTTCTTCGCAAGTTCACTTACTATAGCATTTATTTCGTTGACATATCTTGCTCCTCTGTGCTTTGCGCCAACCACTCTGCGGTTCGTGTCAGATGATAGAAGCTTGCTTGCGGTGGGACTGAGAACGCTTTCTGAAGCACCAAGATTTATGCACTCTTTCAAACGCCATTTCTCGTGTCGGTCCGATGCATCAGCAACGATACGCGGTATCTCTTCAACCAAGTATCGCGAAAGAACCAATTCGGGCATGTGAATCACACTTCTTGACTACGTCTTCTTCTGTTATCATTGAAAGAGCTTTTTGTTTCGGGTCAATATCTCGCTATCTCGTCTCAGCTGCCTTCTTAAGACTAGCGCGATAATACAAACACGCGTTTAGTGTCAGCGAAAATTCTGGAACGATGAGCCCAAGCATCTCGTATCTTGTCGGAAACCTATAGCTAGCACGCGCTAATTCTCCTAAATACTGGCCGGGAAAACCTTATTACGCTTCTCTGTTCCAACAATGACTAGACGCGTTGCCTTATCTCCCGTTTCCTTGTCGACAGTTCTTCCCTGCTTAGCTCGTCCACTTGACTTCACCCGCTCACTTCGCGGAAACAGGTGCTGTAATCACGGTTAGGCAAGAGACAGTTTGTGTCAGATATTGGTATCGACTCATGCCAGTCATTGGCGAATCGAGAATGGGACTGCTACTGCAGCAAGTCAGCAAAGATTAGTCTTCTGAGACAGTCTGGCCGCATCTAATGCATTTCTTCAGGTGGAATTCAACTTGGTTGACTATGTACTTCCATCTGTGATCGCAGACGGAGGAATATCTCATCATGTGTTCCACTCTCTTCGCCCCCTAGGATGACGGTTCGTTGCGCCTAGTATAAGCAAGAGAGATGGCCGAATGTGATGGGGAAAGAGATGAAACCCCGCTGCATAACCTTGCAGCGTTTCACAACGGTCTAGCTGTAGAACCCTCTGTCAAGATTGGCTGACTATCAGAGATAGTGACGAGATTTAGGAGAAATTGCTGAGCGATAGGATCTAGGGCCGCAACCGCAGCAGCATATCTGTGATTAACGCCAGAGCCCTTCTAGGCCCATTAGCATCAATGCGCGGATAATTAGACCTAGCCCTATGACGACGATCAACAATGCCAGGAATGACTCGAAAGACAATGATGTAGCTGCGATTTTGTCAAGCAGGTAGGCAGTCCCAATCCAAAAGACGCAGTCACCTGCTGTGTGCGCCACTCTCTTAGGGCGATCCCTAGTGGCCAGCTGAATGAGTACGAGCAACCCAAGCCATGCACCCCAGGTGATAGAGAAGTTCCTAAGGATATGATAGAAGAGGGGATGAGCGGATGAGGGCGCTGGGTAGTAAACATGGTCAATGATCCGAGTTAGTTTCAAATCCGTGAAGAAGGCTCGGCTCTCCTCAACCAGCGGATACATTATGAGGAAAAGTCCCACGAGGACTAGGAATAGGCCGAACGAGGCGGCCCTCAGGTTTCGGCTAAGGTAGGGGTGAGTCTGATCGGTCAAGGTCGGGGTCCGCCTAGAAGGCTATCTTCTCTTCAAGGCTGAGGCGATTATGACCAATCCAACCGCTACTAGCAAACCTGCCCAAAAGAGCTTACCAGACATCCGGATGAGGGGCCAGAAATTCCAGTACGGCCAGAACCCAGGAGTCACTTGCTCAAGAACTGAAGAAGCTCCAAACCCGACCAATGCAAGGCCTATCAGAAGAAGAATCAATGCGCCTACGTTAAGTTGGGTCGTAGGTACGGTCGCAGGTAAAGCTCCCGTTGGGGCTCTGGGTACAATAATTGCCAAGACTATGTACAGCAGGATTGCCGATCCGCCAGCGAATGCCAGCAATACGAAACCAAGGCGGACCAGGGTAGGATCCATGTTCAGATATTCAGCGATTCCACCGCAAACTCCCGCAATGATCTTGTTCTGGTTGGATCTGTAGAGTCTTCGAGGTTGGTTTGATTCTGCGCTCAAGTCGCTTCCCTGCCGCACAGAGGAAATGACAGAAGTTTAAACATGTTGGTTCGATATTTCGTCTTTTCTTTGCAGGAGTTAAGACACTCATTTCAGTAACATCATCGGATTGCCTAAGCATGCGTCAGTGAGCCACCAAGGGAAAACGGTTTAACTCAGCCGCTTCCTAAGCTTGGCTCGGTGTCTAGTATCGGTGAAGATCGGAAGACTTCCAAGAGTCCGCCTGGCAACACTTCCCACACCTTTGGAGGAGGCTCCTCGGCTAACCAAGATGCTGGGAGGTCCAAGAATCCTGTTCAAGAGAGATGACAATGACGGTTTCGCTCTTGGAGGAAACAAGGCTCGGAAACTGGAGTTTCTTATCGCCGACGCGATGCAGAAAGGAGCAGACACGATAATAACGA
>Ga0315289_10016440_pt1 | contig 10199 bp, 8 predicted proteins | sample YL17G11_40_MG_FD_203452 | JGI IMG/M metagenome (GOLD analysis project Ga0315289, IMG submission 203452) | Sediment microbial communities from Yellowstone Lake, YNP, Wyoming, USA - YL17G11_40 | ecosystem: Environmental > Aquatic > Freshwater > Lake > Sediment | place: USA: Wyoming | collected...
CGTCGGTGCGAGGAGGTGATCGGGCGAAAGGAACAGCACGTAGATACCAGGTGCCGAGTTGGCAGAGTTCAGGTTACGAGGTGCGTACCCCCGCGTATCATAAGAAAAGGAGATAGAGATGAAGGAGCGAAGACTGAGCCGTCGTGATTTCCTGCACCTGTCGGTGGGCGCGGCAGCCGGGACGCTGCTGGTGGCCTGCCAACCGCAGGTGATCAAGGAGACAGTGGAAGTGCCCGTTGAGCAGACCGTGGAGGTCGAGAAGGAGGTGGTGGTTATCGCTACCCCTGCCCCGGTCGAGGTGGCAGAGATCAGGTTGGCCGAGGGAAGCTGGGTGGGCCCCGAAGGGATCGCCTTCTGGACCGACGACATCATCCCGCGCTTCGAGGGGGAGAACCCCGGCATCAAGGTGACGTTTGAATCGGCCGAGTCACCGGACTATGAAGACAAGCTGTATACCCAGGCCGTGGCCGGCGATGCACCGGACGTGTTCTTTATCTGGTGGAGCGCTGGCCTGATGGAAGAGAGCCAGTTGTTGCCGCTGGAGGAATACTTTGACGAGGCGTACATGGCCGACTTTTACCCCGCCAACATCGTCGGCCAGGTCTACGAGGGCCACATGTACGGTGTGCCCAAGTACGTATCCACGGTTGCCATGGCCTACAACAAGGACCTGCTCGACGAGGCCGGCGTAGCGTATCCCGATGGTACCTGGGATTGGGATGACTACCTGGAGGCGTTCAAGGCCACGACCAAGCCCGATGGCAGCCAGTGGGGCACCTACGTGGTCCCAGAATACATCAATCACTGGGTGTGGGAGAACGAGGGCGAGTGGATGAACGCCGACCTCTTCGGCACCAAGTGCCTCCTCAACGAAGAGAAGGCGCTCGAGGCGCTCAAGTTCAACCACGATCTGGCATGGGGGCCTGACCCGGTGTCGCCCAAGCCCGGCACGGTGGGTGAGTTTGGCTGGTGGGACATATTCTCGTCCGGCAAGGTCGCGTTCGTGGAATCCCACAGTTGGACGGTCACCAACTACATGCGCCAGAACGATTTCAAGTGGGACTTTATTGACCTGCCCATCGGCCGCACCGGCAAGAAGGCGGGCCTCACCTTCGTCAACAGCTATTCCGTCTACGCAGGGACCAAGTACCCGGATGCGTCCGTCAAACTGGTCGAGTTCCTGACGGGCCAGTGGGCGATGAAGCAGATGTGCCTGGGCATCCTGGGACTGCAGCCGGTGCGCAAGAGCGTGGTCCCCACGTGGGACGTGGACTCCATGGGGGCCAGGGCGGGCTACGACGTGGCCGCCTTCAGCCGCATCATGGATTATGCCAGGCTGATCCCGATCTTTAAGGACGACAAGCAGGTCCTGCAGGAGGTCTTTAATCCGGTCTGGGAACAGATCTGGGTGACCGGCGAGATGGGCCTCGAAGAGGGCATCCAACTGATCGTAGACCGCATAGACCAGCACTTTGCTGGTTAGTCGGGCTCGTACCGGGCCCAACCGGAGCGTAGCGCGAGGCGGGCCTTCCCTCTCCCAGCCTTGGGAGAGGGGCCGGGGGTGAGGGCTGGCCCGCCTCGCGTGACTTTTCTCGGAGGAAGCCGCTATGAGTGTCAGCGCGGACGCAGTCCAACCCCGTCTGAACCGGCGCGGTGGAGGGGCCAGAATGACGCAGCGCCGGCGCGAGGAGATCATCGCTTATATCCTGATTTCTCCGTGGATCATTGGTTTCCTGGCGTTCATGTTGGGCCCCATGATCGCGTCGCTGGGCCTGAGTTTTTTCGATACCAACATGTTCTCCTTCAAGTTCGTCGGGCTCAAGAACTATGCCACCCTCTTTTCGCTCGACCAGACCCGCTCGCTGTTTTGGAAATCGCTGTACAACACCGCCTACTACGTCTTCTTCAGCATTCCCCTCACCATCGGTGTGGGGTTCTTGATCGCGGTTTTGCTCAACCAGAACATCCGCGGCCAGTCGGTCTATCGGATTCTTTACTACCTCCCCGCCATCATCCCCGGTATCGCTGCGTCTATGGTCTGGCTGTACCTGTTCCAGCCAGAGTTTGGCGTGATCAACTATATCTTGTCTCTGATTGGCATCCAGGGACCGCGCTGGCTGCTCGATCCCAAGACGGCCAAGATGGTGTTCGTCGTCATGAGCGTGTGGGGGGCGGGAGGCAACATGCTCGTATTCTTGGCCGGATTGCAGGGCATCCCGACCGAGTTGTACGAGGCAGCCACCATAGACGGGGCCGGCCGCTGGCGGCGATTCCTCAACATCACCATGCCCATGATCAGCCCGGCGCTGTTTTTCGTCATGGTCACGCAGATCATCGGCTCCTTTCAGGTCTTTACCAACGTCTACGTGATGACCGGGGGAGGGCCGGCCAATTCCACCCTCATGTACGTGCTCCACTTGTACCTGGTGGCGTTCCGCCAGTATCGGATGGGCTACGCCAGCGCCCTGGCCTGGGCGTTCTTTGTGATCCTCCTGCTACTGACCCTCCTCGTCTTCAGGTCATCCGGCGCGTGGGTCTACTATGAGACCGAGATCGGGGGAGGGAGACCGTGAGCGCAAGCCTGGGCACCATCAGAACGCTACGCGGGAGCAAAAAGTGGGACAAGCGGTTGCAGACCATCGCGGTCCACGCGATTTTGCTGCTGGGTGCGGCCGTCGTCCTGTTCCCCATCGCCTGGATGCTTTCTACCTCCCTGAAAGCACCCTATCAGGTCAAGAAATTCCCACCCATCTGGATCCCCAATCCGGTGGTGTGGGAGAACTATGTCAACGCCGTGACCATCTTCCCGGTTCCCTTTTGGGTCTTCATCCGCAACTCGCTTTTTCTGAGCCTGGCGAACGTGGTCGGGTCAGTCATGTCCAACACGATCGTGGCTTTCGCCTTCGCCCGCCTGCGTTTTCGGGGTAGCCGGGTTCTGTTCCTGGTCGTGCTCAGCACGATGATGCTCCCGCAACAGGTGACCATGATCCCCCTGTTCATCCTGTTCTCCCGGCTGGGGTGGATCAACAGTTACAAGCCGCTGATCATCCCGCAGTTCTTCGCCAACGCCTATTTCATCTTCTTGATGCGCCAGTTCTACACCACCGTTCCGCGCGATCTGGACGACGCGGCCAGGATTGACGGATGTGGGGTCCTGGGGCTGTTCTTCCGCATCATGTTGCCCCTGGCCAAGCCGGCCGTGGGCATTATGGCGATCTTTGAGTTCACCGGCTCGTGGAACTGGTTTTTGGGGCCGCTGATCTATCTTAGCAAGATGGAGACGTTCCCCCTGGCGCTGGCGCTCTCGTACCTGCGGGCCACCTACCGCGTCCTGTGGTCGGAACTTATGGTGGTGTCGTTCATCGCCATGCTGCCGCCCTTGGTCCTGTTCTTCATTGCCCAGAAGGCCTACATCCAGGGCATCGTGATCACGGGAGTCAAGGGATAGCATGCGTGGGCCAGCCGTCACGAAACCCCCCACTACGTGGGGGGCTTGCAGAGGCGTACGTGGGCCAGCCGTCACGAAACCCCCCACTACTGTGGGGCCCCCACCTACGTGGGGGGCTTGCAGAGCATCCACGAGACGTGAGCGGTTGCTGGCGGCGCTGCGGTTCGAAAAGACCGACCGCGTGCCACTGCTGGGGGGATGGGTGCTCGGCGATCTCCAGCATCAGGCGTTGGCCGGATGCACTGCGGAAGAGTACTGGGAAGACCCGCTGCAATGGGCCATCGAGGCCCATCGCGCGTTAGACGTGGATGGGATGATCATGGTCGTCGTGCCCGAGCAGCCGGGCGACTACCGCGGTGGCCTGACGAAGGAAAAGTTCGAGGCATACAAAGACCGCTACAAAACCCCGGAGGACGTGCTGGCCTTTGCCAGGTCGCGGCCATCGCCTGCGGAGGCGCTGAGGAGGTTCGACGCCGAGGCCTGGCGCGAGGAGTTCAAGGCCGGGATCCTGGCGATGCAGGCGAAGATGGGCGACGTGGTTTATTTGCCTACCCTGTGGGAAGTGGTCCATCCCAGGTTTGAGTGGTACTGGGAATTTGGAACCGAGAACTATCTCATGTTCATGCAGCTCTATCCAGAAGCGGCAGGGAGGTTCTTTGGGAGCGAGGTCGGGGTGTGCCAGCGCAAGGCGGAGATCGTCGTAGAGGTGTACGAGGAACTGGACATGGTCCCGCTGACGTTGATCGGGACGGACATCTGCGGGGGCGGCGGCCCGGTGATCTCCCCCAGGTTCTTGCGTGAGTTCTACTTCCCGCACGTGCGCCGCTCCATCGAGCCTCTGCGCGAGGCTAGATTCCGCACGGTGTGGCACAGTGACGGCGATTTCCGGCCGATCGTAGACGATCTCCTGGCCTGCGGTGTCTCAGGCTTCCAGGGCTTTCAGGAGGCATACGGGGTAGATATCGCCGACCTGGCCAGGCGGCGTACGCTGGATGGCGAGAGGCTGACCCTGTGGGCCGGTCCCTCGGTGACCACCACGCTGCCCTTTGGCACAGTGGAGGACGTGCAGAGGGACGTGGAGCGCATCATAGATACGCTGGCGGCCGAATGCGCGCTGTTCATCCTGCCCGCGAACAACATCCTGCCGGATTGCCCGGTGGACAACGTCGTGGCCATGTACCGCCACGCGGCCGAGTATAGGAGACCTTCCCGAAAGCTTGGAGTGAGCCATCGAACGTGATGCGCGAAGCTTTCGGGAAGGGTTCCACATCATCACAGTAAGGAGAGATGGAATATGGGAACCAAGTTTGTCGTCATCGGTGCGGGCAGTTATTCGTTTGGCACCATGACTATCCGAGACCTGATGGAGGCTCCCGAACTGAAGGGGAGCGAGATGGTCCTGGTGGACATTGACGAGGAGCGGTTGGGCCGCATGACGCGGCTGGCCCGCCGCCTGAACGAGACCTGGCAGGCCGAGATGAAGATCACGTCCACCACCGAGCGCCGCGAGGCGCTGCCCGGGGCCGACGTCGTCGTCGGTGCGGTCGAGCGCAACCGCTACCCGTTGTGGCAGATGGACATTGAGATTCCGCGCCAAGTTGGCTGCGGTAACCTTTATGGAGAGAACGGCGGCCCGGGTGGCTTCTTCCACACGTTACGCCAGGTTCCGATCACACTCGACATCGTGCGCGACGTGGAGCGGCTGTGCCCGGGCGCGTGGTTCATCAACATGAGCAACCCCGAAAGCCGCCTGACGCTGGCCATCGAGCGTTACACCACCGTGAAGACGGTCGGCGTCTGCCTGGGGGCCTACATCACACGCCGCTACCTGGCGGTCAACGTGCTCGGGCTGCCGGAGGAAGAGGTGGACATCAAAGCGGCCGGCATCAACCACTGCCACTGGGTGATGGACGTGCGCCGGATGGGCACGGGCGAAGACCTGTACCCGGCGGTGAAGGAAAAGATCCAGGCGCTGGACCCCAAGCGAGAGCCGCTGTCCAGGGAGTGCTTGCGCCGCTTTGGCTACTATCCGGGACCGGCCGACAGCCACGTAGGGGAGTACCTGAGCTGGGCGTTCAAGTTCTTCCCTCCGAATTACAACCAGTGGATCTTTGAGGGAGACAAGCAGGTAGACGAGATGACGGCCCGCCTGGAAAAGTTCGCCGGCGGCGAGGGACCGTTGAACGCGGAGGAATTGGAGCAGTTCATGGTCGAGCGCGGCTATCGCTGGCAGACGTTGGACATCATCCTGTCCCTGCTGGACAACGGCAACCGCTACGTCCTGTCGGTGAACGTGCCGAACGACGGCTATATCACCAACCTGAATCCAGGGGCCATCGTCGAGATCCCGGCCATCGTGGGCGCCGATCGCATCTACGGGCTGGGGATGGGGGAACTGCCCATCGCCATCGCCTCGCTGATGAACCGCCAACTGGACGTCATGGAGTTGAACGTCGAGGCGGCGGTCACCGGCGACCGGCAGACGGCATTGGAGGGGCTGATGATTGACCCGCTGGTGCCGGACCCCCAGACAGCCGAGAAGGTCCTGGACGAGATGCTCATCGCCCAGGCCAACTATCTGCCGCAGTTTGAATAAACGAATCACCTTCCCGAAGGCTTCAAGGAAGATCCCTTGTCTGTCATTCCGAGCGAAGCGAGGAATCTCAGTTCAAGCCTTCGGGAAGGTCTTTCCCCAGGGTGAGGCCAACTATGGATGAAAGTGGACGAGGCGCGGCTCCGCTGCACTTTACTCGCCAGGAGTTGATCCCGCTGGATCAGGCCGCCCGCGTGCACGAGCAGGCCAAGCGGATTCTTCAGGAGGTGGGCCTGGAGGTCCGCCACGCCGGAGTGCTGCAGCGGTTGCAGGCAGAAGGGTTCCGCGTCAGCGGCGAGCGTGTGTTCTTCGAACCGGCGGTGGTGGACGGGTTCGTGGAGCAGATGCGGCAGTGGATTCACCCTCACCCCGACCCTCTCCCTGGGAGGGAGAGGGAGGCGGACCCTCGCCCGGACGAGGGGCGGCTGACGCTCAGCGTCAGCACTTATTCGTTGTACGTCCACGACGTCGAGACGGATCGCGTCGTCCCGTATACGGCGGACAGCCTGATCGAGATGACGAAACTGGTGGACTCGCTGGCGGACGAGGGAGTGCACGGAGCGCCGCCGGGCATTCCCAGGGACGAGCATCCCGACCTGCAGCCGGTCGCCCAGTACCGCATCGCGGCGCTGTACGCCCGCCAGGGGGCGACCCCCGTGGACCCGACCTCGGCCCGCACGGTGAACTATCTGTTGGACATGGCCGAGGTGATGGGCCGCCCGATTCAAGGCCTGCCGGTCTATCTGCCCTCTCCGTTGCGCCTGGGCGGAGAGTCGTTGGACGTGGTGTTGGCCTGCCTGGACCGTCTCTCGCGCGTATGGGTCAGCAGCATGCCTTCTGCGGGCGCTACGGCACCGCTCCAGCCCTTCGGCGCACTGGCCCTGGCGGCGGCAGAGTTGATGGGGGGGGCGGTGGCGGTGCACCTGGTGACCGGCAAGCCGGCGTTCTTTAGCGTCGGCATCTTTCCGTTCGACCTGCGGGCGGGCGCGATGGTGTTCGGGTCGCCCGAGAACATGCTGTTCCAGATGCTGTGTAGCGACTATAATCGCTTCTACGGCTGGCCCTGGGAGCCGTCCTTCGGCAACATCCACGTAATGTCCAAAATGCCGGACGTCCAGTCGGGGGCCGACAAGGCGGCCATCATGGCGCTGGGCGCTTTCCTGGGCGCGCGCCATTTCGGCAGCGCCGGCACGCTCAGCCTGGACGACATCTTTAGCCCGGTGCAGTTGTTGGCCGATTGCGAGATTCGGGACTGGGTGCAGCGAGCGGTCCAGGGAGTGTGGCTGGACGAGGAGGCGGTGGACGATTGGGCGGCCGAGGTCCAGAGCGGCATACGGCAGGGATTCATGATGCTGGATAGCACGCTGGACCACTATAAGCGGCACGTGTGGTACCCCCGGCACTGGGAGCGCCGGGGGGGTGGCCCCTGGCTTGCTGAGGGGCAGCCGCGACTGGCTGACCGGCTGCGGGAAGAAGTGCGCCGGCGCATCGCCGCCCACGAGTTCGAGTTGGACGCGGACAGGCGGCGGGAGATCGAGCGGATCTACCAGGCCGCGCGAGAAGCGGTCAACGGATGAGGGAAGGGGTGGAATGCGGAATGCGGAATGCGGAATGCGGAGTATGATATGGCAACGATGCGGGTCCAACTGCTGAGCGAGCGGGAGAACCAGGCCATTCGGGATGCCAGCCTGGCTATGCTGCGCGACACGGGCGTGCTGGTGCATCACGAGGGGGTGCTTAATCTGCTGGCGGAGGCGGGCGCCCGGGTGGACCGCACGCGCAAAATCGCTCGCTTGCCCGAGATCCTGGTCATGGATTGTATCGCCCGCGCCGGCAAGGAGTACGTGCTGTATGGGCGTTCTCCAGATTCACGGGTGTACTCACCCGCACGTACGGCGCGCCTGGGCTATGGTGACCTGGTGCTGATGTCCAGCCCCGGCCAGTACGCCTGGGTGGACATGGAGAGCGGGCAGCGCCGGGCCCCCTCCATCCAGGACGCGCGGGATGCGGTGCGCCTGGGCGACGCGCTGCCCAACGTCACCATCGTCGGTGCGATGGGCATGCCGGCAGAGGTACCGACTACGTACCGGGACGTGTTCCTGACCGCCGAGTTGGTCAAGGGCACGACCAAGCCGACCCGCTGCTGGGTCGCCAACGGCCGTTCTGCCCGCTACGTGCTGGAGATCTACCGTGCTGTGGCGGGGGGGGAGGCGGCTCTACGTGCTCGCCCGATGGTAGAAGCGTTCCTCGAGCCGATCAGCCCCTTGCAGTTACCGCACGATGGGTTGGACGTCCTGGCCGAGTTCGTACGGGCCGGGCAGCCGGCCAGTTTTGGCCCCATGGCGATGACGTCGGGCACGGCGCCGGCCACGCTGGCCGGTACGCTGGCGCAGGAGAACGCCGAGATACTCTCCGGCATCGTCGTCGCCCAGTTGTTGGTGCCGGGCGCGCCGGTCACCTACGGGGGCATCCCCCACGTGATGGACCCGCGCACGAGCATCTGTTCCTTCGGCGCCCCTGAGCAGGGGCTGATGGGCGTGGCTATGGTGGAGGTCGCGCGCTCCTATGGCTTCCCCGTCTACGTCAACGTCGGCCTCACCGACGCCAAGGTCCCCGATGTGCAGGCGGGCATCGAGAAGGGGGCCAGCCTGGCCCTGGGGGTGCTGGCCGGTGCCGACACCTTCGGGCACGCTGGCATCTGCGGGACGGACCACGGGGCCAGTTTGCTCTGGTTGTTCGTGGACGACGAACTGATGGCCTACGTGAAGCGCATCGCCCGTGGGTTCGAGGTCACCCCCGACACGCTGGCTACGGAGGTCGTGCACGCGGTAGGCCCCGGCGGCCATTACCTGGCCGAAGACCACACGGTGCGGCACTTCCGCCAGGAGATCTGGTTCCCCGGCCCGGCCTGGACGCGCCAGGCGTGGGACGGGTGGGAAGATCAAGGGCGGACCTCGATGGGCGAGCGCGCCGCGGCAAAAGTGAGGCGTATCCTCGCCACACACCAGCCAGAGCCGATGGACGAGGCGCTGGCGCGAGAGGTGGATCGGATCGTCGAAGCCGCACGCCGCGAACTGGGAGGTAGCACATCGTAAGAGGGGTGTTGAAGCCTGCACCGTGGCTGGCGCCCACGGACCCCGTAGCAACCTGAGGGGAGATCACTCTCACGAGCGGGGCCGATGATGAAGAGTGACTGCGTCAGGCGGCAACCTGCTCTTGTTCCTCGACGTCCTCTATCTTCACCCCTCGTCCCAATCGCAGGTTTTCTCTTGCCGCCTCGATACGTTTCAAGAAGCGCGGGTCATTCTCCAGCCGGTAATCGAACCAATCATCTTCGGTGCCAAACCCAATCAAGACCCCCGCTGGTTTCCCATGGCGAGTGATGACGATTTGCTCTTTTTCGGCAAGCCGCAAATATCTCGATAAATCATTCTTGACTTCAGCCAGCGCCACTTGTTTCATCTCTCTTGTTCCCCCACTCTTTCAAACCACGCCTCAACCTCTGACTTTGGGACAATTCCCAAGATTTCGACTACGCCTTCCGACACATCATAGAACACACGGATCTCGTCTATCCGTAGCCGAAACTGAGGATGCGATACCTTGCGAAGGCGTTTGATGCGGCTCTTACTTTCTTTGGTAGGGCCATACCGCAAGTGTGTCTCAATGGCATCCCGCACCATTGCGCGCCAGCGCGCCTTCAGGCTGTGCAAGTCCTCAATTGCTTCTGGTGAAAGGACGATCTCGTAACGCATTCTGGCTATATTATAGCCAGAATTGATTATGAGTCAAGTGGGCGTGAAGGGCTGGATTGGCTGGTTGGAAGGTCTTTGAATCGCAGGGCAGGACAGTGCCCTGGAAGCGTGTCAGCCGTCGAAAACGATGGCGACCTTGATCACGTCGTCTTTGCCGCTGCGCATCAGCTCAAATCCGTGGTGGACCTGGTGGATCGGAAGCCTGTGGCTGATCAGTGCTTCCGTCCGGTGTGCATCCTCCCGCATAGCCACGAGTGCTTCAGGAAACAGGTCTAGGGAGCGGCAAGACCCCACAATGGCGATTTCGTTGAAATGAACCTTGTCCAGGTCAATGCTACACGGCATCCCTGGCGGAGTAAAGAGGACCAGTGTACCGCGGGGCATCAACCAGTCCACGACGTTG
>Ga0315289_10016442_pt1 | contig 10198 bp, 10 predicted proteins | sample YL17G11_40_MG_FD_203452 | JGI IMG/M metagenome (GOLD analysis project Ga0315289, IMG submission 203452) | Sediment microbial communities from Yellowstone Lake, YNP, Wyoming, USA - YL17G11_40 | ecosystem: Environmental > Aquatic > Freshwater > Lake > Sediment | place: USA: Wyoming | collected...
TACAATTCTTCTTTGAACAAAATTACATTGTCTAACATCTATCTCTAAAGTTGCCACTCCCCATTTTAATGTATCGGGATTAAAAGTTAAATCTAAAGGACCTATCATTTCTACTGTTTCATGTTCGGGTTTGGAATTTACTGTTGTTCTTATTATTGGGTCTGTTTGCCAAAATTGTTGACTATGTTTATTTGTTATTGTGGCAAACCAAGTAGGGTCGTATTCTACTATTTCTAAATTTTGTTTTATTAAAGCTCCTCCAGAATATCTAGAATGAGTATGTTTATTATAACCTTTTGTAGGAGTGGGAACTTCTGCATTAGCAGGAGGAGTGTTTAATTCAGAATTATTCCAAATTACTCCATTGCCCATAATAGAACCAAGTCCTGTATCTATATCTACAGGAGAAAGTAATCCTCTACTTTGGACCCCTCCAGCAATAGTAATAGGCTTAGGAGTTTTATGTTCTGTATTTTTTGATAAATCTTCTACTTTACTTTGTAGAAAAGTTATTTGGTCTTCTAAGGCTTTAATTCTATCAACTAAAAGCATGTTTATTCCTCCTAATCGTGCCTAGGTATGGATACTGTTCTTTGGTAATACCTTTTATTTTCCACTTCAATAGATACAGTAAAATTTGCTAAATTATAACTTATAGAAACTATATTTAAAGGAATGGCTGTAATCCCATTAATGTAAATTCTTTTTGATAAATCTATATTATTAAAACATAATGCATCTAAAGTTAAAGTAAATGTTCCGTTAATTTTTGCATCACAAGTATTACTTAATTGCCAATCAATATAATCCTCAGCATAATCAGTATCATCAAAATTACGAATAGTGTGAGAAACTCCCCAATAATCTATATAAGTCATTCCATCTTGATGAGTTAATCCTGTTAAGTTTAATAATTTTGTTATTGTATTTGGATAAGTAGGAGTAGGAATAAAACCAGTCGAATCTCTAAAAAACATATAGGGATTGGATACCGTATTACCTGCATCTTCTGATTCGGAAGCAGTATAGGTATGATAGATTTCTTTCCATAATGATACTCTTAAAACTGGAGCACGAATTGCTGTAACTTCTCCATAATTATTTGTATAAGTTAGAAAAATAGGTTCATTAAAAGTAATAAATCTATTTTCGTAATCAATAGTAAATCCTTCTTTTATTACTCCCCCTGCCATAGGAAATCCATAAACACTTCCCCCCCAACCACCTGGATTAAATACTTCTACTTTAGGAGGATACCTATCACTCCAACTTTCTGTATCTGAGTCTAAACTAGGTATAGAAAACTTTCTAAATACATCTTTATATGTATCTGCATTATCTAATCCTGTATAATTAAATCCATAACCATTAGATGTACCTTTTTTAGCTAATTTTTCTAAACTACGGTCCCATGCAGGAATTGCTTGTCCTTCAAAATTACTGCAAGTATAAACTTCATACTGCCTTGAACCTTGACTACCTCTACCTGTTTTTTGCCCCATTTGGACCCTATATCTATTAATTACATTTTCTGAAGTAGTAGTTATTTTATGGTCTATTAATTGATAGATGTCTATATTTTTGCCTATTTCTTGTCTATCAATATTTACTTGTGAACCTTGACCTGCTGTCCACAATTTTCTAATACCGTCTACATCATAAAACCAACCATAATTACCAGTTTGTTCTATTAAGGAACTAACTATGTCCGATTGACCTTGTCCAAAACAATCTATAATTTCAGGAACAAAATCTCCAATACTTAAACTCCATCCTAATTCCGTTAATAATGCTTCTCTAATAGTACTGTAGTATTTTTCTCTATTATCATAAGGATTATGACCTACAAAGAAATATTTGTTGGTTTGATTCGTTTTCCAATATTCATCTTGACAATTTACTGTTATAGATTCTGGACTATCAGAAGGACTTACTGAAGTAACATATCCTTTAAATAATAACCAATAATCAGCCATCCCAAAATGATAGTATCTAATTTCGATTATTGCTTCTGCAGCAGGAACTGTAGAATTATCATAAGTTCTAGCCAAATCAAAAGAAGCAGTATGAGCAGAATTAAGTTGTTTATGAATATTTATACTATCCACATCCACATCTGTTTGTTCTACTGTGGCTATGAATACTTTGATGTATGATTTTCCTAATGATTGGAAACCAAAGGTTCCTGCCTTCTGCCAACTCTTAATAAAACGGACATCATTATTCACATCATATAATTTTTGTGCTTTTGTATTTATTTTATTATTGATATTATAAAGTGAACCTTTTACAGTATTTATAAAACAAACTACATCACTAAAAACTCTTTTTGCTAAAGAAAATTTGTTATTTATATTAGATAAAACTTGTTTAACCGTACTTATTTTATTGTTAATATCATATAAAACTTCAATTGCAATCGTAGCATTTGATAAAATAGTTTTTAAAATTCCTGCTGCTTTAATGTGAGCATCAGAAAAAATAGTCTTTTGATATTGTGCTAAAATCATTGCATCTGAAGTAATAGTTTTTTGGATTCCTACTGCTTTAATGTGAGCATCAGAAAAAATAACTTTTTGTACAGATGCTATTATTGTAGCGTCTGATGTAATAGTTTTTTGTATATTAATTGCTTTAATATGAGCATCGGATTGTATAGTTTGTTTAATAGGTGCAATTGTTGCATCTGATGTAATAGTTTTTTGTATATTAATTGCTTTGATATGAACATCTGAAAGAATAGTTTTAGTAATCGTGGCTGCTTCTGGAGCAATATAACCAGTATAAGAAATTAATGCTTTTACACTTGCGGTAGGAGTACCTGTTAATGTTTTCATTGTATCTAACATATCATTATCTGCAATAGAAATATCCTCGGAAGCATTTCCTGTAGTTGCAGCTTCAGAAATAGTAACTGTTAATCCCTGAGATGCTGCACCTTTTCTTAAAGTAAATATAAATGCTTGAGTTCCTCCTCCATTATCAGGAGCAGCACTTAACTCTACATATATATTTTTAATAGTACAAGCAGCAAAAATTTGGTCTGTGGTAGTATCTACTCCAGCATCCCAATCTCCATAAAAATCTACTCCAGTATATTGAATAGAATTAGTACTCATAACATTAGTACCAGGAAGATAACCTAAAATAAAATTACCTTGAGTGTCAGGGGTAAAAGTTAAACCTGTACTTAAATATGCATTAGTTACTGTAGAATCTCCAGTTCTTTGTATTGATATTTTATCTCCAGCAACTACGGTAAAACTATTTACAATATCATTATTTGTTACTTGAGATGTACCCGTTAATGAAGTGGTTAGTGTTTGTGCTACTCCATTTTTTAATATGGTATAAGTAAGAGTTTTACCTGACCCTGCTGCTGCAGAACTTCTGATATAAAAATTAGATATAATTCCTGGGCAAGGAATTAATAATTGAGTATTAAATTCTGTAGCATGAGTAAATCCTCCAATAACAGAACCAAATTGATTATTTAATATTCCTCCAGAATAAGCCAATAAAAGAGTTTCTCCTGGAGTAGTAGGAACAAAATCAACAACCCAAGTTGGTATTCGAGTAGTTGGATAATTATTTGGAGTAGTTTTTATGCATAAATAATCTCCTGCAGCAACAGTTATTTCATCCGATAAATTATTTCCTGTAGTAGCAGAATCAGCGATATTTACTGTTAATAAAGTAGTTACCCCATTTTTCAATAAAATGATATCAAAACTTGTACCTGCACCTGGAGAACCATTAAGTTCTACTCTTAAATTTTTTATAATTCCAGCAGTACTAGCTATACCTTCTGCATAAATATTCGTAGTACTATAATCTTGCCCACCAAAAAGAGGACAATATCTAGCAGAATACTGATATGCATAACCAATACCACCTATAATTTGTCTAGTTGTTGCTGGCATTTTTATTCTCCAATTACAAATGAACCTTCTGAATCTATTCTAAGTATTATCTTCTGATTATTCCCTAATTTATCCAAATATTGTAATCCTAAGTGATATTCAATTGTATGAGATTTTTCTTGTAAATCTTCTGTTCCTATTTCTATTCTATGTCTGAGAAAATAAATAAGTCTTATATTTTCTTTTTTTTCTTTTGATTCTATATAAGGAAATTCTAATTTATTATATCCTATTAAGCCATTTATTAAATTTACGGTAAAAAGATGTCCTTTTCTATCTGTTAAATTAAAATAAACTAAGTCTTCAAAACGGTCTTTTACCAATTGGAATCGGTGCTCGATTCCGTTTCCATCTATTTGTTCAATTTTTGTTCCGTCAGAAAAAATAGCTATCCAGAGAAAAGATAGCGAATCTATTGGATTATTTCCGCTATTAATTTTTATGTCCATTGAATTGTCCATTTATAACTCCTTTAATTGTTGTAACTCATTGGTATTATTTAGGTTTCGTCGAACTGAAAAGTCATGGTTTTAGAATTTACTGCTCCCGATGGTGTAGTTACTAAAGTTTGCGTTTGCAGTCTAACATAAGCGGAATAACCTGAAACTCCTGTCGCACCATAAACTATAGTAGATGCTCCTTCAAATGAATTAACATTTTGAGAGGGTTCTGAAGTAGGTACTGCAGTATCACCTATACCTGTAACTCTCTGGTCATCTTGAGTAGGAGTAGCAAAAGCAACATTAAATCCTGCTGAAATCGATTCATCAGTTTTATACTCTCCATTAGACTTCCAAAATTTCATGTTACTAATTTCAGTCCAACTACCAGTAAATTTACAACGAATGTACTTGCAAAAAGAATTAGTATTTCTAGTAATAGGATAAGTTGCAGGTACTAAATTATAAGAATCATTAGAACCAAAATTAATATTAGCAATACCATCATGAACTACTTCTGCACCATTACTTTCGGACCATTGATGTGTAGCAGCCATATTAAATCCTCCTTATCGCCACCCAATAGGGTTGAGTTCTTGAATCATTTTATCTTTTTCATCTAAAATCTTTATTTCAACTTGATTTGTTTTTAAATTTATTTTATGAACTTTATATTCATTTTCTTTTTTTCCTATCAAATAAGTAAACTCCAATTGTATTTGACCTTTTTTACTGCCCATAATATCATTTGTGGCTTCGACGAAATGATAGTATGCATCATAATCTTCCAAAATTATTTGTTTTCTATTTGGTAAATTATAATTTAATTTTTTTATTTTTTTATTAGGAATCTGCATCCACTTAGTTTCTATTAAAGTTCCCCCGATAAATTTTTCATTATCAACAAAGATTATTTCATATAAAGGATTCATTTATTGCTCCTTTCTCTTGATATTTCTTAACTTCATGTAATTTCTGTATTAAATACAATATTTCTGGTTTAACTTTATTTCTAGAAACTTGTTTATGCTTAGTTTTATATAACAATTTTATTATTTTTTTCCAAATTTCATAATGTTTACGTTTTTTTGATAATAGGGGGTATTCTTCAAAAATAGGAATTACTTTTTCATAAAGAACAGAAATATTAGCAATTCTCCAAACTGCAGTAGGTTTACGATTAACTCCATCATATTTAGATACATACTCAGAAGAATGTTCAGTTAAATATCCTTCATTATTAAATAAAGAAGAAATTAATTTTAGAATCCCTATATCATCTGCTCTTAAATTAACGGTAATAAATACTCCAATCTGACCATTTTTGCTACAATAAGCACCTAAACAACCCTCACCATCAATAAAACCTGAAAGCCAGGCTTTTTTATATTCTAATGGTTTCCTATTATAAATTCCCGTTAATCCTTTATTCCAAGGATTCATTCCTTTAAAGAATTTCATCATAACTCCTTTATTTTCAATAAGTTACTACAAATAGGTGTACCGACAAGTTAAAACAAACGCTTCTGCTGCTGGAACTGCAGTTATCAGAATACGAATCGCAATATTAGCATACAAATCTTTTGCTCCTGTAAGAACTGCACTATCCAATTCAATATAATTTGCTGCCCCTGCTATTGCTGTTCCCTGTCCTGCTGCTACCCAACCTGCTCCAGGTGCTACTGAAGTGGTTTTAATTGCTTTTACAAATGAATTGGCAGGAGTTCCTAATCCTAATACATTCTTAACAATAGTAGAATGAGCAGAAGTATCCCATGCTTCTAATCTAGGAATAGTTGCTGTTGCTCCATTAAATCTAAAACAAAATACAAATTGACCATCTATTCCCATTCCTACAACTGTATGAGTATAAAATCCACTTACACCATCATAATCATTATATAAACATAAAGGTACCGTAATAGGATTGGCTTCATCTATAATAGTAGCTGCTGTATTTAATTCTGATGGTATAGGATTATCAGTCATGTGATTTTTAACTACTAAATCTCCTGATGTCCAAATTAAAGAATCATAAGTTAAATCGACTAATAAATAATCTGCAGGAGTAGTTACATACGCAACTGCAGCGTTTATCTGATTTATCCAAAAAGCCATTGTTGTTGCCATTTTTATTGCCTCCTTTTTCTAATACGAAATTACTAAAAATCGTACTTCATAATTTTGAGATTGTGTTCTTTTATCTTCTGATTCTGGAAAATCTATTTCTTCTGTTCTTCTTACTGAATATGCCCAATCCGTCGCCCAAGTACTGCCAGTCCAATGAGATAATGTAAGAGTTGCTGGATTGGAAGTTATGTCTGTTCTCATTGTACCCATTAGAGTAGTTAAATCGGCATATCCTCCTACAGCAAAAAGAATTCCTTTAACTATGATTTCTATACTTTTTTTCCCTGACGGAATTACAATACATCCATCTGCTCGGTTTCCTGAAATAATTGTAGCTTTAGTACCAGGAACAGGGTCGGAAATACTTTGCACTAGCGGAAAATCGTAAGACTTATTTGGAGTAACTGTAGTATCCAAAAAATTTAATTTAACTACTGTACTTGCCATTATTATTTACCTCCTGGAAGTTTATTTATTATTTTTATACCAAATGCTCTTTGAAATTCTTCATCTCTTAATAATTCAATTTTTGTTGCATTATTAATTAGAGTAGCCATTTCATCTGCAGTTGGCATTGCAGCTCCTGTTAAATCTATATTTACACTTATTTGGTTGGCACCAATATTAGTTACCGCATTATTTACTAATCCACCACCTGTAGGAGGATTTAACCAAGGAGAAGTTCTTCCTCCAGTATAAATTCCTTGTTCCATTGCTATTGTTCCTGCCATTGCTCCTTTTACCGCATCAGTTAATTTTGAAGTCATTTCTAATAATAATGCTCGGTCTGTTTTTGAAGTAGCAAAAGCAAACATTTGATTTTCTTCGGTCATTTGAGTCAATTCTATTTTTCTTTTTAATGCAGGTCTTTCTTCTGGTTTAGCTTTCTCATATTGTAAAAGTAAATCTTCCATTGCTTCTGCTTGTTGTTTTCCTAATAGGACTCTTAATTCTTCTTTTTTATTATTAGCATCTTGTACTTTTCCTTGTTCAGTTAAAAGTTTAATTTCATCTTGTAATTGTTTTATAATTCTATCATGTTGACCTCTTCCAACCATTAATTTTCCGTTTTGAACTTCTTTTAATGTTGCTATAGAGTCTTCTAAAGGAAGTTGACCTCTTAAAGCCATAGATACCCTAGTATTTAAATCAATTTGTTCTTTATTTGATTCTGTAATTTTATCAAATTCATAAGCCATTCTATTTATTGCGCCAAAAGGACCTACAAAAAACTTTCCTTCTTGTTGAGTAAATAGAAAATGAATACCCATGCCGATTTTTGAAATTGTTGGTTCTAATATTTTTAAATCTTCAGTTAAATTTTTTATAGAACTAGCAAAATCTTTACCACCTAAAACTCCTGTCATAAATGTGGCTGCTAAATCTTTTCTTAAAATTTGAAATACTTCTATTTGATGTTTTGCTCCACTAGTTACTTCTTCTAATTGTTTTTGTTGAAGATACCTTTCTTTTTCTGAAACTCCCTTTCCTGCAAAGGCTTCTTGAAAAGCAGTTAAATCTTTAGCTAAAGAAGCAAGCCCCATTCCTCCTCTTATTGTTCCACCAAAAATACTTTGAATTATATTAAGAAGACCACTTTTGTCTCCTGGAGTTCTTAGTGCTATTCCTAACGTTCCTAAAATTTTCGCAAATTTTTCTGCTGAAGATGTATTTGCAGAAAAACTAATACCTAACATTTTTGCAGCATCGTCTGCATTAACTAATGCTTTTAATAATCCTGTTCTTAAAGCCATAGCATTAGATACTCCACTTGCCTCTAATGCACCAAATAATCTAATAGTATTTTCAAGTCCAAAATCAGTTATATTCATTGTAGCAGAAAAACTTCTAATGTCTGACTCTAATTTTGTTATTCCTCCAGGAGTTTTTGCTGCAGTTGCATATAATAAAGCAGAAATTTCTTGAAATTTTTGGGTATCTGTAGTTAATCCTTTTAAAGAATCTCCTTGTAATTTATATAAAAATGCCATTGTTTCTGCAATTTTGGCTGCATCGGCACCAGTTTCTATAGATAATTTAGTAGCTTCTGCAGTAGCAATCATTGACTTATTTCTATCTTGTAAAATTCTATTGGTGGTAGCAAACACATTTGCTATGACTGCTTCTGATTTTCCTGATTCTATTGATAAATTATGAAATTCTTCAGCAAGGGCAGCAACATTAATTTTTCCTGCTTCTCCCATTTCTTGTAAAGTAGCAGTTACATTATGCATAGCTTCTTCGATGTCTAACATATATTGCACTCCATCTTTAATAAAAGCCATAGTTTGCTGAATGGTTGCCCTAAAAGCCATCCATATTGGAGCAACAACTACAACTCTTGACAAAGCTCTATGAAAATCATCCATTTTCTGAGTTGCAGGTTGAGTTTCTTTAGTTATTCCACCAAGAGCCAATTTTATTTGTTCTATTTTGGTTGAAGTAGGTTCTGCTCCATAAGCAGCAAAATTTACATTTATAAGATAATTGGTCATTGAATCCATTTTATTTATCCTCGATAGGGAAAGTTATTTTGTTATCTTTTGAAAATACTCCCTGAAATTGTCTTTGGGTATTTGATTCTTTATTATCTTCCTTTACATTATTTCTATAATAAGCATAAGCATCCTCAAAAATCTCGTTAGTAAGAACTTTATCGCTTACTTTTTTTGTAGCAATATCATTATTTAGACTATAATAAAAATAAAGATACGATAAAAAAGTATCCTGTAATTTACTTAAATCTTTTTCATTATTAAATAATTTAAAGTTAAATCCATCTTTAATTGCATGGAAAAAATTGAGGGATTCATTTCTCTTCGCTAATTTTCTTAAATAATAATCTAACATTTTAAATCCTAATGATGATGAAGATACATGGAATACATTGCTGTTAAATTAATTAAGTGGTCATTTGATGTCATGAAATCGTCTAAAGAATTAAATGCTCTAATCCACTTATCTTCTACTTTTATATCCAAGCATAAATAAGAAATTGCCTGTTCCACAAAATTCTGCAAGTGATTTTCTAAAGAATATTCCAATAAATGACTGCGTTGTATTGTTAATTCACGTAATTTGTAGGTTAATCTGATTATTTCTGTTTTATAAGTATTTAAAATTGTATCTCCAGGAGTTTTTGCTAATGCTTCTCCTAATTTATAATTCTGGTCGATTAATTGGGAATTTAAACTTTTTATTTTATCGTCTAATTCATTAATGTCTATTCCCTTTTCTTGGTAGGCAATAATTAGGTCTTTTTCTAATAAGATATCTTTATCTTTTAATAATTGACCAAATTTTCTACGCCTCACCATATCTAACTCATCTTTTTCCTTAGCATTAAGAAGACGAACCCTGTATTCTCGGTCTTCATAACTAAATTCTATTTTATTATCACGAATTAAATCTTGGACCTTATCAATTTGGTACTCTTCCGCCATCGAATCTAATATTTTTTTAACTTCTTCATTATGTAATGCTTCTTTTTTAATCTGGTCCATACTATTCTCCTTTTTTAGTGTTATCCTTACTTTGAAATTCAAATATTATTTTTCCAGTTTCTAATGTATCGATAATATTTCTAAATTCTTCATATATTAGTTCTTTCACTTCTCGTTTAATTAGTTCCTTATCATCACAAAGTTCAAATCTTTTACATACCTTTCCTACCAGACGCTTTGCTTCATCAGTAAGTAAGAGTTT
>Ga0315289_10016443_pt1 | contig 10198 bp, 5 predicted proteins | sample YL17G11_40_MG_FD_203452 | JGI IMG/M metagenome (GOLD analysis project Ga0315289, IMG submission 203452) | Sediment microbial communities from Yellowstone Lake, YNP, Wyoming, USA - YL17G11_40 | ecosystem: Environmental > Aquatic > Freshwater > Lake > Sediment | place: USA: Wyoming | collected...
GTTCCGGACTCAGCGGTTCCACGCCCAGTTCCGGTTCGAAAATCCCTGCGAACACTACGGCCGCAACTACCTGTTTCTGGATGCGACGGGCAGGGGGGCGCTCGTCGGCCTCACGCTCGGTATTCAGATAAACGAGCCGCAGGTGGACTGGTTTGTCCACGGCGGAGGCGACTCGGTCCTGATTGACGGCGAGTCCCGCTCAAGCGTGCTGCACGGCATCGGCCTGGAGGACTACTTCGGCCAGTCCTGGGGCGTCGCGCCGTTCCAGTCACCCTATGCGGGATGTACCTACTCTGGAGGCGGCAAGATTGCGATCTACCGCTTCTACGTCGCCGAGCCAGTCGTCTTTCATTCTTCGATCCGCGCCACCATGGGCGCGCTCGCAAACGGCTATTCGAGCGTCGCCTACTGGTATCAGGAAGAGCCACATAAGCCGTTCTTCCGCGTTCCAGGGGCCGACGACCGCATGCCTGACACCGTCGCCCGCTACGGCACGTACGACATGGAGCCGCCGAGCGCCGCCGAGTGGAAGCTCCTCGCGCCGATCCGGATCGACGAGGGCGAGCCGTTCGAGAAGGAACGGGCGCTTGAAAAGAAGGAAACCGGCGAGGAGGAGTTCTCGTACGAGCCCAGGGATACAGGCCCGACGCTCCCCGGCGGCGACAAGATGGTGGTCCGCTGGAAGCCGCAGAAGGCGTATCACAATTTCCTGGACTTCAACCTGATGGCGCGTCCGGCTATTGGAGGCATCAGGCCTCAGGGCAGCGTCGTCGGCTACGCGCTCCGTTACCTGAACTGTGCCGAGTCGAGGGACGTATCCATCCGCGTCGGATTTGACGACGAGGTCGCCGTGCGCGTCAACGGCCGCGTCGTGTTCAAAGGCAAACACCCGAACGGCTTCGCCGACCAGGTCTTCAAGGCCAGGCTGAAGAAGGGCGCAAACCGCATTCTGGTCAAGCTCTCCAACTACGACAACAACAACTGGAAATCGTGGGCTTTCTCGTTCCATATCGAGCATTAACTTTGTAGGAGGTTGAAAGACAGGGATGTTCCTGGGACAAGTGGCTGTTCTTGCACTCGCGGGCACGTTTCTTGCTTTGCGGGCCAGCGGCGCACCGCTCATGGATGCCGCAGCCGAGCGCGCCGCGGCGGTGGAGGCCGAGAAAAAAGGTGATCCGGCTGCGGCCTTGCTGCACTATGAGAATATATTCGATTCGACGGTCACCGATGAAGGCACGCGCGCCGAGCTTAGAGCCAAGTTCAAAGAGCTGAGACCGAAGGTCGCGCCGAACACGGACCTGTCGAAGGCCGGAGTCTGGAAGGCCAGGGCCTACGTCTTCCGCACGCTCGACTTCTCCTGGAAGGATGCCGACGGCAAGGAACACCACGTCCTTAACCGTTTCACAGACGACGAGATCGAGGCGCTTCGACAGTCCATGGCCGGGTTCGCGGAGCGCGTCTGGCGGCACTCCTGGGGCAACCTCCGGATCAACTGGGATCTTGTAGTCGTCGAAAAGCCGCTCACGAAGCTCGAGGGCGACACCTCATTTTGGCCCGGCCCGACGACCTCGATGCCTTACTTCGAGAATCCGAGGCCTGGAGAGGTGGACACCGTCTTCGTCTTCGCCAAGCTTAGGATAGAGGAAGGCGAGCAGGGCGGGAACGTTCCCAGGTCTCTCGGAGCGGGGACCATCGGGGTGCTAGGTGGCACCAAGGGCCCGGGGTACATCGGCTTCAACTGCGGAGCCAAGTGGGGGATGGACCCCGAGGGCGAGGTCGAGTGGCACGAATGGCTTCATGCCGCACACTGGGTGATTGAGGCGGTCCAGGGCTATCCGTCTGGGCTGATGGCCTCCTCCGACGGGGGAAGGAAAGAGGGCGACGACAGGCCTGGCGGGGATCCCTGCTTCAGGCTGCCGCGAGACGGCAAGACCTGGGAGCCGTTCTACATCCACATTATGGAGGAGCACGCGACGCGCAAGATGTGGAGAGAGGCCTCGCTCAGGCAACCCACTCCAACCCCGTGGCTCGACCTCTACTGCCGTAAGTTCCTGGTCCTGGGGCCATTCAGTACAGACGGCAAGCCCGACCAGGGGCTGGATTTTCCGTTCATCGACGAATCCTCTCCCTCCCCGAAGGCCGGCCAGCAGGTGGGCGGCCTGGCGTGGAAGTCCGTCCTCACCGCGGGCAGGACGCTGGATCTCGCGCAAACGCTCGAGCCCGGCGGCAGCCGGCTTGCGTACGTCGCCATTTACGTTCGCTCGGGCAAGGATCAGTTTGCACAGGTCAGGATCGGCTCCGACGACGGCTGCAAGCTCTGGCACAGCGGACGGCTCATCCTCGCCGCCCCAGTAGAGCGAGGCGCCGCGCTCGACCAGAACATCGTGGACGTTAAGCTCAAGAAGGGCGCCAACCTGTTCCTGGTCAAGGTCGGCGACATCGGCGGCGGATGGCAGCTCATCTTCAGGCTTACCGATTCGGCGGGTCAACCGCTTCCCGGCATCGAATACCTGGCGCCCGGCGGTGCTCGCTGAGATTCCATCAACACCAAAGGTGCAGGAGGCAGATGTGCTGAACAAAGTCAGATTACTGGTTGCGTGTATCGTCGCTCTCGGAATGGCCGGTGCCCCGGCGTCGCCTGCTGATCAGCCGGAGGTGCTGCCGCACGCGTGGGACAGTTGGCACCCTCTTGCCGGCATGAGCCTGGGGGTCACGGCTGACACGATGACGCTTTTCGTCGCCGATTTCGAGAAGGGGCTGTCGTCCTCCGGCGGCACGAAAGTGGAACCCCTCGAGTCGGCGGGTGTGGAGTTCATCCAAGGGCTGGTGGGCAAGGCCGTCAGGGCGCGGCGGCTCACCTACCCAGGCGCGCAGCTCATCAATCCTGAGCGCACCTACTTCGGCCTCTGGATCAGGCCGGACTTCGATCCCAACACCGACAGGAACAAGCGCACCATTCTGCAGATGGGCGACGGACGGAAGAACTCGCTTGTAATGCGCACGAACGGCGCCGGCATGCTAATGCTCATCATGAGCGACGACGATTACTCCTCGGCGTGTCGCAAGGATATCTCCTCGTGGCGGCGGGGAGAGTGGCATCACGTCGGCGGATGGTTCAACAAGAAGGCCCACGAGCTGTGGCTCTTTGCTGACGGCTACGCTGCGGACAGCACCGTCATGTATCACAACGATGGGCTTCGTCCCGAAGACCTGACAACGCTCTACCTGGGCTGTGGGCCTGAAGGCGAGTCCGGGTGTGTCATAGATGAGGTGGCTTTCGCAGGCGACGACGCAAAGACCGCTCGGGAGCATCACTACTGGATGCTCGGAATTGCCACGCTCGCCGCCGAGGGTAAGGTCCGTGCGGCGATCAAACCGAATGCGTGGGGTGTGGCGGCGAATCCGAAAGCGGTTGCGGGGACCGTGCGGGTATTCGGCCTTGAGTGCAGCGTTCCCCGCGCCCCACGGATCACCCCGCAGGGCCTTACCTGCGACAGCAGCCCGGAGTCGTCCGCCAAAGAGCTTACCATCTTCAACATGCAGCCCCAGCCGTCCGGCTGGCATCCGTACTCGGTCGGCGAGCGGATCGAGTGGTCCTCGTCCGATCCCGAGATTGCCGCGCCGATTCTCGAGAAGAGCGAGCGGACGGGCAAGATGCAGCCCAAGGCGAGCGGCATGTTCGATATCAAGAAGCCCGGCAGGTGCAAGATCGTCGCCAAGATGGGCGGACGGAAGTGGGCGTATGATCTGGAAGTGGTTGACCGCAACCGACCGGACCTCCTCGTCCAGTACATAAGCCGCTTTCCGCGGTATAACGACCAGGGAGTCAAGGATCGTCCTGCTGCCGGCGATCCGGTAGAGTTCGAGGTCCACGTGGCCAATCGCGGCTTCGCCGAGAGCCAGCCCGCGAGTCTCGTTCTGCGGGTGTTCGAGTCCGGAGGGCTCGCGGATCTCGATGCGAGAAAGAAGAAGCTGGTCGAGATCAGCCAGCCGCTGAAGGCGCTGAAGGTCCACGAGCAGACAGCGATCAGGTTCCCCTGGATCTGGCGGGACGATCCGTGCAATCTCGTGGCGACCATCGAGACGGATCAGCCGGAAATCAGCACCCACAACAACGAGCGCGGTTACCTCACCGTCCGCAGCCGAAACATCTACCTGATCGTGGATACCGATAACTGGGAGCTGTGGCATACGGTGAACAACAACCACACTGGCACGTTCGCCATCGAGGACTGGCTGGAGGCTCAGCGTGAGAGCTGGGACAACGTGCTCCGGGAAGCCGTCTATCCCGCCAGCTCCCCTTACGGCGTCCAGTGGCGGCTGCACATAGATTACCTTCACGAGACGAACCACGATGCCGAGGACTGGGGCAAGAACGACCCCGGGCGCTATTGGGACGGCGGCTGGATCTGCACGAGCAAGTCATGGGCCCCCGCCGTCTGGGCCGGGTCGCCGAGCCACGCCCTGATGCACGAATGGGGCCACGGAGCCTTCGCCGGCGCCGACCTCTACAGCTACAGCATCTGGGAGCCGTGGTGCCATATCCGCGACGACGACGGCAACAAGGTGGCCCGCACCGGCGCGTTCCCCGGAGACCAGAACGATAGCACCCTGCTCTATCTGAGCAGCGCCACCCATCCCTCGGGCACAAATGGGCGCTTCATATGCGCCACCATGATGCATTCCTGCGCGCCGTACCTCCACGAAGGCATGGCCGGCCACATCCAGCACAACTCCGACCTGCGCTGCATGGACATCTGGCAGATCCACCGACGCATGGTCCCTCTTATTCAGAACATGCTCGTCGTCCGTGACATCGAAGGGAACCCGATCGAGGGCGCCGAGCTCGCCATCTACCAGGAGAGCTACGGTGTCGAGTCAAACAGCGGCCGGTCGCCGATCCCGGACGTCATCAAGTTCGCCGGTAAGACGGACAAAGAAGGCAAGTGGATCTACCCCTACGAAACCGCCGTCTCCTACGACGACCCCGAGACCGACCAGGTCGAACGGGTCTTCGAGGTGGCGTCGCCGCTATCCATGGCCAAGTTTCCCTGGCCAGCAAGCCCCGGCGTCTGGTCGAATAACTCCATGCAGGTCATCGCGGTCCGCAAGGGCGCCTGGACTGAATACCACGTTCTGGACCTTTTCCAGTTTGCGGCCGAGGCATATCGGAACAACCGGCTTCGCGGGCAGTATATCATCCAGACGAACCTGCCGGCGGATATGGGCAACGTCGAGACGAAGCCGTTCAAGGTGGAGCCAGCTCCAGACCCGAACAAGCGGCCGGTTATTGTCGTTGCCCAGGAGATGCGCGTGCAGCCCGGGGCCGAGGTGGACGTGGACGCGAGCAAGAGCTATGACCCCGAAGGCAAACCGGTCAGCGTCCACTGGATACTTGGCGGCTGGCGGCAGGAGTTCGACATCCGCCAACTCGGCGGCAAGGTGGATACGGACCAGGGACCCGTCCTGCACCTCACCGCGCCCAATAAGTCCTGCGAGATCAAGCTTCAGGTCTACTGCTGTGACACGGTGCGCGTGAGCGAGACCAAAGATGTCAAGGTGATTGTCGGAGACGGGGCGCCGGCTGGGGCGAAGTAGGCCACCGCAAGAGCGGAGGCTGGTATCCGGGACATGCCTATGTAAGGCAGCCTGATGGAAGGAGAAACGGTCATGAAGATGAGAGGCATACTTGGTTCTCTCCCGGCACGTTCTATGGAGAGAGTGCTGGTCTGTTGTCTGACCGTAGCGTTGTCGATGAGTATGGCTGAAACGGCGGTCAGCGGCGCGCCGGCAAAGGGTAAGGAAATGCGTGTGGTGTTCGTGCGGGGTGTCGAGGGGCAGGTATCGGGCGGCGCTGTTCTCGACGAAGTGGCGGCTCCGGGGGGCGGACCGGTGACATGCGTGCGGCAGAAGGGCGCCAACCAGAGGATGGAGTGGAAGACCGCTCCCGCTCCTGACGCCGGGAGGGCCGAGGACGTTATCTTCACCTGGTCTGGCGGTTTCGGCGGCGACAAGAGCACCGAAGGCCTGTTCCTGATGTCTGTGAACGGGCGACCCGTAGCTGATTTCGACGTGGTGACCGAGCCGACGGTGTTCAGTACGCGTGCTGACGGCTGTGACCTGTGGTACGATCCGCTGCGGCTGGACGCCGAACGCCACGTGTCGTGGGGCATCTTCTACCTGAAGCTTCCCAGATCGTGGGTGGCGCAGGAGCGGGTTGCCACGATCACTGTCGAGTCCGCGGACTCCCAGTCAGACCGATGGTGTGCGGTCGTCCCGGTCGCCGACCCACCACTCAAGATGCCTGACCATAACTGGCGGTTGTTTTTCCCGACCCACTTGCCTCTGCCTCAGGGTTGGACGCTCAACAGAGGACCAGGAGAGCCACTGCTGAGCTGCGACCGAGGAGACGGCCGACTTCCGCAGCTCAGCGTTGAGATCAAGAACGCACGGCCGGTCCTCTCGGCCAGGTTTCCAGAGACCGGCGACGTGTTCGATGTCTGGTGCTATGAATCCCCTGTGCAATTCGTTGCAGCCAGGGCGCTGCCCGGCGGCAGCGTGGAGATGAAGCACCGTTACGAGTACGCGCCTGGGGTGCTCCTGCGCACCGTCGCCACCCCGGAGCCAGGGGGCGTGAGCCTTGTCGTTCGGCCCGAGCTCAACCCGGCTGGGGATGGCATATGGCCGGAGGAGTTGGAGGCCCTCAACATATGTTTGCAGATGTGGCGCGCACCATCTTTCGCCGGAGCCAACGAAGCCTATCCGAGATTCAGTGAGAGGTGCTTCGTTTTCACGACAGGCGGCGTCAAGTTCCTCAACCAAACGCAGCGCGGCAACCTGGCCCTCTACGCTCCAGATCACCCCTGCAACAACCCGCCGTGGACGCAGAACTATGTTGTCGGATCGGGCGACCTGAAGGAGATGGAGGCTGACCCGAAGTCCTGGCGCCGGTTCGGCGCACCGTTGTTCAACGGCACGCAGGGGTTCAGCTCTGACAGGTCCACTGTGCCCGTCATCGGAACCGTATCGCGCGACAGGCGTTGGCTCTTCGCAGTAGCCAACGACTCCTCAGAGCTGCTTGCCCAGGCGTGGCTTGACTGCCTTCACGCAAATCCGCGCTGGACGCCGATGGACGCAGCGGTGTCCAAGCGTGCTCTGCGGTTGAAGGTCTACTTCATGAGGAATGACCCGACGGCGCTTCTGAAGCGTGTTCAGAAGGATTTCCCATCGCTCAAGCCGAGCGCAGGGGGTGGTGGGCCCACCCTTACTGCTCCGCCGGGATCTGGTAGATGACCAGGTCGGGGGCGAGGGTTTTGGCGATGGCCATCGGCTCTCCCTTGGGATTGGCGACCATCGAGCAGCCGATGTGGAACCTGTCCGGCCACACGCCGCCGTGCGTCCGACCCATTGAGGCGTCTACCGCTACGACCCAGAGCTTGTTGCCCTGGGCCAGCCCGCGAACGTGCTCCTGGTAGGACTGCGCCGAGGAGGCAAACTCACCGAAGCGCGGGGCCCATCCGTGGGGCGAGATAAGGAGCCACGCGCCCAGGTCGGCCACACGCTTGGGGATCTTGCTGTCGAAGTTATCGGCGCAGATGGTGATGCCGACCCGGCCGAACTCGGTGTCCGCCGTGGTGATGTCGTCGATCTTGCCGGCGTCGTAGAGGTGGGCCGTTGCTTCGGGCATCGTGTTGATTTTCCTGTGCTTGAGGATGATCTTTCCGCGGCGGTTTATCAGCACCGCGGAGTTGTAGACTGTCTCTCCGTCCCGCTCGAGGCATCCGGCCGAGATCCATACCTTGAGATCCTTAGCCAGGCCGCAGAGCAGGCGGCTGTACCTGCCTGGGATCGGGAGGGCGACTTTTCGAGACTCCTGATAGAGCCAGCCGAAGTCGGCGGCCTCGGCGAGGCAGATGAGATCTGCTTTCTGGCGCGCCGCCTGGCGGATGGCCTCTTCGGCCCGGCGCATGTTGCCTTCGAGGTCGCCGTCCTCGATGCGTATCTGTGCCAGCGCAACCCGCACCGACGGGTGCGGACTGGCCAAAGCACCAGCGCAGGCGGTCAGGGCAACTATTGCGACAAGTCCTGGCAGCGCGTCAGTTCTCAACGTAATAACCTCGGGAAGGTATTGTGGTGAGCAGATGGCTCCGCGGCCAGCCGATTTAATTGCTAGCCGCAACTAAAGATAGCGCGAAACTCGAGTATTGTCAATACCCGAACAGGAGGAGATCAGAAATGCGGCTCGATAGCAGGATTCCAACCGCGGCGGCGCTGGTTGTCGCCCTCTCCCTCGGCCCGGCAGCGGCCCAGCCCGGCCGGCAGCCCGCGTCCGCCGTGGGCACAGTCTTCAACGATGCCAACGCCAACGGCGTGCGCGACCCCGGCGAGAAGGGCCTGCCGGGCGTCCGTATCTCGAATGGACGGGATGTCGTCAGGACCGACGCGGGCGGCCGCTACCGCCTGCCCATTGACGGCGACACCATAATATTCCTCATCAAGCCCAGAGGATGGATGTCCCCGCTGGGCGCGGACAATCTGCCGCGGTTCTACTACATCCACAAGCCCGCAGGCTCCCCGCCGCTGCGCTGCAAAGGGATTGACCCCACGGGACCGCTGCCCGGATCCGTCGATTTCCCACTTCGCCGCCACGCGGAGCCGACCCGATTCCGCGCATTCTTCCTCGCCGACATTCACATAGGTCGGCAGGAGGATCTCAACTACTACGCGCACGACCTGGTCGAGGAGCTTGCCGGCGGCGATGCCGCTCTTGCCGTCAGTCTCGGCGATCTCGTAGGCGGCGACCCATCTCTTTTCGGCGATGCCAGCCGGGTCACTGGACTTATCGGCATCCCCTGGTACACGGCCATCGGCAACCACGACCTGAACGACGACGCCAAGACCGACGAGCTTTCGGACGAGACCTTCGAGCGTTACTTCGGCCCCACTTACTATTCGTTTGACTACGGCCCCGTGCACTTCCTGGTGCTCGACAACATCAACTGGACAGCAGATCAGGATTGGGGCTATACCGCGGACTTCGGCCCCAGACAGTTGGAGTTCGTGAGGAACGACCTTGCTGCCGTGCCTCAGAATCAGCTCGTAGTAGTCGCCATGCACATACCCCTCTTCGACATCGACGACAGGGGCCAGCTCTACCGATTGCTCGAGAAACGGCCCAACGTCTTCACAATCTCCGGCCACCACCACACGCAGCAGCACCGTTTCATCGGCCGCGACAACGGATGGAACGGGGCAAAGCCGCTCCACCATCTGGTCAATGTCGCCGCCTGTGGAAGCTGGTGGACCGGCGCTCCGGACGAGGTCGGGATTCCTCACGCCACCATGCCCGACGGCGCCCCGAACGGTTACTCCATCATCACCTTTGACAACAGCAGGTACTCTGTGCAGTTCAAGGCAGCCCGCCGTCCCGCCGACTACCAGATGAACATCTATGCCCCTGAGGAGATAACGGCGGCCGACTCGCAAAGGACAGAGGTCTTCGTCAACGTCTTCGCCGGCTCCGCACGGTCGAAGGTTGAGATGAGGCTCGGCAGAAGCGGCTCCTGGTCCCGTATGGACAAGGTCGAGGCCGCGGATCCTTACTATCTTCTGCTGAAGAAGATGGAGCAGGGGCCGAACCGTCCGCCTGGCAAGGAACTGCCTTCCCCTTCCGCCTCCCAGCATCTCTGGAAAGCAGTCCTGCCCAAGAACCCGCCTCCCGGCACCTACCTGATCTTCGTGCGCACTACGGATATGTTCGGCCGCACCTACTGCGCGCGGCGCGCAATCACGATCCGTCCGGCAGTCGGACCGCGACCCGTGCGAGGAAGCGGACGCAGCATAGGGGACTCACTGAGCAGCTCGTGACGTTACCACCGAAGCCAATCTGAGAAGTGGGGAACCCTTCATGTAACAAGCCAGGTACGGGTTCCGAGAGTATTCAAATGAGCGAGAATAGACTGAATAGGCTGAGAACGTGTTCGCTAAGACGCTGGTTAAGACAGGGGGGTTATCGGAGAAGGATGTGCCGATCATCCTCTCCGAGAAGGAGCAGATAATTCGGAAGTCAGGAATGCTGGAATACTACCGGGCTACGGAGGCGTTCGACAACGTCGGGGGGATGGCGGAACTGAAAGACTGGCTCCGCAAGCGAAGAATGGCATTCTCTGACGACGCAAGGAAGTTCGGCCTCCCCACC
>Ga0315289_10016445_pt1 | contig 10197 bp, 7 predicted proteins | sample YL17G11_40_MG_FD_203452 | JGI IMG/M metagenome (GOLD analysis project Ga0315289, IMG submission 203452) | Sediment microbial communities from Yellowstone Lake, YNP, Wyoming, USA - YL17G11_40 | ecosystem: Environmental > Aquatic > Freshwater > Lake > Sediment | place: USA: Wyoming | collected...
GGCATCAGACACGGGTTGTACTTCGACCGTATCGGAGGTGACGATATCTACTACCACAACTTTAGCTCCCGTGGGGATCTCCTCGCCGCAACTGACCGCCTCGTACTCCATGGTCCGGTTTTGCAGGTTAATCTGGATTTTCCCCGTGCCGGACCCCTTGGCAGGAATCCTCAAGTAGACGGTGGCCGGCCTGCCGACGGCCCGGTACACCCGCGCCGTCCCTTCGGCCCGCAAGGCATACAGGCCGCGCATCATTCCGTAGACGCCGAACATGGCGGCTGCGCCGGCGGCGACGGCCACCACCAGCACGGTGTGGGTGGGAGCGCCGGCCGCACCGGCCGCCATGCCGGCCAGACCGAAAAAGGCCAATGCGGCCACGATGGTGCGCAGCGAAAGGACGCCAAAGAGCCAATTCGACCCATGATAGGAAGGCGTTGCCGCATGGTGGCCGTGATGGGCGCCGCCGGCTGCATCGGCGTGGATGTCGCCACCTGCATGCACATCTCCGCCGGCCGCGTCGCCGTGAAAATCGCCAGCGAAGTCCTGGCCGACATCGCCGCCAAACCCGTGGCCCGTGTCGTGCGGCACGTCGATGTTCAGCGCGTGCCCTCCCACCCCGAGCAACAGCAAAAGAAACTGGATTGCGAGGATTGTCCCGCCGACGGCGGCGCAGACCAGAAAGACATTGGTCAACATGGCTAGGCTCCCCGGGAAATCAATTGCAGGCTCTCTCAAAGAACCATAGGTCAGGCTGTGCCCGACGCCGTCGGCGATTATATTGCCAGTACTGCCAGGCGGAGCCTGGGCTGCGCCTCTTCGCGGGTTCTCCGAAAGAGCATTCGTCCAACGACCGCCATTATTGAGCGCCCAGCACGCGACTGAAATAACCCATTCGGAGGGTAGCCCTATTCCCACCTAATCCTGCGGCCTGGTGAAATCGCGAAAAAGTTCCCCGCGGCGCCTGGCCGCAGCGGCCAAGATGAAGGAGCAGGGAAAAGGGGACGGGGCTGTCTTGTGTGAACTGGAGCACGGGCATCTTACCCGCATGCATGCGGCCGTGACGACCGCGCTCCGAGGATCGTGCAAGGGCGATTCAGGAGCCGAATTCCGGCCGCCGGCAGTCGAGTTGATGTTGCAGCCGCTGCACAATCGAGCTGTGCATCTGGCTCACGCGGCTCTCGGAAAGATCGAGCGTGGCGCCGATCTCTTTCATCGTCAATTCTTCGTAGTAGTAGAGGATGATGATCAGCCGCTCGTTGCGATTCAGCCCCTTGGTGACCAGCCGCATCAGGTCGTTCTTCTGGATGCGCTTGGTAGGGTCCTCGCCTTTCTTATCTTCGAGGATGTCGATTTCGCGGACGTCCTTGTAGCTGTCGGTCTCGTACCACTTCTTGTTCAGGCTGATGAGGTTGACGGCATTGGCGTCGAGCATCATCTTTTCCAGCTCGGGCACGGAGATGTGCAGCTCTTCGGCCAATTCGTTTTCGCTGGGTTGCCGGCCGAGGCGGGTCTCGAGGTTCTTCATGGCCTCGTTGAGCTTGCTGGCCTTGGAGCGCACCAGCCGCGGGACCCAATCCATGGTCCGCAGCTCGTCGAGCATCGCGCCGCGGATGCGCGGCACGCAGTAAGTCTCAAACTTCACGCCGCGGCTGAGATCGAAGGCGTCGATGGCATCCATCAGCCCGAAGACGCCGGCCGAGATCAGATCGTCCAGCTCGACCCCTTCGGGCAGCCGCGCCCAAATCCGCTCGCCGTTGTATTTCACCAGCGGCAGATAGATTTCGACCAGGCGATTACGCAATTCCTGATTGGATAGATCCCGTTTGAATTCAATCCACAGTTGCTCGACGTCTTCCGGGGCAATCGTGGTAACCATGCGTTCCTCCGTGATCGTGCTTCCTTGCCGCGCTTTAGGCGAGATCCTTCTCGGTGCATCCTTGCGATCGGCGTCGGCTGCCGTTGGCCGCAGCCCCACCAAGGCACCACGACCGACGGTCGCGGCTTGCTCAAGTCTCTAACTCGAAGCCTTCGTCTCGTTTCGGGCGGAATCGGTGCCGCGAGCCGTCTGCCGCGCCGACAACTCGGCCGTCAGTCGGCTGTTGAGCGAATCTTCGGTAATCCACTCGGCGAGCCGGCCCATGACGTATCCGGCCGCCGCGAATGCTAGCAGGCAGCACCAAGCAGTTTGCAGTACCGTTTCGGTTCCGCCGCCGTGGATGATCCCACGCATCAGCGAGACCAAGAATGCCAACGGGCCGAAAATTCCCGCATAAATCCGTGCCACAAACCAGCCTTTCGATGGCCATTAAACTTGATACGAACGATACAGTTTAACAGCGCAGCGCGTACCGATAGTGTCCCCCAATATCGGCAGCGCAAAGCCGCGGCTTGAGGCGTTTTCGTCGGTTTGTGTAGTAGTTCGATCGGTCTCCTTACTAGGGATTGGGGATTAGGGATTGGGGATTAGGGATTGGGGATTGGGGATTTAGGGATTTGGGGATTAGGGGATCAGGCATTGACGTCGCAACATGCGGGCAAATCATGGTGATGTTTAGCCGCCGCCGGTACGGCGGCGCTGCGTTTGTGCACGGCCGTGGTGGCCAACCACCCCGCCAGTCGCCGCATGTGTTGGGCCGCCGCGCAGTCTGGGGCGGCAACCATAAAAGCGTTGCGCGAGCAGCCGCTGCTCGCCACGCCGGGGTCGGCCGGCACGTGGCCGCAGTATTTCAGATCCAACTTTACAAAGCGTTGGCAGACCTGCGCCAGGCGTCTGTGGACCTCCGCGGCCGCCGCGGCGCTGGGCACCAGGTTCACTAGAGAGTAAAGTTCCTCAATTTCGCTCCCTTCCGCCAGCGCCTTGATCGCCGCATAGGTATCGAGGATAGACGTCGTCTCCACGGAAGTCACCGTCAAGATGATGTCGGCAGCTTGCCAGAGCCGTTGCACCATACGGCTGGGGCTATTGCCGGCGTCCAGCACGACCAGGTCCACCAATGCCTCGAGACCTTGCAACTGATCCAGCAAACGTTCCGTGGCGGAAGGTGGATCATCGCAGAGCTTTTCCAATCCCCAGATGCCGGGAAGAATCTGCACCTCGCACGGCCCTGCTTGCAGCACCTCGGGAATTCGCTTCCGGCCGCAGAGCACGTCGGCCAGTGTGTATCGCTCCTGCAACCCGCACAAAACCGAGGCATGCCCGCCGTGGGGATCGGCGTCGATGAGCATGGTTCGCCGGCGCTGTTGGGCCAGCGCCACCGCCAGGTTGACCGCCAGCGTCGTGGTCCCCACGCCCCCTTTGCCGGCACCGAGCACCACCAGCGCCGGCCCCTTGCGCCCCGCGGCATCAGGCCGGGCGGAGCGCAGTGCAAGCTGCCGAAGATCGTTTGCCTGGTCAGCCATAGGCGGTTCGTGTAAGTTACCTTTGCAGGATTATTTCAGCCCCATTGCCGCAACAAGAATCACTAGTACAGAGTACAGAGTACGGAGAAGAACGATTGCCTTTGTGCCTTTGTGCCTTCCGACTTGTTCCCAAGCAGAGCTTGGGAACGAGATCACACATCTTTCGGCCTAGGACGCTAACGGTCCAAAGAGTCCTCAACTCCCAACACAATCCGTGCCACGCGGCGGGCATCGGCGGTTTCGATGTCGGCCGGCACGTTCTGCCCATTGGTCAGATAGCTCAGCGGCAGCCGGCTGCTGCGCAACAGCGGGAGCACGCTGCCCAGCCCCGGCGCTTCGTCGAGTTTCGTCAAGATCAAGGCGGTGGTGCCGACGGCCGCAAAGCGCTGGGCGGTCTGCTGTAAGGTCCGCTCGCCGGCCACGCTGCTGAGAACCAGATGGACCTCATCGGCCCCAGCCTCGCTCAGAAAGGCCTTGAGTTCCTGAATCTTGACCTCGTCTTTCGGGCTGCGGCCGGCGGTATCCATCAGGATCAAGTCCAGATCGCCCATGCCGCGCACCGCCTCGCGCATCTCCCGCGGCGTGGAAACCACCTGCATGGGCAGATCGATGATGTCGGCGTAGGTTCGCAATTGTTCGACTGCGGCGATACGATACGTGTCGACGGTGATCAAGCCGACGCGGCGTTTTTCTTTCAGCCGGTAGTTGGCCGCCAGCTTGGCGATGGTCGTGGTCTTGCCCACGCCCGTCGGCCCCACCAGGGCCGCCAGCCGGCAACGGCCGGGGGTCAGCGCGATCGGCCCGGCCACGGCGATCTCGGCTTCGAGCATGCGGGCGATGCGGGCCTTCAGTAGCAGCAGATCGGCCAGTTCGGGACCGGAAACCTGCGCGCGAATCCGCTCGACCAGCTCTCGCGCCAGCTCCTCGCTGAGATTCGAGTCGAGCAAGTCGGCAAACAGCCGAAACAATTCTTCCGGCAAGTCGTGCTGATTCCCGCACGGCGTGCGTCGGCAGAGTTCCTTGACCATCGCCTGCAAGTCGCTCAATTGACCTTGCACCTGGTCGGCCAGCGCGGTTCTCTCCGGCGGCCGGTGGCCAGGCGATGCGGCAGCAGTCGAGTACGCCACCGACTGTTGCACCGCGGCAGCCGGCGGCACTCCCACGGCGCGCTCATTGCGATGGGCCGGCGGCAGGCGGCTGGGAACGTTCACCCCCGCCGAGGCGGTGACTTCGATCAAGCGCGGGCCGGAAAACCAGCCGAAGAACCGCCGCTCCTGCACCTCGCGCGTGTGCAGCACGGCGGCGTCGGGCCCCAACTCCCGCCGCACCAAGGCCAGCGCTTCGTGCATCGAAGCCGCACGATAGGTCTTCACATCCATGGTTTATCATCCTTCGTCATTCGTCATTCGGATTTCGTCATTTGACATCGGACACCACCGCCAGCGACTCGATCCGCGTGTCGCGCGTGATCTCGTTGTAACTGAGCACGACCAGTTGTGGCATGTGGGGGCCGGTGAGTTGTTTCAAGGCGGCACGAATCTGCGGGCCGACCAGCACGATCGGCGGATGGTTGGCCGCCGTGAGTTTCTCCACGGCGTCGTGGATCAGGCGGCAGGTCGCTTCGACCGCCTGCGGCGACATGCGGATGAACAACCCGTGCTCGTTGTGATCGAACGCCGCCCGAATCCGGTCCTGCAACTCCGGATCGAGCGTGGCCACGTACAAGCGGTTTTCCTTGTCGCGATACCGGGTGCAGATGGCCCTGGCCAGCCGGTGGCGGACGTATTCGCAGAGCAAAATGGGGTCCTTGGTCCGCGGGGCGTAGTCGCCCAGGGTTTCGAGGATCGCGCCCAACTGGCGGATGGGCACGCCCTCGCGCAGCAGCATTTGCAGGATCTGCTGCACTTCGGCCAGCTTCATCACGCCGGGTATCAGCTCGCTGACCACCGCCGGCGAGGTCTGCTGCAGCTCGTCGATGAGATGTTTCGCGGCGTCGCGGGTGAGAATCTCGTCGGCATGTTTGTGGACGGACTCGGTCAGATGGGTCGCAACGACACTGCCCGCCTCGACCACGGTATAGCCGAGCATCTCGGCCTGGTCGCGCACCCCAGGCTCGATCCACACCGCCGGCGTGCCGAACGCCGGATCCTTGGTCGCAATGCCGTGGATCTTGCCGCTGGTCATGCCCGAGTCGATCGCCAGGAACATGCCCGGATGCACCGTCCCCTCGGCGACGGCCATGTCGGCGATCTTGATGCGGTACTGATTCTGCTCCAGACGCATGTTGTCGCGGATGCGGACCTTCGGGAGGATGATGCCGATGTCGGAGGCCACATTTTGGCGCACCCGCTGGATCCGCTCCAGCAAGTCGCCGCCGCGCTTCGGGTCGGCCAGCCGAATCAGCCCTACGCCGATCTCCACTTCCATCGGATCGATCGCCAGGTAATCCTCGACGCGCTCGGCGGGGGCCTTGGCCGCCTCGGCCTGCTTCTTGGCCTGTTCGGAAGCCTTGGCCCGGGCGGTCTGCCGCCTGAGGTTCGACGCCAGCGCCATGCAGCCGGCACCGATCAGAAACAACGGAATCCGCGGCAGGCTGGTGAAGATCAGCACGCCCAAGAATCCCGCCGCCACCGTCAGCGCCCGCGGGCGCGAAAACAATTGCTTGAGGAATTCGCTGGGCAGATCGACCTCGCTGCTGCTGCGGGTGACCAGCAAGCCCGCGGCCAGCGAGATCAGGAAAGCCGGGACCTGGCTGACCAGGCCGTCGCCGATGGTGAGCGTGGTGAAGAGTGAAGCGGCCGCTCCGGCGCTCATGCCGATCTCGAAGATGCCGATAAACAATCCGCCCACGATGTTAATGAGCGTGATCACAATGCCCGCAATGGCGTCGCCCCGCACGAACTTGCTGGCACCGTCCATGGCGCCGAAGAAGTCGGCCTGGCGGGTGACCTCGGCGCGGCGCCGCTGGGCCTCGTGCTCGTCGATGATGCCGGCGTTCAGATCGGCGTCGATGGCCATCTGCCGCCCCGGCATGCCGTCCAAGGCGAAGCGGGCGGCCACCTCGCTGATCCGCGTGGCGCCCTTGGTGATCACCACGAACTGGATCAAGACGATGATCGAGAAGATAATCAGCCCCACGACGATTTTGTCGGTGCCGGTGGAGCCGCCGGTGACGAATTCGCCGAAGGTCCGCACCACCCCGCCCGCCGCCATCAGCCCTTCACTGCCTGCCCTGGTGAGCACCAACCGCGTGGTGGCTACGTTGAGGACCAGGCGAAACAATGTCGTCGCCAGAAGCAGGGAAGGAAAAATGCTGAACTCCAACGGCGTGCGCACGTAGATCGTCGTCAGCAACATGATGACGGCGACCGTGATGTTCGAGGCCAGCAGCAGGTCCATCAGCGCAGCAGGCAACGGGATCATGAGCACCAGCACGCTGGCGATGATCCCCACCGGCAAGATGAGATCCTGCAACCGGGCCGCCGAGCCCGGCACCGCGACAGCCCGCGGCGCATAAGCCGAAGCCATCCGTGCCTCCACCCGCGCGAGGAAGCCAAAGCGATGTGTCTACCGCAGAACGATGGAAAAGGAGCGGCAAACTACCCGAAAGAGGCCAAACTGTCCAGGGCGGTTTGCTGACGGTCCGGCGGTTGGGGGGCGTAGGAACGGGTTTGCGGTGTCGGCGGGGATGGTTTGAGCTATCGGCCTGGGTTCTGGATCGTCGCGTGGTCACAAGTTCAAGGAGGATCACAACATGGCGAGCAGGGAGCCTTGCCATGTTCCGCCGCATGTCCACTCTCGTTGGTGGTGTGGTGATCGTTGCCGCCGTAGCGCCGGCGGCCGTCTGCCGGGGCCAGTTCACCACCAGCGCCGCTACGAACACCGCGATGGCGACGCCTTACCCGTATGTCTCGGAGGGTCCGCAATATGGTTCCATGCACCTTTTGTTGTGGCAGCTTCCGTGGCTGTGGGCAGTAGGTGCTGATCCCCGCGTGTACAACCTGGCGCTCAAAGAGCTGCGTACCGAAGTGAACTTCCGCTATGCCCAGGTGTTCTACGAGAAGCAACGGGCGCATGCCGCGCGCGAGCCAGAGAAAAAGTGCGAACGGATGAAGACCGCTCAGGATGCGGCCGCGCTGAAGGAGCACTACCAGGCCGTCCGAGAAATGGCAGAACTGAAGCGCGCGCAAAGCAAGTACTGCGCGGCCGCCCCCAAAGTGCAGCCGGTGAACTGCCCGGTGCTGGGCGGCAAGTGCGCGTGGCCGGTTGTCCTGGTCAACAACGTCCGCTTCGCCGCCGATCGGCAAGTGGTTGATGCCCTCCTGGCCAACCAAGCCCACGCGACCGCCGCCGAGCACAGCGCCGTTGCAGGTCAACTGAAGTCCGCCGTCGCACGGATGCAGCAGAACTTGGTGCCCTTGGCCCGCAGCAGCGAGCTGAATGGCAACGACTACATTGCCGCCAAGAAGTTCCTGGCCGCGCTGAGCAGCCAGATCGACCGGAATAATCAAGAGGCGAGCGGGCAACTGGCCAGCAACTGAGTCGTAAGTGGCCGCGGCGAAAGGGATGACAAACGTTGCGGCTTGTGCGGATGCCGAAACACCCACCGGTGGGAGCACGCGGTAGGCGTTTTCTGCCTTCTTGCCCTGGGTGTCACAGGCAGCGTGTCCGCCCGTGCGCTGCACTGGCCTGCGAGCAACCGGCGGCAGCCGACGAATGCTAGCGACCGGAGGAAACGGCAGGCATATCCAGCGAAGTATTAAACGCTGGTATCATCACTGGGGGTAGGTCACTGTGGCTTCGGCTTGCGCTGCGGCGCGTCGGCCTTGTCAACACTCGGCGGAAGCGCGGCGTCCCAGATGTTCACCGTGGCATCAAAGTTTCCCGACGCCAGGCGTTTGCCGTCCCGGCTAAACGCCACGCTCGCGACGGTGTCCGTATGCCCGCGCAAGGTGAGAAGGTCTAGGTGGCACAGTCGTTTCAGGTAGCCCCATTCCCATGACCGAAAACGAACGGGGCATTCGTCGAGTTGCCATTCCGCTTCACCAACTTCGCCATCAAGCCATTTTCGATGCGCCAGCCCAACGCTTGCCACATAGAGGTTCCGTTCCGACTCCTCTTTTTGCTGTTCCGCATGCGTCCGTTGTTCCTCAGCAAGTTTCTGCTGGATTGCCCACAGGTGGCGTTCGGGCATCGCATCCTCAGGACCATGGCCCGGCTCACCTCGGAGTTTGCCGCAAGTGCAGCCGCGGACGCTGGTTCGGTAAACCTGCAACCAGCTTCGCAACGGCTGCTAGGCGCACGCTACCCGAAAAGAACTACCCTCGATTATCGTTCCTTGTAGGCCCATTGCAAGGTGCCCCTTCCGACGGCAGGTGGTTGAGCCTAAGCGACCTCCCCTCACCCCGTCGCTGGAGTGCCTCACGGTCCGGAGGTCCTCGGCACGAAACTGCAATGTGCAGACTCGTCCACCCAGGTGGCACAGCCAAACCGAATCGCCCCAAAATCGGGCTCCCAGTAAGGCAGAAGGTTGTAACTAGTCTGACTCGGTTGATTTGGCGTCAGGCTATCGGAACAGGCGAGCGGAAGGTAGTTGCGGATGCAGGCGCCGAGTGATACCATTTGTCGCGCGGGCACGATTTGCCATGAAACGCCGATTCCCTATTTCAATGCAACAAGAACCACCCATGAAGACGCGCATCGTCATGCTATCGTTGGCACTGTTGACCGCAGTATGCACGCTGACGTCGCCTGGCCGCGCCGATGAGCCCCCGCCGGGATTCACCGCGCTGTTCAACGGCAAAGACCTTACGGGCTGGTGGGGGCTTTCGACCGAAGACCCGCGCAAGTGGATGGCGCTTTCGGAAGAGGATTTCAAGAAGAAGCACGACGCCAGCCTGGAAGATATTGCCAAGCACTGGCGCGTGGAGAGTGGAGAGCTGGTCAACGATGGCCGGGGTCTCTACCTGACCACCGAAAAGTATCTCCGCGATTTCGAGTTGCTCATGGATTACAAGACCGTGCCGAAGGCCGACAGCGGCATCTACCTGAAGGCCACGCCGCAGGTGCAGATTTGGGACTACACCGAGGCGGGCGGCAAGTGGGGTCGCGACGCCGACAAAGGCAGCGGCGGGCTGTGGAACAATCGCGCCGGCTCGCCCGGCAAGGACCCGCTGGTGCTGGCCGACAAGCCGTTCGGCCAGTGGAACCATTTCCGCATCATCCAGTGCGGCAGCCGCACCTGGGTGTGGCTCAACGACCAACAAGTGGTCGACGGCGAGATCCTGGAGAACTACTTCGACAAGACCCGGCAGACGCCGCTCGTGCCGGCCGGGCCGATGCAACTGCAAACGCACGGCGGCGAGATCCGCTGGCGGAACATTTTCCTCCGCGAAATCCCCGGCGAGGAAGCCAACAAACTGCTCCGCGGCACCGATCCGGAAGGTTTTCGGCCAATCTTCAACGGCAAAGACTTCGATGGCTGGGCCGGACCGATTGACAATTACGAGGTGATCGACGGGGCGATCGTGTGCAAGCCGAAGAAGGGCGGCACCATCTTTACCAAAGAGGAATTCGCCAACTTCATTGCGCGGTTGGAGTTCAAGCTGCCGCCGGGCGGCAACAACGGCCTGGCGATCCGTTATCCGGGCAAGGGCAGGGCTGCCTATGATGCCATGTGCGAGTTGCAGGTGCTCGACGACAACTACGAAAAGGTCCGCGGCAAGATCGACCCGCGCCAGGCCCACGGCTCGGCCTATGGCATGGTGGCCGCCGCACGCGGCTATCAGCGGCCGATCG
>Ga0315289_10016446_pt1 | contig 10197 bp, 10 predicted proteins | sample YL17G11_40_MG_FD_203452 | JGI IMG/M metagenome (GOLD analysis project Ga0315289, IMG submission 203452) | Sediment microbial communities from Yellowstone Lake, YNP, Wyoming, USA - YL17G11_40 | ecosystem: Environmental > Aquatic > Freshwater > Lake > Sediment | place: USA: Wyoming | collected...
ATAGTTCTGACCCCTTTTTCACCCGGCCGCCGGCACGCTGAAGATTTGCCGGCGGTCTTCTTCGGCCAGGCGCAATAGATACGGCAGCGCCCAAACCAACAGGGCCGCCAGCAGCACCACTGCCAGGCCGACGTTCCATGCGAAGGGTACCAGCTTGAGTACTAAGCGCAACAGCAGCAACGCGCAGGTCCACTGAAACACGTCGAGCCGATTCGCCATGGCCCTGCCCGGCAGCGAAATGCAAGGGTCGAATGCCGCCGCCTTGGCCAAGGTTTGCAACTCTGCATCCAACGCGACGAATTGCTCGTATTGTCGACGGAGGTGCTCGTCCTCGGCAATCGCGCGGCGGACTTCTTCACGCCGCTCGGCGGGCAACTCGCCGTCCAAGTAGGCTGAGATTTCCCATTCTTCAATCGGCATCATGGTGGGACCTCCGGTACGTGGCTGCCAAGGCTTTGCGGGCGGCGTGCAGCCGCGACATCACCGTGCCTTCGGGAATGCCCAAAGTGGCGGCGAGGTCGCGATAGGAACACTGGCCAAAATAGCGCAGTTCGAGAATCTCGCGATGGTCCTGCGACAACAGCCCCAGCGCGCGGCGCAACTCCTCCTGCTGTTCGGCCGACTCTGCGGCGACCGGTGCGGCCAGTTGCGAGTCCAGACAGTTCCCACATTGCACGGGCCTCCTTCTGCGCCGTAGATCGCGGCAGCAGTTGCGCAGGATCGCAAACCACCAACCGCGAAAACATCGGCTGCGGTCGAAATCGGCGAACTTTCGATAGGCTTTTAACGCGGCCTCTTGAACGGCGTCTTCGGCGTCGGCACGGTTGCCCAACAGTGCGAAGGCGTACGCCGCGGATTGCTTCAGCAACGGTTCGATCCATTGCCGGAATTCATCCTCGGCGGCAGCGCGACGGTTGGTCATCATGAGCCTGATCCTAGGACAGCCGCTGCAGCAGGTTCACCAGTTCGATCACTTTCGGCCAGAAGAAAACCAGCAGCACGGCCATCGAGACGAACCACACCAGCCCCAGGACAACAGCAGCCAGACCCAATCGAGCGGCTGCTGTTTTCTTCTGGCCGCCGCGGATGGCCAGTGCTCCCAGAACCATGGCGAGGATCGCCTTTTCGGCCCCAAGTAGACTCAAGAAGGCTACCAGACTCAATACCAATGCCGAGATGGCAAATCCCGTCCGCCGCCCTGCATCATAGGCGCGGGAGTTGGACAAATTGTGTTGTTCCAATTCGGCCACATTCAGCTCCTTTCTGCGGATAATTGCCGCGATTTCGCGCCCCCAAGGCAGCCGACACTAAAAGTAAATACGCCCGACACTGACCGTTTATTCGCTCAGTGGTTTGGATTTCTCGGTTGGCACCTTTCCTTTGTACGTGGGCGGAACGTAAGCATTCGTCCGAACCGTCAAGCACGCCCTCATTTTTCGTTACCACGCTCCTCGTTACCACGCTCCTGCGTGGTAACGGACCCCAGGAACGTGACGACGCAGAGCGTCGTCACGAGTTTTCGGGACGGGTTGGATCAATGTTAACCCCCGAAGGGCTTGCTGCCAGCTAGCAGTGCTAGCGCCTGTTTTTGGCGAAAATCGGGCTTTGCTGCCTTGGTGGAATCAGGTAGATTTGCAAACTTTACAAGGCCGGCGCAGCTCCGTGGCTCCGCCCGCAGCCGATCGCAGCGGCACTTTGGCGCGCCTGGAAGCGGGTTACTACTAAATCGGTTTGGTTTTGCTTCTCTGAAAAACCACGGCGGCCGTTACGACCCGTCAAACCCAGGGATGAGGAACGGGAGCATGGAAGCTCGCTGGAAACGGACCGCGGTGCTGGTGGCCGTGTTGTTGGTGTCGCTGGGCGCCCGGCACCGCAGCGCCAACTTCGTGGTCGAAACGACCGATCCGACACTGGCCGTGCGATTTGCCGAGGCGGCCGAAAAGTATCGGCACGATCTGGCGCTGCAGTGGCTTGGCAAGCTCATGCCCAACTGGTCGCAGCCGTGTGTGATGACGGTTCAAGTCGGTCCGAACCTTGGGGCAGGCGGAGCGACGAGCTTCGCGTTCGACCAAGGCGAGGTCTTCGGCTGGCGGATGAGCATCCAAGGCTCGACGGAGCGGATCTTCGATTCCGTGCTGCCGCACGAGGTCACGCACATGATCTTTGCCAGCCACTTCCGCCGTCCCTTGCCGCGCTGGGCCGACGAGGGCGGGGCTACCAGCGTGGAGTGCAGCAGCGAGCGGATGAAACACCGCCAGATGCTCTTCCAGTTCCTGCAGACCGGCCGCGGCATCGCCTTCAGTCAGATGTTCGCCATGAAAGAATACCCGGCGGACGTCATGCCGCTGTACGCGCAGGGTTATTCACTGGCCGAGTACCTGATCCAAAGCGGCGGCCCACGGAAATACGTCGATTTCCTCGCTGACGGGCTGCAGAACGGCAACTGGTCGGCCGCGGTCCAGCGACACTACGGCATCGGCGACCTCAGCGCCCTGCAGACCACGTGGCTGGCGTGGGTGCGGCAAGGCTCGCCGCAACTGAGGCCGCAGCCCACTGGGCCGGCGGCCGCACCTTCGTCCGAACTTGTGGCCGCGGCCCCGCGGCGTCCGCGACCGGAGCCGAACCTGATCTGGCACGTGGGCGACAAGGAGCAGCCCAACGGCGCGCAAGGCAAGCTGGCTGCGGCCAGGCATCCCGAAGCACAGCGGACGAAGCCGAACGGCGACGCGCCGGCGGCGAGAACGTCAGCCACGGCGCCGCCGGCGACGACATCAGTGGCAGCGGCGGCGGCGACGACATCAGTGGCAGCGGTAGCGCCGACAGCGTCGGTGGCCGCGGCGACGCCAACGGACTCGAAGCCGCTGCCCGCCTCCGGCTGGCACGCGGTCGGGACGCCGACGCCCAATCAATCTGCCCCAACGGCCAGTGCTGCCGTCGATTCTCCTGCCACCGATCCACTGCCGACACAGGTCACTCGTCCGCAGCCGATCGAGCGCCCGAAGCAAATCATCCTGGAGTGGACCCGGCCGGCAACCCGCTGAGCCGGATCGACGTGCTACGCATTGACGTGATTGCAGCGACATGTTGCCTGTGTGGAAATAGCGCAATGTGGTCCTTCTCGAGACGCGGTTTCCTCAAGACGGTATCGTACGGCGCCGCGTGGGGGGCGATCGGTCGGATGGGCTCGCAGGTTCGGGCCTCGGCGGCCGAAGGACCTGCGGTTAAGCAGAAAGCTGCCGCAGAGCGTACGTTCCAGGCACCTGCGTTGTCCAAGCCCAGCCTCCTGGATTTCCCACAGCCCTATGGCTGGCCAAACGTCTTTTCCCCGGAGGGCCGGGGGATGGCGATCGAGTACGTCTGGCCCAGCCTGTACATCGGTGCCGATCGCTCCGGCGAGATAGCCCGCAAGGCCCAGAGACTTCGTTGGGCTGCCGCCGCCGTGGAGCGTTGGCGCATCGAGGCCGAGGGCGTGCTGGCCGAAGAGCCGGTGTTTGTGCGGGGCCCTACGGAGGGGCAATCCCGCATGTTCGCCGACGCCGACGGGCAGCACTACGTGTTTGATCCCTCGCAAGACCGGCGAATGTGGGACCCGCTTTACCGCCGGTACGTCAAGCCAACGGAGCGAAATCTTGCGGCGCGGCGCCTGCTGTGTCACGATCGCACCCGCCGGCTCATGACATCCCTGGGGTTCCTGTACGCGTTGACGGGCGACGAGCGCTACAGCAGGTGGGTTTGGCAAGGGCTGGCCAACACCGTGCGCCAGCTTTACGCCCCCCGGAGCCGCCCGCCGGAACTGAAAGGCGATCGCTACGCGGTGGTCTACGGCGGGCTGCACGACGCCCAGGCGGTGCTGCAACTCGTTCAGGCGGCCGAACTGGTGGCGGACGCGCCCGGGGCCGATAAGGAACTGCATCAGGCAGTCCGCGAGCACGTCTTTGGCGCCGTGGGCGAGGCCCTCTCCGCCTGGATGGACGTGATGACGGTGCACAACATGTCGTGCTGGTCCATGGCGGCGCTGGGGCAACTGGCGCGGGTCTGCGGGCGGAAGGACTGGCTGGAAAAATCGCTGCGCTCGAAGCGGACGGGGTTGGCAGAAATGCTCCAGACCGGCGTGCCTCGCGACCCGCAGACCGGTCGGGTGGACGGCTTCTGGCACGAAACGGCGACGTTTTACGGCATCTTTTTTGCCTTGGCGGCGCTGATCCCGCTGTATCGCATCGGCGCGGCAGAGGGGGTCATCGACGCCGACCTGCGAGAGCGCTTTCGCGCGATGTTCGAGGCGCCGCTGGCGCTGTGCGATGAGCAGCTTCGCCTGCTGGCCGTGGGGGATCGGGTGGGCCCGGGATTGCTGCGCCTGACGCAGGCTCGCCACCTTTACGAATACGCCGCCGGACAGGTGGACGCCACGCGATACGGCCCAATCCTGGCGATGCTTTATGAGCAAAGCGGCGCCGACCGCTCGTCGCTGGCGGCCCTGGCATGGGGGCCGGACGAGCTGCCGGCCTCAGCGGCCCCGCCCGCCCAGAGCGTGCTGCTGCCCGCCGCCAAGATCACGACGTTCCGCCGCGTCACGGATCGTGGGCAAGTGACCTGCTGGTTTCTGGGCGGGCAGGACACGCACAGCGGCCAGGCGCACCATCACCACGACAAGCTCTCGCTGTCGCTGCACGCCTGCGGCGAGATCATCACCTCCGACCTGGGCCTGCCGGCCCCCTACGACAACGACTGGGTGAGGTTTCTCAACAGCACCTTCTCGCACAACACCCTGATGATCAATGAGCGGGCCCAAGGCCCGATGAAGTCGCTGAGGTTCGAGGCGGAGCTGCAGGCCAAGATCCCCTGGACGATCGCCGCGGTTGAGGGGGACCGATCCGACGCGGCGCGCAAGAGCCTGTGGAAGATCATGGCAACGACACGCCGCGATGAGGTGACCGAGGGCCTCTACGACGGAGTGAAGCTTTCCCGGGCCGTATACTTCGACGTCCCCTACATCGTGCTCTGCGACGAAGGCCGGATGCCGCAAGAGCGGCGGTTCGAGTTCGTCTTCCATGCTTGCGGGAGCATGGTCGCCGCCACGCAGGCCGCCGACGCACAGCCGCTTGGTCTGCCGCCCTTGCCCGAGGTGGGCGGCTTCGGCCTGTTTACCGAGCGCACCATCGCCGATCCGATCGAGAGCGTCAGCGTGGATTGGCGAATTCGCTCCGACCTGTGGCTGCGGCTGGTGAGTGTGAGCGATGGGCCCTTCGAGGCCACCTGGGGCAGCACGCCCGGCAATCCCCGCACGCAGACGCGAGGGACGGTGCTGCTTCGCGCCCCCGGCACCGTGCGGCGGTACGCCTCGGTGCTGGAGCTTCACGGCGGGACGCCGACGGTACAAGCAGTTGCGCTGAAGGGCGTGCAGGGTGCCGAGGTGACTCTCTTCGACGGCACTCGACGAACCTACTGCGCCACCCATGATTAAAGCGTTTCTGAAGGTCCTTATCCGCCGGGCGGGCCCGTTTGGGTGAGCATCAGCCAGAAGCGGGTGAAGTGGAAGAACACGGGCGCGGCAAAGCAGATCGAGTCGATGTGGTCCAACACGCCGCCGTGGCCTTCGACCAGCGTGCCGTAGTCTTTCACGCCGCGGTCGCGCTTGATGGCCGACATGGTGAGCCCGCCCGCGAAACCCATCAGCGCGATCACCGTCGACATGGCCGCGGCCATCCACCAGGAGGAGCCTTGGAAGGGAGTCGCCCACCAGAGGGCTGCGCCGATCAAGGTGATGCTGGTGACGCCTCCCAGCAGCCCTTCCCAGGTGCGGGTAGGGTTGATCGAAGGAGCGATCACGTGTTTGCTGGGAATCTGCGCCCAAGCGTATTGCAACGCGTCGCTCAGTTGCACGATCAGCACGAAGAAGAACAGCAGCCGGGCGTTGGAGCTCTGGTCGTCGCCGGGCAGTTTCAGGGTCAACAGGGCCGGCGCGTAGCTGAGGCAATAGACGCACACCAACAGCCCCGCCTGGATCTTCGCCGTGCGCTCCAGGAACCGCTTGGGGTCGCCGGAGATGGCGATGCGGGCGGGGATCAACAGGAAGGCGTACACGGGGATGAGGATACTGTAGATGTCGTACAGGTCGTCGTACTGGCTGAAGCCCACCAGCACGAACTGCAAGGGCGTGCAGAGAAAGAAGACCCAGAAAAGCGTGCGGTGATCGCCGGGCCGCGTAGGGGTCAGCGTGATGAATTCCCGCAGCGCCCAGAACGAGATCAACCCAAAGAGCACCACGGTGGCCGTCCGTCCGATCAGGAACGCGGCGGCCACGACCGCGAAGAGCATCAGCCAAGCGCGGACACGCAGCCGAAAGGTTTCGATCACGGCCGCATCCAGCCCGCTGTCGGCGCGCTGGCGGAGCACGTGCACGACCGCCGAGGCGATCGTCAGCAGCACCAGCACTCCGCCGACCAGTCCCAAGGTTTTCGGATCAAACACGTTGCATGCCCCGCTCTATCAACAGCCGTCAATACATCTCTCGCAGTCGCTGCACCGCCTGCCGGGCGCGCTCCAGGAACTTGCCCTTCGGTTCGCCCGCCTCCAACCACAGCGGCGGGCCGAAACTGATGCACGTCAACAGCGGCACCGGCAGGAATTCGCCCCGCGGCAGGATGCGGTTCATGTTGTCGATGTGCACCGGGATCAGTTCCAGATCGGGCCGCCGCTTGCAGAGGTAGTAGAGCCCGCTTTTGAACTCGCCGATCTCGGGCTCGGGACCCGAGCTGCGCCCTCCCTCGGGAAACACGATGAGCGAGTACAAGTGGCCGATCTCGCGGACCATCATATCGACCGGATTCTGGTGCACCTTGATCTGGGTGCGGTCGATGAGGATTGCATTGAACACCTGGTTGGCAAGATATTGCCGCACGGCGCCGGCCGTCCAATAATCCTTGGCGGCCACGGGGCGCGTCAGGCTGCGGACGTGCTGCGGCAGAGCCGACCAGAGCACAATCGCATCCAAATGGCTGGTGTGGTTGGCGAAGTAGACCCGCTGGCAGGTATCGGGCTGGGAGTCGATCCAGCGCACACTGGAACCGCTGAGGAATCTGGCCAGCAGGGCCAAGAAGTTCTTCGTCAGCAGACTCTTATCCATGGTTTCGCCGCGCCCGACGCCATCCCATCACGTGTGCCACTTAGATACCTGTCCACGCAACCCATCGTGCCGGCACTACCCCACCCGGAGGCTATCGTAACGCTCAAGCGGGCCCGTGCCAAGGCCACCATGCCGCGTACTTCCATGCCGATCTACGCTTTGAATGAGTTTTCTTTAGCCCAGGCGTTTACGCCTGCGGGAAGGAACGACCATTCCCTTTTTCTTTTTCCCTCAGCCCCCTTCACTTGGCCGATGAAATCGCTTACTTTGACCGTCGGCGGCAGGCGGATCAGTAGATGCACGTGATCGGGCATGGCGTTGTGGCGGATGGGCCAACCGCCCCGGTCCTTCGCCTCCTCGTTGATGATCTTCAGCAATTCGGGCCGGTAGTCGCGGCGAATCAGCGGAATCTGCGAGTGAGTCGACCAGGCGAAGTGGTAGTACAATTGATGAAAGGCGTGCCCCACGAGAATGAACTCCCAAAATGCATTCCACCCCCTGAAGGGGGCTGATGAAAAAGGGGATTGTTATTATCGTCTTCCTTTCCACAGGCGTAAACGCCTGGGCTAGAGAAAACTTTCTTTCTTCTTCCCCAGGCGTAAACTTCCGAGTTGGGACAACTCGTTCGAAGTGTGAACGCCTGGGCTAGGAAAGATGATCCCGCTGGCCGATGGCGGCTGGCAGACTGGTTGCCGGCGGTGCGAATCGCGAGTGTCCGGCGGCCTTGGCTGTGTAGATCCCCGTGATGAGATCCTGGTAGCCTTCGACCATGCGCCTAATCGACCAATGGGCGACAACATGTTCCCGGCCGGCGCGGCCCATGGCGGCTGCGCGCTGGGGATCCTTGAACAATTCCACAACTCGCTCGGCAATCTCCTGCACATTGCCCGGCGCAGTCAGGTAGCCGGTTTGCCCGTGGATCACTGTCTCGGGAATCGACCCTACGCGGGTGGCGACCACCGGCTTCTCGGCGGCCATCGCCTCCAGGATGGAGACCGGATTGGCTTCCATGTGCGAGGTGAGCAGCAATACGTCGAGCAGCGAGAGGAGCTCGGGCACATCGCCACGGCTGCCGAGGAAGCAGACCACTTCATCCAGCGATAGCTCCCGAGCGAGCGACTGCAGTTTTTGGCACTGTGGTCCGTCGCCGACGATCAAAAACCGGGCCCCAGGCACTTCCACATGCACCCGTGCGGCAGCCTCGAGGAACAATTCGTGATGCTTCTCCGAACGCAAGGCCGCCACGATGCCCGCCACGGGTGTTCCCGGGGCAAGGTTCAACTCCTGCTGCAGCAAGCGGCTTGGCCAGCGGGGATGGAATTTTTCCACGTCGACGCCGTTGGGAATCACGCGGACTTTGTGCCGAGCGCAGCCTTCGTGTTCGGCCAGGTAGCGGCCATGTGATTCGGCCACGGCGATAAAGGCGTCGGTGATGGGGGCGAGCCGTCGGTTGAGCCACTCCACGTGGTCAGGCAATCCGGTCGAGTGGAGCGCCGAGCAGATCACCGGCACGCCCGCCCGCCATGCCGCCAGCCGGCCCCAAAACATCTTGTCGCCCCCGGTGCCGACCGTGATCACCGCATCCGTCCGCCGGTCGCGCAGCAGGCGCGTCAGCCGGGGCAACACGGCAACGTCGTACTTGTGCGCCAAGATTCCCGTAAAGGCCGGGATTTCTTGGGCCAGCACTTCGCCCAGCGGGCCGAAACGCTTCAGGCAACACAACTCGGGCGCGAAGCGCTCGCGATCCAGCCGGCGGGCCAGCTCCAGCAGCAGCGTTTCGGCGCCGCCCACCGGCATGTCGGTGATGACGAACATCACCCGCAGGGGGCCGCGGTCTGAGGGCGGCATCAGTTTTCGTCGGCGTCGAAACATGTCTTAATCCACCTTCAGCAAGGCACTGTGTTGCTCGATGCCTTGGGCTGCGGGCTCCGTGTGCCGGTAGACGAACCTCGGCGTGTGGAGTTTGCGCGGATCGCCGGTGACCCAGTTTTTCAGGCCGATCAGGTCGTCATCGACGGCGATCCGCTGCAGATGAAACGGATCGTCGCCCGGAAAGTTCAATCCGCCGTAGGCCGAACAGACCGCTGCATAACCGGCCTGATAGGCCATTTCGAACGCTTGGGGGCTGAGGTTGGCATACTGGCCCAAGGGGAAGGCGAGATAGCGCACCGGCCGGCCCAGCGCCTGCTGAAGCTCTTCGCCCGAGGTGACGATCTCGTAGTGCAGCCGCCAGTGGTCGGTGACTGCGCCGAGGTCGACGTGGGTATAGCCGTGGTTGCCGATCTCGATTCCGGCATCGGCCATGCCCCTGAGTTGCTCGAGCGTGTTGGGCGGGAACGAGTTCCCCTGGGCCAAATCATGCGCAAACGGTTTGCCGCTAAGCACGTTGGCGAGGGTGACGAAATAGGTGCAGGGGATCTTCTCTCGAATCAACAGGGGGAGGGCCTGCCGGCAGTTTCCGGCGTAACCGTCGTCGAACGTGATGCTCGCCCGCGGCCGATCGTTCCCGCCCGAGCGGATCTGCTGCTGCGCCTGCTCCAGCGAGATCAGCTCGAAATGCCTTTGCAGCCAGCGGATTTGCCGGACGAACATCCGCTGGGAAACGGTCCACGGGTTCGCACGATCGTCGGCGATCCGGTGATAATAGAGCACGACGATCGGCACCCGCTGCTCTGCCAGGGCACGGCCATGATTCCACCAGCGCACCGGATAGGAGGCGTGGTAGTAAATCGTCAACAGGAGCTGTTTCCAGATCGGCATGGATGCTTCTCGGTGGCGACCAGTCGCCATCCGCTCTTGATCCACTGTTTCACGTTGTTTCCGGCCAGCCAAAGATTGTGCCGCAGTTGGGCGGCGGGACGATGAGGCACCACGCGGCACTCCAGGCTCAGGCAGGGCTGTGCGCGCAGATGGGATTTGTAAGGCTCGTCGCCGCGTAAAAAATCCACCACACGATACCCCTCGGCAATCGCCCAGCGAAGGATGGCGATGCTCATCAGGTAGCCGGGGCTATGCTCCAGCGCGTCGGGATCCAGCCCGGTCTGATACACGTACAGCACGCCGTCGCCGCGCAG
>Ga0315289_10016447_pt1 | contig 10197 bp, 6 predicted proteins | sample YL17G11_40_MG_FD_203452 | JGI IMG/M metagenome (GOLD analysis project Ga0315289, IMG submission 203452) | Sediment microbial communities from Yellowstone Lake, YNP, Wyoming, USA - YL17G11_40 | ecosystem: Environmental > Aquatic > Freshwater > Lake > Sediment | place: USA: Wyoming | collected...
ATTCGTATGGATCGGCCTGGCCGGAGGCAAGATAAAAATACCCGGTGGCGGCGTACTTCGTGGGATTCTCCGGACCGGGTCCATACTTCTCGATGTCGCCCTCGAAGGACTTCTGGAACGGTATGTTGTCCGTGATGTGCCACCGGTTCACCGACACGCACCCCTTGTTGCCCTCCGAGATCGTCTGGTTGTGGTAGCAGTTTTGGAACAGGGCCGGACAGCACCAGGCGTAGCCGAAATAGTCCTCGGAGCCGGTCCCAAACGTTGACGGGAACTTCTCGCCGTCAACAAAGAACTTCTCGTCGCCCTCTCCCCACCATCCGCCCTGAGGGTTCCACACGCTGAGCATCACCCCGCAGAACCGGCCTCGGCCCTCGGTCTTGAGCATCGGCCAGTCAATCTCTCGTCCAGGCTCAGTGTTCAGGAACACGTCGCGATGCCACTTGGCGTGGAAGCGCCCGAGCTCGCTCACTGGTCGGGAGAGCGGCGCGTGCGTGATCGTGAACTCCAGGGGGAAATCCGCCTTCCCGTCGTTCACGAGCTCAATCAACGCGCCTTTGCTGAAAGGCATATACCAGTAGGAGTAGCATTCGCCGCTTTCAGACACTCCGAGCGGGAGCGATAGGTGCTTGTTGATGCCAGGCGCCGTCCCGAAGAAATCGCCGAGCGGCACCCAAACGCTCGGGCGCTTCTCGCCATCCCAACTGATCTGCAGCATCACCTCCCGCAGCCTCTTGCTGACATCGCCAAGCTTCCCCGCGTCCAGCTTGACCTTAATGGCCGTGATCGCACGCTTGCCCTTCAGCTCAGCAGCCGTGATCTTTGCGCCGGCCGGGACGGTGAGCTGCTTGGATTCGGACTTCTCGCCCTTTCGTGTGCCGGCGGGATCGCTGCCGAGATTGGCAGATAGGAACTTGTCGGCGGCTGCCAGCGCGGCAGTCTCCTCCGGAGCCAAATCGCGCTTGAAGGTCGGCAGGACAGTACCCTTGGGATACGTCGTATAGACGAAGTGGTAGTACTGCCCCCAGTTCTTATCCGCGACGATCTTGCAGGAAGTCTGGAAGGGGATCGGGACGTAGCAGTTCTGGCCGCCGGAGGCGTTGTGAACCAGCGACGGGTACACGAACGGCGCGCTACTGCGGTCGAAGTAGCCAATGAACGGCAAATCTATGGTAGGTTCCTTGGCGCCGTCCAGGTAGATCCTCACATGCCCTACGTCGGCCCAAGCAGACCAGATGCGCCAGATGCAGCCCGGCCCTTCCATCTCAGCAAAAACCTGGGTGTCGCCTTCGGCTCTGACTATGCCGCAGCAGTCGTTGTTGGCGCCCCAATCAATGTATTTACCGGTCTTCTCATCGTAGCGGCTTGCGCGGTCGTAGCTTGAGGCCTGCTGGCACTTCTCGCCGGGCGTGGGCAGCACCGCCAGCCCTTCCAGGTCGGTCAGCTTCTTGACAAGGTCAACGTAGCTCAGCCTTGCCGATGCGCTCGCCATCCCCGCGGACACCGCGAGCAGCGCCGCGGCCAACCACATTCTCTTCATTGTCAATCCTCCTGTTCTTATAAGTCTAAAGCGATGAGTGACGAGTGAGGCCCAAGGAGATGCCGGGCCTTTCCGTCTTTCACTTTGCTTCGATGATTCGCTCGTCGAAGGTCTCAGCCACCCGCTTGCCCGGCTGCACTGCGAGAAAGTCGCCATCGTCCCACTGGCCGCTCGCCAGGCAGCGAACCAGGGACATATCGCCCTGGATCTCCTCATAGTCCCAGTTGTGGGAAGAGGCTACGCGCCGAACGAAATCGCGGTACGTCTCCACGGGGCCGAGGCCCACGTTGATGAACGCCGCGCGCGTGTAGTTGGTGAGCCACAAGCTTTCCTGTTCGATAAGGAACCTCGCGTTGTCCTCGCCGTATTTCTGTCTATACTCCTCGAACCGGTCGCGGGCGATGCGATCCTTCTTCTCTCTTATGTAGCCCTGTTCGATGTCGCCGTCGCTCCGCTCTATCCAGCCAGGGCTGTAGTAGTACGTTCCGGGATGGGAGGCGAACTCGGAGTCGTAGCGCGCCCGGGAGCCAAGGAAGAGGGTGATGCAGTCGTGCGCTCGAGGGATCAGGACCGGCACGCTCCGTGCAGCAAGCTCGGCCGTACCCCTGCTGCAGAGGCAGTAACCGAGGACGATGAGATCGTAGCCCTTGCCTTCACCCCCGTCAATCTCTGACTGGATTCTGTTCCTCAGATCATTGGGAAAGCTGTGAAGCCCGAAGGGCAAAAATACGGTGTCGAATACGTGCTCGCTCTGGGCTGTGGCAAGACTCAGCTCGCGCGCAAATACCTCGCACGCGATCAGCTTGATCCTCATCTGGATCGGCTACCTCTTTCTGTATTCTACCTGTCCGCGGGCGGGCGAGTCAATGTGCGTGAGGACACTCTGGTCGGATGTGATATGATATGATTGTTCTAAAGCGGACGGGCTGCCGCCGCTGAAAGAGGTGCTAAATGGTATTGGGCACAACCATCATCTGGGGAGTGGTTCTTGTGACAATGTTTGCCGGAAATGCTGTCGAGAAGAAGCCAACGGTAGAGTACTTGAGCGATCTTCAGGCTCGATTTGCGCTGCTCAAACAAGGCTGGGGAGAGCTGGGCATTGACGTTTCGGCGCACGCGCCGGGTCAGACTCCGCTGCCGCTGCGCATCAAAGACAAGGATTACTCCAGGGGACTCGGCCACCACGCTCCGGGCGAGATCGTCGTGGAGCTGGACGGGGAATACCTGACGTTCGAGGCGGAGGTCGGCGTCCAGTGGCAAACAGAGGACGTGGGAAGCGTCGTATTCCAGGTCTTCGTGGATGGCCAGAAGAAATTCGACAGCGGAGTGATGAGGGAAGCCGACCCGGCGCGGCCCGTCAGACTCTCGCTAGCGGGCGCGCGGGAACTGCGCCTGGTGGCGACCGATGCGGGCGACGGGTTCATTTGCGACTGCGCGGACTGGGCGGACGCGCGCCTCACCAGAGATCCGTCTGCCGTGCCGAAGGTTGCCGAGCCGCTAGACGTAGCCCGGTTTGCCCGCGTAGTGACCTGGGACCCGAACCGTACAGACGGTTGCCGGGCGAACCGGGTGCAGGAGTTTCGGGCCGAGGACCTCTTTCTCGAATCGGATGTCCGGCCCGACTCGCGCGGCAACTGCACCGTGCCTCGTGCAGAGAACGGGCTCGGCTGTATCGGGCTGCAGTGGTTGGAGCGCCGCAGGATCAAGGAGCTCGCGCTGGAGTTTGCCGACGGCGCCAGCGTCCCATCAGTAGACGGCGCGCAGGTGCAGTGCTGGGTCGGCGAATCCGCCTGGCAGGGCAATTGGAAGCCCCTCAGCGGAACCGTAGAGCAGCATGAAAGCAGGTGGACCTTCAAGGTGGAGTGGATTGACAATCCCGAGCTGGGTCCCGGAACGCGAAAGATTCGATGGATCTTCCCTGCCTCCGAACAGCCTATCGTGCTGAGGAAGGTCTGTGCTTTCACGGACTCGCGCTGGACGACGGGCGAACTGCTAATCCAAACCGAGAAGCCGATGCCGGGCAAACGCGGCGAGATAGAGGTGTACAACGGTGAGATGATCGAGCCAGCCGGGTCGGGCGGTTCCCTGCGCTGCGCCTGGGACTTGAAGGGCCAGCTCCGGTTGAAGCTGCGGTACAGCGGGTCGCGAGCCTGGAAATCGGACCGCACGGTGCTCAGGTTCCGACTGCCAACGGGTGCGTTCGGCGTGGCCGTGGACGATGTGCTGGCGCACGATTGCGTCTACGTGCGCGACCTTGGCATCTTCGTGTCCCGCGTGCCGGCCAAGTCGAGTCTTGCCGACTACCGCAAGAAGATTGCCGGGCAAAAGACGGTGCTGGAGCGGGTCCGCGAAATGCCCGATCAGACCTTCGCGCAGGCCTTGGCGAAGACGCACAATCCGGTTCAGGACAATGGGCCTATGATGGTCTCTCTGGCCTGCGACAACCAGAAGTTCGTAGTAGAGCGCGACGGGCGGGTTTCGTTCGAGCAATTCGAGATGGTTCCGAAGTTCGGCGCCGGCAAGAATGAGAAGCTCACCCGGCATCTGGATGGCGGATGGCTGCCTGTGCCCGTCACAACGGTCGAGGAGGACGGCGCACTGTACCGCCAGCGCACATTCGTGGCGCCCTACGACCGAGAAAGCCCGCCGCAGGCGCTCTCGTGGCTGAACCGCAAGCCGCTCTGTGTGTCGGAGTTCACGATAGAGAACGCCCAGCCGCGCCCTGTCAACGCATCGCTCCTGCTCTCGTTCCTGTCGGAGAACGGTGTCGAGGTCCGGCAGGTGCCGCAGGGCGCGGTCGTGGAGAAACAAGGTCGCCTCATGGCATTCGTGGATACAAGCGAAGCCATCTCGATGAAGGCCCTGGTGCAGGACGGGTCGCTGGCGCTGAGCGGGGAGATACCTGCTCAGTCGCAGGTGCAATGCGTTGCTTACCTGCCAGCGTGGGAGATGAAGCCGGACGATTACACGCAACTCAAGGGCGGGACGGGCCTCCTGGCGGACGTGAAGGCCTACTGGGAGCGCGTCACGGCAGGAGCCATGCAGGTAGAGCTGCCGGACGAGATGCTGATGAACGTGATCCGCGCATCCCAGGTCCACTGCCTGCTCGCAGCACGCAGCGAGGAGGACGGCTTGCGCATCTCCCCGTGGATCGCCTCGATGCTCTACGGCCCGCTGGAGAGCGAGTCCAACCCCATCGTCCGCGCCATGGCCTTGATGGGCCACGAGGAATTCGCGCGCCGGTCGCTCGACTTCTTCATCGCCCGCTACAACCCCGCAGGCTTCCTCACTACCGGCTATACCTTGATGGGCACCGGCTGGCATCTCTGGACCCTCGGCGAGTTCTACGAACTCGCGCAGGATTCCGATTGGCTGAAGCGCGGTGCGCCGAAAGTAGCGCAGGTCTGCAGGTGGATCACCGACCAGCGCGAGAAGACCAAGAAGCTCGACGCCTGGGGCAACAAGGTGCCTGAATATGGCTTGATGCCGCCCGGCGTGATCGCGGACTGGAACGCCTTCGCCTACTACTTCTGCCTGAACGGCTATTACTGTGCCGGCCTGCACTCAGCGGCACAAGCACTTGCCGAGATCGGTTATCCCGACGCGCCGTCGTTTGTAAAGAGTGCAGCGGAGTTTCGAGAGGACATCCTGCGGGCGTATCGCTGGACGCAATCCCGGATGCCTGTCTATCCTCTCCGAAACGGCGCCTGGGTGCCCGGCTATCCCGCCCAAGTGCACTCTCCTGGTCCTACCAACGACTACTTTCCAGGCGAGGACGGCAACCGGAGCTGGGCCTACGACGTGGAGGCCGGCGCTCATCAGTTGGCCCCGCAGGGCATCCTGGATGCCAACGGCCGAGACGTAGCCTGGATTATGGATCACCAGGAGGATGTCCAGTTCCTTGCCGAAGGCTGGTTCGACTATCCTGCCGAAGCATCGGAGCGCGATTGGTTCAACCTGGGAGGGTTCTCGAAGGTCCAGCCCTACTATACGCGCAATGCGGAAATCTACGCGATGCGCGACGACGTGAAGCCATTCATCCGATCCTATTTCAACTCCCTTGCCTCGCTTCTTAGCACGGAAAACCTCTCCCTATGGGAGCATTTCGCGAACCAGGGCGCTTACAACAAGACCCATGAGACCGGCTACTTTCTCCAGCAGACGCGCTCCATGCTCGTCATGGAGCGCGGCGAAGACCTCTGGCTCGCCCCGCTCGTCACCAACAACTGGTTGAAGGATGGTATGTCAATCGTTGTGCGGGACGCGCCGACGCGCTTCGGCAAGGTCGGCTACCGGATTACCTCATCCGCGAAACGAGGCTTCATCCAGGCCGAGATCGAACCGCCCATCCGTTCACTCCCCAGAGAGCTGGTCATTCGATTGCGGCACCCGGAGGGTAGGCCCATAAGAGCGGTGACTGTGAACGGCAAGCCGCACCGAGAGTTCGACCCGCACAAGGACTGCATACGCATAAAGCCCACGACCAAGAAGCTCATCGTGCGCGCGGAGTACTGACCTGTGTGAAGGTTGGCGGCCTCGGCTGGGGCTGTCCTACGTTCGGGTAGCCTGTCGTGCTATAATGGAAACACGCGGCGCTGAGCCGTAGCACCTGTCCGGGGAGGGAACGGCGACGCACGACACTATCATCATAGGCGGAGGCCCTGCGGGGCTTACTGCGGCCATCTATACTGCCCGGGCCCGTATGGACACGATCCTCATCGAGAAGACATTCCCCGGCGGGCTCCTGATGATCTCCGAGTACATCGAGAACTACCCCGGGTTTCCAAGCGGCACATCGGGGCCGGAGCTGGCTGCCGCATTGCGGGACCAGGCAGAGAGGTTCGGCACGGCTATTCTCCTCGCTGAGATCAATTCGGTCGAGCTGACCGGGGACCAGAAGGTCGTGCGGACGACCGAGGGCGAGTTCAAGGCCAAGACTGTGATCATTGCCACAGGAGCCAAGCCGCGCAGGCTCAGAGTTCCGGGCGAGAACGAGTTCCTGGGCAGAGGCGTCTCGTACTGCGCAACCTGCGACGGACCGCTCTTTAGGGACAAGAAGCTCGCAGTCGTGGGCGGCGGCGATACGGCGGTCGAAGACGCCGTTTACCTGACCCGCTTCGCCCAAGACGTCACCATAATCCACCGGCGGGACAAATTCCGTGCGGCGAAGATCATCCAGGAGAGAGCGTTTGCGAACCCGCGCGTCCGCATTCTCTGGGACAGCGTTGTGCAGGAGATCAACGGCGATTCGGAGGTGGGCGGGGTCTGCGTCCGGAACGTCAAGACCGATGCCCTGAGCGATCTGGCTGTTGATGGTGTCTTCGTACTGATCGGCCAGGATCCCGACACGGCTTTCCTCGCCGGGCAGGTCACGCTGGACGAGCTTGGCTACATCGCCACAGACCCGGACATGCGAACCAACCTGCCGGGCGTGTTTGCCGCAGGCGATGTCCGAGTCAAGACCCTGCGCCAAATCGTCACAGCCTGCGCAGACGGCGCAACCGCAGCCTCCTCTGCCGAGAAGTACATCGAAGCCCTCGGATAGGCGTTGGGTGTCGGGTGTCAGGTGTCAGTCTCGGACTTCCAATCTGAAGTCTCAAGTCTTCGATCTGAAATCTCGAGCCTTCAATCTGAAATCTGAAATCTGAAATCTGAAATCACCTACCCCACCTTCTCCCACCTGGCCGACTGGTTAGACTTCTCGATCGCCTCGAGCACCTGCTGGCACTTGAGTCCGTCCACAAAGTTCGGACTCGGCATCTCGTCTCTTGCGATTGCTCCCATCAGGTTGACGACCTGATGCACGAAGGTCTCTCCCCAGCCGATGATGTGACCAGCAGGCCACCAGCCTTCGGCGTAGGGATGCGTGCCCTCGGTCACGTTGATCGTGCGCCAGCCCTGCAGCCCGTCGGCATCCTGGCGGCTGAAGTACTCAAGCTCGTTCAGCCGCTCGACGTTGAACCTGATCGCCCCCTTGTCCCCGTTTATCTCGAACCGGTTGCCGTTGCGGTTGCCCGCGGCGAAGCGGGTTGCCTCGATCGTGCCGATGGCTCCATTCTTGAACTTCACCAGCGCGATCACGGCGTCATCTACGGTCACGTCTGCCACTTCGGCCGATCCTCTTGCGCTGAGCCCGCCGGTCGTAGCCGCGAGCTTTGGCCGGCTTTTGACGAACGTGGTCAGGTTGCTCGACACCTCGGCAACGTCTCCAACCAGCCAGTTGGCGATATCAATCGAATGCGCCGCCAGGTCGCCGAGCGAGCCAGACCCGGCCACGCTCTTGTCGAGCCGCCAGACGAGAGGGAAGCTCGGATCAATGATCCAGTCCTGAAGGTAGACCGACCGCCAGTGAAAGACGCGGCCGATAAGCCCGTCGCTGATGATCTTCTTGGCGAGCGCAAGGGCGGGGACGGTGCGGTAGTTGAAGTTGATCATATGCTTGACGCCGGCGCGCTCGACGGCATCGAGCATCTGCTTTGCCTCGGCGACGTTCATGGCAAGCGGCTTCTCGCAGAATATGTCCTTGCCGGCCTTTGCGGCTGCGACCGCAATCTCTGCGTGGACGTTGTTGCCGGTCGATATGTCCACGAGGTCAATGTCATCGCGCGTGAGAACGCGATTGTAGTCGGTCTCATAGCCCTGCCAGCCGAATTGCTCCACGGCCGCTTTGACCGCCGCCTGGTCGCGGCCTACGATGGCCTTCATGACCGGCTCCGCCGCTATATCCGGGAACATCGCCGCAGCGTTCTTGTAGCCGAAGCTGTGGGCCTTGCCCATGAACTTGTAGCCAATCAGTGCGACGTTCACCTTCTTCTTAGCCACGTTCATTCCTCCTGTCTTCCCCGTCGCCCGGGCTGGGGCAAAAAGTAGAGCGAACGGTGTCCAGTTCACCGTTCGCTCTACTCTAGCACGTCGTTCGCCCTCCTGTCGAGCAGGCGAAGGGACGATATGCTCCGGCTTATCTATTACCCGGCCTGCGTTGGCGGCTGGGTGGGTTGCTCGTCCGTCTAGGGCGACGTTGGCTTGGGCGCAGTGGTCGGCTTGGTCGTGCCGCTTCCGCCGCTCGGCCTGGGAGCCGGTCGCAAGTTCGGATTCGCGGGCCTGGGCTGGCCCTGCGGCGCCATGCTCGGCCTTGCCGGCTCGGCAAGCTTGGGCGCGAGGTTGTCGGTAACCTTCGCCTTGTCCCTCAGCTCCGTGCCCAGATCGCGCATCCCCATGTTGACCCTCTGCTTGAGGATTCGATCCTTCAGCTCCGCCTTCTCAGCCGGAGTCGCATCCTTGCCCAGCTTGACCAGCTTGACCAGGTGATAGCCAAGGAACGACTTGACCGGCTCGCCGACCTGGCCTGCCGTGAGGCCGAAGGCCGCGGTCACCACCTCTGCGTACATCTCTCCCCGTCGGAACCAACCGAGATCTCCGCCTTTGTCCTTGGTTCCTGGATCCTCGGAATACTCTTTTGCGGCCTGCTCAAACGACTTGCCTCCCTTGATCTCGGCCAGGATCTTATCGATCTTCTCCTTAGCAGCCTGCTCGGCCTTGGTCTTGTCTTCCGCAGTTGCATTAGGGTCGGTCGGCACTGCTCTGATGAGGATGTGGCTTGCCTTAACGAACTCGGCATAGTCCGCATCGGTCAGATTCGTTTGCTTCACGATCAGCTTCTCGATGCCGACCTGGGAGCCAATGTAAGCGGTGAAGCGAGCTCGGGTCCACTTGGCACGCTGGAGCGTGGTATCGAGCGTCTCGCCAGGCTGGAGCGGGATCTCAGCCGCCTTCTTGTCAATGTCGGCCTGAGCGACCTGCAGCCCCTCCTTTTTCACAGCCTGGGCGACGATCCTGGAGTTGATGTACTCGTCCAGGATGAGAGGAGACGCCCAATCCCAGAGGATGCCCTTCAGTTGGCCCTTGGTAATCTTCTCGCCGTTGACAACAGCTACGACTGTTGAGTCGGGAGCCGCCTTGAGCTTCTTCAGGTTTGCTTCGAGAGTCGCCTTGCCGGTCGGCTGAGCAGCCGGCGCGAGGCGATTTGCCGCCGGGCCGGGTTTCGCGGCGGGCGCTGGTTTTGCAGCGGGCGCCGGTTTTGCGGGCGCCGGCGGCGCCACCGCTCGGGCCTTCGCAGCATCTGTCGGTTCGGCCGCTTTGACCCCAAAAACCATGCTCGGGACAGCCACCAAAACCACCAGAGCAGCTATGAAGGCAAGCCTTTTACTTAGCATACGTCGCACTCCTTTCGAGGTTGAGTCTGTACTTCTTGTCAATGTTACTACAATCGGGACGCCCGGTCAACATGACGCAAGAATCCAAAATCGGTGAGCACGATTTGAACCGCGGCGGCCATCCTGAGCACCTTGAGCTTGTCGAAGGGTCGAAGGAGGTGCCGCGCCGGGCCTCAGCGCTCTATCTAGGCCACCTCAGGTGAACTGGCAGCATTTCAGGGAACCGGGCGTGAGGCTCTGTCTGATACCAGTAACCAACAGAAGCAATGTCGTCCTGCAGCGGCTGGAACTTGCCGTTGGGCCACCACCCCAGAGCTTGGATCGTCACCTTGAGATCCCGCTCGAACCTGATGGGGTCCGGGATGTGCCAGCGATACAGGCCATGTTTGGGAACCTCGCCCTCCGCCCTGCGACAAAGCGGGTAGCCCAGAAATGCTGTCGAGA
>Ga0315289_10016451_pt1 | contig 10196 bp, 15 predicted proteins | sample YL17G11_40_MG_FD_203452 | JGI IMG/M metagenome (GOLD analysis project Ga0315289, IMG submission 203452) | Sediment microbial communities from Yellowstone Lake, YNP, Wyoming, USA - YL17G11_40 | ecosystem: Environmental > Aquatic > Freshwater > Lake > Sediment | place: USA: Wyoming | collected...
AAGGATGGGGACGCTCACTTCGTCGATGCTGAACTTCAAATCAAAGGTGATCCCGGATAAATCCCCCTTGAAAAGCGCCCCTTTCGGGAGATAGAGCAAATCGATTTCAAACCCGAGTCGGGATCCCTTTCACTCGACCTTATAAAAGAACCTGCCTGGGGTTCTTCTTCTTCTAAGATTTTGTTTATCGAAAATAGAAAGTCGAACGGAGGTTTCCAGTGGAATTGTGCTTTGCCGTCTCTTAGAAAAACCTTATCAAGAACGAGAGCAAGGATTTCCGCTTTGCCTTGATAATCTTGTTTCTCGTAGGTTTGCTTGAGGCCTTTCAAAAGCGCCAAAATTGTGCTGCCTTCTTCCTTATATTTCAAATTCGTTTTGCCGAGCTTGTTGATGTCGCTTTTAATCTGGGCCAGCTCGCCCTGAATAGCATTCGATTTTTGTTTGTATTGCTCCGGGGTGATAATTTCATTCAGCCGGTCCTCGTAAATCAAATCTAGGTGACGCGTCTTTTTTGTTTCCGCGGCCTGGAGACGGGCACGTTCTTTATCTTCCCAGGATGATTGCTCGAGATGAGTCGACTTCAATCTCTTTCTTATCTCCTCGGCAATCGTTTCGTCAACGTAAAGGTCGCCCATGGCCTCCGTCAACATCTTATCGATCTCTTCTTCACGATAGTATTTCTGAGGACAATTTCTGTCTTTTGAAAAAGTGCATCGGTAATATCGGTATTGACTGTTCCCGTTCTTTCCCTGCTGCTCCTCACCTGTGAGCTGACAACCACAATATCCACACTTGAGAAATTTTTTGAACGGAAACACTTTTTTCGAATCGGGGCGGGAATATGAACAGTGCTGGGCGAGTCGGCCTTGGACACTATCAAATAGTTGCTTGGAAATCAACGGCTGGTGCGCTCCTGGATAATATTGTCCGCGCTGAAGGACGAGGCCGATGTAAAATTTGTTTTTCAAAATAACTTCGATGCTACTTTTGGTGATGGGAGCGGCAGAGTGGCTTTTTGTAGGTCGAGTTCGGAGTCCCAGTCGATTCAATTCATCCGCCAACGTGAACAGCGAATACTTCCCGGTATCGTAAAGCTCAAACGCTTTTTTTATAAGGGATCCGCGTTCCTCATCAACAATGACAAATTTCCGTTTCGGATTTTGCGGATCGACAACATTTAGATAGCCAATCGGAACGTAGTATGGAGCTCCACCCTGACGAGCTTTCTGCTCCATTCCTCGACGGGTATCCGCTGATCTTTGGCGGTTACCCATTTCGCTCAAAGAAGCGAGCAATTGAAAGAGGAATCTATCACTATAATCTGAATTTTGATTGATAATCTTGTTTGTCTCGGCCAAAATAATACTAACATTATGTTTGTCAACGAGAATTTGAAGCGTTGTAAAGTCTTGATAATTTCGGGCCAGCCGATCGGCCGACAACGCCACCAAGTTGCGAATTTCATTTTTCTTTATAAACTCAATCATCTCCTTGAAAAGCTTTCGATTTTCAGAGGTCTTGGCGCTCTCAGTGACGTTAAATTTTTTCACGGGGATAATTTCCCGCTTGGCTGCAATACTTTCCAAGAGGCGTTCCTGAGAGTCAGGCGAATAACCCTTGGCCTGATCATCCGAGCTTACGCGAACCCAAAGGACGCCGCTGTTATTTTGCATTCAATTTTTCCAGGAGTTTTGCTAAGTGGCCGAGATTTTCAAAAGAAGCAGTTTCTTCGGCTTCCAGGGTCTTCACTAGGTCGTCCATTTCGAGGATATCCGCTTCGTCATAGGCAGAAGGAAATTGATGCTCTTCTTGGAATTTTTTTGCGTCAGCTAAAAGTTGTTTTTTGTCGGCTTCGATATCCGGCAGCCGGAATACTGCTTTTACAGCCATTGCTCTTTCCTAGCCAATTCCCGCCAGTAAGGGTCATCGTGCTCGATGGAGGTCATTCTCTTCTTGGCGGCTTTTTGTCGAAGCTCTTCTTGTAATTCCCAATAAATTTTCTCGTCAACCTGGGCCAAAGAAAAAATGCCTTTTTTCTTCAAATCGCCGAGGACCAGGTTGTCGATAACGCCGTTCAGTTTCGGGGCGATTTTTTCGGCCTGTTCGCCTGAAGGATAATGACAATAGCTGACGAGGACCTTCAGCATGAAATCTAGCACCTTCGCCGCCTGACCAAAGGTAGGTTGTTTCCCCCTTGCCGTCTTGACGTTATCCATAAGCCACAAGCAAAAATCCCTATGGGGAACCTTGAGGTCTTCAAGCTCTAGGAACGGCAAAAATTTTTCAAATTCCTTTCTGATTTTTTCGGCAGCACCTTTTTCAAAGATTCTGCCCATCGCGGAAGACCAGTAGGCCATTTCGATGATATTTTTTAGCTTAGCGCTGGGGTGATTTTCCACTTCTTTACTCCAAAATAATTATAAGTAATTTTGTCCTACAACTCAAGTAAAATCTTCACTTTACCAAAAATAGTTCTGACCGTGAGGGGAAAGAATCCGTGACCTACCGAAAACACCTTGAGAATACGCCCTGCCGGTGCCTCTGCGACGCGTTCCGGGGGAAGGGTTATCCATAGATGGTCTGTTTTTCGCACGATTGTAGGCCCTTTAACCTCGAAATCGACCGCCTCCACGATCTGCCCGGCTTCGTTCCGTCCTAGGTCGGGCTTCGTTCACGTCAACTCCTCCAAGGATTTCTATCGTTTTTGATAATCTTCGATGCCCCTGATGCGAGCATGAATTCGTCCATAATTTGCTCTATACTTTTTTCCACCGGTGGACGGGCATCATGCTCTCCCTCGTTGCCTCATCCCACCAGGCTTTTTGAGCAGCCAAATAAGCCGCACCGGCTGCGCTGTTCGCCATGTCATCGTGCAAACCTGGCGGATGATCAACACTATCTCGGCCACCTGTCCTGGTTCGGCGCTCGAGCATTTGAAATTGTAAACATAACCGCTCATCGTTTGGAAGCTCCACTCGGCCCATCGCCATCAACGGCTGAAATTCAAGATACAAATCGGACGCGGGAAGCTCGGACATACGGAGCACGACCCCTTCTTTTGAAAATGCCGACTCCGGCCAGACGCCAGCATATCTATCTGAGGTGGCTTCATAAACGTGGTAGGATTTCAGCAGTGTTGAAAATTGCTGGACGACAGAGGAAGGGTCAAAGGGTGCTCGTGTTTCTTCAACTCTGTCAATGACGATTTTCTCCTCTTCCCGGTGACTTATGGCAAGCGTCATCGAATCGGAGCGCCCACCTGACGGGTCGATGAACGCATAGTAGCTTTTCGTCTGGTCATAAGGTAACGGAGCGTGCTTCATCGCCGCTCGAATAATTTCCTCCGACAAGAAGTTTGCAACATCGGAACGAAATTCAGCATTATATTCGCTATCAAACGCGACTTTATCTCGTTTAACCAGACGGTTGATAATCGCGTCGGGGTAGGTAGGGTTCATGAATTTTGTGCCCGCTCGCCAAATAAGAGTATCCGAATCCGAGCGCCCATAAAAGTTTTTGAACTGCTCATACAAAAATCCGTAGCGGGCATAGGGAGTGCTAATGCCTACCAGCCTCCCGCCTTCCTTCAGTCCGGGCAATAGCGAAATTACGATTTCTTCGGCAGGATTAGCGCTGTTCTCATCTCTCCAAAAAGCTACTTCGTCCGCTATAATCCCCACGGTTGAAAATCCTCTGACGCCCCTGTAGCTACAAGTTTTTATTCCAATCGAAATGTGGTTGGTCAAATGTAGTTCGTCGCTCAGTTCCCGCTCAATTATGTCCGGCACGTGGGAGAGTAACTCACGAATATAATTCAAGACAATTCCAGACTGACTTTTGTCTGTGCTGACCACAAAAATCCATCCCCTCTCGCCAGGAGATAATTTTTGTTCCCACCCACCTAAAATAGCTTCGTAGGCGGCGATGAGTGAGGCGATTTTTGATTTTCCTCCGCGCCTGCCACAAATACAATATACTTCTGAGAAGCCGTTTGGCAGAACGGACTCCCGTTGAGTGCATTCTTGAAAAACTTCCAGTTCGTTTTTGTTTAGCTCGATGCCGTAGACCGATTTGAGAAAAATTTTCCAGGCTGTCCACGTCTCAATGTTTGGGAAGGAGTCTGCGAAAAACTCTGATGACTCTAGGGCTTCAACGATGCTCAGATTTTGCACGCTCTATCCTCTGCTCTAACGAGTCAACCGGCTCGGGTTTCGCTTCACCACTGAGAACCAGGATTAGCTGTAACCAGCTTCTCATCTCACGACTTTTTTCAAGTTTGGGTATGCGGGAATGTTGGACGGCTTTCAAAGCACTCTCGGCGACTTTGCGTAGCTCGTCTCTTGATAAACATCGCTCACAAGCCGCCTTCCTCTCCTCTGCGTCACTATGAAACAAACAATGCGTAAAGCCACGTAGACTAAACGCCTGACATTGCTCCCCATCTTTTTTTATGAAGCTACAGCGATCGGCCACTCGTTACTTCTTCTTCCCAAATTTCTCTTCCCTGAGGATTGCCGCCTCTTTTGGAGAGAGATACCTATACTCGGTTTCGGTAAGCTCCACCTTTTTCGACTTCCCGAATTGGCTGGAACCGGTCAACCTCATCTCCTGCTCTGACAGTTGGCCGAACCTGGTCTCCAACTGCTCCTCCGCCGGCGTCAACGTCTCTTGGAGGGTAGGACGGATCGACTTGAATTCCTCGGGTATGTAGTCTTCGGTTTTTTTGACGATGACTGGGTCACTTGTAAATTCGACTCCGTCAGCGCCAACTTGATAATCTACAGAAAGCAGCACGTCCGGGGTCGGAGGGAGTCCGATTGTGGTACTCGGCACGGTAAAAATGATCTCGTTTTCAGAAAAATCCCGAATCCAGCACCCCTCTCCAAAGGTATTTTTTACAGCGCTTCTAATCATAGCATCCAAGCTTTGAAACTGTTCTGTCAGAGATTTCGAATTATCAAGAATTTGCTCGCCAACGCCTTCCTGCCCTTCCAGCGACGCTAAATAGGCATCGAACTCGGCGTCACTCATGCTCACAATTTTATCCAGCTCTTCCTCAGACATATTTTCGAGTACCTCAATCTCTTCGTCGCTCATCCCGTCCAATACTGCTACAACTTCTTCGTCGGTCAATTCTTCCTCTGCCCTGTTCCCGTCATCCACTACGGACTCACTAAGGATTTTTTTCGGCGCGGGGTCTTGATAATGGTGCTTAGGATAGAGAGCTACCGGTACACCAGCGATCCGGCACTCAAGGTCGGAGGGTTCCCCACACGATGGCCTGGGCGCTTCCTCAACGAATCTAGCGGATTCGAAGACGAGACCGCCCGCCGTACATTCCTCAAACGACGGACTCAAAGTAAAATCCACGCCGTGTAATTGATAATCTGCACAGATTTCCTGATCACTCATCACTCCAGGTCGCGTGTTACCGACGCCTCTCGCGCTCACGCCAACTTTTCCTTTTCTGAGAATGACGGCCAAATCTCTGCCTTTTGAGGTGTTCAAAATTTCAAGCTTTGCTACCGCTCTCCGCGTTTTCTCGTCGAAGTGAAGACTCACAATCCTGTGGCTAATATCTCCGATTTTCACCTCTGCACCCTCCGGATGCTCCCCGGAGCCAAAAGGATAGTGCCCTTCCTTTAGGCGTTTCTGGACCCTAGCAACCTCATTTTTGACGATTGCCGCCGGGTAGCTCCGACCGTTCGTATTCTTCACGTCACAGACAATGAATGGACACTCGACCGTCCCCAGAACATCCTTCTTTGCTGGATCCTCTTTTTCAGTGAAGCTAACTTCTCCAAATAGAATCTCGTTCAACTGCCTCATCTTGATAACTCCTCAACGACGCAGACAGCCGCGTTACTCAGCTAATTCGCAGGAGACGACTGAAAGTTGGACGTTGCCTTTCTGGCAGACATATTTCTCCAAGTACAATTTCAGGGCGGCGACTAACTCGGCCGCATACTGCGTATTCGCTTCGGAGTCCTTCGCATCCTCTGGGTCCTTGGACACGCTCAGCGTAAGGGTGTAAACTTTGTTTTCGCTACTCATTTCATTATTCCTTTTTCTCTGTTAGTGGCTGAGGGACTTTTTGTTCCTCCAGCCCACTTTTTTCAACGCGCCGCTTCAAGGTCAACGAGACCTTCCGAAGGGCGATCTGTTCTAATTCGGCTCGGATGCCCTCGATTTCGTTCTTGGAGCGGGGGACCTTTTCCAAGATGATTCGCTCCTTCGTTTCCAAATACTGGGGGAAATTTCTCTTTGGAGTTTTCTCTGTGATTCGTTTCCATTTGATCGTCTTGAAAAAAATGAGGGGGTCACACAACGGCACTGGCAGGATTCTGGGGAGGCCGCGGAAGGCTTCGACGTAGCTTCCATCAATCAGAATCATTTCTACCGAAGCACCTTCATCGTTTCTTAATTCAAGGAGCCAAGGATCGGTGAACGGACATGACCAGTCCTTGTTGAACTCACACTCCACACGATTTCCTGGCTGATAAATGACCTTAGAAAATCTTGCATATGCGGTGTATGGCGAATAACTTTCAACAGTCGTGGTTTCGTTAGGTCCAAGCTCCGCCAGCATTTTTCTACCGTATTCCATAATTTGCACTCGGCCTGAGCACTTGTTTTGGAGAACCGTTCGATAAACTTTTTCCTCAATCATTTAACACTCCTTTATAAAAAGTGAGGGGCCTGAGGTTGGAGTAGAAGTGGAAAGTTCTGTTCGCCACTTGGCAAACCCCCAGACCCCTCTGACAAGAAAAGTAATGAAACCCCAAAAAAGGAGACAACATGGAAATCATTGCTTACTTTCTCCAATCACATCAGAGACAAGGAGTTTTGAAAGAATCTTCAGCTCCATCTCCCCGCGTTCGACGATGACATCACGGAGTTTTTCTTCGTAGGAAAAATAACCAGGAAATTTTTCTGATTTTATTTTCTCTCGCACTCTTTCAATTCTCACCTGGGCGGCCAGAATATAAGGGTCATTTAAATTTACGCCAACGCGAAACGGGATGCCTTTCGGCAACGTTACAAAGCGCCCGTCAACCAAGCGTTCCTCTGTCTCCCGGCCATCCAAATTGATAAATTCCGTCACCCAGCGGCTACCCCTATCAGGCTCAACCCAACCTGGGCGCTCGTGCACATACGCCGAGCCCGACGGTTCCCAGATAACCTGGTCAAACCGTGCGTACGTGCTCAATGGATTTATCGACTCAATCAAAATTTTCTCATTCAGCTTCAGAATCATCAATATCTGGCTGCCCTCATATACGCGGCGATGTTCACCGCTCCTGTTCCATAGCTCAGTTTTATAACTCTCGTCTGGCATATTTACCTCTTCATAATATGCAAACGTATGGGAGGTTTTTCCGGGAAATTCAAAAAAAGTCCTGTGCCCCCGAGACTAACTGCGATGCTGTAACCGAAACCGAATAATCCTCATCATTCTTTCTTCAAACTTGCTATCCCGAACGGGTGGTCCTTTTTCTTGCTCTATTCGCAACGACCGCATTTCTTCGCTTACATAGGCCGGCGTCAGTGGGGTATGATACCCCCCCTCATAGACCTTCCGGACAATTTCCGTAGGTTTGATTCCCTCGTAATCCAAATATGGGCGCAGAATGCTTCGGACTTTTGCCAACTCAAGCTTGCTCCAGGCTGGAAAACCAAACCGCCCGGCTAGCGTCCATGCTGTTAAGGCAAAAGCATCCAAATGCTCAGAGCCAAACGCGGCGACTACTTCCCAAAGCTCGTGGCATAAATTCTCCCTTAGGAAAGCAAATACATTACCAGATCGGGATTTGACAGCTTCAAAGAGTGCCAGATATTCTTCTTCCGCGTCTATTCCCAAATCTACTTCGTGCTCGTAATCGTTATCTACTTTTATTTCAAAGCCCATCTTGAACCCCGTCAAAACGTGCCGAGTGCCTCGTCCATCGCCTTGTCTTTTTCCAAGCGATCTTTTCCAGCGATCTCCAGGTAGATTTCGGTCGAGCTTAGCGAGGAGTGACCCAACCGCCTTTTAATATCCATAGGATTGAAGCCCTTTCTCAGAAGCTGAATCGCCGTTGTGTGTCGTAAAACGTGCGGATAGCTCCAACCGATTCCCGCCTCCTTCACATACTTCTTGAACGAGTAATAAATTTGCTCGGGCGATAGCGCTTCATCGGCTCCGCTTTGCTGAGTAATGAAAAGGAATTTGTTAAATTTTGCGGCCTTCAGTTTTTCGCGCTCTCGCATCCAGGCCCGAACGAGCTTCAGATTTTTTGTGCTCAGAACATAGTGGGAAGAAAAGTTTTTCCGCTTCAGTCTTCTAACCAGAATTTGCCCCGCTTGGAAATCCAAATCCCCGACCAGGATTTTCCCAACCTCTCCTTCTCGTAATCCGTAGCTCAAAATGAAATTGAACAAGCAAATGTCCCGCACTCGGATACGCCGTTTAGGATTCCTCTCAATCCCAGTGAAGAACGCCCGTAACTCGTTGTCACTCAAATATTTTACAGTTTCGCTTTGTGGTCGCATTATCATTTTTTCTGCACCTCCACGACAAATATCCGAGAGCCTTTGTAAGCTTCGGGAACTTCTTTAGCATCGAGCGTCTTGACGGGCAAAATTTGACGCCCGTCGCCGATGTCGATCTCCTTGAAAAGTTTCCTCATCGAAATGAAGCATCGCGGCAGTGAGCCTGCACCATTCATCATCCTTAGTTTGCAGGAGCCAGGAATCTGTCCGTTTAGAAAAACAAACCCTAGTCGCTTCGTCGTCTGGTCGTACAGAATATCAGCGCGCTTGAACTTCCCGATCAATTCTGAAAGCTTCGGGCTAAATGAGACTCCACTTTTTCTCACCGAGCATGCCCGCCACCATAACCAAAAACACCAAACCAAAAATGCGTTTCATGCCGCGCCTCCTTATTTTGAAAAATTCCTTAACCTTTTCCAAACTAAAACCCATCAGCACTCGTTTATCGTATAGACGACATAGGCCGTATAGGCCAATTCACTGCATCATAATTATTCCCCTCACACCTCCCATGGGTCACTTTACCAGCACCACTAACCGTGAACGAAATTTTGCACCATACGGTAACAGCACTACTTCTGACTTGGTTCCAATAGTAACCATAATTAGTTGTCACCTGCGTCCCGCCGATTCTCAACCACGAATACATCTTATCTCCATTCGGCATGGTGTATGTGTCACTTGGCGGTCCCCACGAAGTAATGAGAACATTAACGTCGGCGCCCTGCCAACCGTCCAATATGAGGCCTGGTAAATAATAGCGATCGAAGCACGAAGTCAAAACGGCCACCATAAAAACTAAAAGACACAAACTCAAAATGCGTTTCATGACGCACCTCCTTAAGATTTTTTAAGCCAATCAAACCTAACCCTATTGGAATACTCTAATAATAATATAATAGTCCTGGTAACAAAAATAAAGGACTTTTTTAAAATAGATTAAAAAAGATTTGGTTAAGAGTTAAGGAATATATAAATAGGATTTAAGAATCCGTCACGGCTATTCCCCCCTATATGGGAAGCTTCCCAGGAAACCCGTTTAATAGGGCCTAAGATATACTTAACTTCTTACTTTGCTGTGCCTTGCTGCCCATATCTGAACCCTCCATGACCATTAGGGTATGGAGATTTCGTCGTGGTGTCTGAGGCGCTGTGGTTCCCGTTGGGAAGCTGGACACGGGAGGAGGATGTGTCCGTTTCAGGAGACTCCGGCTGACGGCTACTGGGAATCTATGTATCTCGAATGACGTCTTGTCTTCCTGCTTTTCCTACCTCTATACATCCTAAACCAATTCCTTTTTCTCCAATTCATTTTTGCGCTCGGGACTCCCGTGCCTAACCGATGTACAAAAATAGATATTAAAAATATCTATTTTTCGGATAGAAGGGGTTGTGGAAGCCCTCGTCTATCTAACTGAATATCATCTACCACTCACAATTTCTTCTTTTTTCCTGCTGTCATTTTGTCCCCCTGCTGATGCTTCTTCTCTGCCTTCATCAACTGACCAGGATGGCCCGTATCAAAAAATTACTCAGGAGTAGGCACTTTAGATGGGAATTATGATTGGGATTCTTTTCTTTCCGTTTACTTAAATAATGAATCTGCTCAATTTAAAGCTTCTTAAACTAATAGCCGGGATTATCTGGTAACTTGATTTTATTTT